>Ga0209278_1002216_pt1 | contig 11001 bp, 12 predicted proteins | sample JI81BgreenDNA_FD_187504 | JGI IMG/M metagenome (GOLD analysis project Ga0209278, IMG submission 187504) | Wastewater effluent complex algal communities from Wisconsin, to seasonally profile nutrient transformation and Carbon sequestration -... | ecosystem: Engineered > WWTP > Effluent > Algae... | reverse complement strand
TAAACCGTCTAGTACAATTCTTCGCACCCAGTCCCCGGAACCGATGGGCACAGTAGATTTATTAACAATGACTTTGTAATCGCCATCGAGGTGAGCTCCAATTCCGCGAGCAACCGCTTCCACGTAGCGAGTATCGCTTTCCCCAGTAGGCAAAGGAGGCGTCCCCACCGCAATAAACAAAATATCCCCGTGAGACACTCCTGCTGCTAAATCCGAAGTAAATTCTAGATTGCCCGACGCAGATGCAGAGGACATTAATTCAGACAGTCCGGGTTCAAAAATAGGCGACTGTCCCGACTTCATTAATTTAACTTTTTCTTCGTTGTTGTCTACGCAAATCACGTGGTGACCGATGTGAGCCAAACAAGTGCCGGTGACTAAGCCAACATATCCTGTACCGATGACACAAACTTGCATAGAAATCTCCTCAAAGCTAGTAAATAAATCAGGTAGGAATTGGGAATCTGGAATTGGGAATCTGGAATTGGGAATTGGGAATTGGGAAGATTTTTTCCTCCCCCTCTCCCAGTCTCCCCCTCTCCCAGTCTCTACTTTTGGTTTCCCTCGATGCGATCGCGAAAATCCTTTATAGTCAACTCTAAACCTTGATCCAGCGGCACAGTTGGCTCCCACCCCAACCAAGTTTTAGCACGAGTAATATCCGGTTGTCGCTGTTTTGGATCGTCTTCCGGCAGCGGTTTAAAGATAATTTCTGCCCCTGGATTAATCGTGTTTTGAATTTTTTGTGCCAGTTCCAATATAGTGTATTCGCCGGGATTCCCCAAATTCATCGGCCCGATTTTGTCGCTATTCATCAAACGAATAAATCCTTCCACCAAATCAGAAACGTAGCAGAAACTCCGCGTTTGGGAACCGTCGCCGTATACTGTCAGCGGTTGATTCCGCAAAGCTTGAGCAATAAAATTGCTGACTACTCTGCCGTCATTTTCCAACATCCGCGGGCCATAGGTATTATGACAGCAAACGCAGTAAGTACCGCCTACAAAATTCTCTCCGTCGGGAACAGAAAAGTCGTATACATCCTCATCGATTTCAAACTCTTCTATGGCTTTAACTTTTGCCCAAGCTAAATCCCCTGTGATTTGAGCTTGCAGTTTTTGTTTAGCATTAGCCAGATTGAGAATGCTGTACTCGTCCAACCCTTGAACAGTTATCCGGTAAGACTTGTATTTTTTGCTGTCTCCTTTTCGCACTGTTGTCTCGAATTCCGACACACTTCCAACTATCCCGAATTTAGCTAGAATTAGCACCAGTTTTTCAATGATTTTTTGGCTGGAACTGTTAAACACTAGCAGCGAACCCGTTGTTTTCGCGTCGTGATTCCCGTCGCCTTCCCAGAAACCGTGTAAAAAGTGAACTAACTGTTCTTTGGGAAGTTGCAAAATCCAATTGGGTATATCTTTTTTGGTGCTTAATTCTTTGCCAAACCCCAAAATATTGACAACTAGATCGACTATTATTTTTGACCTGACGTTAACCGATGGCGCTCTTTTCTCCTCTTTGTCAAATCTGATTTCACACTCGCAGCCAAATAACTCTCGCGTCACCCGGATCAGCTTTTCCAGATATTTGACATTTGAGCTAAATACGAGCTGGCGGTCTTTTTCTGTATGAACCAAACAGCCTTCTGCTAAGTAAAATCCCAAAAACCACAGGAAATCACTGACATTTTCGATGTAATTGTTGATTGCTTTGACGGATTGATAGCCAGCTATTTTGTCTTTTTGGGTCAAAGGTAATCCCAATTCTTGCCAAAGTTGCCAGGGAATTTTGTTGCCTGCTTCGTATTTTTTGATGGTGCTGAAGTATTGGCGATTGCTGATTCCTTTTCGAGCGAAATATCCATATATCTGCTCTCTGAATTTTTCTAAGTATGCGATCGCATCCTCGCTGATTACCCACAGCCCTGGTGCATTAACTTTATCGCTGATGTAAAAAGGTTCCAAGGGACGATCGATAAAAGGAATGTAACTGGGAACAGCTACATCATCCCCAACCTTTAAGTCTTTGCCAAATACGGCTTGAGGCAACCCTTGGCTGTCGCGAGTAAACAAACTGTGGTCTTCAGTAATTTTTACTTGTTTGCCCCAGGTTGTTGCAATTTTATACCCTTTCTTCGTCACTTTGTGTTTCCAAATTGCCGAGATTGGTTTTAAGCGCATTTTTCCCTGTTCGTCAAAGCAAGGAACTGAAACATTTGATATGTCACCTCCGATCCGGCTGTAGCATTCCTCAAATGTTTCGTAATAAAGTCGATCTCCTTTGTAATAGAGAACTTTTTGATCGCCTGTCAAACTGTTAAAAATTCGCACAACTCGAATGTCTACACCATTTTGACGGTGGTAATCAAAAGATAAGGTTTCAGCTACTCGCTTCCCTTCGTCGTAACACGATCTGATCCCGATACAATTAACGTTGCCGCGATAATCTTCTGTTTGTGGATGTACGTCAGGATCTCCGTACACTTCGGAAGTGGAAGCGAGAAAGAATCTTGCTTTTACCCGTTTTGCCAATCCCAACATATTCATCGTGCCGATGACGTTTGTTTTAATTGTCTTGACAGGGTTGTACTGATAGTGTATAGGGGAAGCGGGACAAGCCAGATGGTAAATCTGATCTACCTCTAACCGAATCGGTTCCGTGATGTCGTGGCGGATCAGCTCAAAATACGGGTTGTCCAGCCATTTGAGGATATTGCGTTTAGTCCCGGTGTAAAAATTATCCAGGCAGACTACCTCATGTCCTTGGGCCATTAAGCGATCGATTAGGTGGGAACCGAGGAAACCTGCACCGCCTGTGACTAAAATTCTCATTGTGGAAACTGCCGTTCTGTTTAGGGGTAGGACTGGGGTACAAAAATTCAGTCGCTAGAATGAAACTTTCTAATAGAATAACAAAATTGCGATCGACAATGTAAAGACTTATGCGTCACTTTTATAAAATCTTTAATTAACTTAGCATTTTCAAATACTTTGAACAAAGTGCTATAATTCGCAAATGTCAGTAGCATTTTTTATTTAAGTTTCAATATTTCCGCAAAAATACTGTTGACAATAATTCAGTTTTGAGTTATTGATTATTGGTTGTTTGTTATGCGATCGCTTCTGTGTGTAGTTATTTAAGGAGTTACGCATAAATACCCAAGAAACCGGGTTGTTCAGGACTGTTAAAGCCTCAAATGAAGTATTTCCGTAAACACCCCAGTTTCTCAAGGCTAAAAAGCAGTATTGCTGTCTGCTCTTGGTGGAATCTCAGCAGCAGTTAAAGTCACGATTTTACCGTCACGCCAGATTCTAATTGATTGTCCTAGTCTGCGGTGTTTTTCAATTGCTTCGGCGATGGCTGCTTTGACACCTGCGTCAATGCGATCGGATAACCTGACAAGTTTTTTTTCAGTCATTTTACTAATTTATAATGCGATTCCAAGTTTCACGGTCAGAGATTAGGGTTTCCCCTTCCGCACTTCCTTCAGCAATTAGTCGGATAGTATCTCTAGAATTATCATAGACTATCCAGCTATCGCACAATGGTAAGTATAATGAAGTTAAGTTTCTGCGTCCGCGCTCGTATCGCCTGCGGATGACATCTTCCGGAATAGAATGTCCACCACTTTCCACCCGTTGTTGCACCCGTTCAATTGCCATTTCTGGGGATTGCAGCCAGAAGTAAATCAGGTTGATTGTGTAGCCTTTGGTTTTACAGTTGCTCAAGAATCGAGCAAAGTTACGAGCTGCTAAAGTTGTCTCGAAAGCGAAATCAGTGCCAGAGTCTGATAAAGTTCGCAATCTTTGTATCATTAAGCGTCCTGCGAGGATGGCGACTGACTCTGGATTGAATTGGGACATCCCGGCGGCGATCGCATCTGCATTTACATATTCAAAACATTCTAAAAAGTAAGGTAACAATCTCAGGGAAACTGTCGTTTTGCCTGAACCATTAGGGCCGCCAATAATGTAAATATTTGGCATAATTGCGCTTCAACTTTTACTCATAGTCTTCTAGCTCAAATTCAATATAGAGGTTATGGTGTGGCTTGAACACGATCGCTTAATTGGGTTTTGTTAACGATCGAATTTTGATCGATAGCTTACGTTCGGTCAGACATTCTGCACGATTAACCTGCAATAAACGCACAGTGACTCGACCGATCGCAGTTAGATGTTCGATTGTACCACTTTCAGTTTGAAGTTGCAAATGGTCTTCCCAGCTATCTTTTCGAGGGTTGTAAAGTCGAACCACTTCATCTATTTCTGGATCGAGCGAGGCAATGTCGCTGCCTTTATTTTTGTTACAAATTGAGCAAGACAAAGCCAGATTACTTTCTACTGTTTCCCCGCTATGTTTTTCGGCAATGATATGGTCTATTTGATGAGACGAGAGGGCGAGTGTTTCTGGGATTAAACAATATTCACAGTATCCGTTGGCGCGATCGCATACCATTCGTCGCAGACTAGCTGAAACGTAGGTTTTACTCATGCTGCCTCGCTCAGTTTCAGTAGGGCTTGCGCTTTGGCAATGCGTACTAAATGTTCGACAAATTCGTATTGCTGCCACAGGCGCTGCTCGATCGGCGTGAGTCCTTCTGTGCGATTTTTCTCTAATAAAGTATCGATTTCAGCTTGAAGATCGTCGGATAAACGCAGGGCTAATATTTCTTGTGGCGAGGGTAAACTTGCTATAAATTCTAATATCTTCGTGAGCCCAGAAAATCCGCTTGAAGGATTGGCTTCGACTTCCCTCAATCCCAGCATCAAAATCTGTGGTAACTCATCTTTGAGAGTATCTAGCCGCAGTGCTAGTTCGTCGGGAATTTGAAGGGTAATTGTTGCCATTTTTTTACTCGCTGACGCTCTAATCTAATCCTAGCACAATAGAAGTGCGATCGCCCTTTTTTGAGAAATGCAGTGTGCGATCGCCCCGCGCGATCGGGTAAAGGTGCGATCGCGCTTCCTGATTTTAGTCGCTTCACCCTACCAATCTGTTGAATTGCAGCAAAATTTTAGTTACCGTTGTTATCGTTGATGTCTAGATTTTGTATTGGCAGTTCTGAATCTAGTGATGTAGGTATTTGGAGCTTGACAACAATTACTATTTGATTTTTTTCAATACTTATATTACTTATATTAACTATGCTCTTTTCTGGTAACAAATTACTGACTGGCAATTTAGCAGACGACTGAGTTTTATATCCAGCATCCTCCAGCCATTCTGTAATATTTCTCCAGTTTTCTATCTTTTCAATGCCTTTACCCACAAAGGCTTTAACGTATTTATAAATAGTGGCACACAGGTCAGTTTCAACACCCTTGGGATTCTTTTTCAGCTTTTCGGCGATTTCAGCGGGACTGAAGCCACAAAGCAACCCCCGCAGATGCAGCTTTTCTACGGGGGTGAGAGGCTTTCCCTTAACGGCGGCCAAGTCCGAGTACAGAGTTTTTAAGTCCCAGCGGCTTTCTGCCTCGACGAAGCAATCGTTTGTGGATGCCATAGATGGGTGTCTCTAAATTTCCTGATGGAATTCTAACATAACTCCTGATGTATGTCAGGTTATTACCAGACTCAGCTAGCTTATGATAAGTGTAGGCTAAAGCGCAAAGGGTGCAAGTTACAAGTCAAAAAGTTGGTGGGAGGGCTTTTGAGCTATTACTGACTACAGTTAGCTACCCGACAGGGGAGTAGGGCTGAATTTTGGTAAATTTCTCGCTTAACTGTGTGATTAGTTTTGAGGTGCCGGAGAACGTTTTAGTCGAACGACTGAAAAAACGGGCTATCAAAGAGGGGCGTACTGATGATACCCCAGAAGTGTTGCGTAACCGTTTATCGCCTCCTCATCCCCCAAAGCGCCTAGCTCTGCTTAAAGCGCTCTCACTAAACTGAGGAAAAAGTCAAACCGAGGAGGGCTATTGAATCCGTCAGATAACTTTCCTTGTCAATTATTAGCATTAATTGCCTATATTTCCTAAGAAACAGATATTCATCGTCAAGGATTTTTAGCAATGAATTCAGATCAACAATATGTATCGAAGATACACATAGCCCTTTATCCCCGATGGGCTTATACAGGCGGTTCGATTTCTGCAACAGTCAAAGGAAGGGAGGTGACTCTTCAAGGTTATCAAGAACCCAACGATGAAGAGTGGAATTTGATTGTTAATAAAGTTCACACTGCCTTGGGATTTGAACCAAAGATAAAGTTCTGTAAGCTAGGTGAGAACCCATCAAATCTGGGCGAAAAAGTAGATAAAGCTCCAACACCCAATCAACCGACGGCAGAAAGTATCATGGGCGGAAAAGTAGATAAAGCTTCAACACCCAATCAATCGGCGGCAGAAAGTATCATGGGCTTGCTGAATTTTGTGGTCGACGCTAAAAAAGCTATTGACAAAAAATCAGCCAAAGACATTGAAATATTAAAGAGCTTCTTGAAAGATTGTCAAATAACAATAGAAAAAGGGACTCAAACTGTAGGAGGAGGGGTAGGAGATACAACTAAAAAGGTATCTCATTTGCTTAATGAAGCAACTAAGGGAGTAGGTAAGATACCAGCCTCTCTCAGGAATACAATAATGACTTTATGGGATACAACTTGGCGCGATCGCCTATTCTATAATCTTACCCAAGGCGTTGACCTGGATAAAGCTAAGGATACTGTTAAAAAGCTAAAAGCAGTTTATCCTAGCGAAAAACCTAGCCAGATTGCCAATCGTCTCATTCAGGAAAAAGCAATTTTTTCAACAGCGGTAGCAGCATTGGGTGTGGGAGCCACGATAATAAGTGGTGGTTTAGCTGCACCAGCTACAGCATTAGTTGATTTTTATAATAGCAGCTTACTATTGGTAGAACTTTGCTATCAGATTTCAGTTGTGTATGGATTTGACGATATCGACGATCCAGCACGTCAAACAGAACTTTTAGGAATTTTTAGTCTCGCTCTTAGTGGTACAGAAGCTACCCAACTAGGTCTAGGATTTTTGTTCAAACATACTCCAATTGCTAACTGGACAATTAGCGCTTCCACTAATGTATTCGTATTCAATCTAGTAGGCTATACAGCTTGCCAGTTCTATGAAGCCAAGCTCAAAGGAATGGCTAGTCCAATAACTTCCGAAGAGGATTATTCATCTTTACTAGAAAAAGTCAAGATTTGCTCGAAGGACAGCTTATCACAAAAAACAGTCTTCGACAAAATCGTTGCTCAAACTGCTGTCATATTGCCTAGTCTTTCTGAGGCTTGAGCGGTATAAGGAAAGAGCAATTCTCGGAGAGCGATAACTGCGATCGCCCTTAATCTCCAAAAGAGTTATCGCCCTTAATCTCCAAAAGAGCGATCGCCCTTAATCTCACTCAAAGAAACCGGGTTTTTTACCGAATTTACGGTGTGTAACCAAGTATTTCGTAAAAAAACCCGGTTTCTGGGCCCCCATCGTCCAGGACTATTAAACTAGATTTTAGTTGATCTCAATCAATTTCTTTGGTCAAGTGCGATCGCCCTTCACGTCCAAAAGTGCGATCGCCCTCCTAAAATTAGTTAATGGTATAATCATCAATCGCATACCATTTAGGAGTAAACCACTTATTTTGAATAATGGCACAGATACTTCTGAAGACACTCCAGAAGTTGTAGAACAGGATATAATAGACCAAACGATTGAAGTAGGAAGTGGTTGTGACTGGACAAGCCGTGGAGTAGAACCTCAGTGGGATAATCCAAAATCCATCAAAGCCTACGATCATATCGATCGCCATCATGGCCCAAAACTGAAACCCCTTAATTTTAGAGGCAGGGCAGCATCCAAAAATCAGCCTCAAGGCCAGTGGCTAAACGATCGAGACTGGGTAAAAGCTGAACAAGTGACACCGAAATATCCCGGTTGTTACATTATAAATTTTAAGCGTTCTATTGGGAAAGTTCACTATCCCGATGGGAAAATAATTGAAAATGTTACCCATGCTTTTATTAAAAGGAAACCAGATGGATCATTCAAATCTGCTTATCCTGTTCTCAATGATGCTACGCTGTCCTCATTAGATAGGAGCGATGAAAATGAATAACTATATCAATTTTACAATCCAGTTAGAAAAACCTAATTGCGAACAATATGCTGACGCACCCGATGACTCATTAGGAGAACTTTCGCATTTTGAATTAGGTCTGAAACTATTTTGCTTTGAATGCGATCGCCCCGTATCAATAGAAATTGGTGAAGAAAAACTAAAAGTTTGTTTAGACCCCGATATCTGTATGCTCCTAGAAGATGAACTCCCCAAAAAAATTAGTGAGTTATCCCAAGGGAAACCGATCAAAATAGAATTTGTTGAAAGTGTGTGCCTTACTCTTGAATTGCAGCCATTAACCAACGATAAAATTAGCTGTAATTTCAAAGAATTTGGATATTTATCTCCAAACCAGTTTACCCTAAAATCCAGAAATCAACACTTTGAACTGAATAAAACTCAAGTTATAACAGAGTTAAAGGGATTTGTCGAACAACTCATGGAAATGGCTCTAAATGGCGGCTATATCACCCGCGAAGAAAAGCAAGAATTCCTGATGCCACTCGGCGAAATTGCGCCTGCTTCGGCTATTTGTTAATTAAGTACGATCGCCCTTCACGTCCAAAAGTGCGATCGTACTTAATCTCTCAAAGTGCGCGCGAGCGTAGCTATCGCGTAGGGAATCACCCTTAATCTTACTTCCCTTAATTACAAAACAAACTCGGCTCTACATGAAAGAAACTCCCCAGAATCAATGCCAGCTCTTTACCAATATCTCGATCGCCATTAACCAATTCATACACTCTTTTTTCAGACCCAATAACTCCCACTAAGTCAGCAGGTTGTAACTCTCTTTGTTCCATCAAAAACAGCAATATTGAATTAGGAGTAGCTGTGGCTCCCGGTGCATAGTATTCTTGCTCAAATTTTTCAATTAATGCAATCAGCAATTCATATAACTCGTCTTCTTCAGGAGTGCGATCGCCCCGGTGCATCAACTCTTCCACCATAGCCAGAGCCTTCTCATTATCCGCTTCATTTCTAATTATTTTCGGCTGATACAGAGACAATAACTCTTTGTATTTATCTGGATTAAAAGTAAGGGTCATTTTTCCATTTCTCCTTATCATACTCAGCATGGGTGAGAATATATTTGATATAAATTAATTTGCTTTCATAATCAATACTAAGGATTAATCGATAATTATTACCTTTGATATTAAAAACTGTAAACCCCCCAACTGCTTCGGCTTTAGGAAAAACAGATTGTACCTCAATTAAGTTAGACCATTTAGCCTTGCTAGCAATTTTAAATCAGTTATCCAAAGCTTCCCCGCAATCAGCATGAGTTTCGCTGTATTCACGCACCCGGTTGTAGCTGATTATGTGCATCTACTATACGCAATTTAAACTAACTTTTAGTTTAGCTCAACCAATTTCTTTGGTCAAGAGCGATCGCCCTTCATCCCAAAAAGTGCGATCGCCCTTTTAAAAATCCTAACTCCTGCTCAGACAGTTGACGTGCTACACTCAGAGTATCGTCACAGCCACAAACAGAATGCAAACCATTACCATCACAATTCCAGACGATCGCCTGCACAAGCTCCAAGAAACCGCCAATATCCTCGGCGTTTCCCTAGAAGCATTACTGCTTGCTGGCGCTGAAAACTTACTCGCACCACCAGAAACATCCTTCCAAAATGCTATGGAATACGTCCTCAAAAAGAATTCTGAACTCTACAAAAAGCTCGCGTAATGCGCTATCTAACTTTAACAGAAATCTTAGAACTTTATCGGCGCATTATCGAGCAGTCGGGCGGAGCATTTGGCATCGCTAATTTAGGAGCCTTAGAGTCAGCTTTAGCTCAGCCGCGCATGACGTTTGGCGGGGAGGAACTTTACCCAACTATCCTCGAAAAAGCTTCAGCCCTTGGATTTGCTTTGATTAAAAATCATCCTTTCTTAGATGGTAACAAACGCATCGGCCACGCAGCAATGGAAGTCTTTCTAGTTTTGAATGGATTTGAGATTTCTGCACCTGTGGAAGAGCAAGAACAAATTATATTACAAGTCGCATCAAGCGCGATCGCCCGCGATGAATTTACTGAGTGGCTGCGCTGTCATATTGTTCCTAATTCTATTTGATAAATTCTGGCTCTGAAAAGTAAACTTTATTATGCCACAGTGCGATCGCCCTTAATCCCCAAAAGTGCGTGAAGCGTAGTTATCCCGTAGGGAATAGCTCTTAATCTAACTTCCCTAACTCTTTGTATTTATCTGGATTTAAACACTCCTGGACGCACTCCGACAAAGAGTTTCTGGACCCCCACAGGGACGGGCAAGATGCCCATCCCACAATAAAACTGACTCTTTGTGGAACAGGCATCTTGCCTGTTCTAGATGACTGCAAACAACTACAAAAAACTGACTCTTTGTGGAACAGGCATCTTGCCTGTTCTAGATGACTGCAAACAACGACAAAAAAACAGACTCTTTGTGGAACAGGCATCTTGCCTGTTCCTAACAAAAAGCCACACAGATTACGAATCTCGATCGAGCTTCAGCACAGCCATAAAAGCCTCCTGCGGCACATCCACAGTACCCACAGACTTCATCCGCTTCTTACCCTTCGCTTGCTTTTGCAGTAACTTTTTCTTCCGCGAAATATCGCCGCCGTAACACTTCGCCAACACATCCTTCCGCAAAGCCGGAATGTGTTCCGAAGCAATCACCTTAGCGCCAATAGTCGCTTGAATGGGAACCTTAAATTGGTGGCGGGGAATCAACTCCTTGAGTTTTTCAGTCAACCCGCGGCCCACATTATAAGCCTTATCCCGGTGTACGATCATCGCCAAAGCATCAACCGGATCGCCATTAATTAAAATGTCCATTTTCACCAACGGATTTTCGCGATAACCGATGAGGTGATACTCCATGCTCGCATAACCGCGCGATCGCGATTTCATCTGATCGAAAAAGTCAGTC
>Ga0209278_1002215_pt1 | contig 11002 bp, 11 predicted proteins | sample JI81BgreenDNA_FD_187504 | JGI IMG/M metagenome (GOLD analysis project Ga0209278, IMG submission 187504) | Wastewater effluent complex algal communities from Wisconsin, to seasonally profile nutrient transformation and Carbon sequestration -... | ecosystem: Engineered > WWTP > Effluent > Algae... | reverse complement strand
CCGCACCGAGCGCATAGCGGCAGGGCTCGGCATCGTCGCCTTCGATCCAGACGTTGAGTTCCACCTCGCGGCCGTCGGCGCCGGTGACGGTCGTCGACACCTTCGCCATTGGCCCCGCCGCGAGGGCGAACAGGTAGCAGGGCGTCGGATGCGGGTTGCGCCATTCGGCCTCGTGGCGGCCGTCGCCGAGATCGCGCTCGGCCACGCGGTCGCCGCCGGCGAGCAGCACCGGATAGCGGGCGCGATCGCCGCGCAGCGTGGTGCACCAGCGCGCCTGCACGTCCGGTCGGTCAACGAAGAAGGTGATGCGACGGAAGCCTTCGGCCTCGCACTGCGTCAGCAGCAGGCTGCCGCTGGCATACAGGCCTTCCAACCGGGTGTTCGACGCTGGATGGACCCGCACCCGCGTGCGCAAGGTGCAGGCCGAGAGGCCGCGCGCCGCGTGCACCGTCAGGCCCGCCGCATCCTGCACGTACTCCGTCCCGGCCAGCGCGCGGCCGTCGAGCGCAATGGCGAGCAGCTCGAGGTCCTCGCCGTCGAGCCGGAGCACCGCGCCGGGCGCGTCGCAGCGCAGCACGAGGGTGGCCTCGACCTCGCTCGCCTCGCGATCGAGCTCGAACACCAGCGTGACGTCGGTGATGGTCCATGCCGGCGGACGGTAGTCGACGAGACGGATCGGCGTCGGGGCGGTGTCGGTCATCGGAAAGCGGCGCTTGGGCGGGCGGAGAGCATAGCCCTCACGGCGCGCCGGCGAGGTGCCGGCGGCGCGGGCATACTCCCGCCATGAGCCCCGATGCCCGATCGATCGCCGCCCGGCCGCTGCAGCGCGACGACACGCCCACGCTCGACGACCTGCGCGACGCCGCGGCGCGCATCGCCGGCATCGCCCACGTCACGCCGGTGCTGCGCTCACGCTCGCTCGACGAACTGGCCGGCTGCCAGCTGTTCTTCAAGGCCGAGAACCTGCAGCGCGCCGGCGCCTTCAAGTTCCGCGGCGCGGCCAATGCGGTGTTCTCGCTGACACCCGAACAAGCCGCGCGCGGCGTGGTGACGCAGAGTTCCGGAAACCACGGCGCCGCCGTCGCCCTGGCCTGCCGGCTGCGCGGCATCGCCTGCACGGTCGTCGTTCCGGGCGCCGCGCCTCGAATCAAGCGCGAGGCCATCGCCCGCAACGGCGCGCGCATCGTCGACTGCGACGTCGCGCAGTCCGCCCGCAACGAGGCCACGGCCCGCGTGCTGGCCGAGACCGGCGGCGAGCTCGTGCATCCCTACAACGACGCGCGGGTGATCGCCGGGCAGGGCACGGCCACGCTGGAGCTGCTGCACCAGGCCTGCCGGCGCGGCAAGGCCCGCGACGCCACGCCGGCGCTCGACGTCGTGATGGCGCCGCTCTCCGGCGGTGGCCTGATGAGCGGTACCGCCATCGCCGCGAAGGGGATCGACGCGCGCATCCGCGCGATCGCCGCCGAACCCGAGGGCGCGCGTGACGGCCACGATTCGCTGAAGTCGGGCACGCGCATCACCGGCCGCACGGCCAACACCATCAGCGACGGCCTGCGGGCCGAGCTCGGCCCGCTGACTTTCACGATCCTGAGCGAGCACTGCGACGACGTGCTGCTCGTCGACGACGTCGAGACCGTCGCCGCGATGCGCCTCGTCTGGGAGCGCCTGAAGGTCGTCATCGAACCGAGCTGCGCCGTGCCGCTGGCCGCCGTGCTCAAGTACCGCGAACGCTTCGCCGGCCTGCGCGTCGGCCTCATCCTCTCCGGCGGCAATGTCGATCTCGATGCGCTGCCCGCCCTCCTCGCCCTCGCCCCGACGACCGCATGAACGCCCACGACGCCACCCTCGCCCTGATCACCCGCTACTACGCCGCCTTCAACGCCGGCGATCGCGACGCCATGCTCGCCTGCCTGTCGGAAGACGTCGTCCACGACCTCAACCAAGGCCCGCGCGAGCACGGCAAGGCCGCGTTCCGCACCTTCATGGCGCGCATGGACCGCTGCTATCGCGAACGCCTCGAGGATCTGCGCTTCCTCGCTTCGCCGGACGGTGCGCATGCCGCCGCGGAATACGTGGTGCACGGCGAATACCTCGCCGACGACGAGGGCCTGCCCCCGGCACGCGGGCAGCGCTACGTGCTGCCCGGCGGCGCGTTCTTCGATGTGCGCGACGGTCGCCTCGCGCGGGTGACGAACACCTACAACCTCGAGGACTGGATCCGCCAGGTGACCAGCGGAGCAACCCGTTGATCATCCCCTTGACGAGGGCACCCTGATGCGCACACGGCTCGCTCTCGCGATCCTCCCGCTGGCCGCCGTGCTCCTCACGGCTTGCACCCAGCCGCTGCCCGCCGACCGTGCCGAGTACGCCGGCGATTGGCGGGGCAATGGCGTGTCGCTGCTGATCTCGACGGAGGGGAAGGTCGTCTACCACCGGCAGGAAGGCCGCTCGACCGTCACGATCGACGCGCCACTCCAACGCTTCGACGGCGACGACTTCGAGGTGGGCATCGGCCCGTGGGTGACGCGCTTCGACGTCGGCCAGCCACCCAAGGAAACCGACGGCGAATGGACCATGGAGGTGGATGGCCAGATGCTGCGCCGTGAGGAGGACGGTGCACCGCGAGCGAAGGGCGAGCGGAAAGCATGAGCCGGCCGCAGACCGTCATCCCGCAGCTGCGCATGAGCAACGCGGAGCGCAGCCTGCGCTTCTATACCGAAGGTCTCGGTTTCGCCGAGGATTGGCGCCATCAGTTCGAACCCGGGCTGCCGCTGTTCGTGCAACTCACGCGCGAAGGCCAGACGATCTTCCTCTCCGGCCACGCCGGCGACGGCAACGTCGGCGGTGCCGTGTTCTTCATCGTCCCCGACGTCGATGGCGTGTACCGCACCCTGCCCGACTGGCTGGCACTGCACGTGCCACCGCCCGCCGACAGGCCTTGGGGCACGCGGGAGATGGCCCTGATGGACCCGGACGGGAACCGCCTGCGGTTCGCGACCTACAGGGACGACGCGCCGGCTTGAGGCTCAACGCTTGCGGATCCTCAGTTTTTCCACCGGGAAGGTCGCGATGTCGGCGCCACCCTCGCGGCGCGCCGCGCCCGGCGGCGGGGCCCAGGCCATGGCGGTGACGACTTCCCACGTGCTCGGCAGCACGCCGTCGCGACGCAAGGCTTCGTAGGCCGCAGCCACGGCGCGATGCCGGCCGCGACCGCTCAAGCCCCGGGGGCGATCGCCGCGCGCGTCGGTGGCACCGATGGCTTTCAACTCGCGCATGAGCGCGGTCGTGTCGGGATAGGTGAGCGTGTACGCGTCGCGTTCGATCACCGGGTTCTTGAAGCCCTGCGACACCAGCGCATCGCCCACCTGCTGGATCGCCGCGAAGGGCGAGAGCGGCGGCTCGATGCCGGCCTGCGCGTAAGCCTCGCGCAGTTCGACCAGCGTGTCCGGGCCGAAGGTGCTGAAGACCAGCAGGCCGCCTTCGCGCATCACGCGGCGAAGTTCGCCCAAGGCCTTCGGAAGATCCGCCACCCATTGCAGGCAGAGGCTGGAGAAGACGAGATCGAAGGCCGCATCGGCGAACGGCAGGGCCTGCGCATCGCCCTGCACCGCGTGGATCGGCCGCCAGAAACGCGACTTCGACCGCGCCTCGCGCAGCATCGGCAGGGCGAGGTCCATGGCGACGACATCGCTCTTGCGGCCCCACTTTGCCTTCAGTGCCGCCGCCGCACTGCCGGGGCCACTGCCGAGATCGAGCACGCGGGCGGGCACGCGGTCGTCGAGGTAACCCAGCTGTTCGAGCAGGCGCGACTCCACCTCGCGCTGCAGCGCGGCGGCTTGGGTGTAGGTGGTGGCCGCGCGACCGAAGGCGCGGCGAACGGCGCGGGGATCGAAGACGCTCATGGTGGGCAGGATGCCGCGAAGGCCGTGAGCGCCTCGGCGACGGCCTTCGGCTCGGTGAGGAAGGGTGCGTGCCCGGCGTGGTCGAGCTGCTGGAAATGCGAGCGCGGCGCGAGTGCCGCGGCGGCCTGCATCGCCTTCGGGCTCACCAGCCGGTCGCGGCGGCCGGCGATCCACAGGCTGGGCATGGCGAGGCCCGGCAGCACGGCGCGCAGGTCGCTGTCGTGCAGCAGGCCCAAGCCCTCCTGCAGGGCGCGCGGTGCCGGCTCGCCACGGGCATAGACCGCGTCACGCAGATAGCGCAGTTCCTCGCGCAGGTGTGCCGAGCCCTGCGCCTCCAGCATCAGGAAACGGTCGAGCGTGCCGCGGTAGTCGCGGCCGAGCTCTTCGCCGAAGAGTTCGAACACGCGCGGGTCCATGCCCGCCGGCCAATCGGGGCTCTGCACGAAGCGCGGGCTCGCCGCCAGCATCGCCAGGCCACGGACGCGACCGGGATGCCGCGCCGCCAGCGCCGTCGCCACCAATCCGCCGAGCGACCAGCCGGCCACCAGCGCGTGCTTCGACGGCTGGGCGTCGATGAGCGCCGCCAAGGCATCGGCCACCGGGTCCAGCGCCAGTGGCAGGGCGCTGTCGCGGCTTCCGCCGTGGCCGGGCAGGTCGACGGTGATGACGTTGAACGCCGCTTCGAGCGCGCGCACCAGCGGCGCGAACACGCCGCCGTGCATCGCCCAGCCATGCACCAACAGGAGCGCCGGGCCGTGCCCGGTGCGTTCGACCTGCAGCGCGCTCATGCCCCTGCGTCGATGGCTTCGAGGCAGGAGGCCAGCACGTCGACGAGGGCGTCGACCTCGCTCTCGGTGTGCGCGGCCGTCAGCGTGATGCGCAGGCGCGCCTTGCCGTCGGGCACCGTCGGCGGCCGGATCGGCGCCACCCAGAAGCCCTGCTGCTCCAGCACGCGGGCCACGGCCAGCGCGCGCGAATTCCCGCCCAGCACCAGCGGCTGGATCGGCGTGTTCGATTCCAGCACCGGCAGGCCGTGGCGCAGCGCACCGCGACGGAAACGCGCCACCAGCGAGGCCAGCTTGGCGCGCCGCCAGCCTTGGTTTCGCACGGATTCGAGGTTCGCCGACATGGCCGCGGCCAGCGCCGGTGCACCGGCCGTGCTGAACACGTAGGGCCGCGCGCTCTGCAGCAGGTGCTCAATGAGGGGCGTGCCGCCGAACACCAGCGCACCCTGCCCGCCGAAGGCCTTGCCGAGCGGCGCGACCAGCACGGGTACGTCGCGCGCCGAGAGGCCCGCCGCCGCGCAAGCACCGCGGCCCTCCGGCCCCATCACGCCCACGCCGTGCGCCTCGTCGACGACGAACAGCGCGTGCTCGCCGGTGGCCGCCAGCGCGAGTTCGCGCAGCGGCGCAACATCGCCATCCATGCTGAACACCGAATCGGTGGCGAGCACCGCCGCGGCTTCGGGCATCGACTGCAGCTGGCGCAGGGCGCCGCCGAAATCACGGTGCGGGTACCGCTTCAATTCCGCGCCGGCGAGGCGGGCGCCGTCGAGCAGGCAGGCGTGGTTGAGCTTGTCCTGCACGCAGAGGTCGCCGCCCTCGAGCAGCGCCTGAAGCACCGCGAGGTTCGCCGTGTAGCCACTGGGGAAATACAGCGCGCGCTCGTAGCCCATCCACTCGGCGGCCTCTCGCTCGAACCGCGCGTGCAGCACATGGTGGCCGCTGACGAGGGCCGAAGCGCCGCTGCCCACGCCGTGCCACGCCGCGGCCTCCTGCAGCGCGCTGACGGCGTCCAGCGAACCGGCGAGACCGAGGTAGTCGTTGCTGCAGAAGTTGATCAGCGGCTGGCCGTCGACCACCACGTGGGCGCCCTCGACGCGCTCGACCACGCGGCGGCGACGCAGCGCGTCGCTGCGCGCGCGGCTGGCCTGCGCGACGGCGAGGCGTTCGCTCCAGCGCGGCCGCGACATCGGGGTCAAGCCGCCTGCGGCGCGGGGCAAACGATGTCGGCGTGGACGGTTTTCGATTCTTCGACCACGGCCATCGGCTTCAGGCCGAGGCGGGCGAACAGGGCCTGGTCGGCCTCGACGTCCGGGTTGCCGGTGGTCAGCAGCTTCTCGCCGTAGAAGATCGAGTTGGCGCCGGCGAGGAAGCACAGGGCCTGCAGCTCCTCGCTCATCTCGTTGCGGCCGGCCGAGAGCCGCACCATCGAGGCCGGCATCATCAGGCGCGCCACGGCGATGGTGCGCACGAACTCGAACGGGTCGAGCAGGGCCGTGCCGTGCAGCGGCGTGCCCTCCACCTGCACGAGGCGGTTGATCGGCACGGAGCCCGGGTGCTCCGGCAGGTTGGCCAAGGTCTGCAGCAGGCCGGCGCGCTGCTCGCGCGTCTCGCCCATGCCGACGATGCCGCCGCAGCAGGTCTTCAGGCCGGCGTCGCGCACCGCACCGAGCGTGTCGAGGCGGTCCTGGTACTCGCGGGTCTTGATCACGTCGCCGTAGAACTCCGGCGCGGTGTCGAGGTTGTGGTTGTAGTAGTCGAGGCCGGCGACCTTCAGCGCCTGCGCCTGCTCGGGCTTGAGCATGCCGAGCGTCGCGCAGGTCTCGAGGCCCATCGCCTTGACCGCGCCGACCATCTTCGCGACTTCGGCCACGTCCTTGTCCTTCGGCGAACGCCACGCCGCGCCCATGCAGAAGCGCGTGGCACCAGCGGCCTTGGCGGCGGCGGCTTGGGCGATGACGTCGTCGAGCGCCATCAGCTTCTCGGCCTTGAGGCCGGTGTCGTAGCGCGCGCTCTGCGGGCAGTAGGCGCAGTCCTCGGGGCAACCGCCGGTCTTGATCGACAGCAGGGTGCTCACCTGCACTTCGGTCGGATCGAAGCGCTCGCGATGCACGAGGCTGGCGCGATGCAGCAATTCGGGGAAGGGCAGGTCGAACAGCGCGAGGGTGTCCTCGCGCGTCCAGTCATGGCGGATGACGGCAGGCATGGGAGTTTTCCGACGGCGGAAGGCCGCGAGCGTGGGCAGTCTGGAAACCGCCCCCTGCCGTGTCAACCGCGATGCCTGCACCATTCGCCACCGTCTGGCACGCCTTCGAGCACTGGGCGCTCCCCACCGCCTGCCTCGGCTGCGACGCCCCGGCACCGGCCGACACCCTGCTGTGCGCCCCCTGCCGGGCCCTGCTCCGCCCCGCGCCGACCGCGCCCCTCCCCACGCTGGCCACCTCCGGCGGCACGGTGCATGCGGGCTTCACCTACGACGCCGGCACCGCGCCACTGCTGACCCGCTACAAGTTCCATGAGGATCTCGCCGCGGGGCGGGCCCTGGCAGCGCTGTGCCTGCCGTCGCTTCTCGACGCGCCGCGACCGGAAGCGCTGGTCCCGGTGCCGCTGCATCGCCAGCGCCTGCGCCAACGCGGCCACGACCAGGCCCTTGGCCTCGCCCGCGACTGGGGCCGCGCCTTGGGCTTGCCCGTTCTCGTCGACGCCCTGCGCCGCGAACGCGACACCCGCCCGCAGACCGAACTCGACGCCAGCGAGCGACGGCGCAACCTCGATGCCGCCTTCCGGATGCACCGCGCCTGCCCCAGGCACGTAGCCATGGTGGACGATGTCCTGACCACCGGCAGCACGGCGCTGGCGGCCGTCCAGGCCTTGCGTACCGCCGGGGCGGAACGGGTCGACGTCTGGGTGGTGGCCCGCGCGCCCACCCCTGCCGGTCAGGCGGCGCGGCTGAAGTAATCGAGTGCGAGGCCGGCGAACACCGCGGCGCCCACGCGATTGTTGGCGAGGAAGGCCGCGAAGCAGTCGTCCGGATGCCGCGAGCGGCCTTGGGCGAACTGCTGGACGACGACCACGGCGGCCGCGCCGAGACCGAGCCAGTACACCAGGCCCAGCTCCAGCCGGTGGCCCAGCAGAGCCATGGCCAGACCGGCCAGCACAAACAGCGCGGCGATCACCGGCACATCGAGGTCGCCGAACAGCAGGGCCGTGCTCCTGGCCCCGGCGCGGCGATCGTCCTCGCGATCGACCATGGCGTACCAGGTGTCATACGCCGTGGTCCACAGCAGGTTCGCGCACAGCAGCAGCCAGGCCTCCTGCGGGGGCCATTCGTCGCGCACGGCGGTGAACGCCATCGGGATGCCCCAACTGAAGGCCAGCCCAAGCCAGACCTGCGGCAGGTAGGTGTGGCGCTTCATGTACGGATAGGCGGCGGCCAGCGCGAGCGCCACGCCGCTCAGGGCGATGGTCTTCGCGTTCGTCATCAGCACGAGGGCGAAGGCCGTGAGCATCAGGCCCATGAACAGGCCGAGCGCGAAACGGCCGGACAACTCGCCGGCTACCAGCGGTCGGGCCTTGGTGCGCTTCACCCGGCCATCGAGCCAGCGGTCGGCGTAGTCGTTGATGACGCAGCCCGCCGCCCGCGTCAGCCAGACGCCGCCGACGAAAACGACGAGCAGGGGCCAGGGGGGCAAGCCCTCGGCGGCCAGCCACAGCGCGGCCAGCGTCGGCCACAACAACAGGAGCCAGCCGATCGGCCGGTCGGCGCGCATCAGCCGCCAGCTGGCGTCATAGCGCGCACGCCACGCCTCGGGCAGATGCGCGGCCAGCGGCGCCGTCGCCAACGTCCCGGCAGCGTGACGCGGTGGATCAGTCTTCATTGCGGATCAGGTTGCCGAAGTTGAGCGTCCAGGTGTCGTTGCCGCGGTTGGTGCGCCCATACCCGAGAAGGATCGGCCCGAAGGGACTGCTCATGCCGACGAACACGCCACCGGCACGCGTGGCCTCGTTCCAGCCGAAATCGAGCGCCTCGTCCCCCACCTGCCCGATCTCGGCGCTCGCGCCGAAATAGGTCGGCACGGCGAACAGCGCGTTGGCATCACCGAAACGGTAGTAGTACACGGCACGCGCATAGCCCAAGGTCGACCCCACCAGCCCGCGCTCCAACGTGCCCGACAGGTTGAGGAACCCTCCCAGCGTCGAGAAGGCCGCGAGATCCGGCGGCGCGTCGCGCGTGTCGGCCCAGCGCGTGCCCAGCAGCCAATGGTGATTGCCGCGCGAGAACACGGTGTCGGAGCGCCATCGCGCCACCCAGCCCTCGCCTTCCCCGCCGAGCACGGACGCATAGCGATCCAGCGAGAACACCGCGCGCGAGCCCTGGCTGGGGAAGCTCAGGCGATCCAGCGTGTCCCAGACGACGCGCCCACCAACGGACGTCGCCTGCTGCGTGACGTCCTCGGCCGCGATGCTCCCGACCATTTCCCGCCCGTCGAATCGCGAACGTCTCAGCGTGGCCTCCAGCGCCCAGCGCGGGTCAACCTGCACGCCGACGCGCGCACCGAGCGTGCTGCGCGAGATCCGGAAATCGGCCACTTGGGTCGTGCCGAGCACGAAGGGCACGTCGAAGGCGCGGTAGCCGCCGTCGATGTTGGCGTAGAACCGGCGGTCGAGGTCGAAGGGCGCGAACCAGTCGGCGGAAACTTCGGTCACCTGGCCGAGCCGCAGCAGCGCGCGGAGTTCATCGCCATCGCCGCTGACGCCGGTCTTCAGCAGCTCGGCGGTCAGCTGGTAGTCGCTTCCGCCGCGGAAATCGTCGGCGATCTGCAGGCCGATGTTGAAGAAGAGCGGCCCCCAGGCCTTGTCGACGGGCAACAGCTCGATGCCGGTCTGGCCCGTGCGTTCGACGGGTCGCCAGCCGATGCGCTGGTAGGAGCCCTCGGCATAGCTCGCGGCGACCGCCGCATCGATCGCATCGGGGTCGAGCGCCTGCCCGACCAGCCCCTGGCCGCGATAGGCCACCAGCCGCTGGGTGCGCGAACGACCCGGCGCGACGTCGACGAAGGCGATGGTCGGCGCCGGGCCGGACGGCGCGAGGCGGCGGGCGGTCCGCCACGCGGCGTAGTCGCCCTCGGGGAGCGCAAGGTGGCGGAAGCGGGGCGCTTCGGCCTCCGCGGCCTCCACGCCCTTGCCGATCACCGACACGGCCTGGTCGAACGCCGCACTCGAGAACGTCCCGAGCGGCGGCACGATCAGCACGTCGCCCTCAGCCAGCGAAGCGATCGAGCGGTTGGTCTTCTCCTGCATCAGCACCGACACCATCTGGTAGGCCACGTCGAGCGGCGTGCGCATCTCGTCGCGACCCAGCAGCGGGCTGCCCACGTCCACGGCGATCACCACGTCGGCGCCCATCGCGCGCACGACGTCCACCGGCACGTTGTCGACGATGCCGCCGTCGACGAGGATGCGGCCGTCGATCTCCGCCGGGGCGAACACCGCCGGGACCGCCATCGAGGCACGGACGGCCATCGCAAGGTCGCCTTCCGCGAACACCACGCGCTCACCGCTGACGATGTCGGTGGCGATGGCGCGGAACGGGATCGGCAAGTCGTCGAACCGCGAGGTGCGCGAGGCGCTGAGCATCAGGCGCCGCAACAGCAGGCCGAGCTTCTGCCCCTGCACGGCGCCATAGGGAAACACGGGCGCGCCGTTGCGCCAGCCCGCTTCCAGCTCCGCGCGGTAGTTGAGCTGCGCCTCCTTGCGACGCATCGGCAGGGCGGCGCGCGCGGGATCGTCCTCGAAGAGGTCCTTCCAATCGACGGAGCCGAGGGCGGTTTCGATCTCCGCCGGGCTCATGCCGCTGGCGTAGAGCGAACCGACCACCGCGCCCATGCTGGTCCCGGCGATGGCACAGACCGGGATGCGCTCGCGCTCGAGCACCTTCAGCACGCCAACGTGCGCGGCCCCGCGGGCGCCGCCGCCGCCAAGCACCAGGCCCACGCACGGGCGCTCCAGGGCCCCCGAGGCGGGCGCGGCCCGCAGGCCGAGGGGCATCCACAGTGCAAGGGCCCCGATCAGGGCCAAGATCACGCCACGCCGCATTCGCATCCGCTCCTTCGTCGACGGTGCGCATCATGCCCGCTCGCGCCCCACCCGCCGCATTCCTGTTGCGTCGCAACACGATTCCGGCATCCCGCCCCCAACGCACGGCGGCGTATGGCGGGTACCCGTAACTTTGTTTTAATGTGGGGATGTCGCGGCCCCCTCGGCGACCGCGCCGTGCTGCCACCCTGTCGTTCCATCCTGTCCAGGAGTTACCGA
>Ga0209278_1002214_pt1 | contig 11002 bp, 10 predicted proteins | sample JI81BgreenDNA_FD_187504 | JGI IMG/M metagenome (GOLD analysis project Ga0209278, IMG submission 187504) | Wastewater effluent complex algal communities from Wisconsin, to seasonally profile nutrient transformation and Carbon sequestration -... | ecosystem: Engineered > WWTP > Effluent > Algae... | reverse complement strand
CGCCTCGATTTTTGCATCCTTCATCCAGCACGCCTGGCACCCCGAGATCGGACGATTCAAAAATTTCATGGGATTTGATCGTCAATGGCTCGAGCATTGCGGCTCGGAAGACGCCAACGGTCGCGCTGTCTGGGCACTGGCCCATACGGCCAGAAATAACCCGAATCGAGATATCTGCGAGTGGGCTACCAGACTTTATGACCAGGTCCTAGATCACTGCGAAACACTGGACAGCCCCCGCACTTTGGCCTTTATCTCACTGGGTACGTCGCTGATGCTCAAGGTTCGCCCCGAGCACGGCCCTTCCCTCAAAGCGCTTGAACGAGCCGCTGCCATACTGGCGCACCTCCTCGAAAAATCCCGCCGACCTGATTGGCCCTGGTTCGAGGCCGTTCTCGCATACGATAACCCCCGTCTCCCTCAGGCACTGCTCGTGGCTGGACAGGCGCTGAAGCGAAAGGACTGGCAGGCAACAGGCCTGGAGACGTTGCAATGGATCTGTGAACTCCAGACCGCTGCCGCCGGCCATTTCCGCCCTATCGGTTCCGAAGGCTTTGGGCAGCCCTTTGGACACAAACCATTCGATCAACAGCCCCTCGAAGCCCAGGCAGCACTGGAGGCCTGCGCAGATGCTTATGCGGCGACCGGCGACAACCGATGGGTGCAGCACGGAACGGCAGCATGGAACTGGTTCTTTGGAGCAAACGACCGGGGCGAAGTGCTGGCGGACCCCGACACGGGTTTGTGCCGTGACGGCTTGACACCACGAGGTGCTAATCTGAACTGTGGCGCCGAGAGCATCCTGGCGTTCCAACTGGGATACCATTCCCTGATGGCGCTAGTGTCAGATAACGATTTGAATCCGGAGAATATGGTTGGAAAGCTTGCCCCCGAAGATGCACGGACCCTTGCGTATCCATGATCTGAGGCTCAACGCTGATCCGTCACGCGTCGTATTGCAACCGTTCCATCTGAGTTGGCAGGCCAAGGATCCCGAAAATAGCCGCGCACTCCAGTTGGTCAACGATATCGCCGCGCTCCACGAGCATGCTGCTGAACAGGTATACGGCACCCTGCTTGCAGAGTTCAAGGAACGCCATCTGCAGATAGAAGCCTTGTTCACTGAGCGCTGGGTTGAAATCTCGACCTTGCTCCAGCTCGATCCTGCCGAATTCTCGAACACACGGCAAAAATTGGTCGGGGCATATTTCTCCCACGAATATTCCTATGCCGCAGCGGCACTGATGAACCCATCCATCGTCCCGCATCCCGACCAAACCGGGTGCGAGGAGGGTGCTACGCGGTTCGTCTTGTCGCTTCGGGCCGTAGGCGAAGGACACATCAGTTCACTAGCCTTCAGAGAGGGAGTTGTTCTGAAAGAAGACGAAATCAGGTTGCGGCCACAAAGCCCCCTCGCCAGCAGCGTTCTAATAGAGGGAAGTGCTGAAGATGATCACTGCGGGCCAGTCGTCATTCACCGTCGTCCAGATACCAGCCTCTCCAACACCGTCATTCTTCCGATCACCAAGCAGCAACGAAACGGCCTCGAGGATTTACGCCTTGTTCGGTTCGAGCATCAAGACGGGCAGGTCGAATGGATCGGCACTTACACAGCCTATTCGGGATCGGATATAAGGTCAGAATTGCTTCGAACTCCGGATTTCAGGCAGTTCTCGCTTGAACCGGTCACTGGCAAGGCGGGCCGAAACAAGGGGATGGCGCTGTTTCCGCGCCAAGTTGGCGGGCGATATGTCATGGTCGGCCGGCAAGATGGAAAAAACGTCTATCTTTTGCGCAGCGACAAACTGACGTTCTGGGATGATGAGGGTGTCCTGCTAATGGAGCCCCGTTATCCGTGGGAATTCATCCAGATTGGAAATTGTGGAAGCCCGATAGAAACCGAACACGGTTGGCTGCTGCTCACCCACGGCGTCGGCGCCATGCGCAAATACACACTTGGTTGCGCTCTGCTCGATCTCGAAGACCCTTCGAAACTCATTGCCCGCACCCCTGCACCATTGCTCAGTGCCGAAAATACGGATCGTTCGGGCTACGTGCCCAACGTGATTTATACGTGCGGTGCAATGATGCACGGTCAGGAGCTGATTATCCCCTACGGGATCTCCGACAGCTCAGTTGGCTTTGCAAGCATCGGCCTCAATGACCTCTTGAAAACCATGCAGTGACTGGCCTGCTGCTACGCAACATCGCTGCAGTGCCCGGAATTGCAGCATATTCCCTGGCCGAACCTGACACGGAAATGGCCAGGAGATTCGATAAAATGCGATCCTCCTGACCAACTACCTGACACAGCGGCTTTGTTACGGAAGGATAGAGATATCCTCGTCCAGATATGCGCCGATTACCGTTCCCGAATTGATCCGCGCGCTGGTGCCGGTGACGAAAAATCCAGCAAGCGGGACGAGTGCGATGGAGCCCACTACACCAGCTGTGCCGGTAACGCCCTTGTCATCGAAAGTGCCAGACAGACGGATCTGCCGCCCACCGACCGTAGCGTAAAGCACGCGAGCTGTGATATGACCGGACTTGCCCCACATGCCCTTGTTGCGGACCGAAGTAATCTCGCCTTGTGCAGGCGAACCCGCCGGAATGACGATCTTTCCGTTCAGCATCACCGGCTCGGCAATTTCCATCCGGAACCGCTGCCCAACTCGGGCAAGCTTGCGCTCAGTCGTCAGCTCCTCGAGCAACCGGACCGATACCGTCGACCCGGCGCGCAAAACATTGTCTCCAGCCGGCGCGATCGTTGCTACGGCTGGCGATTCAACTGGCGAGATGGCCTGTTCAGTCGAAGCGGTGGGAACAGCTTCTGCCGAAGTCGATTCAACAGGTTGCGCAATCCCGGGTGCCGCTACCAGAGCTGCGGCCAATACCAATACTGTTTTCATAAGATGCCCCCATCTTGAGATGTCTGTTTTTTTACACGATGTAGTCCAGTAACCGCTTTAGCCCGGATCGGCGACGACGCGTGGTCCGATGTCGTCAGAGTCGACATATTTCAAGTCTGGTTTCTTGGCGTTAAATTCCTCGATCGTGGAAGGAGCAAGGTTAGGACGGCCTGCCATGATGCCCATACGGATCGTGCATTTGACGGCATAGCGCTCGCCAGCATCCACCTCCAGGTTCAGCACATCCTTGGCTTCGCTCTTGGCGTTGAATTCATGAGCGCCTGGCTCAATGTTCAGAATAAAGTATTTGCCAGCACCTAGCGCACTGATCCGCTCCTTGCCGATATTGACGCCACATCCCATGGCACCGCCCATCATTGTTCCCGAGCGCCAGAAAATGATCTGCCCCTTACCTTCAGGCGGCGCAGGCAACTCAGCAGGAGCCGGACGACCGGACTCGGCAACAGCAGGAGCGGCAATTGCAACCAGCGCTGCCACAGCAAAAAATACTCGATTTCGGTTCATTCGGATCTTCCATTGGCTTGAGAAAAGTGGCTTCCGGCAGACTAATCCGCCGGGACGAAAATTTCGGCAGTTTCGGCGACGATAATCCCACCTGCAGGCAAATCGACGCTCGTGCCTGTGACAAACATCCCGATGACCGGGGCTGCGATCGTGGCTGCAATGGCTGCGCCAGCATTATCAGATCCTGCCGAACTGAACTTGGTCTTGCGCAGCGTCAGGCGTCGTCCGTTCGTCTCAAGATACCTTGCTGCGACAATGAGCTCGCCTGCGCGACCGCCAAAGCCTTTCGATGAGGCATGAACGACTTGAGCCATGCCCTTGGTCCCTGCAGGGATCGCCGGCAATGCTTGGATGTAGATGTCGTTGACGAGCTCAATCTCGAACAGATCGCCCCGTTTGGCAGTTCTGGAACTTACCGGCTGCTTCACACGCAGCGTCACTGAAGTCCCTATGGGAACCGCTGCAGGTCCAGATGATTCGGTCGTCGCGGCCTGCGATAATGGTTCGCTAGTCTCGATCTGTGCGTAAACTGAGTGACCAGCGCACAACGCGAAAAAAGCCGCTGCCGCGACTGCACTCCCCCATTGCCCCACAAAACCCCCAACACGGCCGGTCACCTAAAGGTAACTCATGTTATAAATTACTGAAATTACTCACCGAACAGTCGGACCTGAGGGAGCTTTTGTCAATCCCTCTCTATGAAGATCGAGTGTGTTGCTGTAACAACATACCTGTCAGGTTCAATCCTGACTTTGCATTCATTGTCCCGCCAAATTTGGGCCGTTTATTGAGCGAGCGCGCTTCCATTGCGGGTCATGCCTGTTCCGACGCCAGAACAGCGACTGCGACACCCTCCGAATACTCCTGTGTCAACGGGGGCCTCTGGATCAATGTTCACGCCACTTGTCCGGCTGCTAGCCAATTCTGTCATCTAGGCCAGAGCAACCTTCAGAAAGTCACGAAAATATTGACATTAGCTGTGTGATCCGACCGATCCAGGCCGTCGCGAAAAACATGCTGGTTGAGGTATCCGGGCACCACCTCCATACCCTTGGCAATAGGGATAGAGATGCCAACGAAATTGCGCCAGATTGAAAGCCCGCCACGCTGCACGTCGGTTTCGTTGAGATCGATAAACGGTTCGGTATATGCAACCACGCGGTGGCCGTTATCACTGACTGGCACGCGCAGCTGCACGAACTGGCGAAGACGCCAAGCCATGTTGTCCCGCCCCTCGAAAGTGCGCTGTTCGAGCCGTGTGCGCGAATCAAGGGTCGTGCCACCGGACGTGGTTAGCACCCGCACGTTGAGTTCCTGATAAAAGCGATGTTCGTTCAACTCGACTGGCCCTACCGGGTCAGTCAGGACGAAGGCATAGCCAGCACCGATGTTGACGTCCTTGTTGATCCGGTAGGCGACCAGTGAGCGCAGCAGCAGCTGGCCTAGGCGCTCCGCATCGTTGGTGAAACGTTCCTGCGCCTCAAGCCGCACATAAATCTTCTCCGTGGCATTGATTGTGGCAAATTGGCCAAGCCAGACATTACCGTCTTCCTCAGCCGCAAAGGCAGGGCTAGCCAGTGCCAGCGTGGCGGCCGAGGCCGCAAGCAGCAACATTTTCATAATCGTTCGCTTCGCAATTAGAGGGGCGCAGGCCTCGCGATCCCGTGACGCGAGGCCTGCACTCCTGCCCTTAAAGAATGCTGGGGTCAAAAGGAGGATTATGACCCGTTGTATGGAACCGAGGACTGATGAACCACGATCTTGAGTTCATTATTATTGCCTCGAATGTATCCAAAGGTGTATTCGACTTTGGTTTCGACATCCCCTCCCTTAGCCGTGAAATAGTAATTACCCATTGCCACGGCCATGTTGCAGGCATTGTTGGTGATGCCGACATTCTGCCAACGCACTTTTGTCCACGGCTTGATCGCAAAACCCTTATCTTCAGGATAGGTCGAGTTTCCGCCAACGAAGTAGGACAGTGCCGCATCAAATGAAGTGCGGAACTGATCGACAGAGGCAAGCGTGGGCTTGAACAGCACTAGGCTCAGGTCGTAAGCATAAAACTGATCGATATGCGCGGCAGCAGCGGCAGAGTAATCACCACCTTCGGAATAGACCTTGCCGATCTTCACGATTCCCTCGCCCCACGCCTTCTGCGCTGCGACAACTTCCCTTTCAGTAATGCAATTGACGTTCTGATCGACCGGCGCGGCCACGGCACGCGGACGCTCCTTTGCGTGACTAGGCGTAGAGATAGCCGTCAGCAGCGCGACAGTGGCAAAGGCAAGAAGTCCGGTTTTCATCCAAAGTCTCCAGGTTGATGAGGGAACGTGATGACCGTAGATTTGTCACTGACATAGCAGCATGGCATCCGCCGCATGGCGGGCCGACTGGCCTATGCCGTTTGGCATATGACAAGATGATATCCCGGCATTAGATTGGCGTGCATGCCAACTGCGCCTTCACAGAACCAGCCTCGTGACAGTGCCGCCGATCTGCGCGCTCTATATCGTGCTGCCGAAGCCCGCGCAGCCCGGCTACGCGTTATTGTCGAGGCGGGACAGGTGCTAGCATCGAGCGGCCCCGACGCAATCGACACGGCAGCACACTTCGTTGCTCAGGAAGCCGCTCACCTCGCGGGATTTGCGCGCGGGGCGATCGCAAGTGCAGCTGATGTTGTCCAAGAAGGTCACGACAGGCTCTGTCTGCCGCTGAAGGCTCCTGCGAGCGATGGCGTATCGATCGGCACACTTGTGCTGGAACACCGCATCGGCACGCTGGATGCTGAAGATCGCGAGGCACTGGGGATCATCGCGCAATTGATCAGTGGAGCCTTGGCCGCCAACGCCCGCGAGGCTCGACTTGCTAACCTGCTTGCCGAATTGCTCGGTGCTCAAGAGGCCGAACGCAGCCGGGTGGCGCACGAGCTCCATGACGGCGTTGCCCAATCGGCTGCTGCTTTAGCTCGCCGACTCGACCTTGCGAAAGACGGAGATCCCGCCGATCTGGATCAAGCAGCTTGCCAGGCGCGCGCACTCGTGCGCGAGTTACGCCAGGTGATTAGCGGCATGCGGCCGCCAGCTCTCGACGATCTTGGGCTTGCTCCTGCGCTGCAACAGCTGATCGATGACGCAACAGGCAAGCTGAAGGTAACGATGTCAGTTCAGCTCAACACGCGTCCCGCGCCGGCCGTTGAAACAGCGTTGTTCAGAATTGTTCAGGAAGCGCTCAACAATGCTTGCGCTCATGCTGGAGCCGGCGCCAGCGCTACGATACGAATTAGGATGAATGCAAGCCGCCTGGTGGTCGAGATCAGCGACAACGGCAAGGGCTTCGATCCTGCCGCAATACCGGCAAAACAGGCCGGTCGAGGTCTCGGCCTTGCTTACATGCGACAACGGATCGATCGACTCGGGGGGTGGCTGAAAGTTACGAGTTCACCAGGAAAGGGCTGTTGCATTATTGCCGAGCTGCCAGCTGCATGAACGATGCCTGTCCTCCTCAGCGCGTGCTCATTGCTGACGATCACGATCTCGCCCGCGAAGGACTGCGTGCCCTTTTGGAGCGAGACAGCCATTACGTTATCGTAGCCGAGGCAAGAACCGGTGAAGAGGCACTCGACCTCGCCGCAAAGAATGATCCTGACCTTGCTCTACTGGACATCCGTTACGCGGGCGGAGGCATAGACGGGCTCGAAGTGGCCCGCCGGCTCACCCAGGATGCCCCAGCAATCGGAATTTTGATGATCACAATGCATGACAGCGCCGATTATCTGCGTAGTGCTATTGCAGCTGGCGCGCGCGGGTTCCTTGCAAAGGATGCAGCGCGCGCGGAAGTCCTTGGCGCACTGGCGCAAGTAGTGGCAGGGGGTGTTGCATTCCCGCCTACTCTGATGCGACGCGCAGTCGCAGACAACAGCACAGGGCCCGTGCTCGCTGCGATTAAGCGACTAACTCCACGCGAGCGCGAGGTACTGGCGGAGCTTGCGGAAGGCCGCACCAATAAGGAAATTGCTATCGCACTCTGCATCACGCCGGGCACCGTCAAGACCCATGTCGAGCGGCTGATTGGCAAGCTCGGTGTGCGCGACCGGACGCAAGCGGCTATCCTAGCAGTCGAATATCGCATCGGACGGGTGGTATGATCGGCCGCACGATTTCGGCAAGCTGGGCCAACCAACCGCTCGCTAAAAAAGGGCTAGTGGTGGTCGCCGTGCCACTGTTGATCTTCTTGGGCTCGGTTACTGCGCTCTACGCAATCAGTCGCCTCGAGGCCCGTGCCGAACAGGACGTCCGGCTTACCATTGCCATACAGAACGATGTCAACGAGGTGCATGCCCTACTGGCTGAGGCTTCGAGTGGCGTGCGCGGATATTTGCTCACTGGGGAGCCACGCTTTCTTGAACCATACAGGCGTGCCGAAAAACTAGTGCCGCAGGCCACGCAGCGTTTAAAGATGTCTGTGCGCGACACCCAGGCAGCGACTCATCTTGCCCGCATCGAGTCGCTTGCCAGCGGAAAACGCGATGGGCTTGCACTACTGCTGGCTGCGCGCGAGCGAACTGGCAAAAATTTTTCAGGTGATCCTGCTATTGCCAAGGGTCTTTCTGCCAACAAACAGATGCTTGATGCCCTGCGCGGCGAAATCGAGCGAATGCAGGATCGTGAGCGCGAACTCCTGGCGGCTCGCCAAGACAAGCTAAATCAAGTGCGCCTCAACGGGCTTGTGGTAACCGGTCTGCTGACTCTTGCAGGATTAGTGGGCAGCCTGTTCGCCGTATTCCTGTTCTCCAGCGGAATCGTGCGCCGGGTGCGACATCTCGAGAGCGACGCAGTAAAACTGGCTAAGGGTGAGGCGCTCGATGAGCGCGAAGCGGGACGGGATGAAATAGGAATGCTTGCCGTGCGGATGGCCGAAGCAAGCCGACTGCTACGAGCCCGAGAACAGGCGCTACGTGAAGGCGAGGAACGGTTTCGTCTCGTGATCGAAGGAGTTCGTGACTACGGAATTTTCGCACTAGACCCGCAAGGTCACGTGGTCAGCTGGAATGCCGGTGCCGAGCGGATCAAGGGTTGGGGGAGCGAGGAAATCCTCAGTCGCCATTTTTCGACGTTTTACCCCGGCGAAGATGCATTCAAACGCTCCATGTGCAACCTTGCCGATGCCGAACGCGAGGGCCGCACAGAAGACGAAGGGTGGCGCGTCCGAAAGGACGGGACGTTGTTCTGGGCAAATGTCGTAATCACCGCACTTCGTGACGAAGGAGGCAACCTTCGCGGTTTTTCCAAGGTTACGCGCGACATCACCGAACGGCGCCGAGCTCAAGAGGCTCTGGAGCTTGCTCGACAGGACGCCGAGCAAGCGAGTATGGCCAAGAGCCTGTTCCTCTCGCGCATGAGCCATGAATTGCGGACGCCGCTCAACGCCATACTCGGGTTCGCTCAGCTCCTGGAACTTGACCATGCCGGGCGCAGTAAGACCGACGAGGCCAGCATCGAACAGATCTTGCGGGCCGGACGGCATCTGCTCGCGCTGATCGACGAGGTGCTAGACATCGCTCGGATCGAAGCGGGCAAGATGGGGATGGATATTGTTCCGATATCTCTCGAAGCTGTCATTACAGAAGCGGTAGGGCTGTCGTTGCCCGAAGCAGAAAGCAGCGGCATCGCCATTCGGCAAGACCTCGCGTCTATCGCGCCAATTATGGCGGATCACCGGCGCGTGATGCAAATTTTGCTCAATCTTTTGAGTAATGCCACAAAATACAACCGGCGTGGCGGCGAGGTAGCGATCACAACACGTGTCCTCGCAACGCGTGTGCGGGTTGAAGTAAACGACACTGGCATCGGGATCGATGTCGATCAGGCGGGCGATTTGTTCCAACCATTTACACGGCTTGCCGCAGGAGCTGCACGAACTGAAGGGACCGGCTTGGGCTTGTCGTTGTCCCGAGCGCTGGTCGAAGCCATGGACGGATCTATAGGCTATACACCGCGAACCGACGGGCAGAACGGCGCTTGCTTTTGGTTTGAGTTACCGGTTGCATCCCTTGCAAGCCTTCCCGAACCAGCGAACACCGAAACCCTGCTGCCTGGTCCTGCCGAGCTCCGACCCCTCACAATACTGTTGATCGAGGACAATCTCGCTAATGCGCAGCTAATTGAAGCGGTTGCTGCCCGCCACTGGCCGAGCGCCCATCTTGTCAACGCCATGCAGGCAAGCTTGGGGTTGGACCTGGCGTTGCGACATCGTCCTGATTTGGTGCTTCTCGACCTGCATCTCCCCGATAAGGGTGGCGACTGGGTTCTCGATCAGCTCACTGCTGCCTATCCCGACCGGCCAGTTATCCTTTTGACTGCAGATGCGCTCGCATCCCATGCGGATTGGCGCTTGCGCGGTGCGGCTACGGTGCTCACGAAGCCAATCGACATTCCTTCGTTTGTAAAAGTGGTCGAGCAATTGCTGATGGAACACGCATGATGATCGGGCCCCGCATCCCAAGCGACGCACGTATCCTCGCCATCGATGACGAGCCCGCAAATCTGGCGTTGATCGAGGCAGTGCTGCTGCGCGAGGGCTATGGCGCTATCGAAACACTGCCCGACCCTCGCCGTGCCGCTGAGCGACATATTGCATTTTGCCCTGATCTCATTCTGCTTGACCTAATGATGCCAAGCATCGACGGATATGCGCTGCTCGATAGTCTCCGGCGGTTAACGGACGAGAACGATCTGGTGCCGATCATGGTCTTGACTGCAGACACCTCGATAGAGGCGAAACGCCGTGCCCTTTCGCTCGGTGCACGTGATATTGTAACCAAACCGTTCGATGTGTTCGAGTTTGCGTTAAGGGTCGCCAATCTCATCGACCTTCGCATGATGTTCGCGCGGGCAAGGGCAATATCACGGCCTGGTCGAGCCAATCCAAATCGACATTAGATTAATGTCCAGGCCATGTCAGAGTGAAACGAAATTGATACCTCAGCGAGGCTCGCTGCTGACGACTTTTCCTCGGCGCCCCTATCTATCCAGATGAACTGCCACCAATACATCTCCACTGATTGAAAGAATGGTTGCATCTAGCATGGCGTCAACCCGCGCTCCAAACAGATGGACACCTCGAAAACCTTTCGCCTTTGAGGCTGCAGCCTGATTCAATGTCCCTGCGATGAGCGGAGGCGAAGATGGTTGTCCAGCCTGGTTTCTTTGATTTGTCGGACCGGTATGCGGCGCTGAGCGCGGCGGGCGATCCGCTGGAGCGCTTGGCGTCGGTGGTTGATTTTGAAGTGTTCCGCGGGCCATTGATCGTGGCGCTGAGGCGGAGTGACCGCAGCAAAGGTGGTCGGCCGCCATTCGATCCGGTGATGATGTTCAAGATCCTGGTGCTGCAGGCGCTCTACTCGCTCTCGGACGAAGCGACCGAGTTCCAGATCAAGGACCGGCTCTCGTTCCAGCGGTTCCTCGGGTTGGGGCTCGATGGCCGGGTGCCCGATGCCAGCACGGTATGGCTGTTCCGCGAGCAGGTCGTGAAGGCCAAGGCGATCAACAAGCTCTTCGCGCGCTTCG
>Ga0209278_1002211_pt1 | contig 11005 bp, 10 predicted proteins | sample JI81BgreenDNA_FD_187504 | JGI IMG/M metagenome (GOLD analysis project Ga0209278, IMG submission 187504) | Wastewater effluent complex algal communities from Wisconsin, to seasonally profile nutrient transformation and Carbon sequestration -... | ecosystem: Engineered > WWTP > Effluent > Algae... | reverse complement strand
TTTCTTGATTTTTAATGAATCATACTATGGAACAGAAAATAAAACCAGTTGTATGAATGGAATTATTTACGGAATATTTATTATTGGCGGATTAATTATTCTTTTAAGTATTTTTTATTTGATTATATTGATTTTGAATAAATCTCCAAAAGTATATCGTTTATTAGCAGCAACTGTTCCAGTGCTAATTTTAAGCTATTTTTTAACTAGATATATTTTTTAACGAAATAGTAAAATCTAAAAACCCGTCAGTTCTGTAGAATTGACGGGTTTTTAATTTTAAATTTATTTGGAATTTGGAATTTCTTTTTTGGGATTTTAAAATTATAATTTCCCCATATTCTGTGCCAAAGTTTCTATAAACTTAGTAATTGGACCTTTAATCATCATTGCCATCATTGGGTTGAATTCACCGTCAAAAACCAATTGAACTACGGTTGAATTATCAGAAACGGTGTCAAGGTTAGCAGTTAATGTAAACGGCAATTTATCACTAGCCGCAGCAAGATTTACTTTAGAATGAGGTACGCCTTCTTTTAATCTCAATTTGATTTCCGGCATTCCTTTTAATCCAAAGTTAAAAATATCATCGCCCAAAACTTCAAATTTAGCGATATTCTCAGGCATTAATTTTTCAAAGTTTTTCACGTCAGACAAAGCAGTATATAAATACTCAGCTGATTTTTCTACGGTTACTTTTGGGCTTTCTAAATTCATTTGTCTTAATACTTAATACTGTTATCTTAATACTAAACACTCCAAGTCGATGGATTTTTACGCCATTCTTGTAATGTTGCTAATTCTTTTTCGGTGATGTAGTTTTTGGCTACGGCTAAATGCAGTAAGTGTTCATAATCGGCTAGAGTATGCAAATCAACATTGGCTTTTTTGAAGTTTTCTGTTGCTACATCAAAGCCATACGTAAAAATAGCAACCATTCCTTTTACATGAAGTTCAGCTTCTTTCAAAGCATCAACAGCAAGTAAACTACTGTTTCCAGTACTGATTAAATCTTCTACAACCACCACGTTTTGTCCTTTTTGAATAAAACCTTCAATTTGATTTTGTCTTCCGTGTTTTTTTGGCTCCGGACGAACATAAACAAAAGGCAATCCCATATACTCGGCAACAAGCATGCCAATTCCAATTGCGCCAGTGGCAACACCAGCAATGACATCGGGTTTTCCAAATTCTTTTTCAATGTGTTTAGAAAATTCTTCTCTAACAAAATTTCTAATCGCTGGAAATGAGAGAATTAAACGGTTATCACAATAAATAGGTGAGTTCCAACCCGAAGCCCAAGTAAAAGGATTTTTAGGATTCAATTTAATTGCATTTATTTGTAAAAGCAATTCGGCTGTTTTTTCGGCTGTGTCTTTATTAAAAATCATACCACAAATGTATAAAGTTTTTGTCAACGATAAACCTCTTTTTTTAACAAATCAAGTCGCTAAGGAAACCGATTTTCAATTGTTCTTGTTAGAAAGTGTTGATATTGAGCAACTCATCATCAAAATGCATAATAACAAAATTCAAAAAGCGAATTTGTATTATCCTGATGAAAAGGCAATTTTGAAAAAAATTAAAGAAAAAATCCCTGTAAATAAAGCTGGCGGCGGATTAGTTTACAACAAAAAAGGCGAGGTGTTATTCATTTTTAGAAATGGAAAATGGGATTTACCCAAAGGCGGAACCGAAAAAGGCGAGGAGATTGATCAAACTGCTTTGCGAGAAGTTGAAGAAGAAACCGGAGTTGGTAAACTATCCATTACCCGAAAGCTACAAAAAACCTATCATATATTTAAACGAAACGGAAAATACAAACTAAAAGTTACCCATTGGTTTGAAATGCAATCTGACTTTGAAGGAATTCCTGTGCCACAAGAAAACGAAGGCATCGAAAAAGTTGCTTGGCTCAACCCAGAACAAGTGAAAGAAGCGTTGAAAAACTCCTATGAAAATATAAAACTCTTGTTTGAGGAAGAGTTGAAAAGTTCAGAATAAAAAAACTCACTATCGAAAGTAAGTTTGGAGTATTTGAATATTAATTTCTGATTATTTCACGGCTATCATAGAAATTTCTACGTTGACATTTTTTGGCAAACAAGCTACTTGAACCGTTTCACGCGCTGGAGCGGTTTTTTCGTCAAAATAACTTCCATAAACCGAATTAATACGAGCAAAATCGCCCATATTCATAATAAAAATGGTCGTTTTAATTACGTTGTCAAAAGTCATATCAGCAGCTTCGAGAACGGCTTTCATGTTTTCCATGACTTGCTTGGTTTCGGTTTCGATATCATCTAGAATTAATTCCATCGTTTCTGGATGCAATGCAATTTGACCTGACGTATAAAGTGTATCGTTTACTAAAACCGCTTGGTTGTATGGTCCGATTGGCGCTGGAGCTTTTTCGGTAAAAATGATTTTTTTCATAGTAAAATGTATCAACAAAAGTTATTATCGAAGTGTTCTGTCTGGTAAACTACGTTTATCCCATTTGATATCGCTCAACACACCCGATTTTATCCCGATGAAAAATCCCCAGTTGGCATTGGTACCAAATGGAACCCAGTTGAAATCCATTCGCCAACTCAATAAATCACGCTCAAATCGTAACTGCGTATAAGTAACACCTTTTTGAACAAAATCGTAACCTGTTGAAACTCCAATTTTCCATTTTGGCGTTAAATCGGTATTCATCGAAACCATCAAGGAATTTCCGGTAATCTTTTTTTCTCGCCTATTATTAGAATACGTAATCGAGTAGGCAAGATTCATATCCCAAGGTAATTGGTATTTGAAAAACTCAGAAGGTATGCTATCTTTTTCATCATCTTCACCAAACTGACTTTTCCGTGTGTCGCCCAAATCGGCATTGGTTCCAAATAGGTCATCTTCTCGACCGCCATTTCTTTCTCCAGCAGTGTTTTTATTTTCTTTGCCTTCCAACTCAGTGCTAGAAAAGGCGTAATTTATGGTCATGTTAGCACTTGTCATTCTGAATAGACTTCCACCGTTATCAATATTCCAAGTATTAATACGTTGCCCAGAATTGTTTATGGCATAAGGATCAAGTGTTGCGGCAAAGTTTACATTCATTTTTTGCTTAAACAATTGCGTTCCACCGCTAACTCTCATTGGTGCCCAACGAAGCGAATCAGCTGTGATATCATAACTCGTTGAAAAGTTAAGATTGTTCAACAGCATGATTTTCTTTGGCTCGGTTTTAGTCGAATCTCTATCGGTAACTTTAGCTTCAAAGGTATTATTTAAGGTAAACGACATAATGTTTGACATGTTTTTTCCTGGTGCGCCAAAAATACCTCCGTCAAATCGAGTGTAATCTTTTATCATCGTTCCGCTTCCGTCAGAGTCATAAGTGTCGTAATATCTTTCAAAACTTGGCGTATAACTGTAACTAACATTTGGTCTCATTACATGACGAATGGCTTGAATTCTTTTCCCTTCTTTAAAATTAAAAGTTCCATAAATGGTTGTTCCAATTCCTGATGAAAAATTGTAAGTTCTAAAAGCGTCAAAACCTTGAACTTCAGTATCGACTACTTTATTTTGGAAATCACTATAATTTCTTCTAATGGTTTTAAAATACCAAACTTCGTTATAGTTAACTGCTGCCGAAGCACTAAAATGCTTGAAGATTTTAAAGTTAGTACTCAACGGAATGCTGTGTTGAAAACCCATTTTTGCATCTCTAAACATTTCGGGTTTAAAGAAAATTGAGTCGTTAGTATTGATTCGGTTTTCGCCTCTTAAATTATATTGAAAGTTGATATTTTTGATAATTCCTTTTTTAATTCCATCGCCTTTTGCAAAAGGAAATATACGGTCTACACTGGCTTGAAGCGTTGGCAAAGTCATGTTGATTGCGCCAGTATTAGTGTTTTGCGAATGTGTTGCTGTTAACGACATATTAACTTGTGGAACAGTATTAAATGTCTTCGAATACGAAACCGATGAACTTAAAGTATTGTTCAATTCTGAACCAGCGTTGATTTGGTTTAACGATTGTCTAAAATAAGTGCTACTTCCTAAGTTTACAGAAGCCGAAAATCTAGAATTTGGATTGGATTTTGAATCTTTTGAATGCGACCATTGAATGTTATAGATTTTGTTCAAAGAATAATCTGGAAAACCTCTTTCGCCATTGACTAAATTTTCAAAACGAACATTAACGTTACCATTGAATTTGTATTTTTTTCCATAACTCGATTGGAATCTAAAACCATAACTTCCGTTGGTGTAATAATCTCCCAAAATGGCTAAATCATAATAATCGCTCAAAGCAAAATAATAACCACCATTTTGAAGCGAAAAACCTCTTAGATTACTATCGTTGTAGGTTGGCATGATAATTCCAGAACGGCTTTTATCGGTAATTGGAAAAAAAGCGAATGGCAAAGCAATTGGTGTTGGAACATCAGCAATAACCATATTAGTCGTTCCAACTACAACTTTTTTACCGGGAACTAATTTTACTTTATTGGTATAAAAATAATATTCAGGATTATCGATGTCTTTGGCAGTTGTAAAACGCGCACCTTTCATAAAATAAACCGAGTCGTTTTCTTTTTTGGTGATGGCAGCTTTTACTTTAAATTCGCCTTGATCGGTTCGAGAATTCCAAACCAAAGCTTTTTTGGTTTTAAAATTAAATCGAATAGAATCAGGTTCAACAACATTTGAACCTTGTTTAAAAACAGGAAGTTGCGTATATTTTCCAGTTGAATCTTTTATTCTTCCAGCATAAACCTCGCTTTTTTGATAATCAATAACAATAATTCCGGCTTTTAGTTCAATATCGTCATAATAAACTTCAGCTTCATTGTAAAGTGTAATGAGTTTCTTTTTTTGGTCAATTTTTTCATAATCAACAGCTTTACGTTTTACTTTATGTTCAAGTAAAGGTTTTTTCTTGTTTACTTTTTTAGTATCGATTTCAACTTTGGCTATTTCTTCAGTAGCTATTTTTTTCTCTTCTGTTGTAGTTGTTTGATTTTTAGGCGGAAACGATTCGGTAGGCTTTTTTCCGTCTTGTGCAAATGTTAGAGTATTCCCAAATGTTAGGAAGATTGTTAAAAAAACGATATAAAATAAGTTTCTTTGCAAAGGTTTAATACTATTTTTGTAGATATATGGCTCGATTTTTGACGTGGCAAACTTAATGATAATTTCCGGTCAAAAATAAAGAAATATTGTATTTATAACCTTTAGGTTTTAATTAAAATTAACTTTTAGTATTTATGATTTTTAAATCGAAAATAAAACCTCTGATACTGATACTTTTATTTGCAGGTGTTTTTAGTGTTTTTGGTCAGTCAAAAAACAACAAGTTTGTTGTGGTTTTGGATGCTGGTCATGGCGGAAAAGATCCTGGAAATTCCTATCATGGTTTTGTTGAAAAGGAAATTGCGTTAAAAACTACCTTGTTGGTTGGCGAATTATTGGAGAAAGAAAAAGGGTTTGAAATTATTTACACCAGAAAGTCGGATACCTTTATTGAGTTGAGTAATCGTCCAAAAGTTGCCAATAAAGCTAAAGCTGACTTATTTGTTTCCATTCATTGTAATTCTGTGAATAATCATGGACCAGAAGGAACCGAAACTTTTGTGATGGGATTGGATAGAAGCGATATGAATCTTGAAGTTGCAAAAAAGGAAAACTCGGTAATTTTATTGGAAGATGATTATAAACAGACTTACAAAGGTTTTGATCCTAAAAAACCCGAAAGCATGATTGGAAGAGTCATTGCTCAAGAAGAAAATTTATACAATAGTATTAATTTGGCTTCTTCAATTCAAGATAATTTTACGTTCAATTTGAATAGAAAATCAAGAGGTGTAAAACAGCAACCTTTATGGGTTTTGGATGCCGCAGTTATGCCAGGAGTTTTAATCGAATTAGGCTTTTTGTCTAACAAAGCAGAAGGCGAATTTTTGAATTCAAGCGAAGGTCAAAATAAAATGGCAAAGCAAATTGCTCAAGCCATAATTAAGTATAAAAAAGAATATTTCAACGAAACTTTTTTAGAAGAAAAACCATTGGTTACAGAAAAAAGTAAAAATCAAAATACAGAACAAATTGGTTCAATGGCTGAAAATAATTTAAATAATCAAGGATTATATCGAGTACAATTATTTGCCACTTCAAAGAAAAGAAATGTGAATTCATCTGATTTTAAAGGATTGAAAAACATATCATTTACGTTTGAAAACAACCTTTACAAGTATTATTACGGCAATACATCCAATGCCGATGAAGTAAAAAAAATGTGTCAAGAGGCAAAAGATAGCGGCTTTTCAGATGCGTTTATCGTTACTTTTGCAGAAGGGAAAATTTAAGTTTTAAAAGATTGAAAAAATGAAAGGATTGAAACAAATTATAGTTGCAACATCATTACTAATTTCGAGTTTAACGTTTGGTCAAGCAAAGTTCAAAGTAGCACTTGATGCTGGACATGGTGATCACGATTTTGGTGCAGTTTATCACGGACATATTGAAAAAAATATCGCTTTGGCTGTTGTGCTTAAAGTAGGTAAAATTTTAGAAAAAAATTCAGGAATAGAAGTAATTTACACGAGAAAAAATGACGTTTTTGTTGATTTGATTGAACGTGCTAATATTGCTAATCGTGCTGATGCCAATATTTTTGTGTCGATTCACTGTAATGCCAATAAAAATACCGAAGCTTCGGGTTGTGAAACCTATGTAATGGGTATGTCTAAAAACGCTTCCAACCTTGAAGCGGCACGAAAAGAGAATAAAGTTGTGCTTTTAGAGAAAGATTACGAACAAAAATATAAAGGTTTCGATCCAAAATCACCTGAAACCTTGATTGGATTGACCATGATGCAAGAAGAATTTTTGGACAATAGTATTGCATTGGCAGGAACAATTCAAAGAGAATTTATTGATATTGGTAAAAAAAGTCGTGGCGTAAAACAAGCACCGTTTATGGTTTTGCACAAAGCGTATATGCCAAGAGTTTTAATCGAAATGGGTTTTATTTCTAATCCAAAAGAAGGCGCAATTCTAGATTCAGAAGAAGGTCAAAACGAAATCGCTCAATCCATCGCCAATGCAATCATTGCTTATAAAAAAGAAAATTATGAAGCAAATGATAGCGATAACATTGTAAAACCTTCGCAAAAAGTGGAAGAAGTAAAAGTAGTTGAAACACCAGTTCAAAAACCAACAACTACACCAACTGAAGTTAAAAAACCTGAAACAAAACCAGAAGTGAAGCCAGAAGTTACTTCGGGAGTTGTTTTTAAAGTGCAATTATCAGCAAGTAGTAAAAAGCTAGATTTAGTTCCAAGTAATTTCAACGGATTGAGCAATATCTCAATGTCTTCCGAAGGAACTTTATACAAATATATGTATGGTCAAACCTCAAGTTATGACGAAGCCAAACGATTAATGCAAGAAGCAAGAGGAAAAGGTTACACATCAGCATTCGTAATTGCGTTTAAAGATGGCAAAAAAGTAACCGTTCAAGAAGCTTTAAAACAATAATTGCCCATCGTTTTAATATTTTATTTTAACTTTGCAAAAAACCTTACACATTGAAAATCACTAGAGAAATTAAGACCGCAGTACTTGTTATAGCTTCCATTTTATTATTTATTTGGGGTTATAGTTTTTTAAAAGGAAAAGATTTATTGTCTGATTATCAAACATTTTATGTTAAATATGATAATGTAGAAGGTTTAATCAATTCAGCACCAGTAACCATAAACGGATTGGTTGTGGGTAAAGTACATTCGATAAAATTGAATAAAGATTGGACTTCGCTAGTTGAATTGCAAATCAATGGCGATTATCAAATTACCAAAAATAGTGTTGCCGAATTGTATTCGCCTGGACCAATTGGTGGAAAGCAAATTAGTATTATTCCAAATACCAAAACGACTGAATTTACCGTTTCTGGCGATTATTTAGCATCATCGAGTAAGTTAGGTTTAACCGAAGAAGTATCCAATCAAATAAAACCTATCAAGGATAAATTAGATAAAGTTCTTGAAAATGCCAATACGATGTTGGTTAACATCAACCAAGTTTTGGATGATAAAACCAAGCAAAATCTAAGAAGCAGTTTAGAAAACCTAAACGCTACGTTGGCTGAATTTAAAGAAGTTTCAAAATCGGCTAACGAAATGTTGGCAGATAACAAAGGTAAAATCAGCGCAACGATGTCCAATGTTGAAAAAGTCTCGGCTAACTTTAGTAAAGTTTCCGATTCTATTGCAAAAGCAAATATTGGTCAAACCGTTAAAAATCTAGAGAAAACATTGGCTAACGTAGATAAACTGATGGCTGATATTCAATCAGGAAAAGGAACTTTAGGTAAACTAGCCAAAGACGAAACGATGTATAATAATTTTGCCAAAACATCAAAAGAATTGGAATTATTGCTCCAAGATTTACGTTTAAATCCTACGCGTTATGTAAACGTTTCATTGTTTGGAAAGAAAAACAAACCTTATAAAGCGCCAGTTTCGGATACTATCAAATAACAAAAACCAAAGATTATGATTTATATTGACAATATACTTTTTGCCATAATTTTAACGATTGGAGTTGGTTTTTTTGTAAAAAATGTAAAAAAGCTAATCCGAAACATCAAACTCGGACAAGATGTAAACCGTACTGACAATTCCTCTGAACGATGGAAAAACATGGCGATGATTGCATTAGGTCAATCCAAAATGGTAAAAAGACCAGTTTCTGGAATTTTACACATTATCGTTTATGTTGGTTTTGTAATCATCAACCTTGAAGTTTTAGAAATCATCATCGATGGATTATTTGGAACGCATAGAGTTTTCTCTTTTCTAGGAAGTTTTTATGGAATATTAATTGGCTCATTCGAAATATTGGCAGTTTTAGTTTTGGTAGCCGTTTTTGCTTTTTGGATACGAAGAAATATTATCAAATTAAAGCGTTTCACTAGTTCAGAATTAGCAGGAAAACCTAAAAATGACGCCAATTACATTTTATATTTTGAAGTAGTTTTGATGTCGTTATTCCTTATAATGAATGCAACCGATATTTATTTCCAACAAGCCAATTCTGGGAATATAATTTCGCAATATATTTCACCATTATTTAGTTCATTATCACTATTTGAAATTCAAGTAGTTGAAAGAACAGCTTGGTGGTTGCATATCGTTGGGATTTTAGTTTTCTTGAATTATTTGTATTATTCAAAGCATTTGCACATACTTTTAGCGTTTCCAAATACGTATTTCGCCGATTTGAATGCTAAAGGAAAATTTGACAACCTTGAAAGCGTAACCAAAGAAGTAAAACTAATGATGGATCCAAATGCTGATCCATTTGCAGCGCAACCAGTTGATGAAAATGCGGTTCCGAGTAAATTTGGTGCTTCAGATGTTCAAGATTTAAATTGGGTTCAATTGCTAAACGCTTATACTTGTACCGAATGTGGAAGATGTACATCATCATGTCCTGCAAATCAAACAGGTAAAAAACTTTCGCCACGAAAAATCATGATGGATACACGTGATAGAATGGAAGAAGTTGGAAGAAATATCGATGCCAATAAAGGTGTTTTTGTTCCAGATAATAAATCGTTATTAAATGATTACATCACGCCAGAAGAACTTTGGGCATGTACATCGTGTAACGCTTGTGTGGAAGAATGTCCAGTAAATATCAGTCCGTTGTCTATTATTATGGATATGAGAAGATATTTGGTAATGGAACAAAGTGCTGCGCCACAATCGTTGAATGCCATGATGACCAATATTGAAAACAACGGCGCGCCATGGCAATACAACCAAATGGATCGATTAAATTGGAAAGACGAACTGTAGAGACGTAATATATTACGTCTCCAAAACAGAAAGACGTAATATATTACGTCTCCAAAACGAAAACATATTAATTATATAATAAACAGATAAATTCTCATATTGTGAGGCTTGAGGATTTGTCAAATGAATTTGAAAACACTATAAAAAGTAAAAAAATGAAAGCGGAAGACATTGAAAAAAACTTGCAAAGCATCACAGAAAACGGACAACATTTAAGTCCAATTTTACCAGAAGGAATTAAGAATTATTTAATCGATATTGACGGAACAATTTGTGACGATATTCCAAACGAAGAACCAGAAAGAATGTTAACTGCCGAAGTATATCCTGATGCATTAGTAACGTTAAACAAATGGTACGATGAAGGACATATCATATTTTTCTTTACCTCAAGAACTGAAGCGCACAGAGAATATACCGAACGTTGGTTAAAACAACACGGTTTTAAATACCATGGAATTTTATTTGGAAAACCACGTGGCGGTAATTATCATTGGATTGATAATCACTTGGTAAAAGCAACTCGTTACAGAGGAAAATTTACCGATTTAGTAGAAAAAGAAGTAACCATTCAGGTGTTTGACGACGAACATCACGAATAATATTAAATATTTGATTTTAAATATTAAATATTTTTAAGCAGATGGTTTTAAATATTTAATATCTGATATCTTAAATCTAAAATTGATTATGTCAGAAGTAATAAACGTGCCTACAATGGCAGAAATGTTAGCGCAAGGAAAGCAACCTGAAGTATTATTTTGGGTTGGATGTGCAGGAAGTTTTGACGATAGAGCAAAAAAAATCACCAAAGCATTTGTCAAGATTTTAAATCGTGCCAATGTTGAGTTTGCTGTTCTTGGAACCGAAGAAAGTTGCACTGGCGATCCAGCCAAACGTGCCGGAAATGAATTTTTGTTTCAAATGCAAGCCATGATGAACATCGAGGTTTTGAATGCTTATGAAGCCAAAAAAATCGTTACGGCTTGTCCGCATTGTTTTAATACTCTGAAAAATGAATATCCAGAATTAGGCGGAAAATACGAAGTAATTCATCACACCGAATTCTTAAAATCGCTTTTAGATACTGGACGATTGACCATCGAAGGCGGACAATTTAAAGGAAAACGAATTACGTTTCACGA
>Ga0209278_1002209_pt1 | contig 11016 bp, 6 predicted proteins | sample JI81BgreenDNA_FD_187504 | JGI IMG/M metagenome (GOLD analysis project Ga0209278, IMG submission 187504) | Wastewater effluent complex algal communities from Wisconsin, to seasonally profile nutrient transformation and Carbon sequestration -... | ecosystem: Engineered > WWTP > Effluent > Algae... | reverse complement strand
AACTGGCCCGCCGCACTCCACTGCTGCATGAAACCCACGGTGCTGGCCACGGCGTGTTCGCCCGGCGCCACGCGCAGCGCCAGCGAGAACAGCGTGCCCGGGATCAGCCCGCCCACGGCGCTGAACACCAGCACCGCGGCGTAGCGCAGCGTGGCTGCCGCGGCGCCATCGCCCGGCCAGGCGAAGGCCGTGAAGGCCGCCAGCGCCATGGCCACAAAGCCTGTGGCCAGCAGGCGCGGCGCCGCCACGCCGCGCTGCAGCAGCCGCCCCGAGGCCACGTTGCCCACGATGTTGGCGGCCGCCGCGGCCGCGGTGAGCAGCGCCATCGCCGCGGTGCCAAAGCCGGCCTGGGCATAGATGCTGGGCAGGAAGCCGATGACGGCCAGCCACTGCGCCGAGTAGCTGCCGAAGGCCAGGCCCACGAGCCAGGGGCCGCCGTGGCGCAGCGTGTCGCACAGCGGCGCGACAAAGGCCGCCAGCGCCTTGCGCGGCGCCGCCGGCCGCGCCGGCACGCCGCGCCACACGCCCAGCGCCACCGCGGCGCACAGCGCACCCAGCGCCAGCCACCAGCCGCGCCAGCCCACCAGCGCCATCACCGCCGGCCCCAGCAGCAGCGCCAGCGCCGTGGCCAGCGGCATGTAGGCGCCCCACAGGCCCAGGCGCGAGGGCAGCTGCGCCGCCGGCACCAGGCTGCGCAGCAGGCCCGGCGCGGGCAGCACCACGAGCAGGAAGCCCACGCCCTCGGCCACGCGCAGGGCCAGCAGCAGCGGCGCGCCGGGCGCCGCGGCCCCGGCCGCGCTGGCGGCGGCCAGCAGCAGCAGGCCGGTGATGAGGCTGCGGCGCCCGCCCAGGCCGTCGGCCAGCGCGCCCAGGGCCAGCGCAGCGAGCATGCCCGCGGCCTGCACGGCCGACAGCAGCACGCCCGCGGCCGGCAGCGACAGGCCCAGCTCGGCCTGCAGCAGCGCCAGCGCGGGGGCCAGCTTGCCCACGTGCAGCGCGGCGGCCACGCCGGCGGCCAGCACCCAGGCCGCGGCCTGCGGGGCGGGTGCGGGCGTGGGTGCAGCGGGCGGTCGCCCGCGGGCATCGGGCAGCGGCGCGGCGCCGGCCGGGCTCATGGGCGTGGCACCAGGCGGGGCGCGCCCATGGGCGCTTGGCCTGGGGTTCGGCCTGCGGGCGGGCTCACGGCTGGCGCGTCCGCGGCGGCCGCCGTGGGCTCAGCGGCGCTCGCGGTCCGCGCGCGCCTGCGCCAGCAGCGTGTCCAGCGCGGCCTCGCTCAGGCCCTTGAGGGCGCCGAAGTTGGCCTTGGACAGAGGGCTCTGCTCGAAGGCGCGCAGGAGCTGCGCGCGTTGGCGCCGTGCGTCGGCCTCGGCGGCCTGCTCGGGCGTCAACGGCACGGCGGGCGCGGCCTCGGGGCGGGGTGCTCGCTCGTCGCGCGGCGGGCGGTCGGGGCGGTCGCCACGCGGGGCGCCGTCCGGGCGCGGGCCGCGCTCGGGGCGCTGGGCGCCAAAGGGGCGATCTGGGCGATCTGGGCGGTCCGGGCGCGGGACACGGTCCGGGCGGCCGGGCCGGCCCTGGCCTTGACCGTCCGGCCGCGGCGGGCGGCGGTCGCCTTCGGGGCGGGGCGGGCGCTCGGCGCCGGCCGGGCCACCCGGGCGCGGGCCGCGTGGCGGGCGATCACCCCGCGGCGGCCGCGGGGCGCCATCGGCGCCGGGCGCGGCCGCGTCCTGCGGGGCACGCGGCGGGCGGGCGGCCTCGCGCGCGGCGCGGGCGGCGGCGCGGCCGGCTTCCTTCTTGGCCTCGACGATGGCGCGGCGGCGCTCCACCTCCACGCGCGCGGCTTCCTTGTGCTCGGGCGCGATCTCGCCGGCCGGCTGGCCGTCGAGGTCGAAGCGTGTCTCGGCCGCGAGCAGCGCGCGCAGGTAGGCGCTGCCCGTGGTGTGGCGGTGCAGGAACAGCGACAGCGCCTTCTTGGTGAACACACCCGGCGCACGCTGCTGGATGTCGGCCTGGATGCGCAGCTTCACGGGCTTGACGACGCCGGCGCCGAAGAGCGCCGGGAACTGCTCGCCCAGCAGGCGGGCGGTGTCGGCGAGCGAGGGCTCGGCGCGCGCGGGCGCGGCGGCTGCGGGGCTGTCGCCGGCGGGGGTGTCGGTCGGGGCTTCGGCCGCGGCTTCGGCGATGGCGCCGGGCGGGCTTGCCTCGGCCACGGCTTCACCAGCCGGTGCCTCGGCAGGTGGCGCGTCGGCCGCCGGCGTGGTCTCGAGGCCGTCGGTCATGGCCTCGACCACGGCCGGGCTCGCCGCCACCCCGGCCTCGGCCGTCGCCTCGGTGGCAGCCGGCGCGTCAGGCGCGCCAGGAGCGTCAGGCACAGGGTCGGCGCCGGTCTCGGGCTTCGGTTCGGCGGGGCTCGGGTTCGGTTCGTGCATGGACGCGTCGGCGGCAGTGGGCCCGGGGTGCCCGGGCAGGGCCGCGTATTCTCGGCCCATGACCGTGCCCTTGGCCGAGCCCCTCTCCGCAACGCTCAGCGCGCCCGCCGACGACCGGGTTCTGGACATCGCCGTGGTCGGCGCCGGCATCGCCGGTCTGGCCGCGGCCTGGATGCTGGCGCAGCGCCACCGCGTCACGCTGTACGAGCGCCTGCCGGCCCTGGGCTTCACGGCCGCCAGCGTGGCCGTGCACGGCCAGCGCGCCGACGTGCCGCTGCGCGTGTTCTACCCCGGCTACTACCCCACGCTCACGCGCCTGTACGCCGCTTTAGGCGTGGCCAGCGAGCCCGTGAGCTACGCCACCACCTTCAGCGACCCCGACGGCGAGCCCTACTTCCGCTGGCGCAACCTGCGCCTGGGCGCGCGCAGCTGGCCGCTGGTGGCCCCGCAGGACCTGCTCGGCGCCCGCGCCCGCCGCATCGCCCTGGGCGCGCTGGCGCTGCAGCGCAGGCTGCGCGCCGCCGCCGCGGCCGGCGCGCTGGCCGGCACCACCATCGGCGACTTTGTCGAGGCCGAGCGCATCGCCCCCGACTGCACCGAGGGCCTGCTGTGGCCGGCCCTGGCCACCATCGCCACCTGCACCACGGCCGATGCGCGCGCGGTGCCCGCCGCCGTGGTGGCGGGCTACTGGGGCGCGGGCCTGGCGCGCGACAGCGTGCGCCGCGCCATCAACGGCGCCGACGACGTGGCCGCGCGGCTGGTGGCGCCGCTGGCGCGCGTGGTCTGCGAGGCGGGTGTGGAGCGCGTCGAGGCCCACGCCGGCGGCGTGCGCCTGCACCGCCGCGGCGGTGTGGAGGAGCGTTTCGACCACGTGGTGCTGGCCACGCACGCGCGCCAGGCGCTGCAGCTGTGGCCCGGTGCGCCGGCCGAGGAGGCGGCGCTGCTCGAGCGCTTCACCACGCGCACGCTGAGCGTGCTGATGCACCGCGATGCCGCACTGATGCCGCGCCGGCGCCGCCATTGGAGCCCCGTGCACGCGCACGTCGACCCCGCGGCCGAGCGCCCCGAGAGCACGATCTGGCTCAACGCCGTGCAGCCGTCGCTGCGCGAGGCACCGCCGCTGTTCCAGACCGTGCAGCCGCGGCGCGAGCCGCGCGCCGGCACCGTGGTGGCCGAGGCGCGCTTCGAGCGCCCGCTGGTCAGCCTGGAGAGCGAGCGTGCGCTGGCCGCGTTGCGCCTGCTGTGGAGCCGCGGCGCCACCCCCGGGGCAGCGCAGCGCCGGGTCTGGCTGGTCGGCAGTTATGCCGAGACCGGCGTGCCCTTGCTCGAGAGCGCGGTGCGCTCGGGCCTGGGTGTGGCGCGTGCGCTGTCGGTGCCCGTGCCCTGGGCCTCGGCGCTGAAGAGCGCGTAGCCCAGTCCCGCGGCGCGGCAGGGGCCGATGAGCCGCGCCGTGAGGCCCGGGCGCCGCCAGTCCGGGTGCAGCGCCGTGCGCGCCACGCGCGGGCCCTGGCCCCGCACGTGGCGCGCAAAGCCGTCGAGCACGGTGGCGTCGAGCGCCAGCGACTGCACGTCGCCAAAGCCGGCGGCGCGCATCCGCGCCTCGTGCGCCGGCAGCGGGCCGATCTCGGCCAGCGGCACGCGCGTGAGCGTGGCCGCGCCGCGCAGCAGCCCGCGCCAGGCCGGGTGGCGCGGCGGGCCCAGGGTGAGGTCGGTGTAGGCCAGGCGGCCGCCCGGCCGCAGCAGCGCGTGCACGGCGGCCAGGAAGGGCGCGCGCGGGCTCAGGTGGTAGGCCGCGTCCACGCAGACGACGCGGTCGAAGCGCCCGCCCGGTAGCGCCAGCCGTGCCAGCTGCCCGGCGTCGCCCCCCAGCACCCGCACGCGGCAGGCGGGCGGCAGCGGCGTGGCCTGCACCAGCCGCTGGGCCGCGGCCACGAGCAGCGGGTCTTGCTCAAGGCCGCAGACCTCGGCGGCGCCGAACCCACGCGCCCACAGCAGCAGCTCGTCGCCGGCGCCGCAGCCGATGCTCAGCACGCGCTCACCGGGGCGGATGCCGGCTGCCTCGCCCACGGCGCGGGCCAGGGCCTCGCAGGCCTGGGCGTAGTCCTCTATGCCGTCGTGCCACAGGCCCAGGCTGCCCCAGGTGCCGGGGCGGCCGCCGCGGTGCAGCAGGGCACGTTCGGCCGTGGGCATCGGGTCAGGTGGCGGTGGCCGCCGGCAGCACCAGCGGCAGCGCGCGCAGCCGCTGCCCGCTGAGCGCGAACACGGCGCTGGCCACGGCCGGCGCCAGCGGCGGCAGGCCGGGCTCGCCCACGCCCTCGGGGTGGGCCACGGGCGAGGGCAGGATCTCGACCTGCACCTCGGGGGCCTCGGGCAGGCGCAGCAGCGGCAGGTCGGCAAAGTGGGCTTGTTGCACGCGCCCATCCTGCACGCTAACGCCGCCGTGGAGCGCCGCGTTCAGCGCAAAAACCACGGCCCCCTCCACCTGTTGCCGGATGAGGTTGGGATTGACCGCCAGCCCGCAATCGATGGCCGCCACGACGCGGTGCACGCGCACGCGGCGGTCGGCCGGCGCCAGCGACACCGTGGCCACGAGGGCGACGACGCTGCCGAAGCTGGCGTGCAGCGCCACGCCACGCGCCGTGGGCGCGCCGTCGGGCGCGGGTGGCGAGGGCGTGCCCCAGCCCGCGGCGGCCGCGGCGCGGTCGAGCACGGCGCGGTGGCGCGGCTGGCTCTCGAGCAGGCCGCGCCTGAAGGCCACGGGGTCGGCCCCTGCGGCGTGTGCGCACTCGTCGATGAAACCTTCGGTGATGAAGCCCATGTGCGAATGGCCCACGGCGCGCCAGAAGCCCAGCGGGATGGCCGTGTCCACCGGCGTGTGGCGCATGCGCGCGGCGGGCCAGGCGTAGACGGGGTCGAACGCACCCTCGGCGCTGAGCTTGTCGCGCACCAGGCCCAGGCCATTGAGCGCGCCCAGCGGCCGCAGCGCCTGCGCCAGCGCGCCCTGGCCCTGGGTGAGCGCGGGCACCACGCGCACCGCGGTGGCGTAGCGGCCCATCACGCCGGGGGCCAGCAGCGGGCCCGCGGCGTGGTGGTCCCAGGCGGTGAGGCGGCCTTCGGCATCGAAGCCCGCGCGCAGGCGCGACACGCAGGCCGGGCGGTAGAAGTCGTGCTGCGTGTCCTGGGCGCGGCTCCACAGCACCTGCACGGGCACGCCGGGCAGCGCGCGGGCAATCAGCGCGGCCTGCTCGACGAAGTCGACGTCGAGCCGGCGGCCGAAGCCGCCGCCGGCGAGCGTGACGTTCACCGTCACCGCCTCGCGCGGCAGGCCCAGCACGCGCGCCACCACGCCCTGGGCGAGGTCGGGCGCCTGCGTGGGCGCCCACACGCGGGCGCGGCCGTCTTCCACCCACACGGTGGCGTTGATGGGCTCCAGCGCCTGGTGGGCCAGCAGCGGCGCGCGGTAGGTGGCCTCGATGCGGCGCGGCGCGGCGGCCAGCGCGGCCTCGACGTCGCCGCGGTCCAGGTAGGCGAAGGCGGCGTCTCGGGCCTCGGGCGCCAGTGCCGCCTCGCAGCGCTGCAGCAGCGCGTCGCTGCTTTCGCCGGCGGCGGCGCCATCGTCCCATTGCGGCTGCAGCGCCATCACGGCCTGCATCGCCTGCCAGGTGCTGTCGGCGATGACGGCCACGCCGCCCGGACCGCCGGCCGCGGGCGGCTCGAAGAGCACGACGGCGCGCACGCCCGGCAGGGCCTTGGCAGGTGCGGGGTCGACGCTGCGCAGCCGCCCCGTGAGCGAGGGTGCCAGCGCCACGGCGGCGAACTTCTGCCCCGGCAGGCGCACGTCGATGCCGAAGCCGGCGCGGCCGTCGCCCTTGGCCGCGGCGTCCAGGCGCGGCAGCGGCTGGCCGATGAGCCGCCACTCGGTGGCCGGGCGCGGCACGGGCTCGTCGGGCAAGGGCCGCGCCGCGGCGGCCGCGGCCACCTCGCCCAGGCCCAGCGTGCGGCCGCTGGCGGCGTGGCGCAGCGCGCCGTCGGTCAACGTCACCGTGCCTTCGGCCACCCCCCAGCGCGCCGCGGCCTCGGCCTGCAGCATCTGGCGCGCGGCCGCGCCGGCCAGGCGCAGCGGCAGCCACAGGTCCTTGAGCGAGCTCGAGCCGCCCGTGAGCATGGGCGCGCCCTCGCGCATGATCTTGGCCACCAGGTGCTCGGTCACGCGGCGCAGCAGCGAGTGGTCGTCGGGCAGGAAGGGCAGCGCATCGACCACGGTGGTGGCGTTGCCGTAGATCGCGTCCACCGGCGCCGGCGCGATGCGCACGCGGTCCAGGGCCACGCCCAGCTCCTCGGCCAGCAGCATGGCCAGGCCGGTGTGCACGCCCTGGCCCATCTCCGTCTTGGGGCACACCAGGTGCACGAGGCCGTCGTCGCCGATGCGCACCCAGCCGTTGAAGGCGTGGCGGCCGGCTTCGGGCGGCAGCGGCTCGGCGCCGACGAGGCGCTGGCGCACGGGCAGGGCGGCCCAGCCGACGGCAAGGCCGCCGGCCACGGCCAGCGGGGCGAGGATGAGGGTACGGCGCTTCACGGGCGCGGAGCTTAAGGCCCGCCAGGGGCGCCCGCGGGAAGGCCCGCGGCAGCAGGATCGGGCGCCGCCGGGTAACCTTCGGATCCATGCATTTCGGGTTCATCCCCCGCGCGCCATGTCCCTGACCGACCGATTGAACGCCTTGGGCGCCGACCGCCTGCGCGGCCTGAAGCGCGGCGTCGAGAAAGAAAGCCTGCGCGCGCGCGACAGCGGCGGCCTGGCCCGCACGCCCCACCCCAGCGGCCTGGGCGCGCCGCTGACGCACCCGCACGTCACCACCGACTACAGCGAGAGCCAGCTCGAGCTGATCACCGGCGTGCACGCCACGCCCGAGGGCGCGGTGGCAGAGCTCGAGCGCATCCACCGCCACGTCTACGAGGTGCTCGAGAGCGAGCCCGGCCGCGACGGCCACGAGATCCTGTGGGTCAGCAGCATGCCCTGCGGCCTGCCGCCCGACGAGAACATCCCCATCGGCAGCTACGGCAGCAGCCACATCGCGCGCGCCAAGAGCGTCTACCGCATGGGCCTGGGCCACCGCTACGGCCGCCGCATGCAGACGATCAGCGGCATCCACTACAACTGGTCGCTGCCCGGGCTGGGCAACGACGAGCACTTCGCGCTCATCCGCAACTTCCGCCGCCAGAGCTTTCTGCTGCTGTGGCTGTTTGGCGCCAGCCCGGCCGTGTGCGAGTGTTTCGTGGCCGGCCGCCCGCACGGCCTGCAGGCGCTGGAGCCCGGCACCTTCTACCGCCCGCACGCCACCAGCCTGCGCATGGGCCGGCTGGGCTACCAGAGCGAGGCCCAGGCCAGCCTGGCCGTGAGCTACAACGGCCTGGAGGGTTACGCCGCGTCGCTGCACGAGGCGCTGACCCAGCCCTACGCGCCCTACGAGGCCATCGGCATCAAGAACCTCGGCGGCGAGTACAACCAACTTGCGACCACGCTGCTGCAGATCGAGAACGAGTTCTACGGCACGATCCGCCCCAAGCGCGTGATCCGCCCCGGCGAGCGCCCGCTGCACGCGCTGCGCGAGCGTGGGGTGGAGTACGTCGAGGTGCGCTGCATGGACCTCGATCCCTTCGAGCCGGTGGGCATCAACGCCGGCACGATGCGCTTCCTCGACGTCTTCCTGCTGCACTGCCTGCTCGCCGACAGCCCGCCCGACACGCCCGACGAGATCGCCGCCCTGGGCCGCAACCAGGAGCGCACCGCGGGCTTCGGCCGCGAGCCGGGCCTGAAGCTCGAGCGCGGCGGCCGCGAGGTGCTGCTGGTGGACTGGGCGGCCGAGATCCTGGAGCAGTGCCAGCCCATCGCGCGCGCGCTCGACGCGCTGCATGGGGGCGACGCACACACCCGGCAGGTGGCGGCGGCCCAGGCCGCGCTGGCGCAGCCCGAGACGCTGCCTTCGGCGCGGGTGCTCGCGGCCATGCAGGCCGACTTCGGCGGCAGCCACGCGCGCTTCGTGCAGGCGCAGTCGCTGGCCACGCGCGCGCACTTCCGCGCCCAGCCGCTGCCGGCCGATGAGCGCGAGCGCTTCGCCGCCGAGGCCCGCGCCTCGGTGGAGCAGCGCATCGCCATCGAGCGCGCCGACGCGGGCGATTTCGAGAGCTGGCGGCGCGCCTACCTGGCGCCGGAGCGGCTGCTGGCCTGAGGCGCTGCGTTCGTGAGGCGCGGCCGCGTCAGCGGCCGCTGCCGCCCGCGCCCGCGGCGCCGGCGCGCAGCGATGCGGCGAGGAAGGCCTCCAGTCGCCGCGCGAAATCGAGGTGCGTGGAGGTCTTGATCCAGCTGTGCCCCTCGCCCTCGTAGCCCACGGCCTGGGGAGGGCGGCCGGCGGCGGTCAGCGCGTCGCGCATGGACTTGGCGTGGAACGGCGGCGTGCGCAGGTCGTCCTCGCCCCAGGCCAGCAGCACGGGCACCCTGAGGCGGGCGGCCTGCTCCAGCGGCGAGGTGCGCGCGATGAGATCGCCGTCGCGCTCGAGGTCGGCCACCAGGCGGGGCAGCACCTGGCTGCGCGCCTCGTCGTCGTAGTCGTCGTCCGAGCCTTCGCGCAGGTGGCGGCGCAGATCGGCCAGTGGCACCCACGCCACCGAGCAGCGGTAGGCCTCGGGGTGGCGGATGGGTCCCATCAACGCCGCGTAGCCGCCGAAGCTGGCGCCGGCGATGCACACGCGGGAAGGATCCACCAGACGCTGGCCGGCAGCCCACTGCACGGCGTCGACGAGGTCGTCCTGCATGGCTTGTCCCCACTGGCGCCAGCCGGCGCGGTACAGGCGCTGGCCGTAGCCCCGGCTGCCGCGGAACTCCGGCTCCAGCACCACGTAGCCACGCGAGGCCAGGAACTGCGCCATCGGCTGCCAGCCCCAGTGCCCACCACGCACCCAGGGGCCGCCATGTACCAGCACCACCGCCGGCCCTGGCGGGGCGCCGGCCGCGGTGTCGGGCAGCGTCACCCAAAGCGGGATGCTCAGCCCGTCGCGGGCCTCGAACCGTGCGAGCGCCACGGCAAACCCGGCGCCCGGCCCCACGGCCGGCCGGCTGGCGCCGATGCGGCGCCACACCGACGGCTCCCCGGTGCCGCCGCGCCAGAGCCAGTACTCGGCCGGCCGTCGATCCGACTCCGACACCACGACCACGGTGCGTTCGTCGCTGCGGCAGCGGGCGCACAGCAGGGTGTTCGCCCGCCCGGGCAGCCGCGTGTCCACGGCCTGCTGCACGGCGGCCATGCCGGTATCGAACCAGGCCGTTGTCGGCGCGTCGGCGAGCAGGTGCACGCCCAGGGCACCGTCGGTCGGGCTGGCCGGGTCCTCGGCCAGCCGGCCCCGGAAGTCGAAGCCCGTCACACGCAGCAACGCCGGCTCCATCGGTCGCCCTCCCACGATGTCCAGGCGCTTGAGCACGGCCTCGCCGGCCGGCCCCTCGGGCTGTGTCACGTAGACGGTGCCGCGCCCGTCGATGCTGTGCATCGTCCATGGGTTCTCGTCATAGGCAGACTCCAGGACCGTCTTCCAGTCGCGCGTCGGCCGGCCCTCGGTGTCGCGCTGGCGCCAGTACAGGCGCTGCCGGCCCTGGCCGGAACCCAGGGCCGCGACGGGCTCGCCCGCGGCGTCGAACCACACGCGGCGCACGTCGCCCGGCTCGGCCACGTTGAGCGACTCGACGCGGCCCGTGGCGATCTCGACGCGCTTGAGCACCCAGTCGCCCCAGGGGTGGCGGGGGTCGCGGGCGCCGCGCACGATGACGGCCTCTGCACCGGGCTTCTGCTCCCGCGGTACGTGCTCGAGCGAGTGCGTCGCGTCGAGGCGGCGCGAGGTCTGCGTGCCAGGCCCCGGGTTGTAGCGCCACTGCATCAGGATCAGCTGCCGCAGCCCGGAGCCGTCGCGGTGCACGCCGAACAGGCCCGAACCCAGGCGCTGCTCGCCGCCGCCACGCTGCAGGTCGACCATGTCGAAGACCAGCCTGTCGTCGCCCACCCAGTGGAAGCTGGCGATGTCCATGTCGGAGAAGCGCGCCACCTCGCGCGGCGGCTCGTTGCCGTGCAGGTCGTACACCGCGAGGCCGCGGCGCAGGCCGGCGGGCTGCACCGCCAGTGCCAGCCATCGGCCCGAGGGCGACAGCGAGGGATCGCCAAGCTGCTCGGCGCCGAAGAAGACCTCGGGCGGCGGCGGCGCTGCGGGGTTGCTGGCCTGGGCCCGCGGGGCTGCGGGCAGAGCCAGTGCGCACGCGAGCACCAGGGCCATGGCCAGGCCACGCGACAGGCGGGGAAGGAACAGCATCGTTTCAGGGCCGGTGGAGGAAGGCGGCGACACCCTGCGCAGCCTGACCCTTCAAATGATAGGAGCGCGCTGGCGCAGCAGGGCGCCCCCATGCGACGCAATCCGGCTCAATGCGCCTCAGGGCCCCTCGCCCTGCGGCCCCACGCGCGGCAGCGGCGGCGCGCCCGGCGCCGAGCGCGCCCAGTGGTCCACCAGCGCGTCCAGCACCGGCCGGCCGCGCGAGGCGCCCTCGTCGTTGACG
>Ga0209278_1002208_pt1 | contig 11018 bp, 8 predicted proteins | sample JI81BgreenDNA_FD_187504 | JGI IMG/M metagenome (GOLD analysis project Ga0209278, IMG submission 187504) | Wastewater effluent complex algal communities from Wisconsin, to seasonally profile nutrient transformation and Carbon sequestration -... | ecosystem: Engineered > WWTP > Effluent > Algae... | reverse complement strand
CGCCCCGTGCCGCCGAGCCGGGGCGTTCGCGTTTGAGGAGGTCGCTGAAATGTTCGAAGGTCAATCCACGGCCGATGTCGAAGCCTTGATCAAGTCCGATCCGGAGTTCCGCCAGCTCTACCGCCACCACCAGCAGCTGAACAGCAAGGTGATGGATGCCGAGCTCGGCGTGCTTCCGATCGACGACATGACGCTGGCCCGGATGAAGAAGGAAAAGCTGCTGGCGAAGGACCGGCTCACCCGGTTGTTCGCCCGAACCCGACATTGACGGTGGCGGCGACGGAAGGAAGGCGGCCCGCTGCGTGCGGGCCGCGCTGCCTTGGCGGCAGCGCCCGCCAGGCCCGGGAGGCCTTTAGGCGGCTGGTACACTCGCGGCCCCCAGACCATCGGCGTTCCGGCATGCCCGTCCACCAGAGTGTCCTCGAACTCGTCGGCAACACGCCGCTCGTCAAGGCGCAGAAACTCGATACTGGCCTTTGCGAGCTGTACCTGAAGCTGGAGTGCATGAACCCGGGCGGCTCCATCAAGGACCGCATCGGCGTGACGATGATCGAGGCCGCCGAAAAGGCCGGGAAAATCCAGCCCGGTGCCACCCTCGTGGAAGGTACCGCCGGCAACACCGGTATCGGCCTCGCGCTGGCCGCGCAGCAGAAGGGCTACCGCCTGGTGCTGGTGGTGCCGGACAAGATGAGCCGCGAGAAGATCTTCAACCTCAAGGCCATGGGCGCCGAGGTGATCTTGACGCGCTCCGACGTCGCCAAGGGCCACCCGGACTACTACCAGGACCTTGCCGCGCGCATTGCCGCGGAGACGCCCGGTGCCTACTTCATCAACCAGTTCGGCAACCCGGACAATCCGCTCACGCACGAGACGGTGACCGGCCCCGAAATCTGGGAGCAGATGCAGTCGGTGGGCGGGATGGACGCCATCGTCTTCGGTTGCGGCAGCTCGGGCACGATGACCGGCCTCTCGCGCTTCTTCGCCAAGGCCGCGCCGCACGTCGAACTGGTGCTGGCCGACCCGGTGGGTTCGATCCTCACCAAGTACATCAACGAGGGCATCCTCGATACCAAGTCGGGCAGCTGGCTGGTGGAAGGCATCGGCGAGGATTTCCTGCCGGATATCTCCGACTTCATCCGCGTCAAGAAGGCCTACGCCGTCTCCGACAAGGACAGCATGCTCGCCGGCCGCGAGCTGCTGGCGAAGGAGGGCGTGCTGGGCGGGTCGTCGTCGGGCACGCTGCTGGCCGCGGCGCTGCGCTACTGCCGCGAGCAGACCACGCCGAAGAAGGTGGTCGTGTTCGTCTGCGACACGGGCAACAAGTACCTGTCGAAGATGTACAACGACTACTGGATGCTCGACCAGGGCTTCCTCGACCGCCCGCAGCACGGCGACCTGCGCGACCTGATCCTGCGCCCCTATGCGGCGCGCGACACCATCGTGGTGAGCCCGAACGACCTGCTCACCGTCGCCTACCAGCGCATGAAGCTTTACGACGTCTCGCAGCTGCCGGTGATCGAGAACGAGCGAATTGTTGGAATCTTGGATGAAAGCGACGTGCTGATGCACGTGCATGCCGACGAGGCGCGCTTCCGCGACCCGGTGTCCACCGCCATGGTCACCAAGTTGGAACTCGTCGACATGCGCTCGCCGATCAACAGCCTGATGGGCGTTTTCGAGCGCGGCCACGTGGCCATCGTGATGGACGGGCCGAAGTTCCTCGGCCTGATCACCCGCATCGATTTCCTGAACTACCTGCGCCGCAAGGTGCAGTGAGGCCGCGCGACGCGCGCCGCACGCGAGGACTGCCATGAGCGACAAACCCTACGGCTTCGGCACGAAAGCCATCCACGCCGGCCAGAGCCCCGACCCGAGCACGGGCGCGGTGATGGTGCCGATCTACGCCACCTCGACCTACGTGCAGGAAAGCCCCGGCGTGCACCAGGGCTACGAGTACTCGCGCAGCCACAACCCGACGCGCTTCGCCTACGAGCGCTGCGTGGCGGCCCTCGAGGGCGGTAGGAACGGCTACGCCTTCGCCTCCGGCCTCGCGGCCACCTCGACCATCCTCGAACTGCTGGATTCCGGCAGCCACGTGGTGGCGATGGACGACGTCTACGGCGGCACCTACCGCCTGTTCGAGCGCGTGCGTCGCCGTAGCGCGGGCCTCGATTTCTCGTGGGTCGACCTGTCGGATCTCGAGGCGTTCGAAGCGGCGATCCGCCCGAACACGCGGATGGTGTGGATCGAGACGCCGACCAACCCGACGCTGAAGCTGGTCGACATCGCCGCGGTGGCCGAGCGTGCGAGGAAGCGCGGCCTGATCGTCGTCGTCGACAACACCTTCTGCTCGCCGGCGCTGCAGCGCCCGATCGAGCTCGGCGCCGACATCGTCATGCACTCGGCGACGAAGTACATCAACGGCCACAGCGACATCGTCGGCGGCCTTGCCATCGTCGGCGAGCGCACCGACCTCGCCGAGCAGATGACCTTCCTGCAGAACGCCGTCGGCGCCGTACAGGGGCCGTTCGACAGCTTCCTGGCACTCCGCGGCCTGAAGACCCTGCACCTGCGCATGAAGGCGCACTGCGAGAACGCGCAGGCGATCGCGGAGTTCCTCGAGCACCACCCGGCGGTGGAGCGCGTGGCCTACCCGGGCCTGAAGGCCCATCCCCAGTTTGAATTGGCGCAGCGCCAGATGAAGGGTCCGGGCGGCATGGTCAGCGTCTGGCTCAAGGGTGGCTTCGAAGCCGCCAAGCGCTTCATGGAGCGCACCGAGCTGTTCGCCTGCGCCGAGAGCCTGGGCGGCGTCGAAAGCCTCGCCAACCACCCGGCGGTGATGACGCACGCCAGCGTGCCGGCCGAACGCCGCGCGGCGCTGGGCGTGACCGACAACCTGGTGCGACTGTCGGTCGGCGTGGAAGATCTCGCCGACCTGCGAGCGGAACTGGAATCGGCCCTCGCGTGATCGAGGGCGTCGTAAAGGGAGACGTTCGATGACTGCCGATGGGCTGCACCCCACGTTCGTGGTCCTCGGCATGCATCGAAGCGGCACCTCGGCGGTCGCCGGGGCGTTGGTCAGGCGCGGGGCGGACGCGGGGCGGGCGTTGCTGCCGTCGACCTCGGATAATGCAAACGGCTATTTCGAGGACACGCGGCTGGTGGCGGCGAGCGACCTGCTGCTCGCGTCCGGTGGCCTGCACTGGGACGAGCCGGGTCCGATCCCTCGGCCGCTGGACGCCTCGGCCGTCGAGACCGCGGTGGCCCGGATGCGCGACGTATTCGCGTCCCTGCGGGAGTCGTCTGCGCCCGGCGTGGTCAAGGACCCGCGGGCCTGTCGGCTCGTCGCGGAGTGGTCGCTCGCCATGGACTCGGCCAAGCTCCGGCCGCTCTACCTGCTCGTGCTGCGCGATCCGCGCGAGGTCGCCGCATCGCTCGCCGCGCGCGACGGCATGACCGCATTCCGTGCCGAGCAGCTCTGGATCGAGCACCTGCTCGAGGCGGAACATGCAACGCGCGGTGCGCCGCGCGTGTTCGTCGATTTCGGCGAGCTCCTGAAGCAGCCGGAGGCCGTGCTCGACGCCGCGCTGAATTCCCTCGGGGCCGAATGGCTCGCCGCGCGCGATAGCGCGCAGGGCACGGGGGTCGAGTCTGCGCTGCGGCGCCAGCGGGCCGCGGCCGAGCTCGGCCGGGGCTTCGCGGACGAGGTGTTCGCCTTCGCCCGCCCACTCGCTGGGACTCCCGGCGCGGATTCGATGACGACGGCTGTATTCGACGGATTCCGCGCGCGCTGGCTGCAAGACGCGGCCATCGCCCGGTCGGCGCTGGCCGATGCGGCGATCCGCGAGGCGCGGGTGCGCGAGTCGGCCTCACGGGTTGCCCAACAAGTGCGGATTGGGCTGGCGGTCGCCGATGCATGGGCGCCCCCACCGCGCCGCGACATGGCTCCCCGCGTCTACTGGCGCCCGGCCGCCGACGACTATGCGGAGGACCGGTCGCGCGGTGCCGCGCGAGGGCAGGGCGCCTCCTGGTCGGTGACCGCGGGCGGTTCCGGACGTGTCGACTTCCTTCGCATCGATCCCGACGAGCGGGCTGGGGTGTTCGAGCTCCGGGGCCTGCGGGTCGCGGGTGCGCCGGTGCCCGTGTCCGCCGGGACGATCACGAGGTCGAGCGGTGTGCTCCGCGACGGCGGGGAGACCGTGATGCTGATTGCTCTCGACGATGATCCATGGTTCGAAGTCGCCGTCGACTTGCCCGCGGACGCCGACGTCTCGGTCGAGTTGGACCTCGTGTACCGCGGGTTGCCGGAGTTGCTCTGGTCGCTGATCCATCAGGAAGCGATCGGAGCCGCGCGTCTTCGTTCGCTGGAGTCGCGCCTGGATGCCCTAGCGGAAGCGGTCGAGAGTTGGGCGGACGCGGAGTCCGCGCGTCACGCCACGCTCGTAGCGGACCTGGCGCGGCATTCGGCACACGTGAGCACGGCGCTTGCCACGCAGGACGCCGAGCTTTCGGCTCTTCGTGGGAACGTGGAGGGCGTCTCCCGCCAGTCCGAGGAGCTCCTCGGTTGGACGCGGCGCCGGACCTTCCGCCACTGGTGGCAGCGTTGGCGCGGTGAAGGTGGAACGTCCGGGAGCTCGCCGTGAGGCCGATGCTGAAGCCGCTGGCCAACCTACAGGCCGCCCCGGGCCAAGAGGCCACGTGGGTGTCGGAAGGCGCCGACCCGCAGTTCCTCGTCGTCCGCGACGGCCACGCCTTCGCCTGTCCCGGTGGCTGGTACCGCCTGCGTCTGCGCCTTGTCGCGCGCGAGGGCGCCATCCTCGCGCCCTGCCTGTACCCCGACTATGGCGGCGGCATGACCGAGCTGGAGCGCATCCCGCTGGGCGCACCGGATGCCGAGGGCTGGATCGACGTGCTCGTGCGATTCAAATACGCAGTTCGTGCGCTGCGCCTCGACCCGACCGCAGTCGAGGCGACCTTCGAGGCTTACGGTTTCCGCCTCCGTCGTCGCCACCGCCCGGCGGCGATGGCCGGCATGCTGCGCGACATCGCGCGGTCGCCTTCGGGTGGTCGCCGGATGGCCTTGCGGCTGGCCCTCGCGACGGTGCGCGACCTCGCGCGGGGCCTAGTCGGTGCCGCCGGCGAGCGCTTGCTGCGCGGTTACGCCGCGTTGCAGGTGGACGGGCAGGACGACTACACGGCCTGGTGCCGGCGCTTCGCCGCCCCGTTGCTTGCTGACGAGGCTGCGCGGCGCATCGCGCGTCTGGCGTCCCGGCCGGTGATCGCCGTGCTGATGCCGGTCTACAACACGCCGGAGCGCTGGCTGCGCCGGGCGATCGAGAGCGTGCGCGCGCAGTCTTATCCGCATTGGCAATTGTGCATCGCCGACGATGCCTCGCCGGCGCCGCACGTGGCCCGGGTGCTGGCCGAGGCCGCGGCGTTGGACCCGCGCATCCGCGTGGTCCGTCGTGCGGAGAACGGGCACATCTCCGAAGCGTCGAACAGCGCGCTCGCCCTCGTCGATGGTGAGTTCGTGGCCCTGCTGGATCACGACGACGAGCTCCACCCGGATGCCCTTTTACACCTCGCCGAGGCGATCGCCCGCCATCCGTCGGCTGGCGTGCTGTATTCCGACGAAGACAAGATCGACGAGCACGGTCGTCGCTACGAGCCCTACTTCAAGCCGCGCTTCGATCCCGACCTGCTGCTCGGGCAGAACTGCGTGTCCCACCTCGGCGTCTACCGCACCGACCTAATGCGCGCGGTGGGGGGCTTCCGCAAGGGCTATGAAGGCTCGCAGGACTGGGACCTCGCGCTGCGCTGCATCGAGCGCTGCGGCCCCGCGAACGTCGTCCACGTGCCCCACGTGCTCTACCACTGGCGTTCGATCGAAGGCTCGACGGCGTTGGCCGTCTCGGAGAAGTCGTACGTGGTCGACGCCGGGCGCCGCGCGGTCGCCGACCACCTAGCACGAGCGGGCATTGCCGCCGAGGTGGAGGTGCTCGCGGGCGGCCATCTGGCGGTGCGCCGCCCGCTGCCTTCGCCGCCGCGGGTGAGCCTCGTGGTGCCGACGCGCGATCGGGTCGACCTGCTGCGCCAATGCGTGGAGAGCGTGCTGCGGCGTTCGACCTATCCCGACCTCGAGATCCTCGTCGTCGACAACCACAGCGTCGAGCCCGAGACGCTGGCGTACTTCGAGTCGCTGGCCGCCGAGCCCCGCGTGACCGTGCTGCGCTACCCGCATCCGTTCAACTACTCGGCGATCAACAACTTCGCCGTGCGCCATGCGACAGGCGAGGTGCTGTGCCTGTTGAACAATGACATCGAGGTGATCACGCCCGGCTGGCTCGAGGAGATGGTGGCGCAGGCCCTGCGGCCCGGCATCGGCGCGGTCGGCGCAATGCTGTATTACCCCGACGACACCATCCAGCACGCCGGCGTGCTGCTGGGGTTCTCCGGCGTGGCCGGCCATCTGTATGCCGGTTGGCCGCGCGGCACCGGTGGTCACATGGGGCGAGCACGCCTCGTGCAGCGTCTGAGCGCGGTCACCGCGGCCTGCCTCGTCGTGCGCCGTGCGCTGTGGGACGAGATGGGAGGGCTTGACGATCAGCTTGCCGTCGCGTTCAACGACATCGATTTCTGCCTCCGCCTCGATGCGGCGGGGCATGCCAACCTGTGGACCCCGCATGCGGAGCTTTACCACCACGAGTCGGCTTCGCGAGGCAAGGAGGACACCCCGGAGAAGCAGGCGCGCTTCAAGGCCGAGGTCGATTTCATGCTGCAGCGCTGGGGCGCGCGCCTTGCCGCCGACCGCGCCTACAACCCGAATCTCTGCTTGACGACGACGCCCTTTGCGCTCGCCTCGCCGCCCCGCGCGCTGGATTGAGCAGGTGGCGTGCGGGGCGCTAGCCCGAACGTCCAGTCCGCGGGCGCCCAAGCCACCGTGGCGCGCCGGTATCATGGTCCTCTCCGTTTCGACAGGTCGATTGCATGACGCCCCCGAATCCGGCGCAGGCCCCGCGCCGAAGCAAGCTCTACGGTTCCGCCGCTGACGCCCTGCGCGGCCTCGTCGCCGACGGCCAGACCCTCGCGGTCGGCGGCTTCGGCCTGTGCGGCATCCCCGAGGCACTGATTGCCGCGCTGCGCGATTCGGGCGCGAAGAACCTCACCGCCATCTCGAACAACGCTGGCGTTGACGGCTTCGGCCTCGGCCAGCTCCTCGCCACGCGGCAGATCCGCAAGATGATTTCCAGCTACGTGGGCGAGAACAAGGAATTCGAGCGCCAGTTCCTTGCCGGCGAACTCGAACTCGAGTTCAACCCGCAGGGCACGCTGGCCGAGCGCTTGCGCGCCGGCGGCGCCGGCATCCCCGCGTTCTACGTGCGCACCGGCTACGGCACGATCGTCGCCGAGGGCAAGGAGACGCGGCAGTTCGGCGAACACTGGTACGTGATGGAAACCGCGCTGCACGCCGACGTCTCGCTGGTGAAGGCGTGGAAGGCCGATGCGGCGGGCAACCTCGTGTTCCGCAAGACGTCGCGCAACTTCAATCCGGCCTGCGCGATGGCCGGCAAGGTCTGCGTGGCGGAAGTCGAGGAGCTGGTCGAGGTCGGCGCGATCGACCCGGACCATGTGCACCTGCCCGGCATCTACGTCGACCGCATCGTGGTCAACGCCACGCCCGAGAAGCGCATCGAGCAGCGCACCACCCGCGAAGGACTGAAGTGACATGCCCTGGACCCGCGACGAGATGGCGCAGCGCGCCGCCCGCGAACTCACCGACGGCGCCTACGTGAATCTGGGTATCGGCCTGCCGACCCTGGTGGCCAACCACATCCCGGACGGCATGGACGTGTGGCTGCAAAGTGAGAACGGACTTCTCGGCATCGGCCCCTTCCCGACGGAGGCCGAAGTCGACGCCGACCTGATCAACGCCGGCAAGCAGACCGTCACCGCGCGCGCCGGCGCCAGCTTCTTCGGCAGCCACGACAGCTTCGCGATGATCCGCGGCGGCCACATCGACCTCGCCATCCTCGGCGCCATGCAGGTCACCGACAAGGGCGACCTCGCCAACTGGATGGTGCCCGGCAAGATGGTCAAGGGCATGGGCGGCGCGATGGACCTCGTGGCCGGCGTCAAGCGCGTGGTCGTGTTGATGGAGCACACCGCGAAGGGCGGCGAGCACAAGATCCTGCCCGCGTGCACCCTGCCGCTCACCGGCGTCGGCGTGGTCAATCGTGTCATCACCGAGCTCGGCGTGTTCGATGTCGGACCGGGTGGTCTCCGCGTGGTCGAGCTCGCGCCGGGCGTCGAGCGCGACGAGGTGGCGGCGAAGACGGGCGTGCCGATCGTCGGCTGACGCGGATCGCTCGGTTCGAGCGAGCGGCAATTGCGGAAAGTTAGAATGGCGCCCATGAAGCACATCGGCGCCCAGGTGGTTTGTCGTATGGCAAGCGGGCTTGCCGCCCTCGCGCTGTGGATGGCGTCATCGCCGATCGCGGCGGGACCTGCAGTCCGCCCGGCAGGGCCCCAATGGGCGGTCGATGCCGTCGTCTACGATCAGGCTCGGGGCGAACTTCGTGGCGTGGGATGGTTTGCGCCCGCGGATCCGGATCAGCGGTTGACCGCGATCGACGTGGTCCGGGACGGCCGTGCCGCGCAGGGAGCCATCGAGGTCGTGCGGCGCCCGGACGTCGTGCAGGCCCTGGGGCGCCCGGACGCCCTCGATGCGGGTTGGCGTTTCACGCTGGCCATGGCGGAGGCCCCCGACGTCGTGACGCTTCGCTTCAAGAGTGCCTCAGGCGCACTGCTCGGAGACGTTGCCGGCGTGACGGTGGGGATCGCCCCGATCGAAGCGGGCACCAAGCGCCACCAGCTGCTCGCCGGTTTGGTCGTCGGCCTGCTAGGCGTCGGGTGCTTGCTTCGCCGACTCGCCATCGCCCGTCGTGGTGTTCCATCCGCTGCGGAAGAGCGGGAGCATCGATTGGTCGACGCCCTGTTGCCGGCAACGTTGGTCTTCGCGTGCGCCATCGCGCTGTCGGCGATCGTCCCGCCGTTCCAGTCACCGGACGAGTTCGATCACATCGAGCGGGCGTACGGCCTTTCGAAAGGGCAACTCGCACTGGCTTCGGAGAACGCCATCTCCGGGGTCTGGGTGGATCAAGGACTGCTGCGCTATGCGGAGAAGTTCGAACACCTCAAACACGACCCGGAGGCGACCGTGGACGCGAAGGACGCCATGGCGGCGCACGGTGTTGCATGGATGGGCGAAAGCACCTTCAGCAGTGCTCCGGGCACCGGCTACTACTTGCCATTGGTTTACCTGCCACAGGCGATGGCGCTCGCCGTCGGTGAGATGTTCGACGCCAGCGTTGACGCGAGCTACCGATTGGCGCGCCTGGCGTCAGGTGCGCTGGCGTCCCTGCTGCTCTTCCTCGCTTTCCTGCGCTGGCGTCCCTCCGCCCTGGTGGTTTCACTCCTGCTGATGCCGATGACGCTGTTCCAATGGGCTGGGGCGGGAATCGATGCGCTGTCCATCGGCGCAGCAGCCCTTGCCCTCACGCTTTGGATGGAGGGGATGTCAGGCAAGGATGTTCCGAGTATCGGTCGGGTGTCCGTTGTCGGCCTGCTTGTCGTCGTCGTTGTCGGCAGCCGCATTCATCTCGCGCCGCTGCTGTTGCTCCCGCTCACGATGATTCGCCCGTTCGCATTCGGGAGGGTGCTGGCCGGGCTGCTGCCGGCCGTCGTGGTGGTCGCCTGGGTACTCTTTTCCCTGGCGTCGACGGAGCATCCTCGGACTACCGAAATGTCCACGGGCGTAAAACTGCTGGCCTACGCGTCGGAGCCGTCCCGCCTGCTGGAGATCGCCTGGACCACCGCCAACACCCCGTCGATCATGGAATTCTATGGACGCTCATTCGTCGGCGTCCTCGGCTGGCTCGACACGTATTTGCCCGACGCGATGTATTCCGCGTGGGGTTGGCTGCTGGCCTCGGCCATGCTGTGGTCGATCGTGGTTGCCGACTGGCGGGGGTTCCGCTGGATGCACGGGCTTATCGCCCTCATGGCGCTGGGCTCCGCGGTTCTCGTTCCGCTGTTGCTGTTGTTGATGTGGACGCCCTTCGACTCCCCCGTCGTGGAGGGTGTTCAAGGGCGCTACTTCCTTCTGCCCGCGCTCCTGCTGGCCATGGCGATCCCGGCAGGTCGGAGCGGGGCGCGTCACCGCGTCGATCGACCGGTCGAGACCTCGTTCCTGGTGCTGGTATGCCTTTACAGTCTGGTGGCGACGCTTCCCGTTCTTGTCGCCCGCTACTACGGCTGAGAATCTTCCGTGCTTCCCACCCCGCCATCCCGTGTCGCCGTCGTCATTCCGAGCTACCGCGTTTCCCGGCACGTGCTGGGCGTGATTGCCGGTATCGGGCCGGACGTGGAACGGATCTATGTGGTTGACGACCGTTGCCCGGAAGACAGCGGTGGCATCGTTGAATCGACGTGCACCGACCCCCGCGTGAGGGTGATCCGCCATCGCGAGAACGGTGGCGTGGGCGCTGCCGTCGTGACGGGCTACAGAGCGGCCATCGACGAGGGCCTCGACATCGTGGTGAAGGTCGATGGCGATGGGCAGATGGACCCGTCCCTGATTCCGCAGTTCATTGCGCCGATCGCACGAGGAGAGGTGGACTACACCAAGGGCAACCGTTTCTGGGACCTCACCCATATCCAGCGGATGCCCTGGGTCCGTCGTTTCGGGAACCTCGGTTTGAGTTTCCTTGCGAAGGCCAGCACGGGCTACTGGGACCTCTTCGATCCGACCAACGGTTACACCGCGTTGAGCGTGCCGGTCGCCGCGCGCCTGCCGCTTGACGGCCTCAGTCGGCGCTATTTCTTCGAAACCGACGTGTTGTTCCGGCTCAACACGCTGCGCGCCGCCGTGGCTGACGTGCCGATGGACGCGCGCTACGGGGACGAGTCCAGCAGCCTGAGTGTTCGCCGTGTGCTGTTCGAGTTCGCCTTCAAGCACG
>Ga0209278_1002206_pt1 | contig 11025 bp, 8 predicted proteins | sample JI81BgreenDNA_FD_187504 | JGI IMG/M metagenome (GOLD analysis project Ga0209278, IMG submission 187504) | Wastewater effluent complex algal communities from Wisconsin, to seasonally profile nutrient transformation and Carbon sequestration -... | ecosystem: Engineered > WWTP > Effluent > Algae... | reverse complement strand
GCTACTGGCAGCGCGGGGATGACGTATGATCCCCCGCCTCTGCCCGCCCATTGCCCTGCATGCGCTGCCGCGCGCTTTACTGCCCGGCGAACCGGTGGAACGATTCGAGCAGGCATTCGCCACACTGGCGCGCACGCGCCACGCCATCGCCTTCCCCTATGGCCGCACGGCGCTGCTTTGCCTGATGGAGGCGCTGGAGCTACGCGCGCGCGAAATCATCTGCCCCAGCTATACCTGCGTGGTGGTGCCGCACGCCATTACCTACAGCGGCAACGCGCCCGTATTCGTGGATTGCGCGCCCGGCTCCTACCTGATGGACATGGCGCTGGCACAAAGCGCCGCGAATGCCAACACCGGCGCGCTGATTGCCACCTCGTTTTTCGGTGAGCCGGTATCGCTGGACGCGCTGGAAACATTCAGCCGCGCCCACCCGCACGTCGCCATCATTCAGGATTGCGCCCACAGCTTCTTCTGTGAGGACGCAGGCCGCCCGGTGCATAAGCACGGCGTCGCAGCGATTTATGGGCTGAATGTTAGCAAGCTCATCACCAGCGTTTTTGGTGGCATGGTGACGACGGATGACGATGCGCTTGCCGCGCGCCTGCGCGCCGTGCGGGCTGCGCGCATCGCCCCAGCGCGGCTTGGCAAATCCATCCAACGGCGGCTTTACCTGATCGCCTCACGGCTGGCGCTGTCGCGCGCGGGCTATGGCGCTGTGCGCCAGCTTGCCACATGGGGCATACTTGACCGTTTCGTGCGCTATTACGATGAAACAACCATCGATATGCCCGCCGATTACCTGCAGGGCCTAAGCCGCTTCGAGGCCGCCATCGGCACGTGGCAATGCCGCCGCTATGCCGAGGTGATCGCCCATCGGCAGGCGCTTGCTGCGCAGTACCATGCTGGGCTGAAGGATTGTGCGCATCTCACGTTGCCGGTGCCGAAGGCGGGCCATACCTGGTCGCATTACACGCTGCGCAGCGCCGCGGTGGCGCATTACCTGAAAGAAGCGGCGAATGCAGGCATCGAACTGGGTGAGATGCTCGAATATTTCATTCCCGCCATGCCGGCCTATCAGTCAGCACGGCATATCGACCGCGGCATCGCCCGTGGGTATATCGGCCAAACGCTGAACCTGCCGCTGCACCGCTTCGTGCAGCCGGCAGATGCAGCGCGCATCATCGCCCTGCTGCGTACGGAGCCGAGCCGATGAGCGTTACCCTCGCCTGCCCGCAATGCCGCAGCCCGCTGGCCGAAACCGCCAGCGGCTATCGCTGCCCGACGCATGGCGACTACGTACGCGATGCGCGCGGATTCATTAATTTCCTCGGCCCGCGCGATGATTATTTCGCCGATCACTGGGCGGCGCATCAATTACCGGAGATCCCGCCATCGAAGCGGGCGACGGCGGCGGCGTTCCTTGAGCCGCTGATCGAACGGCTCAGCCATGGTACGGTGGTGGATGTAGGCACTGGCGACGGCGTGCACCTGCATTACCTACGCGAGGCAGCGCCGCAACTGCACTGCGCCGGGCTGGATATTTCCGCCAGCGGCCTTGCCACCACGCATCAGCGCCGACCCGACGCCCTGCTGATGCAAGCCGACGCGCAAGCGATCCCGCTGGCCGATGCCAGCGTGGACGCTGCCGTATCCTACGGCGTGCTGGCCTATGTACCCGACCCTTGGCGCGGGCTGGCTGAGATGGTGCGCATCACCAAGCACGGTGGGCTGATTGGCCTCTGGATGTACCCGAATATGCGCGGCCCGCTGGGGCTTCTGTTCCGCCTGACGCGCGCCACGGTCACGCGCCTGCCGCGCTTCCTGCAGCACCGCGTGGCCGACCTGATCGTGCCGTTCCTGCGCTGGTTGCCGGTGAATAGCGGCATCCACCCCGGCAATGCGCGCTGGGCGGCCTGCCGCGAGGTGGTGCTGGTGAACATCGCGCCGCCACAGCTCATTTTCCCCACGCGCGCGGAAATTGTAGCGCAGCTGGAATCGCTTGGCTGCCGCGTGGTTGCTGAAAATACCAGCGCACCCATTACCCTGTGGGCGGTGAAGGAGGCGGCGTAATGCGCATTGCCCTGTTCTGTAACCATGACCTGACGACGAACCTTATTTTCGCGCCGCTGTTTGACCTGCCGGAGGTCGAGATCGCCGGCGTATTTTTCGCCGCCAACGTAAGTAAGAAGCACCGCACCATGTTGGGCGGAGCGCTGGCCATGCTTCGGAAAATGGCGCTACGCTATTGGCTTTACCTGATGGCAAGTAATGGAGCATTCGTACTGTTTGAACAACTCACACTGTGGACGAAGCGCAGCCCGCGCTATGGCCATTTAGCAAGTTTACGGCGATTGGCTCAGCTGCGCGGCATTCCCTGCATGGCGGTGCGCAACTTCAATGATCCAGAATTTATTGCTTACATGCGGCAGCTGCAGGTGGATATGCTGATCATTCGTGTTGGCACCATTCTCAGTGCGGATATGCTCACTGTTCCGGCGGATGAAACATGGTGCGTACATTCCAGCTTGTTGCCTGCATTTAAGGGAATCGCAGGCGAATTCCATGCGCTACGCACCGCTGATGCACCGATTGGCTCAACGGTATTTCGCGTCACACCAGAACTTGATGAAGGCCCGCCGCTGGCGCAAGTAACCATCACGCGCGACGAAACATGCTCAGTATTTAACCACATGCTTCGCAACAACATGGCAGCAGGCGACCTGCTTTGCCAAATGCTACGTGATCGCATAAAGGGCGATAAGATAACCTATGCCTTACCCGGAAAGACTCTTGAGCCGAGCTATTTCAGCTGGCCCAACAGCACGCAGGTAACTGCAGCGAAAAAACAAGGCATACGCCTCATGACTTTTCTCGAGTGGACAAAACTCTTATTCCAAGCCCTACGGATTTCCTCCACGCCTCTTCTTCCTCATGAAAGCATTCAACCATGAACTTAGGCGCACGACTCTATTTATTCCTATGCCTGACGCTCGCCTTTGCCGGCTACACTGCATTCGGCCATTTGAGCGAGCAGGTAAGCCTAAGTGGGTTCTCTGCTATTGAGACCATGCATCACGAGCTTTACCCAGAGTATTTCGTACATGATTTTCCGAGCGGCAACGTTTCGGGTGCAACGCATGCCGTTATTACCCGGCTGTATGCGCCACTGCATAGGCTTACCGGTATTCCCGCCATTCCCTTGCTGGGGATGATGATTGCGCTGGAGATTCTCTGCGTGGTTGGCGCAGCATGGGTGCTGTGGCGTACGCTGATCGACGATGCGCAGCCAGCCTTGCGCTTAGGCATATTCTGCTGGCTGGCGACCGTGCTGCTGGCTGGCTACGTCATACGGCCGAATCTGTCGAATTTTGGCTACCCGTTCTTTCATGGTCAATTCTATGGATTTGCCGATGCGATCAGCATGCTGGCTATTGCCGCCTGCCTGCGCCAACGCTGGGCGTGGGTGGCGGGGCTGCTCTGTATCGGGTTCATGGTGCACCCTACCAAAACACTCATGGCATCTGCATTTGTGGCTGGCAGCGTGCTGGCAGGCGGGCGCCAATGTGTGAACCTTCGTGCGATCATGGCGGGCCTGTTCACCATCAGCTTTGCCGCCCTGTGGGGGTATTTCTGGCTTGGGCTTGGCGAACCGCCTGCCGAGCCCATCGCGCCGGAGGCATACATCGCCTATACCCGTGCGTGGCAATATCACTGGTATCCGTTTGATCGAGGGTTACTCACGCAGCAGCATGCGGGCTGGCTCTCGCCGTTTCTGGCGGTGATGTTGCTGTGCCTGCTGGCGTTGCGCCGTGGTGCCTTGCATGCCACCCACACACAGCGCTGGATTGGCGGCATGGCCATGCTTGCATTGCTAACCATCGCTGGGCTGTGGTTCACCTATCAGCACGCGCATGTGTTGCTGATCAAGCTGGCACTGATCCGCGCCAGTGAACCGCTGGTGATGCTCGCGGCCTTTCCCTTGCTTGCCGCGGTGTATCAGCACTGGCAGCGCGCCCAGTGGGGCTGGGTTGCCCTGTTCGCCGGCATATTGCTTGCCGCAATGAAGACCGTCACCGCGTTTAGCTTACCCGTCGCCGTCGCGGCCGTGCTGATGCATGCATGGCAATCGAAGGTGGCGCGAGTTGATCGTGCTTTGCTTGCCGCAGCCTTGGTCTGCGCGGGTGGATTTATCTTGCTCTGCGTGCGCTATGACACGCCGGATATCTGGCATAATGCGCGGCGCTGGCTGCCTTATGCGATCGCGGCACTTGCCGCCTGCCACCCGCGGCTGGGGGGTGCCATAGCCCGACGCTGCCGCCTTCAGCCTGCCATGCTTGGCTGGGGGGCTATCAGCCTGCTGTTTCTGCTGCAGGCATGGCTTTACCTGCAGCAGATTTATGCACTCCCCCCCGAGCAGCTTGCCAAAGCGCGGGATTATCGGGCGGCGCAGGATTGGGCGCGCGAACACAGCCCCACCGACGCGCTGTTCATGGTCGATCCGTGCCAGGCCTATGGTTGGCGCGAATTCTCGTTGCGCAGCTCCATCGGCACGCCGTTTGAGTGGTTCCATACCGGCTGGCTTTATGTGTCGGATGGGGCGGTCTTTAAGCGTGGCCAGGCGATTGGTAAAAGCCTGGGGCTGGATTTCAAGGATAAGCTGGCAGCGCACGATGAGCCAGCCGCCCACATCAACTACGAGGTGTGCGGCATGGCACAGGAGGCCTTCTACGATCCCTCGCTGAAGGCCTTGCGCCGCATGGCACACGACCATGGCGTCACCTATTTTGTGATGGAAAACCAACGCAGCGAGCCGATCATGCGCAGCGGTCGGCTGTCGCCAGTATTTGCCAATAGCCATTACCGCATTTTTGCGGCAAAAGATTTGCCATGACATCTGCTCCGCAGCTATCGCTGGTCATTCCAGCCTACAATGAATCCACCATTATCGTGCCACATGTGCGCGAGCTGGTGGCATGGATGCAGGAACATCTGCCACAGCTTCATTACGAGATCGTCGTGGTGGATGATGGATCCACCGATGGCATGGCGAACATGCTCCATGACGCAGCACAGGAACTTCCGATGTTGCGCGTGGTGCAGCACGCGGTGAATCTTGGGCGTGGGCGTGCCATCCGCACCGCGATGGAACATACGCAGAGCGATTATCTCATCGCGCTGGATGCGGATCTTTCCTATGGGCCGCACCATATCGCGCCGCTGCTGAGCCCGCTGATGAACGGGACGGCGGATCTCACGCTGGCATCGCCCTACCACCCGCAAGGCAAGGTGCATAATGTGCCGGGCTTTCGTGCGTGGCTCTCACGCACGGGCAATCGCATTCTGGCGCACTCGTTTCAGCAGCATTACCACACCACTACCTGCGTGGTGCGCGGCTACACAAGGCGGCTGATCGACCATCTCGAACTGGTCAGCACCAGCAAGGAACTGCATCTTGAGGTGATCTATAAAACTGAACTGCTGGGCTTTAGCATTGTCGAAATCCCTGCTACGCTGGCATGGCGCGATAAACAACGCGGGCGTGCGCCTGCGGGAGTGGTCAATCGCATTCGTCACCATGCCATCATTAAAATGCGGCGGGCGATTCTGTCGCATTTCCTGTTCAACTTCTTCTCGAAGCCCAAATTTCTATTCCTCGGCCCCATTCTTAGCCTGTTACTCGTGTTCTTCTATGGGGTGGGCATGCTTTCGCGGGTGTTTATGGATCGCTGGCAGCAGGCCGAGGCGCACACCAGCATGCTGGATGTGCTGCGTGAGACGCTCATTCGCGGCGGCCTCACGCTGAATTTGACCGCCATCAGCCTGATGCTGCTGCTAATCTTTACCATGTTCCTTTTCCTTGCCTCGCAGGCCAAACGCGCCGCCGAGGAACAATATATCCTCAGCGCACGCAGCAATTACCGTATTAAGCTGCTCGAGCGCGCCTTACTGCAGCGCCGAGACTAGCCCAATGTGCGGCATTGCAGGCATGCTTGGTCCGGCGGCGCATCCAAGCCGCATCGAGGCCATGCTGGCACGCCTGCAGCACCGCGGGCCCGACGGCCAAGGCCAGTGGCACGCGCCCCATGTCGCATTGGGCCATACCCGCCTTGCGATCGTGGATACCAGCGAGGCTGGCCGGCAGCCCATGCATCTTGGCCCCTTGCATGCCGTGGTGAACGGCGAGATCTATAATTACCCGGAATTACGACGCGATCTTGAGGTACGTTTCGGCGCCGTGTTTGCCTCGCATTGCGACAGTGAAGTGGTGCTGCACGGTTATGCCCATGAAGGCGAGGCATTCTTTGCGCGCATGAACGGGATGTTCGCCGTAGCGCTTTACGATGAAACCACAGCGCAGCTTCTTCTGGTGCGTGACACCATGGGCATCAAGCCCCTGTATTATTGCCAGCATCAAGGCAATCTTTACTTTGCTTCCGAGATCAAGGCGCTGTTTGCAGCCATGCCGGTGACATCATGGCCGATCGATCGGCAAGGGCTCGCGGAATATCTTTGCTACCAAACCGCATTGGCTGGGCGCACGCTGTTCCAGCATGTGGCCCTCGTTCGGCCAGGACAGATACTGGCAGCCGACGTCACTGATCCGAGCACCCTGCGCGAAAGGTCAGTGCCCGTCCAGCCTCGCGCCATCGTGGCTCCTAGTGATTTCACCAAGGCAGTACAGGATTTTACCGATGTCTTTGAGGCAAGCGTACAACGTCACCTGCTGAGCGATGTGCCCATCGCCAGCTACTTAAGCGCGGGTATCGACAGTGCATGTGTTACGGCTGTTGCCGCCGAGCATAGCGCCGCCCCCATGCATGCATTTACGGGACGATTCCCAGCATCCAACGGGTGGTATGATGAAACCACGGCAGCCGCGCAAGCGGTGCAGCATCTGAAGGGACAGCATCACGTGGTGGATATTCACCCGCAGGATCTTGAGACCGCACTGGATGCGGTGATCGATGCGCTGGATGAACCGAAAATGGGCATGGGTGCCTTCTCGCAATACATGGTCGCCAAAGCGGTGGCGCGCCAATTCAAAGTGGTGCTGACTGGCCATGGGGGCGATGAACTCTTCGCAGGCTACCCACTCTTCAAACTCACACGGTTGGCCAGCATCCTCCGCCTGCGGCGTAGCGAGCTGCCGCATCTGGTCTATTTTGCCCTCTCCGCGCTGCGTCGGTGGTTCCAACCAGAATATGGCCGCTACCTTGCCGTGCTGTGGTCGCAGCGCGCGCAGCGCGCGCTGTTTGGGCAGGCGCTGGTGCCTAGCCCGCAGGCGAGCCTTGTGCAGCTGCATGCAGGCCAGCGCAGCTTCGCTGGGCGCATGCAGGCCAGCTACCTGCACGAATACCTGCCGAACCTGCTGGTGGTGGAAGATAAAATCTCCATGGCTCACCAGCTTGAATCGCGCACACCATGGTTGGACCAGGCCATGTTGGCACTCAGTCAGGCAACGCCCATGCGCCATAAACTACATGGTGGCGTGCTGAAAGCCATTCCCAAAGCCTATGCGCCGAAGATGCTGCCGGAGAGTTATCTTCGCCAGCCCAAACGCGGCTTTCCCACCCCGTTACGCCAATGGTTGCGTAGCCCAGAGAATCACTTGCTTGAAAGCCGCCTTGTGCAGCCTGACAGCGCGCTGCATGCGCTGATTGCGCCTGCTACTCTGGCAAAGGAAGTCGCGCGCTTTCGCCGCTCATGGTACCGGCATATCCGCCCGCTGGATGAAATTCAGAGCCACCGGATGTGGCAATTACTAAGCCTTGAATCCTGGCTGCGGCAATGGCAGCAGCGTTACGGAATTCGCTTAACTCTACCCGCCCCACAGGAGCCCTCATGAAGCATGCGCAGCTAAAAGACGTTGAGCAGTTCTGGAATGATCATCCACTTTTTACCGGAGAGAGTGAAGCTGATGACCAGCTATTCGCACGGCACAACGAGGCGTATTTCAACGATGTTTTCTATGGCATCAGCCCCACCCGCTGGTTCGCGTTTCCCCAGCAAAAAGACGCACAGATCCTAGATTTGGGATGTGGCATTGGCTTCTGGTGTGAATATTTATCGACGCTGGGCTATACCAATATCGTCGGTGCGGATCTTTCTACAAACTCTCTAGCATTGGCAAAAGCACGCCTTAGCTCCTATCCTCAAGTACAATTCAAGCAGGAAAATGCTGAGGCACTTAACTTTACCAATGATGGATTTGATCACGTCAATTGCCAGGGTGTCATTCACCATACGCCAAATACCCAACTCGCATTAAGCGAGATCGCGCGCGTACTACGTGTAGGGGGAACGGCCTCAGTTTCCGTTTATTATGATAATTGGTTAGTACGTGCATATCCGTTACTACGCCTTGTGACATCACCAATATTCCGTTTATTTGGAAGACAAACAGGCCGTGGGAGAGATTTTTCAGCGCCGCGCACACGTGAAGAGCTGGTACGTTTATACGATGGTGCAGGAAACCCCATTGGCAAATCCTATACACGCCTACAGTTTGAAACTATGTGCGCGGCCGCAGGTTTAGTGCCTTTTGAAATCCGCTATTTTTTCTTCCCGTTCCGGTTTCTTTCGTTGCGTTTTCCTGCCCCAATAAAATATTTACTCGTTCGCTTATTCCCTTTCATGATTGTGGCAAACTGCCGCAAAGCCTAAATCATCTGAGCAAGCTGCTCGGCAATACGCTGGCTGGCATGACCGTTACCGTAGTCTGAAATGTCCCGGCGAGGTTGATACTCGGGCGTTTTCCAGAGACGGTTCCACCCGGCCTCGATGGTCTCGACCCACTCGGTTTCCTCGCGCAGTGTCACGCATGGCACGCGGTGGAAATAGGCCTCTTTCTGTAACCCGCCCGAATCGGTGTAGATGTGGCTGGCATGTCGAACAAGCTGCACCATGTCGAGGTAGCCTAGCGGCGCAATCGTGCGCACGCGCTGAAGCGTTAGGCCGTGTTCCTTCAGCATGGCAGCGGTACGCGGATGCATGGGCCATAGGATCGGCCCTGCCTGCGCGGCAGCTTCTGCCTCCAGCCAAGATACCCATTGGCGCAGACGATTCGGATCATCCGTATTTTCGGCGCGGTGCAACGTGCAGACACGATAATGCCCGGGCGTGATGGCCTGTTGTTGCAAAATGGACGAGGCCGTAGCCGCGCGCTCGGCCGCTTGCAGCGTTGCATCCATCATCACATCGCCCACATGCATGACCCCTTGGGTGATACCCTCGCGCTGCAAATGCGCGACGGACGCCTCCGTTGGGCAGAACAGCAAGCGACTGAGATGGTCCGTGAGCACGCGGTTGATCTCCTCCGGCATCGTGCGATTGAACGAGCGCAAGCCCGCCTCCACATGCGCCACGGGAATGTGCAACTTGGCGGCAGCCAGCGCACCGGCAAGGGTGGAGTTCGTATCGCCATAGACCAGCACCAACGCTGGCCGCTCACGCAGTATCACCTGTTCGATGGCCTCGAGCATCCGCCCAGTCATGGCACCATGATCCAAGCGGTTGATCCCAAGCTGATGCGTTGGTGTGGGCATATCCAGCTCGTCGAAGAACTGGGCGGACATCGCCGCATCGTAATGTTGGCCGGTATGTAACAAATGTTCCTTCAGTCCGGCCGCACGCAAGGCACGGCTGACGGGTGCCGCCTTAATGAATTGAGGGCGCGCCCCCACAACGGTCAATATGTGGCCCGATAGGCTCATGCATGTAATCCGCGCGTATCCAGCCTGTTAATTCGACCGATGGCCGCGTTGAAATCCACCCCGATAGTCTCAAGATACCAACGCAGCGACTCCACCCGCGGGGCATTCTCGCGGAGCACATGCTGCAACGCTTCCTCGCGGCTGATCTGGCCTTCGCGTATCTGGTTGGAGCGGAAGGTATCGAACTCCGAGAAGCCATTCGCGGTGACATAGATGTAATTGTAGAACGGCGCGGTACCATCGCCGATGCGCCAGGTGCTGGGTGAATCAGGTGAAGTCTCAAACCCGTATTCGTTCAGCAATGTTTGATTCACCTCATCTTCGTTCCAGTGAAGATGGTGGAACATTGAATAAAAATCGCGGCGTTGCTCAAAATAATATGCCTGAAACGCACTGAACGTATCCACTAGTGACCGATTAAAATAACTCGGATTCTGTAGGTATCCTCGCCCATAATAGGCAAGCAAGGTTAGTTTGCGCTTTAACGACAAATAATCAACGCGGTGCTTATCGAAATCGGGGGCAACACCGCAGAAGCCAGATTTAAAATCCGTATTTTCAAGCGGGTTGGCACACCAGATGTTCAAATCAATCCCAGTTTGTGCCTTAAGTTGATTGGTCACCGGGAAGAAATGCTTATCCCCCGCCATGAATAGCGGCACCAAGCCGAGATCCGGCTTTTTTAGCCAGGCAGAAACATTGCGGCGGATATTATCGCGCTTGGTTTTAATGTCCGCAGAGACCAGAATATTCTGAACCCCAAGCTGCCCGCACATGCGCGCGATATTTCGGCGTGCAAGGTCCGTCACCATGCCCCAATCGTAGGTGAAGGTGACGGGTGTAAAACCAAATTCTTTCTTGATTAAATGCAGCCCATAGCAGGAATCACGCCCGCCGGAGAATGGCACGATGGCATCCGGCTTGCCGCCTTCACGCCGATAATGCTCCATCGCCGCACGGAATTCCTGGATGGCCTGCTCACGCGAGCGCCCTGCGTATTTGGGCTGGTAGCCATGGCAGTAATTGCACACGCCATGCGCATCAAAATGGATAAAGGGAAAAGTTTCCGGCAACACGCATTTCGTGCAACGGGTGAGAGCCTCGAGATTCTTTGCGTTATAGCGCAGCAACGATTCATCTGCCGGTTGATTTAGCACGACCGGGAAATGCAGCGGCGCATGGGGCTGGCTGAGTGGCGCTTCGCCTTCGTCGATGGCCAACGTTGTCAGATCCACACTTAATAATGCCCCGGGTTTCAACCAGCGAATGGGAGGCCAGGTCACGGCTTCAGGATTCACCGCACGCAAGACTT
>Ga0209278_1002203_pt1 | contig 11035 bp, 5 predicted proteins | sample JI81BgreenDNA_FD_187504 | JGI IMG/M metagenome (GOLD analysis project Ga0209278, IMG submission 187504) | Wastewater effluent complex algal communities from Wisconsin, to seasonally profile nutrient transformation and Carbon sequestration -... | ecosystem: Engineered > WWTP > Effluent > Algae... | reverse complement strand
TATTTCGACTGGTCGTTGAACCGCCGCTCGCCGAATTCATCGGTGATGTTGCTGTCGAGGATCGCGAGGTTCCCGAACACGCCGGTGTCCGGCAGGCCGAGGAAGGCGAGGCTGAACGAGGCGTCGAATTCGATCCCGTAGACCTCGCCATTGCCGGTGTTGCGCGGCGTGTAGATGAAGGTGCCCGCCCCTTCCGAACCTTCGACCGGCGCGCCGGTGGCATCGAGCAGGGTGGCAAGTTCAGTGAGGTTGCTGACATCGCGGTAGAACACGTTGACGCCGACGATCCCAGTCTTGCCGATCTTGTGTTCATAGCCAAGGTCGCCGCCCCACGCGGTTTCGGGCTGCAGCAGCGGGTTGCCGAGGAAGTCGTTGTCGCCGAATTCGGCTTCGAGCAGGCCCGGGGTGATGAAGTCGAAGCGCGGACGGCGCAGCGTGCGCGCGGCCGAGGCGGTGATCCGCCCGTCGCCGACCTCGATCTTGACCGACGCCGAGGGCAGGAATTCGTCGTAATCATTGGTGATGACACCCGCCCCGCCGACCTGAAGATCGGTAATGGTGACGTCGGTGCTCTCCCAGCGGATCCCGGCCTCGAAGGTGAGGTTGCCGCTCTCGCCCTCGATCAGGGCGTAAAGATCGCGGCGGTCTTCTTCGATGGTGTTGTTCGACGAGATGCCGAGCGCGGGGAAGGGGTTGGGGACGAATTCGGCCGGGGTGCGGCTGAACTGGTCGTAGCCCTGCCGGTTGGCGGCGGTCAGGTTGAAGCGGCTGCGCACTTCCTGCAGCAGAAAATCGCGATCCTTGTTCTGCAAGAAACCGCCGATCGCGAATTCGAGATCTTCGCCGAGGTCGAATTCCTGTTCGAGATTGACGAAGAATTCCTCGTCGGTGGTGTCCTGCAGGATCAGGTCGCCGGTGAAGCGCGGCAGGGTGCGGTCGAAATCGACCTCATATTCGAACTCGTCCTGAAGGTCGGTAAAGCGCGAGAAGCCGACGCGCAGCTTGGTGTCGGTGAAGCCCCAATCCTGATCGAGCTTGCCGACCAGCGCCCAGCTTTCGGTGGTGATGTCGTTGACGTTGACGTTGTCGGTCAACAGGTTGCCCGCAGGCGTGGCGCGCACGGGGCCGTTGATCGCGGCGGGATCGTTGTATTCGAACGAGCGCTCGCTCTCGGTGCGCTCGGTGCGCACGAAATTGCCGAGGATTTCGAACTCGGTGCTGTCGGTCTCGATCCCCCAGCTCGCGTTGAAGGCATAGTCGGTGCCATCGCGCACGTCGGTCTGGTCTTCGCGGTTGTCGAAATCGTCGGTGGCGAAGTTGGGGTTGTTTTCGGGGCTGTCGCCATAGCGCAGGCTCGACTTTTCCTTGGGGTTGTAACGGCCCTGGACGTTGGCCCCCACCAGCACGCGGCCGCCTGCCAGCGCGCCGCCATAATAGAAGCCGCCCGAGGGCTTCACTTCGCCATCGTCGAAGAACAGCCCGCCTGCGCGCAGGTAGCCGCCGTCGAGCGCGAAGCCGTCGCGCAGCTTGATGTTGAGCGATCCGGCCACCGCATCGCCGGTGCGGCGGGCGGAGGAGGAGCGGACGATCTCGACCTGCTCGATCAGTTCGGCCGGGATGCGGTCAAGGAAGAACGAACGGTCGGCCTGCCCGCCGGGGACGCGCTCGCCGTTGATGAGCACCTGGGTGTAGCCCGGATCGAGACCGCGCAGGCGTGCGCCGTCGCTTTCGATCACGTCGGAGAGGAAGGTGACGCCGGGAACGCGCTTCAGGGCGTCGCCCGCGGTCAGCGGTTCGAAGCGCTGGAAGTATTCCTCGTCATAGACCAGCACCGGTTCGGCAGAATCGGAGCGGTTGCGGAAGCCGATGCTCCCTTGCACCACGATTTCCTTGGCGGACTGGACCTTGTCGTCCTCGCTCTCGTCCGTCTCGGCAATGGCACCGCCCGACTGGACGGCGGCCGTGGTGGCGGCGGCAGCCTGCGGATCGGCGGTTTCGGTGGCGAAGGCAGGTGCGGTGGCGATGGCGGCAAGCGCGCTGCCGATGAACAGCTGGGTGCGGAGCATGAGACTTTCCCCTGTCGGCCTCTCCGGGAATCGGGGCCGTGTTGACCGCGCCCCTAATTGCGCGCCGTGACGGCTGCGCGACCGAACGGTGACGGTTCGGTGAAACGTGCACCCCGCGCAACATTCGCCCGACCTGTGGCGCAAATGTCGCGAATTGAAGAGGTGGCGCGGGGGCCGGGAAACGCCTAGCCTTGCGCAAAACACGTCAGGAGAGGACAGCAATGAAGATCGAGGCGGGCATGGCCGCGGTGGTAACCGGCGGCGCGAGCGGCTTGGGCAAGGCGAGCGCAGCGGCCTTTGCCGCAGCGGGCATGAAGGTCGCCATCTTCGACATCAATGACGAGGCGGGCGAGGCTCATGCTGCGGCGATCGGCGGCACCTTCCACCATGTCGACATCATGGACGAGGCCAGCGTCGAAGCCGGTTTCGCCGCCGCCCGCGCCGCGCACGGGCAGGAGCGCGTGACGCTTCACTGCGCGATGGCTTCGCGGCGCGGCAAGACGCTGGGCTGGGACAAGGAGAGCGGCCAGTACAAGCGTCTTTCCACCGAGGACTATGCCTTCGGCGCAGAAGGCATCCTCGTCGCCAGCTACCGCGTCGCCAGCATTTCGGCGCTGGGCATGGCCAATGCCGATCCCGTGAATGACGATGGCGAGCGCGGCGCGATCATCCTCACCGCCAGCGTTGCCGCGCAGGACGGGCAGATCGGGCAAGTGATCTATGGCAGCTGCAAGGCCGGGGTGAACGGCCTCGTCCTGCCGATGGCGCGCGATCTGATGGACTTAGGGATTCGCGTGAATTCGGTCATGCCGGGCATCTTCGCGACCCCGCTGATGCTAGGGATGAAGGACAGGAACCCCCCGATGTGGGCGCAATTGAACGCCTCCGTCCCCTTCCCCAAGCGCCTCGGCGAGCCGGAGGAATTCGCTTCGCTGGTGCTGGAGATCGCGCGCAACAGCTACATCAACGGCCACCAGTTCCGGCTCGACGGCGCGATCCGGATGCCGCCGAAGTAAGGCACTTCCCTGCCACTCGCGAGGAGAGAGCGCATGGCCACCATCACCAACGAATACCCCACCCGGGCCTATGGCGCGACCGCGCCTGATAGCGGGGTCGGGCCAATGCAGATCACCCGTCGGGGCTTGCGCCATGATGACGTGCTGATCGAGATCACCCATTGCGGCATCTGCCATTCCGATCTGCACTCGGCGCGCAACGACTGGGGCGGGACGGTCTATCCGATCGTTCCGGGCCACGAGATCGTCGGCATCGTCAGCGCGGTCGGCGAGGGTGTCACCCGCCACAAGGTCGGCGACCGGGTGGCGATCGGCTGCATGGTCGATTCGTGCATGGAATGCCGCCACTGCGAGGCCGATCTCGAACAATATTGCCTGTCAGGCGGGATGACCGGCACCTACAACGGCAAGGACCGGCGCGACGGCACGCCCACCTATGGCGGCTATTCCGAAAGGATCGTCGCGCGCGAGGAATTCGTGCTCAAGGTGCCAGACAGCCTGCCGCTGGCCGAGGCCGCGCCGCTGCTGTGCGCAGGCATCACCACCTACTCGCCGCTTCGCACCTGGAAGGTCGGCCCGGGCAGCAAGGTTGCGGTCGCAGGGCTGGGCGGGCTCGGGCACATGGGGGTCAAGCTGGCAGCCGCCATGGGCGCAGACGTGACCGTGCTCTCGCGCAGCGAAAGCAAGCGGGCCGACGCCGAAAAGCTCGGCGCCCACGCCTTCCTCAACACCTCCGACAAGGATGCGATGCGCGCGGCGCGCGGCACCTTCGACATGGTGCTCAACACCATTCCGGTGCGCCACGATGTCACGCCCTATCTGCACCTGCTCAGGATCGACGGGGTGCAGGTGCTGGTCGGCATGATCGACATGATGCCCGAGATGCACAGCGGCGTGCTGCTGGGCCGCAAGGTGCTGACCGGCAGCGGGATCGGCGGGCTCGCGGAGACGCAGGAAATGCTCGATTTCTGCGCCGAGCACGGGATCCTGCCCGACATCGAGATGATCGCGATGCAGGACATCGCGGCCGCCTATGACCGCATGGAAGCGAGCGACATCAAATATCGCTTCGTGATCGACATGGCGAGCCTGCGTGAGACCTGATCGAATACACGCTAGCTTATATTATTTGAATATTCGAAGGCATGATAAGTAAAATATTGTAAAAGCTTAATTTGTCACCCTTCTGCAACATGACAATTTGATCTTGATGTGACAGCATCAATAGTAATTGTGCAGAACGTGCTGCTCGTTATTTCACCTTCTTGCTGAGAACGCGGCCCGTTCGTCAGAAAAGAAGGCCACGGCGCAGCACGCAGGCGGAACGATCCCACCTCTCAATCAGGAGCGTTCCTTATGACAGTTCGTTTTGCTTGCGCCGTCTCGGCGCTGGGCCTGACCTGTGCCATGTCGGCCCCGGCGGTTGCGCAAGGGCCGGAAGCCGCTGCGGTCGAATCCGCCGCGAGCGCGATCATCGTCACCGGCGCCGATCAGACCGGCACGCCAGGCAGTGCCGACTTCGATCTGGCCCGCGCAGCCGCACCCGCGGCGCCGATCAGCATCGGCGCGGGCGAAGGCGTTGTCTCCAGCGTCGCGATCAGCGCCGCCGCTGCGACCACCGCCGCACAAGACACCCCCGCCCCGCGTGACGAGCGCTTCAGCGTGGTGCTGAACCAGGACGCCTTCTTCGGCTTCTACCCGACCTTCAACGGGTTGATCCCGGTCAGCGAGAATGTCGATCTCAGCTTCTACGGCATCATGTGGACCACCGACGCCTTCGGCACCGGCCTTGGCAGCGACCTGTGGACCGAGTTCGGCATCGGCGCCAACTTCATCCTCAATGACGGCAAGCTCCAGATCAAGCCGCAGGTCGGCCTCACCAACGGTGCGCTGTTGTCGGGCGGGGTGGTGAACAATGCCGGCAATCCGACCGGCACCGGCGGCAACTTTGCCGACGGCATCGTGCCGAGCCTGACGATCAACTATGCCGACGACAGCTTCGAGGCCGAATATTACGGCGGCTATTACGCCGCGCTGCGCAACCGCAACGAGAACGCCGCGCTCGACTTCCTGCACACCTGGGTCAATGCCGGGTACAAGTTCTCGAGCAACTTCTCGGCAGGGGCGCATTACGAATTGCTGAGCAACACCCGCAACACCTTCCCCGGTGGCGGCACCGCGGTCGTGTACCAGTGGCTTGGCCCCTATGTGCAGTTCTCGCTGAAGAAGGGCTTCTTCGCCCGCTTCACCGCCGGGGCCGACATCGAGGAAGGCGGCGACGGCGATTTCTACAAGCTGGCAGTCGGGATGTCGTTCTGATCCGACGCCATCCGACGCTAATCAGGGGGGCTGCGACCGGCACGGGTCGCAGCCCCTTTTTCGTGCCCGCGCGCGCCTGCCCATCCGCGCGCGCCACAATGCCCGCATGACGTATCGACGCAGGTCTGCATCGCCAAATATATGACACTGCAAACTGTTGCAGGAATGCCACGCAAGAAAGTTATATGGAGCGCTACGCAAACATAACCTTTGTGCGCCGCAGCACGTTGCCCGATTATGACGGTGGCGCGACGGGAACCCGATTCTTCGGATAAAAAATCCTGCGCGGCACGCAGGTGGAACGATCCAAACCTCTCTATGGAGCGTTCCTTATGTTCATTCGTTTCGCATCGGCTGCCTCGGCTGTCGCTTTTGCCGCTTGTGTTGCAACGCCCGCCTTCGCGGCAGAGGCTGACGCAGTCACCACCAGCGCGGCTGATGAAACCGAAATCACCGTCACCACCGAAGAACCCGCCGCCGGCACGCGGGCGATTGCGCCGATCGATCTGGCCACCGCCAATGGTCAGGAAGAAGAAGAGACCCCGGCGATCACCGTTTCGGGCTCGGCCACGCTGACCTCGGACTACCGCTTCCGCGGCGTGTCGCAGTCGGATGAAGGCATGGCGGTTCAGGGCGGCTTCACGCTGTCGCATTCGAGCGGCTTCTATGTCGGCACCTGGGGTTCGAACCTCGCCGGCTGGGGCACCTTCGGCGGCGCCAACATGGAGCTCGACATCTACGCCGGTTACAAGCTGCCGGTGGGCGAAGGCACGCTCGATCTGGGCGGCACCTGGTTCATGTATCCGAGCGGCGCCGACACCACCGATTTCGTCGAGCTTTACGCCAAGCTGTCGGGCACGGCCGGCCCGATCGGCCTGACCGCGACCGTCGCCTATGCGCCCTCGCAGGAAGCGCTGGGCAATGCCTTCCCGGTCGGCCGTCCGCCCAATCCGGGCGACAAGGAAGACAACCTCTACCTCGCCGGTGACGCGGTCTACGCCATCGCCGATTCGCCGATCACTCTGAAGGCCCATATCGGCTATTCGGACGGCAACCCCGGCCTTGGCCCCAACGGCACCAGCGTTGCGCCGACCGGCACCTATCTCGACTGGTCGCTGGGCGCGGACATCGTGCCGATTTCGGGCCTGACCCTCTCGGTCGCCTATGTCGACACCGACATCTCGGAAGCCGAAGCCAACCGCATCCGCCCGAACTTCGCCACGCTGGCGGGCGATTCGATCTCGGATGCGACCGTGGTGTTCTCGATCACCGCTTCGTTCTGATAAGCGCTGCCTGACACGAAGGGGGCGCTCTGCCGCAGCGGCAGAGCGCCCCTTTTCTTTTGCCGCCCGCCCCGATAGGTTTCGCCCCGCAACCCGATAACGGGTGACGGGAGAGAGATAATCATGCGCAAGGCAATCTGGGCGGCGGCGGCAGCCGGGATGGTGCTGGCTCCAGCAAGCGCGGCCATGGCGGGCAAGCGCTATGAAGCGACTATCACCCGCACCACTTACGGCATCCCCCATATCGAAGCGCGCACCTGGCGCGGGGTCGGCTACGGGGTCGCCTATGCCTATGCCGAGGACAACCTGTGCCTTCTGGCCGAGGAATTCGCGACCGTGGCGGGCGAGCGTTCGCTCCATTTCGGGCCCGAGGCCAAGGCGGTGCTGGGCTTCGAGGAGGTCGACAACCTGTCGTCGGATGTGTTCTTCCGCGGCGTGATCGATCTGCCGGCCCTGCGCGAAGGGGCCAAGGCCTTGCCCCAGCGCGTGCGCGATCTGATGGATGGCTATGCGGCGGGCTACAACCGCTTCCTCAAGGATGCAGGCGCCGAAGGCATCCCCGCCGAATGTCGCGGCAAGGCCTGGGTTCGCCCGATCACCGGCGATGATATGCTGCGGCTCAACGAAAAGCAGATGCTGCTGGCAAGCTCGCTCAATCTCGCCGCCGCGATCGCCAACGCCGCCCCTCCCGGCTCGCCCGCGCCCAAGGTCGCGATCAGCCTGCCGCAGCGCGGCGAGCTTGGCATTGGCAGCAATGGCTGGGCCTTCGGCAGCGAGGCGACCGCTGACGGGGGCGGCATGGTGATCGGCAACCCGCACTTCCCGTGGAAGGGGCCGAGCCGGTTCTGGCAGATGCACGTGAAAGGCCCGGACGGTTACGAAGTGATGGGCGTGGGCCTGGCCGGCACGCCGATGCCGACGCTCGGCTTCAACCGGGATGTCGCATGGACGCATACCGTCACCGATGCGCAGCACTTCACGCTCTACCAGCTGACGCTCGATCCGGCCGATCCCACGCGCTACATGGTCGACGGCACCTCCGAGGCGATGAAAGCCCAGACCGTCACCGTGCCGATGCCCGATGGCGCGCCTGCCGTGACCCGGCAGCTGTTTGCGACCCGCTGGGGGCCGGTGTTCGTCATTCCGGGGCGCGGGATTACCTGGAACACCGCCAATGCCTTCACCCTCAAGGATGCCAACCGCGGCAACCAGCGCGGGATCGATACCTGGCTGCGCATCGGTGCGGCGAAGAATGTCGGCGAGGTCAAGGCCGCCGTCAGCGAGACGCTCGGCATTCCGTGGGTCAACACCATCGCCGCTGACCGCTACGGCGATGCGCTCCACGCCGATGTGACCGCGGTGCCCAATGTCACTGCCGAGAAGGTCAAGGCCTGCGCGACGCCGATCTCCGGCCTGTTCGCCGAGTTTGCGATCCTGCTGGATGGCAGCAAGGCGGCCTGCGATTGGGATGTGGCCGCAGGCACCCCGGTGCCGGGGCTGATGCCCGCGAGCGATCAGGCAGCGACCGTGGTCAAAAGCTGGCTCACCAATTCGAACGATAGCTACTGGATCAGCAACCCCGCCCTGCCGCATCGCCAGCTGTCCCCGATCCTCGGCGATTATGGCACCGCGCGATCCTTGCGCACCCGGTCGAACTTCATCGAGACCACCGCGCTCCTGGCGGGCGGCAAGGTCGATCACGCCCGCGCCATGGCCCATGCCTTCGCCAACAAGAGCCTTGCCGCCGACTTGGCGGTGGAGCCGGTCATCAAGCTGTGCGCCAGTGCGGTGATCCTGCCACAGACGATCGGGCTGGGCTGTTCGGTGCTGGACCGCTGGGATCGCCGCTTCGAGGCGGACAGCCGCGGCGCGGCGCTGTTCCGCGCCTTCTGGCCCAAGGTCGCGCGCCTGCCCGGCCTGTGGGCGGTGCCGTTCAACCCCGCCGATCCGGTGAACACCCCGCGCGGTCTCGTCACCGACGGGGACAAGGGCGACAAGCTGCTCGCGGCCCTCGGCGAAGCTTTCGAGGAACTCGAAAAGGCCGGTATCGCGCCCGATGCCCCGTGGGGTGAGGTGCAGCGGGTGATGGCGGGCAACGAAGCGATCCCGATCCACGGCGGCCCGGGCACGCTCGGCATTCTCAATATGCAGGAATCCGTGCCGAGCGGTAGCGGCCTCACCCCGCGCCACGGGACGAGCTATATCCAGATCGTCAGCTTCGATGAGGCCGGGCCGGTGGCGGATGCGATCCTGAGCTACAGCCAGTCCACCAACCCCGCCTCGCCCCATGCCGCCGATCAGACCCGCGCCTATGCGGCCAAGCAGTGGCACCGCCTGCCCTGGCACCGCGCCGCCATCACGGCTGCGGCGATCGGCAAGCCAAAGCGGATCTGGGAGTAAGCCACAGGGCCGCTCGCCGCGGGGCGGCTTGCCGAGGCTAGAACTGATCCGTGATCGTGAACTTCACGAACTCGCCGCGATCCCGCACAAGCGCTTCGGTGCCGATCAAGGCGCCGCTGCGGTCAGGCGCAAACAGCAGGCGGTCGCGCGGGAAATGGGTCTGGCCGATGTTGCGCACCTCGATCTGCATCTTCACGCCCAAAAACCGCGTGGTTTCGACAAAGGCGGTCAAGCGCCGTCCGCGCCGGTCGATGATTTCCTCGTTGGCAAAGAAGCTCGTGGTGCGCGATTCCGGCTCGTAACGCGCGCCCCAGGCGAAGCGCGCTTCGGTCAGATCCTGCCGGAAATCGATGCTGATTTCGGGGTTGGTGAGATCGGTCACGACACGGGATTGCCCGGTGATCGGATCGGCAAAGGCAGCATCGCGGAAATCGGCTGAAATCTCCAGCAAGCCGCCCTTGAGAAAGCGCGAGAGCGGCAGCGCGGCCTCGCTCTCGACACCCCAGACCCGTGCGCTGCCGGCATTGGCAAGGCCGGGCACCCCGTTGGGCAGGACAACCTGTTCGAGCACATCCGTGCGCCACTCGTGGAAGGCCTGCACGTTGAGGGCATAGCCGCCGGGCAGCCGCACATCGCCGGTCAGGCTCGCCCGCCAGACCTGGTCGGGGCCGAGATCGGGATTGCCGGCCAGAAAGCGATCATCCTCGGCATTGGCGGAAGCGGCGAAATCGTTGAAGTCGAGCTGGCCCACCGTGCGGCGCAGCGCGGCGCGCAGTTGCAGCGCGTCGGAGGCCTGGAACGTCAGCGCGAGGGAAGGCTTGAGGAAGAAAAAGTCATTTCGCCCGGACGCATCGCCGGTCACGGTGATCTGCGACAGCTCGGCCGCGATGCCCGCTTCGAGCGTCCAGCGCGGGGCGAGCGCCCAGACGACATTGCCGAAAGCCTCACCGCGCCATTCGGCGACCGTCACGTCCGATGCCGGCAGAATGACCGGCCTGACGCCGAGCGCGTCCTCGACTTCCAATGCGATGCGCGAGTCGAGCCGGTTATAGGCGGCCTCAAACCCAAACTCCGGACGGATCCTGCCCTCTAGCTTGCCGATCGTGGCGCGGGTGAGAACTTCGATCGGCAGGCTGTCCGAAGCGAAACGGTTGATCACCGGCACGCTGCCGGGCGGCTGGGCAACGACATTGGCAGAGCCGACCTCGCTGTCCTGAAACGAGCCGAGTGCCAGCAGCTTCATCACCCAGCCTTGCGAAACCCCGCCCGTCCAGTCGGCGCTGAGTTCGCCCTGCCAGAACTCGGAATCGAAGCGGATGTCGGTGCGGCGATCGGCCGCGCCGCCATCGGGCGCGCGCCCGAGAAAGCCGTCGCGTCCCGTTTCCTGATAGTAGCGGCTGTTGCCGAACCGGGCGTTGAGGGTCAGCGTTCCTCCGGCGAGCAGGCGCTTGGCCTCGGTGGCAAAAAAGGCATCGCGCAGGGTGGAAGGCAGGGTCTCCTCCTCGAACACCAGCAACGCGCCGCCCGCATCGCGGCGGATGCGGTCGATATTGTCGAAGGTGAACTGTTCCCAGAAGGCATTGAGCTTGGTGGTGGTCGTCCAGGCGCCCAGCGGCATGGTGAAGGACACCTCGCCGCGCGGATAGACGAGACCAGCGGGATTGCGTTCGAGCTCGCCCGACCATGTGCCTGCAAAGCTTTGCGGCTTGCGGATGATATTGGCGACGAGACCCTGTCCTGCGGTCTCTCCGGCGCGCTGGGCACCGCGGGTGACCACGATCCGATCGACCGCATTGGCGGGAATGCGGCGCAAGAAATCCTCCAGCCCGCCCGATTTGATCGTGGGCCGTTCGCCATCGACCAGCACATTGCCCGCCGCGCCGGCAAAGCCGCGCAATTCGGCTCCCGCATCGAGGCTGAAGCCGGGCACGCGCTGGAGCAATTCGAGCGC
>Ga0209278_1002202_pt1 | contig 11045 bp, 5 predicted proteins | sample JI81BgreenDNA_FD_187504 | JGI IMG/M metagenome (GOLD analysis project Ga0209278, IMG submission 187504) | Wastewater effluent complex algal communities from Wisconsin, to seasonally profile nutrient transformation and Carbon sequestration -... | ecosystem: Engineered > WWTP > Effluent > Algae... | reverse complement strand
TGGCGCATCGCCTCGGCGGTGAGCCGTACCGTGGGTTACAGCGTCAAGGTGGCCGGCCGGATCGCCAACCTGCAGTTGGACAACCCGATCGACATTCCCTCCGAAGACGAGCTCGGCGACCTGCTCCGCGCGCTGAACACCATGCAGGCGAAGCTCTGGGAGCAGCTCGAGCGCGAGCGCGAGGTCGCCACCGAGAACGCCCGCGTGCGCAGCGCGCTGGATGTCGCCACCAGCGGCATGATGATCTCCGATGCCGACGGTCGCATCGTCTACGTGAATCCGGCGGTCGCGAAGGTATTGAAGGATGGCGAGGCGGCCGTTCGCGAGCGCTTGCCCGATTTCCGGGCGGACCGCGTGCTCGGCAGCACCTTCGATATCTTCCATCGCGACCCCGCGCACCAGCGCGGCCTCGTCGCCGGCCTGAAGGCGACGCACAAGGCTCGCCTCGCCCTCGGGGGCATGCACTTCGATCTGGCCGCCACGCCGGTGTTCGACACCAGCGGCCAGCGCATCGGAACAGCGCTGGAATGGCAGGACCGCACCGCCGACACCAACTTCCGCCATGGCTTGCGCAACGTGGCGCAGAAGGCGGCCGCCGGCATCCTCACCGCCCGCGTCGAGGTCGATCCCGGCGAAGAGCGCTACGGCGAGCTGGCGCGCATCTTCAACTCGCTGATGGACCTCACGGCGCAGGCCATCGATGAGGTGCAGAAGACGATGGCGGCGCTGGCCGAAGGCAACCTGACCGTGCGGTCCAACGCGCAGATGATGGGTAGCTTCGGCGAGCTCAACAACAATGCCAACGCCACCGCCGACGCCCTTGCGCAGGCGATTGCGGAAGTCCAGCAAGCCGTGGGCGCCATCAACGAAGCGGCGGCGGAAATCGCCTCGGGCAACATGGATCTCTCCAAGCGCACGGAGCAGGCGGCGGCGAGCATCGAGGAAACCGCCGCGGCGATGGAGGAAATGACGGCGACGATCAAGCAGAGCGCCGAGCATGCGCAGCAGGCCAAGCAGATCGCCACCCGTGCGGCGGAAGTGGCGGGCGATGGCGGGCAGACGGTCGAGGCCGTGGTGCGCGTGATGCGCGACATCGAGGACAGCTCGCGCCGGATGGCCGACATCACCACCACGATCGACGGCATCGCCTTCCAGACCAACATTCTTGCGCTGAACGCCGCGGTCGAAGCCGCGCGCGCCGGTGAGCAGGGCCGCGGGTTCGCGGTGGTGGCCGCCGAAGTGCGCGCCCTGGCGCAGCGCTCCGCCACGGCCGCCAAGGAAATCGCGCAGCTGATCAACGAGTCCGTGACGAAGATCGCCGAAGGCGCCACGGTTGCGCAGCGCGCCGGCCGCACGATGAGCGAGATCGTCGGCTCGTCGCAGAAAGTCGCCGACATCATCGGCGAGATCACCGCGGCCAGCATCGAACAGGCCAAGGGTTTGGGCGAGGTCAACAACGCCGTCACGCAGATGGACCAGTCCACGCAGGCGAACTCGGCCCTCGTCGAGGAGATGGCCGCCTCGGCGCAGTCCATGAGCGACCAGGCCCACCAGCTGTCGGAGATCGCCTCTCGATTCGTCCTTCCCGGCGAGAACGAGCGTCAAATCGACATCAGCGGCTTCGGCGAAATGGTCAAGGCGCACCAGGGCTGGAAGTTCCGTCTGAAGGATCTGCTCGAGGGGCGCTCCTCGGAGGCGTTGGATCCAGCGAAGGTCGAGCTGGACCATGCCTGTGCGCTCGGCAAGTGGATCCATGGCCCCGGAATGAAAGTGAGCCATCTCCCGGAGTACCAGGACCTCAAGGTTCGGCATGCCGCCTTCCATCGTTGCGCCGCCGACGTGATCCGCACCCAGCAGCGCGGGCGTGCGGAAGAAGCCCAGCAATTGCTCGCCGGGCAGTTCGGCGCCCTCAGCGAGGAAACGATCGCCGCCATCCAGAGACTTGGGTCGACGGTCCGGGGGCGCTGACCCTTGCCCCTCGGCCGGGAGGCGGTCGGGGGTGCGACGGAAGCCACGGTTTGACGGCGTTTGACAAATCCGTGATGCGCAATCGCCAAGGTTGAGGCATCATTGGCCTGTTCCAGCCATATTCCAGCGCCGGGGGGCGTGGCAGCCGCGCGAGAGCGTCGCAGCCAGGAGGGCCGGAACGTAAGCCAGGAGTTCCGGGGGGAGCTCCTGGCTTTTTTTTGCCCGGTTTCCGGGCTCAGCCCGGCAGCGACTGCCAGATGGCCTTCACCCGGGAGGCCAGGGTCAGCGGATCGAAGGGCTTGGCGATCAGGTCGACGGCCCCGAAGCGCTGGAACGAAGCGCGGTCCGCGTCCGTCGCCAGGCCGGTGACGAACACTACGGGGATCGCCGCCAGCGCGGGGTCGGCCCGCAGCGCCGCCAGGGTCTGGGCGCCGCCCATGCCGCCCACCATCGAGGCGTCCAGCAGGATCAGGTCCGGCCGGTCGGCCCGCGCCGACGCGAGGGCCTCCTCGCCATCCGCCGCGAGGGTGACGCGCCAGCCGCCCAAGGTGCCCAGCGCGACCTCGAGGATCATCCGCATGTCGGCATCGTCGTCGGCACACAGGATGTGCTGGAGCGGGCGCAGGGTCACGTCGGCATGTCCTAGGAACGGTTCGGGGGCGCAGCGGATTGTAGGGCGGCCAGTGCCTCGTCGAGCGCCGCAGAGGGGGTGGCGATTTCCTCCGAGCCCGACTTCGCCGCGCGTTCGAGCGTGCCCGCGAGCGCACTGACCGTATCGAAACCGAAGGTCCCGGCGCTGCCCTTGAGACGGTGGGCGAGCTGCACCAGCGCGTCGCGGTCCTGGCCACCCTCGGCACGCTGGAGGGCGTCGGCCAGGGCCGCGCGTTCCTCCGGCACCTTGGCGATGAATCGCTGGCGGATCTGGGCGAGTGCCGCGGCCAAGGGGTCGGCGGGTGTGGCCGGCTCTACCGGCAGGACCGGCGGTGGCGTGTCTGCCGGCGGTAGGTGGCGGGCCAACACCGCATGCAGGGCATGGAGATCGATCGGCTTGGCCAAGGCGCCGGTGCAGCCGAGGGCGATGAAGGACGCCACGTCCGCCTCCATGACGTCGGCGCTGCACGCGTACACCGGAAGCGCATGGCCGTCGCGACGCAGTTGCGCCACCGCGTCGCGGCCATCCATCACCGGCATGTGCATGTCCATCAGGACCAGGTCGGGCGACGTCGCCCGCAGGCGCTCCAGGGCCTCGCGGCCGTTCACGGCCTCGACGACTTCGGCGCCGGTCGCTTCGATGCTCGCCCGCAGGAGAGCGCGAAGGTCGTCGACGTCATCGGCGAGCAGCACGCGGCCACGCAGGCGGGGCGTTTCCCGCCGCACCGGCACGTCGGTCTCCGGCAGCTCAGCGCCCGACTCGCGCCAGGGCGTCGCCAGGCCGATCGGCAGCGTGACCAGAAAGCGGCTGCCGGTGCCCGGCGTGCTGCTCACTGTCAGGTCGCCGCCCATCTGTCGTGCCAGCTGCCGCGAGATGTAGAGGCCGAGCCCGGTGCCGCCGAAGCGTCGCGTCGTCGATTCGTCCGCCTGCTCGAATCGCTGGAACACCCGCTCGCATTGCGCGGCGTCCATGCCGATGCCGGTGTCTTCCACTTCGACCGACCACTGGCCGGCGGCGGCATCGCCGCGGACCCGTATCGCCACGAAGCCGTGCGGCGTGAACTTGATCGCGTTGCTCAGCAGGTTGAGCAGCACCTGCTTGAGCCGAAGGGGATCCACGAGCACTTCCGCCGGAAGCGGCCAGTGCGCGGAAAGCAGTAGTTGGAGGTTCTTCTCCTGCGCCCGCGGTCGCATCAGCTCGATGCTCTCGCCCACCAACGGCAGCGGCACGACTGGCTGCTGCTGCACGCGCAGTTGGCCGGCCTCGATCTTGCTGGCGTCCAGCACGTCGTTGACGATCTCGAGCAGGTGGCGGCCGTTGCGCACCACCGTCTGCAGGCAGCGCCGCATCTCGCCCGCCTGTGCCTCGGCGCGCAGGCCCTGCTCGGAGTAGCCGAGGATGGCGGCGAGGGGCGTGCGCAGCTCGTGGCTCATGTTGGCGAGGAAGCTGGATTTCGCCGCGGCCAGGTGCTCGGCGCGCGTCAGCGCCTGACGCAGTTCGGCGGTGCGCTGCTCGACGCGGGCCTCGAGTTCACGATTCAGCGCCTGCTGCTGGGCCGCCGCGTCGGTGAGCGCCGCATGCATCGACTTCAGGCGGGCCTCGGCGGCTTCGAAGTCGTGGATAAGCACCGACAGCTCGGCGCTGCTCGCTTCCATCGTGCCGTCGAAGCGGGAGCCCGTCGACGAGGGGTCGAGGCCCCGCAGGCGTTCGACCACCTGCGCGAGTCCGCGCACATGGTTGTCGGCGAAGCGGCCAGCCAGCCGCTGCAGGCCGAGGATCAGGGTGAGGACGAGGGCGGCGGCGAGGAGGGACCGGAGGGTCTGGCGGCGCTCCAGGGGGCGCAACGGCTGCAGCACGCGCACCTGCCACGCGATGTCATGGACCTCATGCGTCGCGATGAGGAACTGCTGATGGGCGTCGAACGTCACCTTGGGCGCGGCGTAGATCTGCGTGGCCCACCAGGGCTGGGCGGCCCGGCCGTCCAGCCGCTCCCCCGACGTCGTCATGCTGGTCTTCACCGGAAGATCGGGAAGGCTGGACATGACGATCTGGCCCACGGCATCGCTGACGGCGTAGCGCAGCTCCGCGGCATCCAGCCGGCCGCGCTCCTCGCGCACCAGTTGCCCCAGCGCCAGCGAACCTTGCAGTACGCCATCGGGGCGTCCATCGGCCGCGCGGATCGGCGCGGCCACGGCGACGATCAGGTCCGTTCCGATGCCACGACCCTGGAACACCGGGGAGACCGTGGGTAGGCCACGGGCGACCGTCTCGCGGAAATAGGCCCGGTCCGAAACGTCGCTGGCCCGCAGCCGAGGGGTTTCGCCGCGGAGCATCGAGTACGTCACCTGGCCGCGCGCATCCGTGCCAAGCAGGGAGAGAAAGCCGGGGTGGACGGACGACACCTGTTCGAGGACCGACGCCACGCCCAAGGCCGGAACGCTCAGCGCCGCCTGGGCCACGGCATCCCGATGGCGGCGAACTTCTTCGGTCGTCCCGACGGCCAGTTGCTCGGCTTTGCCGTCGAGGAAGAACGCGGTGCGTTGCACATCGACCTGGTGTCCCCACTGCACCAGCAGGGCGATGACGACGGTGGCCGGCGCGGCCATCAGGGTGGAGAGCTGGACGGAAAGCTGCACCGCCATCGGTTGGCCGGCACGCTGGCGGCGTGACCGGGTCACGCTGGCAAGCTGTCGGCCGCCGACGATGGATGTGGCGCCGGTGGCCAGCACGACGGCGATGCTCGCCATCCACAGGACAGGATCGTCCATGCCCAATGGCAGGGTGATCCAAGCGACCACGGGCGACAGCGGGAGCCAGACGCGCCACCACAAGGAGAACGGCCGCCAGGCGCGCTCACGCCACGCAGCGACCAGAACGCACTCGAGCACGGCGAGCGCGACCCACTGGAGCTCCCCGGTGATGCCGCTGGCAACCAGAGTGACCGGCAGGCCCATCCGCAGCCCGAACCGCATGGCGACGGCCACTCCGGCCATGTTCCCGACCAGGAAGGGCGTACTTCCCGGAAGCTGCATCGCGAGGGTGTTGGCGATGCAGGCGAGAAGGGTGAACTGCAGCAGGACGAGGCTTCGCCCGCGCCAGTCGACGCTATGGGGCCCCGACGCGGCGACGGCCGGGACGGCGGCAGGTTCCGGGAGAGCGTTCGGCAACGTCAATCGTCCGCAGCCTCAGTACTGCAAACGATATCAGGGCCACCGCAGGGCCGGCCTACTCGAGGCGTTCCTCGACGACGGGTTCCTCACGGGGCTCGAAGCGCGGTTCCTCGCGGGGCTCGAAGCGCGGTTCCTCGCGGGGCTCGAAGCGCGGTTCCTCGCGAGGCTCGAAGCGCGGTTCCTCGCGGGGCTCGAAGCGCGGTTCCTCGCGGGGCTCGAAGCGCGGTTCCTCGCGGGGCTCGAAGCGCGGCATCTCGACGCGTCGCTCGAACACCCGCTCAGGCTCTCTTGGCTCGAAGCGCGGCGCCGTGGGCTCTGCCGGCGCGGGGTCGTTGAACATCGGCTGCGGTTTGGCCCGCGGGGCGGCCTCGGGCATCGAGATGCGGGGCTGGATGTCTTCCCGGCGTGGTTCTCGCGCCACGGGTCGAAGGGCCTCGCCGCCCATGCTGGGCCCACTCATGACCGGCATAGCCACTTGGGGACCGACGGCTTGGACCTGGGGCTTCGGCATCGGCCGCGGCTCCGAGGGGCGGGGCTGCTGCGGCCGCGGAACGTAGGGTCGGGACGGCGCGTAGCCGTAGCCATGCCCATAGCCATACCCGTGGCCGTAATAGCCGCCGCCCCACGGGCGGTAGCCGCTGTACCAGGACGGCGACCAGCTCCAGCGGTTCGACCACGAGGGCGAGTACCGCGAGGACCAGTACCAGGTCGGTCGATAACTGCGATGGCCGTAGATGATGCGGACGCTGGAGCCGCGGTAGCCGAAGTACGGGTCGAGGGCCCAGTCGGACCCGTAGCCGCGGTAGCCGTAGAACCAACGATCGTAGGGGTCGTCGTCGTAGCCGCTGTAGCGGGGCGCGTCGTAGTCGTAGCGCCGCACGCGTCCGTCGCGATCGTCGTAGCGGCGGTCCTCGTAGCGGCGGCCGTCGGCGTAGGGATCGTATACCCGGGTGTAGCTGCCGTCCTCGTGGTAGACGCGGCGCTCCACCACTTCGTAGGTGACGCAGCCACTCAGGGCCAGCGACGTCAGGGCAAGGATCGCGGTGCGGCGCAGCATGGGGGCGGTCTCCAGATAGGCGTCTCCATCATCCGCCGCGGGAGTGAACGCGTACTTAAAGTTCCCCGCCGCCTCGAGGCCGTTCAGCGGCGGTCGCGCGGCAGGCCGTTCACAACCGGCCGCTGGCCATCGTCCAGCGCAGCGCGAGCGTGTCGCGATCGAGCAGGAGGAGATCCGCATCCATCCCCGGGGCGATCCCGCCCTTGGTCGACAGGCCCCAGACCGCGGCCGGCGACGACGTGGCGGCGGCGAGCGCCGTGGCCAGGGACAATCCGTGCAGCTCGACCGCCTCGCGCACACTCGCGAGCAGGCTGCCGATCGGCGCGACCTCCAGCGACACCAGCCGGCCCTGGGCATCGAAGTGCGGCAGGCTGGCCTGGCCGTCGGAGCTCATCGTCAGGCGCTCGATGGGCAGGCCGGCGGCGAGCGCGTCGGCCAAGGCGAGGGCCGCGGGAATCTCGCCGGCGGCGACGAAATCCGGCGTGCTGCTGGTGGTGAAGTCGATGCTGCCGCCCTCGCGGACGAACTCGAAGCCGTCGGCGAGCAGTGCGGCATGGCGGTTCACGTGGGTGGGATGCCATTGCTTGATCGGCACCGGCCAACGCGAACTCGCCTCGCGCAGCAACGCGAGCCCTTCGGGCGCTTCACCGCAGTGCACGAGCACGGTGCCCGCCTTGCCGGCGAGCATGCCGCCCACGCGCGCGTCCGACGCGAGGCGCGCCAGTTCCGCAGCGCTGGGCTGCGAACCGCGGTGGTCGGCGATGGCGATCTCGCCGAGGCCGATCATCTCCGGAATGAAGGCGAGGTCGCCGCGCACGCTGCCGGTGAGGGTGACGGGAGGCACCTGGTACGAGCCGGTCAGCGTGTACGCCGAGAGTCCGCTGGCCGCCAGTGCACGGGCGCAGGCCAAGAGGTCGGCGTGGCTGCGCGTCACGTCATCGGTGCCGAGCGCGCCGATCATCGTCGTGACGCCGGCGGCGAGTGCCGTGGCCGCGGCGAGCGGCGGCATCCGCGTTGCGAAGCCGCCTTCGCCGCCACCGCCGCCGAAGTGGACGAGGCTGTCGACGAGACCGGGGCAGAGCCAATGGCCGGCGGCATCGACGATGCGCACGGGCACGCCGCAGCCGCGCGGATCGAGCCCGCTCCCCATCGCCAGCACGCGGCCGTTCGCGACGAGCACGTCGCCGCGTCCGGCCGGTGCCGGCGTCATCAGTTCCGCATCACGGATCCACAGCAGTTCAGACATAGCCAATCCCGATGGCAAGGGCCACCGTGAGCGCGGAGAGCGCCATCAGCAGCAGGATGAAACGGAAGATGATGCGCACCCACGCGAGCCAAGAAAGTCCGGCCACGCCGATGGCCCCCATCATGGCGGCCGACGTGGGGATCACCAGGTTGGTGAACCCGTCGCCGAGCTGGAAGCACAGCACGCTGACCTGCTTGCTGACCCCGACGAGTTCGCCAAGGCCGGCCATCAGCGGCATCGTGATCGTGGCTTGGGCGCTGCCGGAACTCACGAAGAAGTTGAACGCGGATTGCGCCGCGAGCATGCCCCAAGCGGCCACCAGCTCCGGTGTGCCGGCGATGGCGCTGCCCATGGTGTAGAGCGCGGTGTTCATCACCGAGGGCGCATGCGGGTCGCTGCCGCCGAGGAGGCCGAGCATGCCCTTGGCCACGGCGATCACCAGCACCACCGGCACCAGGGCGCGCACGCCGTCGGTGAAGGCCTGCACCGCGCCATTGGCGCCGATGCGACCACCGATCACGGCGACCATGCCGGCGAACAGGCCGAGCGCGAAGAACTGCGTCGCGATCTCGGCGATGTAGTAGCCGGCGACGGTGACGCCCCAGACGATCCACGCCACGGTGGCCAGCGTGGCCCACAGCACCGCGTGGTCGACCCACCCGAGTGGTGCCGAGGTTGGCGTGGTCCTGCCGTCGCCCGGTGCCGCGGCCTCGGTCGGCACCGTGCGATGCGCCGTGGCGTAGCGCAGCGCGAAGGCGAGGCCTACCGCGGTGAACATCGTCCACATGCCGATGCGGAACGGCGCGCCGGAAAGCACGGGCAGTCCGGCGACCCCTTGGGCGACGGCGACGCTGAAAGGGTTCATCCACGAGGTGCCGAAGCCGATCTGGCTGGCCATGTAGGTGACCATCACGCCGGTCTCTGGTGGGTAGCCCAGCCGGCGGATGAGAGGCAGCAGCAGGGCGAGGAAGGCGATCGTCTCCTCGCCCATGCCGAACACCGCGCCACCCGTGGAGAACGCGACGAAGAGGACGGCGAGCAGCAGGCGCGGGCGATGGCCGAAGCGCGCGACCAGCCGCTTCAGCCCGTTGTCGACGGCGCCGCTGGCTTGCACGAGGCCGAAGGCGCCACCGACGGTGAGCACGAAGGCGATCACGCCGATGGCGGCGCCGTTGCGGCTGCCCGACGTGAAGCCGTCGAAGAACAGGTTGAGCAGACCCGGGTGTTCGGCGTCGCTCGAGAACAGGCGAAGGCCGAGCGCCGACTCGCCGGGTTGGAAGCTGGCCAGCGACATCGGCTGCCCGGCCGTGAAGTAACCCGCGGGCACGAAGGGCACGATCGCCGCGAGCAGGAGCGCGACGGCGAGCAGCACGAGCAGCGTGTCGGGCGCGCGCGTCGGCGCGGCGGTGGAGGTCATGCACGGGTCCAGGGTCGAGGAGCGAAGCGCGGCGCACCGTGACCGCGTTGGGCGGTCACGGTAGCGCAGGAAGGGTGGGGCGTCCTTGCCCCCGATGCCCACCGGTGGCCCGGCGGGCGGTCCAGTCGCGGGTTCAGCGGTGGGTGATCAGAAGCGACCGATCCAGTTGATGTTGAACTGCCGACCCAGGGCGTTGTGGTTGTAGGTATCGACGTTCGTCGCCGATCCGAGGGCCAGCGGCGGATCGCGGTCGGCGAGGTTTCGGATCGCCACGCCCACGTAGTGCGTTTCGCTGATGTCCCAACCGAAGGACGCATTGACCACGGTCCAGCTGCCGACGCGGCGGTTCGCAGGGACGCCCGAGCGCGTGTCGTCGTCGAAGTAGCTGTCGGTGTAGTTCGCCCAGAGGCTGGCCTCGAACGCACCCCCCTTCCAGGACAGTCCGGCATTCCCCAGCCACTCGGGGTAGCGGAACTCATCCACCAACTCGACGATGCGAGTCCCGTTGACGCACGGGCCGAAGCCGCGTCGAAGCGGCGTGGAGGCCGAACACAGTTCAGAGCGCTCGAAGGAGCGCACCCACGTGCCATCGAGGAACGCGGTCAGCTCGCCGCCCGCGACGTCGGCATCGAAAGCGTGGTCGAGCCGGAAGTCCACGCCTTCCGTGCGCTGCACGCCGACGTTCGTCAGCTCTAGGAATGCCTCGACGATGCGACCGTTGACGGTGCCGGTGCTTGTGACGATGCCGATGGCGCCGGGCGGGCGGGGGCGGACGCCCGTTGCCGTCGTGTACAGAAGGCTGCTGTCGGTCAGGGCGCGGCGGAACAGGTCAAGGTCGGCGATGTCGACGAGGTTTTCCTGGTCGAAGTTCCAATAGTCCACCGAGAGCGACGTCCGCTCGCCGGGCGACCAGACGAGTCCGACGTTCCAGGCCTCCGAGGTTTCTGCTTCCAGTTCCGGATTGCCGAAGACCTGGCTCAGGTAGCTCACGTCGCGAGTGCCATTCCGGCAGAAATTGGTGCGGAACTCGCTACCCGCGTTGCAGGGGATGGCACCCGAACTCAGCGTCGTGCCAGCGCCGACTTGAGCCAGTGACGGCGCGCGGTAGCTGGTGTTCCAACCGGCACGGATCACCACGCTGTCCAGGGGACGGAAGCGAAGACCGACACTCGGATTGAAGTCGCCGCCAAAATCGGAATAGTCGTCGTAACGGCCCGCCAAGCGCACGTCGAAGGTGGAAGTGAACGGCAGGAGGACTTCGCCGAAGGCCGACCAGGAGGTGCGGCTGGCGTCCACCGCGGTCGAACCGAAGCCATACACCGGGACATTGCCGTTGGCGTCCGCCGTGGCCAGCAGGGAAGGGCTGTCCTCGATGCTCTCGCGACGGGCTTCGATGCCGACGGCGGATGCGACAGCGCCGCCGCCGAGCTCGCCCAACTCGCCATTGAACTTCAGGTCCCAACCGATCGCCCGGGACTGACCGTCGCGCGGAACCTCCTCGCGCACCAGGTCCAGCACGCGCGCGTCCTGTGCCG
>Ga0209278_1002201_pt1 | contig 11051 bp, 11 predicted proteins | sample JI81BgreenDNA_FD_187504 | JGI IMG/M metagenome (GOLD analysis project Ga0209278, IMG submission 187504) | Wastewater effluent complex algal communities from Wisconsin, to seasonally profile nutrient transformation and Carbon sequestration -... | ecosystem: Engineered > WWTP > Effluent > Algae... | reverse complement strand
TGCTCGAGCAGCCAGCCCGGGCCGAGCTCGCCGCCGAACTCCTCGTCGTAGGTGAAGTGCAGCTCCACCGCGCCCTGCTTCACGAGGCCCAGCGACTCCAGCGCGCGCAGCGCGAAGGTGTAGGTGGCGAAATCGCTCTTGCTCACCGCGGCGGCGCGGCCGTAGAGCTTGCCGTCCGCGACCTCGCCACCATAGGGATCGTGGCGCCAGCCCTCGCCCGGCGGCACGACGTCGCCGTGGGCGTTGAGCGCGATGGTGCGGCCGCCCTCGCCGAAGCGGCGGCGCACGATGAGGTTGGTGATGCTGGCCATGCCCTGCGCGGCCACGGCCTCGGCGGGCACGGGGTGCGCCTCGGCCGTGTAGCCCATGGCCGCCAGCAGCTGGGCCGTGCGCTCGGCGTGCGGGGCGTTGTCGCCGGGCGGCGTGTCGGTGGGCACCTGCACCAACTGCTGCAGGAAGCGCACCTGCTCGTCGAAGTGCGCGGCAACCCAGGCATCGAGCTGGGCGTGGGCGGGATGGCTCATGGCGATTCGGTGGCCAGGTCGGCCAGCAGTTGGCGGAAGGCCGCCACGCACAGCTCGGCGTCGTCGGCGGTGATGGTTTCCAGCGGGTTGTGGCTGATGCCCGAGTTGCCGCCACGCACGAAGAGCATGGCCTGCGGCATCCGCTCGTGCAGCTTCATGGCGTCGTGGCCGGCACCGCTGGGCATGCGAAAGACGGGCAGGCCCAGGGCCTGCACGGCGCGCTCCCAGCGCGCCTGCCAGGCCGGGTGGCTGGGCGCGGCGGCGGCCGTGAGCGTGGGCTCAAGCGTGTACGCCAGGCCGCGGCGGCGGCAGATGCGCTCGAGCTCCACGGCCACGTCGTGCGCCAGGGCGTCGCGCGCGGCGTCGGTGGTGGCGCGCAGGTCCAGGCTGAAGCGGCAGCGGCCGGGCACGACGTTGATGCTGCCGGCCGGCACCTCGAGCTGGCCGACGGTGCCCACGACGTCGGGCACCGCCGCGGCGCGCCGCTCCACGAACAGCACCAGCTCGGCCACCGCCGCGGCGGCGTCGCGCCGGCGGTCCATGGGCGTGGTGCCGGCGTGGCTGGCCACGCCCTGCACCTCGCCCAGGAAGCGCTTGCTGCCGTTGATGCTGGTGACCACGCCCAGCGGCAGGTCGAGCTCGTTGAGCACCGGGCCCTGCTCGATGTGCACCTCGACAAAGCCCAGGTAGCGCGCGGCATCGCGCTGCAGCGCCACGATGGACACCAGCGTGCCCGGCAGGCCGGCGGCGACCATGGCCTCGTGCATCGCCACACCGTCGGCGTCGCGCTGGTCGAGCCAGGCGGGGTCGAAGCCGCCCACCAGCGCGCCGCTGGCCAGGAAGGTGGCCTTGTAGCGCTGGCCTTCTTCCTCGGCAAAGCCCACGACCTCGATGCCGAAGGGCAGGCGCCGGCCCGCGGCCGACAGCTCGCGCACCACGGCCATGGGCACGAGGATGCCGAGGCGGCCGTCGTACTTGCCGCCGTTGCGCACGGTGTCGAAGTGGCTGCCGGTCATCAGGCGCTTCGCACCCGGCTCGGCGCCGTGGTACACGCCCACCACGTTGCCCACGGCATCGATCGTCACCTCGTCGAAGCCGCAGTCCTTCATCCACCACTGCAGCCGACGCGCCACCGTCTGGTGGGCGGCGGTGAGGTAGGTCACCGTGAGCTGGCCCTGCTCGGCGAAGCCGGGGTCGCTGTGGGCGGCGAGTTCCTCGGCCCAGTCCCACACGCGGCGGCCCTGCACGGGGTGCTCGCCAAAGCGGTCGGCCAGGCGGATCTCGGCGATGCGGTGGATGTGGCGCAGGCACTCGGCGAACTCGAAGTCCGGGTGCCCGGCCAGCCGCCGCGCAAAGGTGGCAATGATCTCGGCACGCCCGAGCCCCTCGCCGCGCGGGCCGCGCACGGCCAGGATGAAGGGCCAGCCGAACTTGGCGTTGTAGGCCGCGTTGAGCTGCTGCAGCTGCGCAAACTCGTCGGGCGTGCAGTGCGTGAGGCCGGAGCGCGTCTGCTCGTCGGTGCTTTCGGCCGTGAGCGACTGGGCCACCATGGCCTTGCCCGCCAGCTCGGGGTGGGCGCGGATGAGGCCCAGCTGCGCCTGGCGGCCGCTGTCGCGCACGGCCAGCACGAGTGCGTGCTTGAGCGCGGGCAGGCTGGCAAAACCAGCCGCTGGCCGCGCGCGGTGGGCGGCGGCGGCGATCCAGGGCGAGTGTTCGTAGATGCCCTCGAGCAGCGCCACGAAGCCGGCTTCGTCGGCGGCGTTGATCTGGGCCAGGGTCACGGTGGCGGCCATGGCGCTCACTCCCACACAAAGGCCGTGGCGGCGTCGAACGGGTGTTCGGCGCGCCAGTGGTTCGCGATGTCGATGCGGCGCGTGACCCACACCCGGTCGTGCGACTGCACGTGGTCAAGAAAGCGTTGCAGCGCACGCATGCGGCCCGGGCGGCCGAGCAGGCGGCAGTGCATGCCGATGCTCATCATGCCGGGGCGCTCGTCGCCTTCGGCGTAGTGCACGTCGAAGGCGTCGCGCAGGTACTCGAAGAACTCGTCGCCGTGGCTGTAGCCCTGCGGCAGCGCAAAGCGCATGTCGTTGCAGTCCAGCGTGTAGGGCACCACCAGGTGAGGGGCCAGCGCGCCGTCGGTCTTGCGCACCTGCAGCCAGAAGGGCAGGTCGTCGCCGTAGTAGTCGCTGTCGTAGGCGAAGCCGCCGTGGTCGGCCACGAGGCGGCGCGTGTTGGGGCTGTCGCGGCCGGTGTACCAGCCCAGGGCGCGCTGGCCCGTCATCTTCTCGATGACGGCCATGCCGCGCTGCAGGTGCTCGCGCTCGGTGGCCTCGTCGATGTTCTGGTAGTGGATCCAGCGCCAGCCGTGGCAGGCGATCTCGTGGCCCAGCTCCACGAAGGCGGCGGTGACTTCCGGGCAACGCTCCAGCGCCATGCTCACGCCGAACACGGTGAGCGGCAGGCCGCGCTTCTCGAACTCGCGCAGGATGCGCCACACCCCCACGCGGCTGCCGTACTCGTAGATGCCTTCCATGCTGAGGTGGCGCGCTGCAAAGGCCGGCGGGTTGGCCATCTCGCTGAGGAACTGCTCGCTGCCGGCGTCGCCGTGCAGCACGCTGTTCTCGCCGCCTTCTTCGTAGTTCAGCACGAACTGCACGGCCACGCGCGCGTGGCCGGGCCAGCGGGCGTGCGGGGGCCGGGGGCCATGGCCGCGCAGGTCGCGCGGGTAGCGGGGGGATGGGGTCGTGGTCATGGGTGCGGGGTGGGCTTCAACGCCCCGCCGGCCGCAGCACGGCGGCCAGGTCGGGGCTTCGGGGGTCCAGGCGCAGGTTGCGCTCGACGCTGTCCAGGTGCTGTTGCATCAAACGTGCCGCGGCGCGGCCGTCGCGCCGCGCCAGCGCCTCGACGATGGCCACGTGCTCGGCCTGCGAGTGCTCGGCCGAGTGGCCCGACTGGTACATCAGCGCAATCAGCTGCGAGCGCGAGAGCAGGTCGGCCAGCAGGCCGGCCAGCACCTGGTTGCCGAGCAGCCGCGCCAGCACGACGTGGAAATCGGCCAGCAGGCGCGTGCGGCCCGAGACATCGGCACGGCCCACGGCCGCACGCTCGTCGTCGAGGTGGCGCTTCAGCTCGGCCACCTGCGCATCGGTGATGGTGGCGGCCAGCTCGCGCGCCAGGCCGGTTTCGAGCAGGCGCCGCACCTGGAACACCGAGCGCGCCTCTTCGGCGCTGGGCATGGCCACGAAGGCGCCGCGCGCGGGCTCCAGCGTGACCAGCCGGTCGCGGCTGAGCCGGTTGAGCGCCTGCCGCACGACCGTGCGCGAGACGGCGAACACGTCGGCGATCTGCTGCTCCACCAGCCGCGTGCCCGGCAGCAGCCGGCGCTCGACGATGGCCGAGACGATGGCGTCGACGATGTGGTCGGTGCTGCTGCCCGCCGTGCGCGCCGCCCGCGCGGGCTCCACCAGGCGCAGCGGGCTGGGGCTTCGGGGGGCGGGCTTGCGGGGCATGCGGGTTCGTCGGTTCACGACACTGTATACACACAGAGCCCCTGTGCACAAGGCTTCAACCCCGGGTGATGCGGGTTCGCACGGGGTTGCGGCTCGGAAAGACTGTATACAGTTTGCCGTACCGGTCGCCGCAGGTGCCCGGGCTTCGCGGCCCGGGAATCGCGACCCTCAGCTCCTCACAGGGCCTGCTGTGGTGGGGGGAAGAATCGGACGCTGTCCCAGCGCCGCGGCTTCCCCGCCCTGCCCTGCCGCCGCCGGCTGCCAGCGCCCTCGCACCGCCGAGGAGTCCTGCGATGAACGATGCCGCTGCCACCCCACCCGGGGTTCATCCGGTCGACGAGCGCCTGCCCCTGCCGCGCCTGGGCGCTTTAGGCCTGCAGCACGTGCTGGTGATGTACGCCGGCGCCGTGGCCGTGCCGCTGATCGTGGGCCGCGCGCTCAAGCTCAGCCCCGAGCAGGTGGCGATGCTGATCAGCGCCGACCTGTTCTGCTGCGGCCTCGTCACGCTGATCCAGAGCCTGGGTTTCGGGCGCTGGTTCGGCATCAAGCTGCCGGTGATGATGGGCGTGACCTTCGCCGCCGTCGGCCCCATGGTGGCCTTTGCCCAGGCCACGCCGGGTGTGGACGGCGCGCGGGCGATCTTCGGCGCCATCATCGGCGCGGGGCTGCTGTCGCTGCTGCTGGCGCCGTTGGTGGGGCGGCTGCTGCGCTACTTTCCGCCGGTGGTCACGGGCTGCATCATCGCCGTCATCGGCATCAGCCTCATGCGTGTGGGCGTGGGCTGGGCCCTCGGCGGCCCGCCGCCGCTGGCGCAGAGCGTGGACGTGCCCAAGCTCGCCGCCATGGTGGACGCCGCGCAGGCCACCGCCGCCGCCAGCGGCACGGCGCCCAGGCTGGCCGGGCCCATCCCGATGGTGAACAACCCGGGCTACGGCGCGCTCGACAACCTGGCCATCGCGGCCGCGGTGCTGCTGCTGATCCTGCTGCTGCTCAAGCACGGCCGTGGGTTTGTTGCCAACGTGGCGGTGCTGCTGGGCATCGTGGCCGGCTGCGTGCTGGCGGCGGCGCTGGGCAAGATGCACCTCGACAAGGTGGCCGGCGCCGATTGGTTTGCCCTGGTCACGCCGTTTGCCTTCGGCATGCCCATCTTCGACCCGGTGATGATCCTCACGATGACGCTGGTGATGGTCGTGGTGATGATCGAGTCGACCGGCATGTTCCTGGCGCTGGCCGACATCACGGGGCGGCGCCTCACGCACCGCGAGCTGGCCAACGGCCTGCGCACCGACGGCCTGGGCACCATCCTCGGCGGCGTGTTCAACACCTTCCCGTACACCAGCTTCTCGCAGAACGTGGGCCTCGTGGGCGTGACGGGCGTGAAGAGCCGCTGGGTCTGCGTGGCCGGCGGCGCCATCATGGTGGTGCTCGGCCTGCTGCCGAAGATGGCCGCGCTGGTCGAGTCGGTGCCCAGCTTCGTGCTGGGTGGCGCGGGCCTGGTGATGTTCGGCATGGTGGCGGCCACGGGCATCCGCATCCTGGCGGCGGTCGACTTCAAGGGCAACCGCCACAACCTCACCATCGTGGCCGTGTCCATCGGCATGGGCCTGGTGCCGCTGGTGGCCCCGCGCTGGACGCAGCAGATGCCGCACGGCCTGCACCCGCTGCTGGAGAGCGGCATCCTGCTCACGGCCGTGACGGCGCTGCTGCTGAACCTGTTCTTCAACGGCGCCAAGGGTGACGAACGCGCCGCCATCGAGGCCGCGAAGACGGCCGACGCGCACTGAGCGCGAACGTCGCAACCGCCGCCGCGCTCGCACGCCGCTTGCTTCGCTATCGTTGACACCGACTCCCCGCACCACGAAGGACCGCACCCCATGGGTCATCTCAGCACCCACGTTCTCGACACCGCGCACGGCTGCCCGGCGGCCGGCATGGTGGTCACCCTGCAGCGCGTGGCGCCCGACGGCAGCGCACAGACCGTCAAGCGCGTCGTGCTCAACGCCGACGGCCGCGCCGACGGCCGGCTGCTCGAAGGCGACAGCATGGCCACGGGCCGCTGGCGGCTGCTGTTCGAGGTGGCGCCCTACTTCCGCGGCCGCGGCGTGGCGCTGCCCGAGCCGCCCTTCATCGACACGGTGCAGCTGGACTTCGGCATCGCCGACGCCGCCGGCCACTACCACGTGCCCCTGCTGGTGAGCCCCTGGAGCCACAGCACCTACCGCGGATCGTGAGCGCCGAGCGATGGACATGACCTACTGGCTCGACTGGGCCAACCTGCTGCTGCGCTGGGCCCACGTCGTCGTGGCCATCGCCTGGATCGGCTCGAGCTTCTACTTCGTGTTCCTCGACTCGAGCCTGGTCAGGCCGACCTCGCCCGAGCTCAAGGCCAAGGGCGTGGACGGCGAGCTCTGGGCCGTGCACGGCGGCGGTTTCTACAACCCGCAGAAGTACCTGGTGGCGCCCAAGACGCTGCCCGAGCACCTGCACTGGTTCTTCTGGGAGAGCTACAGCACCTGGCTCACGGGCTTTGCGCTCTTTGCGGTGCTGTACCTGTTCAACGCCGAGACCTTTCTCATCGACCGCAACGTCTTCGCCTGGGGCGCGCCCTGGCAGGCGGTGGTCTCGGCGCTGGCCTTCCTCGTGGTCTTCTGGCTGCTCTACGACGGCATCTGCCGGCTGCTGGGCGAGAAGGACGGCAAGGTCGGCGGCGACCTGAAGGTGGGCGTCGCCGTGTTCGTGTTCGTGGTGCTGGCCTCGTGGCTGGCCTGCCAGCTGTTCGCAGGCCGCGCGGCCTTCCTGCTCGTGGGCGCGATGCTGGCCACCGCCATGAGCGCCAATGTCTTCTTCTGGATCATCCCCGGCCAAAAGACTGTCATCGCCCAGATGAAAGCCGGCCAGCCCGTGGAGGCCATCCACGGCCAGCGCGCCAAGCAGCGCAGCGTGCACAACACCTACTTCACGCTGCCGGTGCTCATCGCCATGCTGTCCAACCACTACGGCTGGCTGTACCAGGGCGCGTGGAACTGGCTGGTGCTGGTGGTGCTGATGCTGGCCGGCGCGCTCATCCGCCACAGCTTCGTGGCGCGGCACAAGGCGCTCGTGAACGGCACGCGCCAGCCCTGGGAGTACGCGGCGGCGGGCACGCTGCTGCTGCTGGGCCTGGCGGTGGCGCTCAAGCCCGCGCCGCGGCCGGCCGTGCCCGCGGCGGCCGCCGCGGTGCCCGCCACCTACGCCGAGGTGAAGGCCGTGCTCGAGCAGCGCTGCGCCGTGTGCCACAACGCCGTGGTGGCGCAGAAGAACGTGGCCCTGCACACGCCCGAGCTCGTGAAGCAGCACGCCCAGGCCATCTACCAGCAGGCGGTGGTGCTGCGGCTGATGCCGCAGAACAACGCGACGCAGATCACCGAGGCCGAGCGCGAGCTGATCGGCCGCTGGTTCAAGGCCGGCGCGCCGGGGCCCTGAGGGGCTTCAGCCGGCGTCGGCCGGCGCCAGCAGCGCGGCGTAGCGCCGCACCTCGTGTTCGTAGGCGCTGATGGTGTGTTCCGAGATGGGCGCGTTCAGCAGCACGGAGCGCGCGACCTCGGTGTACTGGGCGAAGGCGCCCGCCATCTCGGTGCGCTGCGCCTCGGGCAGCGCGGTGATGAGTGCCGTGACCACGGCATCCAGCGCCAGCAGGCCGCCCTTGAGCTCGCAGATCTTCTCGGTCGCTTGCTGAAGGTTGTTCACCGCGGGCTCCGTGGAACGTGCACCAAAGAAAAAGGGGCGCGCCGAAGCGCGCCCCGTTCGCCGCAGCCCCGAAGGGCCGGCAGCGGCGTCGATCAGCTGACGACGCGGATGTTCGAGGCCTGGGGGCCCTTCTGGCCCTGGGTCACTTCGTACTCGACGCGCTGGTTCTCGAGCAGGGTCTTGAAACCCGAACCCTGGATTTCCTTGAAGTGCGCGAAGAGGTCCTTGCCACCGCCATCAGGGGCGATGAAGCCGAAGCCCTTGCCCTCGTTGAACCACTTGACGGTGCCGGTTTCTTTGTTCGACATGGGAGTTTTCCTTTCGGTGTGAGATTGAAGCGCTTGCACGGCACCTTTGCCGCGCGCACGCACGGAAGCCGCCTAAACGCTACTCACCGATGGAAGAACTGGGCCTAGCACGACGAGGCTGCCTTTGAGGAGACAGCGGCGTCGGTCAAACTCAATAGAGCCGACGAACGAGAAGATCGGAGCGAATCCGCGAGGCGACTGTACCCCACATCGGGTCAGCCCGAACTTGATCTTTCGTAAAGAACATCGGGGCAGCCTTCTTCGTTGCCGCGGCCGTCGGTGAAGTCCACGGCGACGAAGCCCTGGCGTTCGTAGAAGCGGCGCGCGCCGGTGTTGGCCTGGAAGCACCACAGCCGCACCGGGTGCGCACCCGCGGCGTGCAGCTCGGCCAGCGCATGGCGCAGCAACGCGGCACCGAAGCCGCGGCCCTCGAAACCGGGCTCGACGTAGAGCTGCTCGATCCAGCCGGTGCCGTTGTCCACGGCGTGCGCGGCCATGGCGCGCAGGTCACCGTCGGCCACCACCACGCGCACGCCACCCGCGGGCAGCAGCACCTGCGCGACCCAGGCGTGCACCTCGGCGGGCGTGTGCGCGAGGGGCGCGTAGGGCAGGTGCCGCGCGCGAGATGCGAGCAGGACCTGCGCAACACGCGCCGCGTCATCGGCCGTGGCGCGGCGCAAAGCCATGGGTGGGTTCACGGCGCCGATGCTAGGCGCGGGCGGCGGCGCTCAGATCGCCAGCCGCGCCTTCACGCCATCGGCCTGCATGTCGGCGCCACGCCCGCGCATCACGACCTCGCCACGCTCCATCACCAGGTACTGGTCGGCCAGTTCCTCGGCGAAGTCGTAGTACTGCTCCACCAGCAGCACGGCCATGGGCCGGCCGTCGAGGCCCTCGCGCGCCAGCTTCTGCAGCGCGCGACCGATGTCCTTGATGATGCTGGGCTGGATGCCCTCGGTGGGTTCGTCCAGGATCAGCAGGCGCGGGCCCGCGGCCAGCGCGCGGGCGATGGCCAGCTGCTGCTGCTGGCCGCCGGAGAGGTCGCCCCCGCGGCGCGAGATCATCTGCTTCAGCACCGGGAACAGCTCGAACAGCGCCGGTGGCAGGCGTGCGCTGCCCGGCCGCGACGCCAGGCCCATGCGCAGGTTCTCGTCCACCGTGAGGCGGCCGAAGATCTCGCGGCCCTGCGGCACGTAGCCGATGCCGGCGTGCACACGCTCGTACGACGGCAGCCTGGTGATGTCGGTGCCACCCAGGCGCACGCTGCCGGCCTTGACGCCCACCACGCCCATCAGGCTCTTGAGCAGCGTGGTCTTGCCCACGCCGTTGCGGCCGAGCACGACGGTGATCTCGCCCACACGCGCCTCGAACGACAGGCCACGCAGGATGTGGCTGCCGCCATAGTACTGGTTGAGGCCCTCGACGCGCAGCAGGGCTTCATCGGCCAAGGTACACCTCGACGACCTTTTCGTTGGCCTGCACGTCGGCCAGCAGCCCCTCGGCCAGCACCGAGCCCTCGTGCAGCACGGTCACCTTCTTGCGGCCCTCGGTGAGGGCGGCGACGAAGCTCATGTCGTGCTCCACCACCACCAGCGAGTGCTGGCCTTCCAGCGTGAGGAACAGCTCGGCCGTTCGCTCGGTTTCTTCGTCCGTCATGCCGGCCACGGGCTCGTCGAGCAGCAGCAGCGTGGGGTCCTGCGCCAGCAGCATGCCGATCTCCAGCCACTGCTTCTGGCCGTGGCTCAGCAGGCCGGCGGTGCGCTGGGCCTCGTCCTTGAGGTGGATGAGCAGCAGCAGCTCCTCGAGCCGGTCGCGCTGCTCGCCGCTGAGGCGGTGGAACAGGCTGGCGGCCACGCCGCGGTCGGCCTTGAGGCTGAGCTCGAGGTTCTGCCACACCGTCAGCGGCTCGTAGACCGTGGGCTTCTGGAACTTGCGGCCGATGCCGATGCCGGCGATCTGCGGCTCCTTCAGGCGCAGCAGGTCGATGTTGCTGCCGAAGGAGATGCGGCCGTTGTCGGGGCGGGTCTTGCCGGTGATGCAGTCCATCATCGTGGTCTTGCCCGCACCGTTGGGGCCGATGATGCAGCGCAGCTCGCCCACGTCGATGGTGAGGCTCAGCGCGTTGAGCGCCTTGAAGCCATCGAAGCTCACGGTCACCGCGTCGAGGTACAGCGCCACGCCCTGCGTGAACACCACCTCGCCCTCGGCCACGGGGCGGCCGAAGCCGCCGCCCTGCGTCATCGTCGCCAGGCGCGCGTCGTAGGCGGCCTTGGCGCGCGCGCCGGACTCCATCAGGTCGGGCGTCATGCCTCGCCTTCCTTGCCGCGCCGCATGAGCTTGCGCCACAGACCGACGAGGCCGTTCGGCAGGAACAGCGTCACCGCGATGAAGAGCGCCCCCAGGAAAAACAGCCAGAACTCCGGGAAGGCGACCGTGAACCAGCTCTTGGCGCCGTTGACGAAGAACGCGCCCACGATGGGCCCGATCAGCGTGCCGCGCCCGCCCACGGCGGCCCAGATGGCGATCTCGATGCTGGCCGCCGGGCTCATCTCGCCCGGGTTGATGATGCCCACCTGCGGCACGTACAGCGCGCCCGCCACGCCGCACATCACGGCGCTCAGCGTCCAGATGGCCAGCTTGTAGCGCACGGGGTCGTAGCCGCTGAACATCACGCGGGTTTCGGCGTCGCGGATGGCCTGCAGCACGCGTCCGGCCTTGCTGCCCACGATGAAGCGGCTCATGAGAAAGAAGCCCACCAGCACCAGGCCGCTCAGCACGAACAGCAGCACCTTCATCTGCTGGTCGATGGGCACGCCCAGGATGCGCTTGAAGTCGGTGAAGCCGTTGTTGCCGCCGAAGCCGGTTTCGTTGCGGAAGAACAGCAGCATGGCGGCGAAGGTGAGCGCCTGCGTGATGATGCTGAAGTACACGCCCTTGATGCGCGAGCGGAACGCGAAGTAGCCGAACACGAAGGCCAGCAC
>Ga0209278_1002200_pt1 | contig 11053 bp, 9 predicted proteins | sample JI81BgreenDNA_FD_187504 | JGI IMG/M metagenome (GOLD analysis project Ga0209278, IMG submission 187504) | Wastewater effluent complex algal communities from Wisconsin, to seasonally profile nutrient transformation and Carbon sequestration -... | ecosystem: Engineered > WWTP > Effluent > Algae... | reverse complement strand
AAGGACGTGTCCCTGAAAATGGAAATTGATTATCCAAAGGGTTCCCGTCCTCCCGACTTTATCGAAATCCAGTACAATATCGACGGTAAGGAAAAGCACGTTAAATTCGACAATCGTCCCGGCATGTCTCCACCAAATTCGAGAGGGAACAGGCGGACATGAAGGATTGGCAAATTGAGATGGCTGACATCATTCACGACGTCGCGTGCAATCTACTGAGGAGGCATGGCACGGATAACCGGGGAATCCTGGTCCTCGCAGACCTGTTTGGCGGAGTTGGCTATTCCGTTTACGTCGGACGGCAGCAATTCATAGAATATATATCTGTAGATAAGCAAGAGAACATAAATGTAATGCTGCTGAATGATCTCAGGCTCGTGCCACCACCTGAGAAGGTCCCGCTCGGAATAGAAATATTTATCAAAGACGGCGGGGCATCCTCAAAGATCGTGTATTCGCAGGACGTGCCCGAAGATCAGTTGCCCTATGATGACCGAGAGTCATTCGTCATTTCCTATTTCGGGGATTATCCCATCAGATATCCGCCAATGCCCAGCGACGCTCAGAAACTTCCTCGTTCGGGTTGGCGCACGAAGATGCGCTGAGCGACGGGCAGAGCCGTGCCTAGCGTTTGACAGGGGGAAACAATGTGGAACGTGGGGCCCAGGCGATGGAAAGGCGAACTGATTGCTGATCTCGCCTCGACCCTGCGCGCAGAGACCAGTTTCAGTCCGCTGGGCACGCTGCTGATCGCGTTGGTGGAAAGCCGATACATCAGCCTCGCGCGATTCCTGGATCGAGGCAGCTATATCGCCTTCGCTCAGCCCGATTATGAAAAGTACCGCGATACGCTGCTCGAGCTCTGGGCCTTGGAGCCGCTCGGCAGCCGGTGGGACGAGATGCACTATCTTGTCCGCGGCGGCGATGTGCAGATCACCTATCTCTATCCCGAAGACATCGAGACCGACGTTCCCGAGCTCGACCGTTGGCGCGGCACGGCTCAGGCTGCGTTCGGCGCGAAAAGGATCGTCTTCCCGCACGGTCGCGGCAGCACCGTAGTCAGGTAGCGCTGCCTAAACCCATCACCCGCTGTTCCTGAGCGCCGTCGCGATCGCGTTGATCGACAGCTGGATGCCCTCGGATATCCGCTCGTCCGCCTCGCCTGCGCGGTGGCGCTTGATGAGTTCGATCTGCAACAGGTTCAAAGGCTCGATATAGGGCAGGCGCAGCCGGATCGAGGTATCGAGCGCGGGGTTCTTCGCCAGCAGCCGCGCTTGGCCGGTGATGGCGAGCAGATTGTCGTGCGCTGCCTGCCAGCCCGAGCGGATTTCCCCGAAGACATGCTCGCGCAAGCCCTCGTCGGGCACCAGGCCAGCATAGTGGCGCGCGATGGCCATGTCGGACTTGGCCAGCACCATCTCCATATTGCCGAGCAGCGCCTGGAAGAAGGGCCAGCCCTGCGCCATGTCGGCGAGCAGCGCCTTGTCGGCAAAGCCGCCCAGCGCCTGGCCCACGCCATACCAGCCGGGCAGCATGATGCGCGCCTGTGCCCAGCTGAACACCCAGGGAATGGCGCGCAAGTCCTCGATCCGCTGGCTCTTCGATCGGCTGGCGGGGCGCGATCCAATCTTCAGATCGGCAATCTCGCTGATCGGCGTGGCAGCGCGAAAGAACTGGTTGAAGCCATCGGTGCCGTAGACCAGATCGCGATAGGTGCGAAAGGCATCGCGCGAGATCATGTCCATCGCGGCGGCAAAGCGCGTCTCGTCGGCCTCGCTGACCCCGTCATGGTCGAGCGTCGCGATCAGGGCGGCGGAGGTGATCGCCTCGAGGTTCAGCTCGGCACTCTCGACCGTGCCGTACTTCGCGGCGATGACCTCGCCCTGTTCGGTGATGCGGATACGGCCCTGCACCGTGCCCCTGGGCTGCGCGCGGATTGCGGCGAAGCTCGACCCGCCGCCGCGCCCGACTGCGCCGCCACGCCCGTGGAACAGCTGCATCGCGATGCCGGTTTCTGCAAACACCCTGGCCAGCGCGCGGCTGGCATGGTTGAGCGACCAGGTGGAGGTGAGATAGCCGCCATCCTTGTTGCTGTCCGAATAGCCGACCATTACCTCCTGATAGCCGCGCGCCTTGACCAGCGCGGCAATCTCCGGAAGCGCGAAATAGGCCCGCATGATCTGCGGCGCGTTCTCCAGGTCGCCGATCGTCTCGAACAGCGGCACCGCCATGATCGCGGCCTGCGGGACCGCGCCGGGGCGATACAGACCGGCTTCCTTGAGCAGCAGATTGACCTCGAGCATGTCCGACACGCTTTCGGCCTTGCTGATATTGTAGGCGGTGATCGCCTGCGAGCCGTACAGCGCGTGCGCCTGTGCTGCTGCCTCGACGATCGCGAGTTCCTTGACTGTCTCCTCGCCGTATTCGTGCCAGCGGTTGATCAGCAGCCGCGCATGGCCGAGCTCGGCGCGCAGCAGCGCGATGCGCGCGGCTTCGTCCAGCGCGGAATAGTCGTCGCACACGCCCGCGACCTTGAGCAGCTCGCCGACGACACGCTCGTGTACGTCGCTGTTCTGGCGGAGATCGAGCGTTGCCAGGTGGAAGCCGAAAATCTCGACCGCGCGGATCAGTCGGCCGAGCGCACCGCCGCTCGCCAGCAGCCCCGCGCCATTGTCCGCCAGGCCATTGGCGAGCACCACCAGATCGCGCCGCAGATCGCCCGGGCTCGCATAGGCCTCGCCATCGATCGCGGAAGGACGCGGCGGCTGCTTGCCGGTGAGCGCTACGTGCGTGGCACATAGCCGCGCATAGATGCCAGCGAGCGCGCGGCGATAGGGCTCGTCGGCGCGGCTGGGGGCGTTGTCGCCACTCCTTTCCGCCAGTTCCAGAACGGCAGCAGGTGTGTTCGACAGACCGGTGGCGATGCTGAGATCCTGGCCCAGCGCGTGCACGCCATCGAGATAATGCACCAAAGCGGTTTCGGCCTGACGCCCCAGAGCATGGCGCAGCGCGTCGGCGGTTACAAAGGGGTTGCCGTCGCGGTCACCGCCGATCCAGCTGCCCAGCCGCAGGAAGGCGGGCGGCCGGTGGCCCAGCACGCGCTCCCATCGGGCATAGAGCATCGGCAGCACCGGCAGGAACACGTCCTGCATATAGGCGCGCGCATTCTCCACCTCGTCGGCAACGAACAGCCGTTCGCGGCGCAATGGCCGTGTCTGCCACAGCAGGGCGATCTGGCGGTGCAACGCTTCGTCGATCCGATCGCCGCTGGGGGTCTCGTCAAGCCCCGCATCGCGCAGTTTCATGAGGTCCGCGACGCGGTTCTTGTGGTCGATCATCGACTTGCGGCGGACTTCGGTGGGGTGCGCGGTCAGCACCGGGACGATCAGGCTATGAGCCAGCAGATCGTTGATAGCTTCATCGGCAACGCCATTCTGGCGCAGCCGTTCGACGGCCTCCGCGACGGTCGCCCCGTTTTCCTGCGCAACGCCCTGCCGGTCCTCGGCAAGGTTGGCGAGCATCGAGAACAGCATGAAGCCGCGTACGAACGACAGTGTATCGTCGAGATTGAGCGCCTCCAGCCCGGTATCGATCTCGTCCGCGCCCGCGATGCCGCGATGCCTGTCGACGCTGGCCGACCGGATATATTCGGTCTGGCGGAACAGCTTCTCGCCGCCATAAGCGCGGATGACATCGCCCAGGATCCGGCCAAGATAGCGGATATCGGGGTTCTGACTGATCGGGGCGAGGGAAGCGGTGTCAATGTCGGCCATGGCACGATGCTGCAATGCAAAATGGCTGCGGTCAAGCCTGTCTGTCTCGCTTCTGCAATCGTTTGCGAAGCAGGCGGGCCGAAAAGTCTCGAATTTGTCATGGCTTCGTGACACAGCGACACCGAAATTGAAGGAGTCGAGTTGCATGAACCGTCCACTTGCCGCCTTGCTGTGCCTGGCCGCTCTGTCCGCCACACCTGCGCTGGCGCAGCATAACGCACCGAAGGAAGCGGCACCCGACAAGGAGCGGGGCGAGCAGACCGCCGCCGATTATAGTGCGCAGGGTCAGGCACAGCTGAAGGCGCGCTTGGCGATGCAGGCGCGCACCGGCAAGGCGAAGAACCTCATCCTCTTCATCGGCGACGGCATGGGGGTGAGCACGCTCACCGCAGGTCGCATCTGGCAGGGACAGAAAGCCCGGCGTGACGGTGAATCGAACGAAACCGCGATCGACGCCATGCCCTATTCGGCGATGGTAAAGACCTATAGCCATGATTTCCAGGTCGCCGATTCTGCCGCGACCGCCTCGGCGCTCGTCACCGGCACCAAGACCCGCTCGGGCATGCTCTCGGTCGGTCCGGCTGCATTGCGCGGCCAGTGCGAGACGGCAGCGGGCAGGGACGTGCCGACTCTGTTCGAACAGGCGGAAAGCGCTGGCAAGGCGCTGGGTGTCATCTCGACCGCGCGCATCACCCATGCGACCCCGGCCTCGACCTATGCGCACAGCGTCGACCGCAACTGGGAGGTGGATAGCGAGTTGCCCGCCGGAGCGGCGTGCCGCGACATTGCGCGTCAGCTGGTCGAATGGCCGCATGCCAGGGGATTGAAGCTGGTGCTGGGTGGCGGCCGCGCAGCGTTCATGCCCAAGGACCAGACCGATCCCGAATATGCGGGCAAGAAGGGCAGCCGCGCCGATGGCCGCGACCTGATCGCCGAATGGAAGAAGAAGCACCCCAAGGGCCAATATGTCTGGAACGCGGCGCAGTTCGCGGCGCTGAACCCGGCGGACAACGCGCCGGTCTTTGGCCTGTTCGAGCCCAGCCACATGCAGTTCGAAGCCGATCGCGCGGGCGACAAGGCGGGTGAGCCTGCGCTGGCCGAGATGGTCGAGCTGGCGGTGAAGAAGCTCGGCACGTCAGAGCAGGGCTATGTGCTGATGGTCGAAGGAGGGCGTATCGACCATGCGCATCATGGCGGCAATGCGCACCGTGCGCTCGACGATACCGTCGCGCTCGATGCCGCGATTGCCAAGGCGCTGGAGATGGTCAATCTGGACGAGACGCTGGTGCTGGTCACCGCCGATCACAGCCATGTCTTCACCATCGCGGGCTATCCGCCGCGCGGCAACTCGATCTTCGGCCTTGCGAGCGTCACCGAGGACGGCGAGCCGATCACGGCGAAGGACGGCAAGGCCTATACGACGCTCGGCTATGCCAACGGCCCGGGTGCCAAGGTGAACGAACCGCGCGCCGACCCCGCGCAGGAAGATACCGCCGCGCTCAACTATCTCCAGCAGTCGCTGGTCCCGACCTCGGGCGAGACGCATGGCGGTGAGGATGTCGTGGTCAAGGCCGCCGGCCCGCAGGCGCATCTGTTCCACGGCACGATCGAGCAGCACAGCATCTACCACATCGCGAAGCACATCCTGGGGCTGTAGGCCTTTCGCTGGAGCAACTCCGACGCCAGCGCCTTTACGGCAACTCCACCACCATCGGGGGCCATCGCAACGTCAACCGCAATGACGCGACCAACGCGCTGAACCAGTATGTCACCGCTGGCCCCGCTGGCTTCACCTATGACGTGGAATATGGCGACGCGGATCACAGTGGCAGCGCACCACGTCGCGAGGCGAGACGGTGCTCGAACCCATCGAGGCGCGCCTGCGCACCGGCAGGCCGCAAGCGGAAGCGACATGGATTGCCGAGGCGGAACGTGCCATGATGCGCAGTATGACCCCCGCCAAGCGCGGGCAGAAGGCGAGGACGGCGGAGTGATGGAATTAAGTATCGTGTCCCCGGATTTTTTCCCGGATTTTCCAAAGTATCGTGTCCCCGGAATTTTGTACGGCATTATCGTGATACGGACACGAAGCCCTAATTGAGATTTGGCCGACGTTGGCCAGCTTCAGGACTGGTAGCTAACGGTCCTCGCCGCTAGCAATCTGGAGACCGTGCAATGGCATTCCCAAACTTCACACGCTCTCCGTGTCTTCGCCGTCGCCTCGCACCGCGCCTGCCGCAAAATCAGAATGGATTCCAAGCGGCACACATCGCTTGCTGGAAAACGCTGGGGAGCAATTGATGGTATATCTTATCGGCAGCGAACCTGAGATGGGTCAGTATCCGAGTGAAAAATTTCTCGACGGCGACCCTCATCGGATCAAGGTTGAAGGTCCGGAAACCGAAGAGATGCTTCGAGCAATTGCTCGCAATCATAAACACCAATACAATTTGGGTTTTCGCATTACGCACGAGAACGTTCCAACCATCTGGCAATGGAAATCTTCTCGCGCAGTGCCCGATTATTATACGCCCAATGCCTTCCCATGCGTCTCCTCGCGCTTCAAGGAAGTGGTCGAGAGGTTCGAGCCTGATGTGCATCAGTTCTTCCCGGTAGCCGTGGTCGACAAAGCGGGCGAGGAGATCGCTCAGCGTTGGTTATGGGTCGTGTGCAACCGGATAGACGGAGTTGATCGCGAACATACGACCTTCGTGCTCAAGAAGGGCGCACTATGGATGTCAAGTTGGATGGAGAACGGCAAAAGAGTGCGTGTCCCGGATGCCAAGCTCTACCACAGTAAAACCTTGACGGCGGGCTATCATTTCTGGCGAGACAAGCATTTAAGGGGTGGAGGGATTTACGCCTCCAACGAGGCTGCGGAAGCCTTGCTTGCGCTTGATCTAGTGGCCTTTGCTGCCAGCAAACTGGAGACCATGTGATGGCTTTTCCCGATTTTCCTCGCCCGCAAGGTCTCCGTCGCCTTCTCGCACCGCGCCTGCCGCAAAATCAGAATGGATTTCAGGCAGCACATATCGTCGGCAGCAACTTTTGGCTAAATAGCGCGCAATGGCTTGAAGAACTGAGCTTTGAAGAATTCCGGGGACACGATACTAAATGCTCCCAGGGTGCAACGGCGGATAAGCTGCTCGCATGGCAGGTCTGTCCCGCATCATGATCCCGCATGTTGCACATCACGAAATGCAGCGGCACAATCGGCGCCTGCTGGTGTCTTGAGGCTTATCTCCCGATCGGGTCCGCCTTCGCATCGGCGCTGTCGGCATAAGTTGGCGCAACCCGCGCCTTGCTCGCCTGTTCGAACGCATAGCCGGCCTTGATCACCGCATGATCCTGCCATTGGCCGCCGATGATCGACAGGCCGACCGGCAGCCCTGCGACCAGGCCCATCGGCACGGTGATGTGCGGATAGCCGGCGACCGCAGGCAGCTGGCTCTGGCTGGGGCCGATGCTGTGATCGCCATTGATCAGATCGCTGACCCAGGCGGGAGCGGTGCTGGGGCCGACCAGGAAGCGGACATTGTGCGTCTTGAGCAGCTTGTCGATGCCTTCCGCCCCTGCGAGGCGCTTGGACTTGGCCAGCGCCTCCCTGTACTCGGGATCGTCGAGACCCTTCTGGCTCTCGGCCAGATCGAACAGCGACTGGTCGAACCAGGCGAGCTCGGTCTCGGCGTTCGCGGTGTTGAAAGCGATCACCTGCTTGAGCGTGCGCGCGGTGACTTGCGGAGGCGTGGTGGCGAGATAGGCGTTGAGGTCCGCCTTCAGCTCGACCATCAGCACCTTGAACTCGGCCTCGCCCAGCCCGTCGAGCCCGGTGCGGCTGTCCACGATCTCCACCAGTTCGGCCCCTGCGGCCTTCAGCTTCTCGAGCGCCCCGGCAAAGGCCGCCTGCACGCGCGCATTGCCGCCACGCCGGTCCATGAGCACGCCGATACGCACGCCCTTGAGATAATCGGGCGACAGCCCCGCCGCATAATCGGTCTTGCGCTTGTCGGCCTCGGCCGTCGCAGGGTCGGCCGGATCGGTCCCCGCCAGCGCGGTGAGCAGCAGCGCCGCATCGGTGACGCTGCGTGCCATCGGGCCTGCAGTATCCTGACTGTGGCTGATCGGGATGACATGCGTGCGAGAGACGAGGCCGAGCGTCGGCTTGAACCCGACCAGCCCGTTGATCGACGACGGGCAGATGATCGACCCGTCGGTCTCGGTACCGATGGCTGCCGCCGCGAGGCTCGCCGCGGCCGCCGCGCCGCTGCCCGAGGAAGAACCGCAGGCATTGCGATCGAGCGCATAGGGGTTCTTCACCAGCCCGCCGACGCTCGACCAGCCGCTGACCGAATCGTTCGAGCGGATGTTCGCCCATTGCGACAGGTTGGTCTTGCCCAGGATGATCGCACCCGCCGCGCGCAGCTTTGCGACGAGCGGCGCATCGCGGTCGGTGACATTGGCAAGCAAGGCGGTCGACCCGGCGGTGGTGGGGACGGGACCCTTGGCTTCGATATTGTCCTTGATCAGCACCGGGATGCCGTGCAGCGGGCCGCGCAGTTTTCCGGCCTTGCGTTCGGCATCGAGCAGGCGGGCTTCCTCTATCGCACCGGGCATCAGCGCGATGACGCTGTTCAGCATCGGCCCCTTGCGGTCTAGCGCCTCGATCCGGTCGATATAGGCGCGGACCAGTTCCTCGCTGCTGAGCGCGCCACTTTTCAGCATCGCGGCGAGTTCGGGGATCGATTTCTCCTCGACCTGAACCGCCATGCGCGCCATGCGCGGGGGCTCCGTCTGGGCATGGGCAGCGATGGGGGCGAGGGCGGCAAGAGCCAGGGCAAGGGTGCGCATGGGCGGCACGATAGCGCGCACCGGCGGCCCGGCAAGATGGGGTATGCGATTTTTGCGCTGCCTCTGGCGCACGCCGCCGCCCACGCCCATATCCCCGATCATGCCGGACAAGCGTTATACCAAGTCGACTCTGCCCGAAAAGACCTGCGAGGCGTGTGGGCGCCCTTTTGCCTGGCGCAAGAAATGGGCGCGCGACTGGGACAATGTGAAGACCTGTTCCGAGCGCTGCAAGGGCGATCTCAGGCGCAAGAACCGCGCGGGATAATCAGGCCGAAGCGGCAATTCTCTCCGCGATTGCCAGCAGCTGCCGCGCCTGTCCCAGATGGAGCAGTTCGGCCATTCTGCCTTCGACCCGGATTGCGCCCTTGCCGGCATTATCAGGCAGCGCAAAGGCGGCGATGACGGCCTGCGCCCAGGCCAGTTCCTCTTCGCTCGGCGAGAAGATCGCATTGCACGGCGCGACCTGATCGGGATGGATCAGCGTCTTGCCGTCGAAGCCGAACAGCAGCCCCTGGCGCGCCTCGGCCTCGAACACGGCGAGGTCGCGAAACTCGTTGCACACGCCATCAAGGATCGCGACGCCATGCGCGCGCGCCGCTGCCACCGCGAGCGTCAGGATCGGCAGGAACGGTGTGCGCTCGGGCGTCAGCCGTGCGCGCATTTCCTTGGCGAGATCGTTCACCCCCATCACGAAGGCCGCCAGCCGAGTCGGCCCTCCGAGCGCCGCCAGCGCATCGAGATGCGGCACCACCGCGCAGGTCTCGATCATCGCCCAGAGCTTGAGCCGCGACGGCGCTTCGGCCAGCGCGGCATTGCACGCGGTGATGTCGGCGGGGCGCATCACCTTGGGAACCAGCACGCCGTCGATATCCGCCTTGGCCACGGCGGCAAGGTCATCCTGCCCCCAGGGCGTATCGAGCGCGTTGATGCGGATGATCAGCTCGCGATGGCCAAACCCGCCTTCCGCCGCCGTCGCAATCGCAGCAGCCCGCGCGTCCTCCTTGGCCTCGGGCGCGACCGCGTCCTCGAGGTCGAGAATGATGACATCGGCAGGAAGGCTGCGCGCCTTGGCGAGGGCCCGCGGGTTCGATGCGGGCATGTAGAGCGCGCTGCGCCGGGGACGTGCGGTATCGGACATCGGGGCCTCCTGCCGGTGATCAGGCGGGATTAGCACCCAGATAGCGGAAGGCAACCACGGTCAGGTCGTCGCTCGCATCCGCGCCGTCCTCGAAGCTGCGCACCGCGCCGCGCAGGCTCGCGACCAACGCGGTGGCGCTGCTCTGGTCGGCAAGCAGCGCAGCGCGGGTGCGATCATTGCCGAACAGCTCTTCCTGCCGGTTCTGCGCCTCGGTCACGCCATCGGTGATCAGCACCAGAGCCTCGCCGGGCTGCAGCACGATCTCCTCGGCGGGCCAGGGATAGTCCATGATGCAGAAGGGCGGGCCGCCCTCCATCGACTCCTCGATCACCGCGCCATCGCGCGTGATCCGCAGCGGATTGTCATGCCCGGCATTGACGAACTCGGCGCGTCCGGTCGAAAGATCGATGATCCCCAGCAGCATGGTCAGGCCCAGTGCATCGCCGCTGTCGCGCATCAGCTCCTCGTTGAGCTGCGCGGCGGCATCGGCAAGCCCGCCCGGCGCGCGCAGCATCACGCTGCGCGACAAGGCCTTGGACAGCGCCATGAACAGCGCGGCGGGCACGCCCTTGCCAGTGACATCGGCGATCAGGATGACGATGCGGTCCTGGTCCAGCCGGATGATATCGTAGAAATCGCCGCCGACCGACTTGGCCGCTTCCAGCTGCGCGGCGATATCTATGCGCGGGTCGAGCCTTGCCAGCCCGGTGCGATCGGGCAGCATGCCGAGCTGGATCGAGCGGGCCGCGTCCAGCTCGCCCTCGCTGCGGTTCTGCGCATCGCGCAGCGCCGCGCGCTCGCGCCGTGCCTCGTTGAACAGCGCCGCGAACACCGCAAGCGCGCTGCCGCTGCCGAGCAGCAAGGGGCGGATCGGATCGAACAGCAGGTCGCCAAAGCGGAACAGCAGCCAGCTCGCCAGCGGCAGGCTTGCCGCCGCACCCAGCAGCACCAGCCAGCGGCTGCGCGCCGGGGCCTGGCCGGTGGCGAGCAGCAGCAGGATGATGGCGAGCCCGACGCCGACACCCCATTCGGCCGCCTTGCTGGCCGACGGTCGCACCAGCCAGCCGCCGCGGTTGATCGTATCAGCCGCCTGGGCCTGGACCAGCACGCCGAACATCTCCGATCCCAGGGGCGTTGCGACGATGTCCTGCGTGCCCTCTGCGGTCAGCGAGACGACGACGATCTTGTCGTCGAGCTGCGACAGGTCGAACTCCTCCGACATGATCTCGATCGCGGAATAGACATGCGCCTCGGGAATTTCGGCGAAATGCAGCCGCATCCGCCCGGAATCGTC
>Ga0209278_1002198_pt1 | contig 11061 bp, 14 predicted proteins | sample JI81BgreenDNA_FD_187504 | JGI IMG/M metagenome (GOLD analysis project Ga0209278, IMG submission 187504) | Wastewater effluent complex algal communities from Wisconsin, to seasonally profile nutrient transformation and Carbon sequestration -... | ecosystem: Engineered > WWTP > Effluent > Algae... | reverse complement strand
CTGCGGCGATCCTGTCCGCCTTGGCACTGCTGGCGGTCTTCCGGCTGAAACTCGGGATGGCCACGGTGTTGGGTGGGGCCGCCGCGCTCGGTGTGGCGCTACATTTGGCGGGACTTGTCTAGGCGGGATCAGGCAGCCTTCGGCCAGCGGCGATGCAGGTCGTCGATCACTACGACATGGGTGTGGTGCTCGCCATGCTCGACCAGATGCGGGTGCCCCGGTGGAAGGTCCGGGTGGTCATGCGGGAGGACTGACTCGTCGTTCGCGGGCCACAGGTGCCAAACGGCAGCAAGGCCCGCCGTTCCGATCATAGCCAGAGTAACTGCGGCCGTTGAAAGACCGGCTCCCGCACCGATCCAGCCAGCAAGAGGATAGGTGACCAGCCAGCAGGCGTGAGAGAGGGCGAATTGCGCGGCAAATACCGCGCCCCGGTCGGCCTCGCGCGCGGATCGGTTGATGATCCGTCCGATGGGCGTTTGCGTCAGTGAAAAGCCGAAGCCGATCACGACCCAAAGCGCGATCAGCGCGGGAAGACTGCCCACCAGGGGCACCAGCGCGACGCCTGCGACCATCAGGGCTGCGCCACCGATCATCACGGAGCGGTCTTCCAGACGGTTCAGGATGCGCGGCAGAAGGAAGGCCGCCAGCATCGACCCCGCGCCAAAGCCTGCAAAGGCGAGCGCCACGGCTTCCTCGCCCAGTCCAAGCCGGGCCTGCACCAGAACGACCGTGTTGACGTAAACCATGGCTCCAGCTGCCGCAACGGCGGCCTCCATCACCATCAGCCCGCGCAAGCGGGGGGTGCGGATGTAGATGCGGATGCCCTTGGTCACGTCGGCCCAGAAGTGGTCGGGTTCTGCCTTCGCCCGCGCGGGCAGGCGCGCTGTCACGACCAGAAGGGCCGAGGCGATGAAGCCCGCGACCGTGCCCAGAAACAGCACCGGGAAGCTGACGACCGTCAGCAGGGCCGCTGCCAGCATGGGCGAGGCGAGCTGTTCCAGATCTTCGGCAAGCCGAAGGAGGGACAGGGCATGGGTGTAGTCATCCTCGTCCTTCAGGACGTCTGGGATGACCGCCTGGAAGGCCGGGGTGAACCCGGCAGAGGCGGCCTGCAGGAAGAAGATCAGGACATAGACTTGCCAGACCTGATCCACGAAGGGCAGGAAGGCAATCACGCCCGCCCGGATCAGGTCCAACGCCACAAGGAAGGCCCGACGCGGCAATCGCTCGGCGATTGCCGCCGCCAACGGGGCCAGCGTCACATAGGCCACCATCTTGATTGCAAGAGCGGTGCCGAGGACCGCCCCCGCATTGTCGCCCGCCAACTGCCAGGCCAGCAGCCCAAGCGCCACGGTGGCCAGCCCCGTGCCCACCAGCGCCACGATCTGCGCGGCGAAGAGATGGCGGAAGCTCGGGTTTCTCAGCGTGGACAGCATTTACAGGAGCTTCGTCAGGGCCTTGATCTCGGCCAGATCATGTGTGCCCTCGCCAGTCAGGCAGTGGTCGATGTGATCGTGGATCAGCGCCCGCTTCGCCTCGGCCACGGCGCGTTCGACGGCATGCAGTTGGGTCGCCAGATCGACGCAGGGCCGTCCCTCCTCGATCATGCCGATGACGCGGCGCAAATGCCCCTCGGCGCGCTTCAGCCGAGTGGCGATGGCAGGGTGGCTTGCGTGGGTGTGATCTTCCGGCATATACCAATGCTATCCCCCCAGGGGGGATGAGGCAAGAAGCGAAGCGGGGTCAACCCGGCAGGACAATGATGCGGGCAGCGGAACCAGCATGGCGGGGGGTAAGGGCGCTTTGGGCGGTCCTATGCCTTGCTCTGTCGCTGGCCATTGCCCCCACCGTTGAAGCCGTCAAGCATGGTCCGGGGGCGATGGCGGCAGAGGCCGACCACTGCGCCTACCATGCCGCGCATGGCCATTCGCACGATATCGCCGGAGCGGATCATCACGATTCAAGCGACCACGACCATGTCGGCGCCGCGCTGCTTGCACCGCCCGAGGCGGAAGTTCCCCCGCCACCCGAGCGGACGCTGCGCCCGGACTCCCTTGTCGCCTCCGGCACCATCCGTGATGGCCCGCGACGGCCGCCCCGACTGACGTTGATCTGAGCCGCCGCCCGGCATCCAGGGCGGTCCGATTTCTCACGTCAGGAAACATCACATGATTCAGTTTTTTCGGGCGCACTGGCGCCCCCCGATGCCATGGCAGGCGCTGATCGCCCTCGCCACGCTGTTCACCGCCCTGCTGCTTGCAGGCGCGGCCCTTGCCCACAACGTCACCGAAGGCGACGCAGGGTACGTGCAAGAGGTGACGGGCTTTCGCCCCATCGCCTTCATCTACCTCGGCGCCAAGCACATGGTGACGGGCTATGACCACCTGCTGTTCCTCGCCGGGGTGATCTTCTTTCTCTACCGGGCGAAGGACATCGCCACCTACGTCAGCATCTTTGCCATCGGCCATTCGGTCACGATGATAGCAGGGGTCTGGTGGTCCATCTCGATCAACGCCTACATCATTGACGCGATCATCGCCTTTTCGGTGGTCTACAAGGCCCTCGACAACCTCGGTGCCTTCCGCCTGTGGTTCGGGGTGCAGCCGAACACCAAGGCCGCGACGCTGATCTTCGGCCTGCTGCACGGCTTTGGTCTGGCGACCAAGATTCAGGATTACGACATCTCGGCCGACGGCCTTCTGGGCAACCTCATCGCCTTCAACCTGGGGGTCGAGCTTGGCCAGTTGATGGCGCTCGCCCTGATCCTGACGGCGATGACCCACTGGCGGGCGCGGCCTGCCTTCGCGCGGCAGGCCTATGCCGCGAATGTCCTGATGATGGTGGCTGGCTTTGCCCTGATGGGCCTGCAGATCACCGGCTATTTCGTCGCCTGAAAGGAGGGCGAGACCCATGACCAACCGTTTCGATATCTCGAAAGCCCCTTTGCGGGCCGAACCCCGCCACCCTGCGGCGGCCGCACCTGTCCAGTCGGTTCCGGCCACGCCGGGCGGGCTGATCCGGTCCACCCTGTTGGCCGCCGGCGCGGCAGGGGCGATCCTTGTCCTGTTCTGGCTGCCCGCCGAATACGGGATCGACCCGACCGGCGTCGGTGGCCTGACCGGGCTGACCGAGATGGGCGAGATCAAGCAGCAGCTTGCTGCGGAAGCCGAGGCCGATGTCCAGGCCGCCGCAGCGGCGCCTGTCGCTGCCGTTGAAGCCACGCCTGCCACGGCCGCCCCCGCGCCCGAAATCCTGGAGCGGCTTGACCGGATCGACGCCCAGCTTGCGGCCATCTCTGCCTTGATCGGCACGTCGCCTGGCCTGACCGAGCCTGCGGCGGCTGCCACGGTCGTTGCAGAACCAGCGCCCGAAGCGGCGGCAGCCCCTGCAGCCGACCCGGTCGAGGCCGCCGTCGCCGAGGCCGCCGCACCGGAACCGGCCACCCCCGGATGGCGCGATGAGGTCAGCTACACACTGAACCCTGGCGAGGGGATCGAGGTGAAGCTCTCCATGGAAGAAGGCCAGACCGCCCGCTTCTTCTGGACGGCGAACGGCAGCGTGGTGAACTTTGATCTTCACGGCGACGGCAGCGGCGAGAGCATCAGCTACGAACAGGGCCGGGCCGTGCCCGAGGCCTCAGGCGAACTGACCGCCGCCTTCACCGGCAACCATGGCTGGTTCTGGCGCAACCGTACCGAGGCGCCGGTCACCGTGACCCTGCGCACGGGTGGGGATTACGCAGAGATCAAGGCTCCGTGATCACTTCGGCTGGGGCAGACCAAATCTGTCTGCCCCAGCCGTACACGATGTTTCTAGATCGCACTCATTTGACGGATGTGGACTCGCTAGCGTGGCTGAAAAACTGCCCTGCGCAGTTTCCACGTCCCCTGACTAGATTTCCATTTGGCTAGGGGTCTTCCCAGATGCCAGCGCGTCTGCGAACCACTGCGGTTTCCGGCCGCGGCCAGACCAGGTGATGCCTGCGTTCTCAGGGTGCCGGTATTTCGCCACGGCTGGCGCACGGGTGGTTTTCACCTCAACATCGATCAGTTCGGCGAGGGAGTAGCCCATCTCCTTGGCGATGGCTTCCAGCTTGGCGCGGGCTTCGGCCTTGTGACGGTCCTCATAGGTGGAAATCGCCTTGGCGAGGTCCTTCTGCAATTGCCGCAGTTCCTTGAGCGACATCGCCTCGAGATTGAAATCAGCCATCGGGCCCTCGTGTCCTGAATGATGCGTCCGGGATAGCCGTCAGGTTGCAACATCGCAACTCCCACCGAGGTCACCGCGATAGGGCAGGGGGATGAGGTTGGCTTGAGCTGCCGGGTCGGCGGTTTCGCAAAGGCTTCAACCCCGTTGCCTTGGCCGGGAAGGCCGAGTTCTGCGTGAGCCCCAGGTCGCCCCTATCCCCGGTGCCACCCCTTCGACTGACAATCCCCTAAGCCTGTTCGGCCTCTGGCGCGCAACCCCGCGTCAGTCCGGGCCGTGTTGCCCCTTTCAGGGCTGCCCGCTCCACCCCGGCCCTCTGGAGGTTTCCGGTCGCCGTTCCGTCTCCCGTGCACGCCTCATCCGACAGGCTTTTTCCGGGTCTTGTCGAAGGGACGGTCCCAGGGACAGGAAACACAGGAGCTTACCATGCAGAACATCGTCATCCTCGCCGGCAACATCGGTCAAAAGCCCGAAGTGCGCTCGACCCAAAGCGGCACGAAGATCACCAACTTCACCCTGGCCACCTCGCGGCCGCGCCTCTCGGAAGGTCGCGTGATGCGCGACGAGACCGGCTACCGGGTCATGGACACCGAATGGCACCGCATCACCTGCTTCAACGGCCTCGGCAAGACCGTCGCAGAGCATTGCGAAAAGGGCATGAAGGTCCTCGTCCACGGGCGCATCCACTACACCAAATGGACCGACGCCATCGGCACTGACCGCTACGGCTGCGAGATCATCGCCGAGAAGGTCGACTTCCTGAGCCGCCCGAAGTCGGCCGAGGGTGAGGCCCCCGAGCTGGTCGACCGCGACGACGAGATCCCGTTCTGAAAAGAACGGGGTCTCTCCCTCGGCCCCGGCGGGGAAACCCGCCGGGTTCTGTCGTTCTCGGCCCAAAGCGCACGGTCGTTCATACGTCATCGTTGGTGTCTGTCGGCAACGTATGTGGGACACGCCTGATGTTCCGGCCTACATCCGCCGCCGCTTGAAGGCTTCACTCGCCTCCTGGGATCTGCATGGAAGATGGGGATCGGTCGAGCCAAGGCAGATCGAGGCCGTGCGGACCTACTACAGCCGAAGCAAAAGAGGCTAGTCCCGCCTTAGGCAATGCAATGAGGGGAAGGGTGCGATTTCGGACTCATGGAGCTCTTCTGAGGCGATCGACCTGCTCCGTGTAAGGTGCAATGTCGTCGCTGTATTGTTCTCCGAGGATGGGAACCGAAACCGCTCCAGCTCCACAGAATGGATCAATGTGCACACTCAGAAGTTCACAGGTCTGCGAAAGGCCATTCAGCACGATAGGACTCGATGACCGTTGCAATGACGGCACGAAACCGATCTTCGTAGCTGGAAATCGAGAGGGTCACTGATCCGTGCTGCTCGGCACGCTTGATCCGGAAACGGGACGGATGCTCCGGATGTTGGGTCCAAGCATCAATGCGGGCGATGTTCTCGACGGTGAAGAAGGCGCAAAAATCGGCCATCCGCGCCTGGAACTTTCGGAAATCGCTGTCCGTCTGCCGCAGGCGGGTCGTGGCCCATTTGCGCTCGGCGTCCGGCATCCGGCAGATAGCTTCAAGCGCGTCTTCCTCGGAGCCACAAGGAGGGAAGACCTTTAAGACCGCTTCAATGCGGTTCAACTCGGCCACTGGATTGAAGTCGTTGATTACGGCTGTAGTTCCGGCAAGGGACCCGAACACGACGTCGCGCGTCTGCTTCCCGCTCGATCCCTTGAAGCCGGACGGGCCGATCTCGGCCAGCTTGGCGTCGATGGTCTCGGCGACGGTCAGGCGAGCCCCCTTCTGCTTGATGGCACGAAGCTGGCGAACGGCGTCTGGGGCGTCTTTCCGCAAAAGACGGAACACGCGAAGGGCTTCAGCGGCAGCAGGGCGGACTGCGCGGATGGCGTTCATCTTGTGCGCGACATGGGGGAGGTTGGCGAGGAGATAATCTTCCTCGGCGCGCTGATCGCGGCGAGCGCGATATTCCTTATCAGCGGCCGCGCGGTTTTCCTTGGCGGCGCATTCGTGGCCGATTGCGGCAACCGCCTTCCTCTCGGTCAGATAAACGAACGCCCCTTCAAGGTACTTGTTCGGCTGATGGCACATCGGACAATACGCCATGTCGCCGTCGGGACGCTTCAAGCGGTCGATGCTGAATGTAGCCAGCTTGCGGAAAGGTTCGGTCTTGTCGAGGGGGCCTGGGTGGATGCCGCGGAAACTTTCCGGCACGCCGGTCGTGCTGATGTGGGCGAGAAATTCCTCGGCCAAGTAGTCGCCCGGCATATCCTTGAACAGTTGGAACCGGGGATGTTCGACCGCTATCTCGCGTCGAAGGGGGCGGGCGTTGGCCATAATCACTCCTTCTAGAACGAACCAAGAAAGTCACGCTCCGTTCTCCTCCCTGAACGGAACAGCCGAAGATTCGGCCCTTGCGGCTTTAGCTTAGCAAAACCGCCCCGTTACACAAACTGTAGGGGCGAATGTTGTGTCTTACGCACCATATATTGAGGCACTCAGCGAAGACTGCGGGTCAACCGGTTGATCTGATCCGGCGAACCTTCTGCGATGTAGCCTTCGTGCGTATTCTTAATCCGGACACCCGGCCCTGCTGCCTTACGGATGCTCTATTCGACGGCGTGCTCCGCCGCCTTCGTCAACTCGCGCTCGATCTGGCTGGCCGACATGACCTTCCGGCCATTGATCTTCATCTCGAACTTCATCTGTGATGCACCTTAGCCCTTCGGCGGGAAGGGGTCCGCCCCGTAGGTGTTACGCTCGCGGATGCGGCCGTTTGCACCGTGGATCAGCATCTCGCTGCCCTGGCGCATTGCCGTTTCACGCGCAGCGGCGATAGCTTCACGCTGTGTGCCATGGACGGACGACGCACGCTCGTTGCCCGCCGCCTTCACGGCCCAACCGCTCTGATGTGGCACAACGTGCTGATTTTTCTTAGACATTTTGCCCTCATAGGTCGATTTACAGTTGACATTTCGCCAACCTCGTGTTTATATTTACAGCATTATATTGCGCTTATCAACCGACAAGCCAAGGGGAGAGATGGCATGTTTGCGGAGCGGCTAAAGCTCGCAAGAAAGAGAGCGGGACTGTCGTTGCAGGCCCTGTCAGAACGTGTCTCGCCACCGGTCTCCGCACAGGCCATCAGCAAGTACGAGGGCGGCAAAATGATGCCCTCGTCATCAGTCCTGCTTGGCCTCGGCAAGGCGCTCGGCGTCTCGCTCGACTTCCTGATGAGTGGCCAGGTCGCAGAACTGTCAGGCGTGGAATTTCGGAAGCATTCCGGAACTTCAGCCAAGGATCGCGCCCATGCCGAAGCGCTCGTGATCGAGAAATTGGAAGACTATCTCGCCATTGAAGAAATCCTCGAAGTCGGGGGGCGTGAGGATCCGTTCGAGGAAGTGCGGTGTGATTTCGTAGGCTCGCCCGACGAAATCGAACGCAAGGCGCGGGAGTTGCGTCGCAAGTGGGAACTCGGGAACGATCCGATCCCCAGCATCACCGATCTTCTTGAAAAGAAGGGGGTCAAGGTGATCGAGGCGGACCTACCCGAGCGCTTCGACGGGCTGGCCTGTGCCGTGAAACGCATCGGCGACAAACCGGATACCGACGTCGTGGTCATTTCAAGCCGGACCAATATCGAGCGCAAGCGGTTCAACCTTGCACACGAGCTGGCGCACCGCGTCATTAAGGACGTGGCCGATCCGGCCAGCATGAAACTCGAAAAGGCAATGCACCGCTTCGCGGCGGCATTCCTCGCGCCTGCCGATCATCTGCGCAGGGAAGTCGGCGAAGGCCGGCACGGGATCACCTATCATGAATTGATCCGGCTGAAGCGGTTCTACGGGATGTCGGCGGCAGCGATGCTGATCCGGCTGCGCGATGTCGGGCTTCTGCCCGAAGCGACCGTCGATTATGCGTTTCGGACCTATGCGCGTGCATGGCGAACCGATGAGCCGTCGCCGATTGAGGACGGGCAGGGTCTTGGGGCGTTTGAAAAACCGCTCCGCTTCGAGCGGCTGGTCTATCGGGCGCTCGCCGAAGAGATGATTTCGCCGGTACGCGCGGCGCAGCTGCTCAAGGTTCCGCTCGCCAAGATCGAGGAAGAAATGCGGGGGCCGCGTGACCAGTGACCAAAAACGAAGCCCCTATCGTAGTCGTCAATGACGCATCCTGCTTGATCGACCTTCGCAAAGCGCGGCTCTTGCATCTGCTGGTGAGGCTGCCCTATCGCCTGGTAATGCCCCTGCCTGTTCGGGATTCCGAGTTGATCCGTTTCACGCCGCAGGAATGGGCTGTGCTTGATGCCGGTATCGCGATCTTTGATCTGCCGCCCGAACGGGTTTCCGAAGCCTTCGCGGTCAAGGCCACCTTCCCGAAGCTCTCGGCCAATGACTGCTTCTGCCTCGTCACCACACGATGCCATGACGACGCAATCCTCCTGACCGGCGACGGGCTCTTGCGCGGCGTGGCGACAGACGACGGCCGCCGCGTGCACGGCGTGCTCTGGGTCGTTGATGAACTCAAGCGGCTGGCACTGTGTGGCGACGAAATCCTCGCGACGGCGCTCGAACTCTGGCGCGATGATCCGACAGTGCGACTCCCCGCGCCGGAGTTGGCGCGGCGGCTTCGTGAACCGCGCCGGGTTTGCCGGAGGCTCCAACTCTTGAGTAGGATGGAGCATCATGAGCAAGACCACGAACAAGTTTTCCCCTGAAGTTCGCGAGCGGGCCGTTCGGCTGGTTCTCGACACCGAGGCCCAGCATCGGTCGCGCTGGCAGGCGGTGATGTCGATCGCGGCGAAGATCGGCTGCACGTCCCAGACGCTGAACGATTGGGTCAAGAAGGCCGAGGTCGACAGCGGCCGACGCGCGGGCATCCCGACCGAGATGTCCGAGAAGATGAAGGCGCTCGAGCGGGAGAACCGCGAGCTGCGCCAGGCGAACGAGATCCTGCGCAAAGCGTCAGCATATTTTGCGATGGCGGAGCTCGACCGCCGGTCGAAGTGATGGTGGGTTTCATCGACGCGCACCGGGATGCGCACGGGGTCGAGCCGATCTGCGACGTGCTGCCGATCGCCCCGTCCACCTACTACGATCACCTGGCCAAGCGGGCCGATCCGTCCCGGCGGTCGGAACGGGCACGCCGGGATGAGGCGCTGCGCCCCGAGATCCGGCGCGTCTTCGAAGAGAACTGGAGCGTCTACGGCGTGCGGAAGGTTTGGCATCAGCTGGACCGTGAGGGCTTCGATGTCGCCCGCTGCACGGTTGCGCGGTTGATGAAGGACATGGGTATTCAGGGCATTATCCGCGGCAAGCCGCACAAGACGACGATCCCCGACAAGAAGCAGCCCTGTCCGCTGGACAAGGTGAACCGCCAGTTCCGGGTGCCCGCGCCGAACATGCTGTGGGTCAGCGACTTCACCTACGTCGCAACCTGGAGGGGCTTCGTCTATGTCGCCTTCGTCATCGACGCTTACGCCCGCAAGATCGTGGGCTGGCGCGTCAGCACCTCGGCGCATGCGGGGTTCGTACTCGATGCCCTGGAGCAGGCGGTGCATGATCGCCGCCCCGGAAAGGGCATGGGACTGGTCCACCATAGCGACAGGGGCAGCCAATACCTGTCCATCCGCTACACCGAGCGACTGGCCGAAGCGGGCATCGAGCCCTCGGTCGGCAGCGTAGGCGACAGCTACGACAACGCACTGGCCGAGACGATCAACGGCCTGTTCAAGGCCGAGGTCATCCACCGCCGCGGACCATGGCGCAGCTTCGAGGCGGTCGAATACGCGACACTGGACTGGGTAGACTGGTTCAACAACCGCCGCCTGCTCGAGCCGATCGGGAACATCCCGCCCGCAGAAGCCGAGGCCAACTTCTACGCCGCTCTGGAAACTGAACCCATGGCCGCGTAACTAATCCCAATCAGCCTCCGGCAAACCCGGCGCGGTTCATCGCGTATTTCGGCGAGCTTAGCGCAGCCCTTCAATGCGCGTCGCTCGAGTGGCGGCTTCCTATGTATTTTGCTGGCCCTTTGCCGTGCCGCCGACAGACGGCTCTCCGCCCTTAACGTCGACCAGAGTGAGAGGAGTGCCGGTTTCCCGGTGACGGGTTGAGGGTTGGGAGAGTGGCTCCCAACGCCCGTCGCGGGAGATAGCCGATGGGCGTTGTGGAAGTTCTGGATCCAGTCGCACCTGTGCGGACAGGTGGCTGGAAGGTGGATGTGAGCCGTGGTGAGCGTAACGGGCGGGTATCGTCCGAATGGTTCAACCGGCCCGATGATGAACGGTATCTGTCGCTCGACGATCTTTGGGCCAATGTGAAGGGCCGCTCCGAGCGCAGCCGCAGCCGTGTGGTGCAGACGGCGGATATCCGTGTCGAGGCGGCGCGCGATAACCCTGAGCGGCTGCACCTGATGCTGCCGAAAGCGCATGAGCCGGTCGCGCCCACGCATTGGGCGTTCGGCCAGCTTGCCAGCATCGTCGGCGCTCCGGCCTCCTACCTGCGGCAGTTGCCTGCGCCGCTTGCCGGGATCAACCTGCAATACGGCCTGACTAATCACCGCGCCGAGCAGGTCAAGACATTCGAGACGGAAGACGGCCGCACCGAACTGCGCGCGGTCACCGGCCCGGACTATGGCCGGATCCACGATTTCGAACTGGTCGAGGCGGTGCAGCGCATCGCGGGCAATGGCACGGGCGACACGCGCTGGAAGGTGCCGGGCGTGCTCGACTGGTCGACCGGGGTCTACAACCCCGATGTCGAGATCAGCCGGGACACGACCACGCTCTATGCCTCGGACCGCGATGTCTTCCTGTTCCTGGTCGATGATCGCAATC
>Ga0209278_1002197_pt1 | contig 11067 bp, 7 predicted proteins | sample JI81BgreenDNA_FD_187504 | JGI IMG/M metagenome (GOLD analysis project Ga0209278, IMG submission 187504) | Wastewater effluent complex algal communities from Wisconsin, to seasonally profile nutrient transformation and Carbon sequestration -... | ecosystem: Engineered > WWTP > Effluent > Algae... | reverse complement strand
GACGCTCTACTGGATCGGCAAGTACGTCCACCGCGTCGATAGTGCCGCGCAGCTTGTGGATGTGGGCCTGCTGACCGCGAGCGAATACCGCAATTTCCGCCGCGCCGAGGGCTTTCTGCTCGCCGCGCGCTGCCACATGCATCTCATCACGGACCGCGCCGAGGACCGGCTGACCTTCGACCTGCAACGGCAGGTCGCCGAACGCATGCTGTTCGCCGACCGCCCGGGCAAGAGCGCGGTCGAGCGGTTCATGCAGTACTATTTCCTTCAGGTGAAGCGCGTCGGCAGCCTGACCGGCGTGTTCCTTTCCCACCTCGACGAGGAAATGGCAAAGAAGCGCCCGCGCACCGGGTTCTTCGCCGGATGGACGCAGCGACCGCGCCAGTTCAAGGGCTACACCGTCGAAGCCGGACGCCTGCGTGCGCCGGGGGATGAATGGTTCCGGCAGGATCCGGTGCGCCTGATCGAGGTGTTCCAGCTGGCCGAGGCCGAGGGGCTGGAAATCCACCCCGAAACCATGCGGCAGGCCGGGCGCGATGCGAAGCTGATCGATGGCAAGCTGCGCCGCGACAAGCGCGCCAATGCGCTGTTCGTCGATCTGCTATCGGGCCGCAAGGACCCGGAAACCGCGCTGCGCTGGATGAACGAAACCGGCGTGTTCGGCCGCTTCGTGCCGGACTTCGGCCGGGTCAATGCGCAGATGCAGTTCGACATGTATCACCACTACACCGTCGACGAGCACACCATCCGCGCCATCGGGCTGCTCAGCCAGATCGAGCGCGGGCTGCTGGAGGCCGATCACCCGCGCGCCACCCGCGAGTTCCCCAAGCTCGCCTCGCGCCGGGCGCTGTATGTCGCGGTGCTGCTCCACGATATCGCCAAGGGGCGCGGGGGCGATCACTCGGTGCTGGGCGCGGATGTGGCCCACCGCCTGTGCCCGCGCTTCGGGCTGGACGAGAAGGAAACCGATCTGGTCGCCTGGCTGGTGCTGCAACACCTTCTCATGAGCCGCACCGCGCAAAAGCGCGACCTGACCGACCCCAAGACGATCGAGGATTTCGTGGCCGAGGTGCAGAGCCTCGAACGCCTGCGCAACCTTGCGATCCTCACCGCGGTCGATATCCGCGCGGTCGGGCCGGGCACCTGGAATAGCTGGAAGGGCCAGCTGCTGGGCGAGCTCTATGATGCCTCGCAGGAACGTCTGCGGCTCGGCCACAAGGGGACAGGGCGCAAGGCACGGGTCACGGCGAAGAAGGATGCCGTGCAGCGGCTGCTGGGCGAGGCCGATCACCTCGTGGATTCCATCGGCGCGCTGCTCGGCGATGCCTACTGGATCGCCGAGCCCGAGGACATCATCGCCAGCAATCTGGTACAATATGATGCCGCCGTTGCGACGAAGGATCAGCTGTCGATCCAGTGCGAGGTCGACGAAACGCGCGGCGCAACCCGCGTCAGCGTCATCGCGCAGGACCACCCCGGGCTGTTCTACCGCATGGCCGGCGGCATCCATCTGGCCGGCGCGAACATCATCGACGCGCGCATCCACACCGCCCGCAGCGGCTATGCGGTGGACAACTTTCTGGTGCAGGACCACAACGCCCAGCCGTTCCGCGAGGCGGCGCAGATGGCGCGCATCGAAAAGGGCATCCGCGACGCGCTGCTCGCCAAGGTCGAACTGGTGCCCAAGCTGGCCGCGCGGCCACTAGCCCATTCGCGCGCGAAGGCTTTCGACGTCGCCCCGCGGGTCGGCTTCGACAATGACGCGTCCAACCACTTCACCGTGATCGAAGTCACCGCGCGTGATCGCCCGGCGCTGCTCAACCGGCTGGCCCACGCACTCTACAAGGCGAACCTGATCGTCCATTCCGCACACATCACGGCTTACGGCGAGGCGGCGGCGGACACCTTCTACGTGACGGACCTGACCTCCGCCAAGATCAAGACCAGCGAACGGCTGGCCGAGATCGAGGCTGCACTGCTCGCCGCCGCAAGCGACCAGCGCCAGCAACAGCTTGAGAAGGCATAACTTCCATTCTTTGCAGGTAACGCGGTTCGAAGGTGCTCCGACCCGTCGCAAGATAGGTTGCATTGGCTGAACGTATTGCTATTGGGCGCGCCTCAACTCAGGGAGAGTTACAACATGAAAATCGCAACCCCCGTGTCGGGCCGCCTGCGGCTCGGCAAGCTGGCGCTGCTGCTCTCGGCTGCTGCCCTCACCCCCGCCGCCGCGCTGGCGCAGGACGCTGAGGCCCCCGCCGAGGAAGAGAGCACCAATTCTCTCGACGCCATCAACGAAATCCTCGTCACCGGAACCAAGACCAAGGATGCCGAGAACGTGCAGGACGTGCCGCTGGCCGTTACGGCGTTCAACGCCAGTACACTCGAAGCTTTCAAGATCCGCAACATCGCTGGCCTTTCGTTTCAAGCGCCGAGCGTCAGTCTCGACGATGTGGGCACGACCCGCGGCGCGGCCAACTTCACGATCCGTGGCGTCGGCATCAACTCGTCGATCCCCTCGATCGACCCGACCGTGGGCGTCTTCGTTGACGGCGTGTATCTCGGCATCAACGGGGGCGTGGTGTTCGACCTGTTCGACCTCGATAGCGTTGAAGTGCTGCGCGGCCCGCAGGGTGTGCTGTTTGGCCGCAACGTCACCGGCGGCGCGGTGGTGATCAACACCGGCAACCCGACCGAGGACTTCCGCGGCAAGTTCCGCGCGGCGGTCGACGGCCCGGTCGATGGCGGCCGCGGCGGCGCCAACTACACCGTCAGCGGCGTGCTGAGCGGCCCGATCGTCGAGGACGTGCTGCTGTTCAAGGTCGGCGCCTATTACAACAAGGACGAAGGCTACTTCACGAACCTGTTCGACAATTCGAACCACGGTGCAGCCGAAACCAAGATCCTGCGTGGCGCGCTGGAAGCCCGCCTCGGCGGCCTGACCCTGCTCGGCAAGCTCGACTACTTCGAAAGCGACGGCGACGGCCCGTCCAGCCAGAACCGGGCTCTTTTTGACCGAAATTCGTTCGATTTCTCGATTGATGAGCCGGGCAATTACGCGAACGAAATCTGGACCGGTTCACTTACCGCGACGGTTGATATCGGTGCCGGCACACTGACCAACGTGTTCGGCTGGCGCAAGTATGACGCCACCACCCTCGGCGATATCGACGCCACACCTCTCTTTCTGTTCCATTCAACGACCGAGACGGCACAGGAGCAATTTTCAAACGAGCTGCGTTATGCAATTTCGCTCGACAGCCTAGACTTGACCGTTGGCGGGTTTTGGTTCGAACAAGATCTTGCCTACACCGAAGAACGCAGCCTGCGCCGTGACCTGCCGGTGAACCTGCAACCCCCGCGCTTCTGGGGCGGCGGTTCGCAGAACCACGAAGTGATCGGTGTGTTCGCCAACGCCCAGTGGGAATTTGTTGACAATCTGTCGCTGATCGCGGGCATCCGCTGGAATCAGGAAACTAAGGATGCAGGCGTCACCTTCATCCGTCCGCGGCCAACCTGTTCGGTGGTCCAAGGCACCTGCCCGACATCGGGCACCAACCCCTTCGTTCCCGGAGAGAGCAACGGCTTCACAGATCGCGTGCGTTTCCGCAACGTCTCGCCAAAGCTCGGTTTACAATACGAGTTCGCGGACAGCCAGGTCTATGGGCACTGGAGCCGCGGTTTCCGTTCGGGTGGCTACAACTTCCGCATAACCGACGTCGCGCTGTTCAATCGCATTCTTGCTGCTACCGATGGCGCGCTGGGCTTCGACGAAGAGCAGGTCGACACCTACGAAGTCGGGGGCAAGTTCCAGACGGCCGACCGTTCGTTTACACTCAATCTTGCTGGTTATGTGACCAAGATCGGCAATATGCAGCGTGAGGTGAACACGGCAGGCCCTTCGGGCGTCGTTCAGAATATTGTTAATACTGCCGATGCCACCATCATGGGCATTGATGCCGAAGCCCGCATGCGGGTGTCGGACTCGCTGGTTTTCACCGCCAACCTCGGCCTGATTGACGCGGAATACGACAGCCTATTGTTCAATATCGGCAGTTCCGACGGTATCACCGGTAATCCGGCGGATTCGCTGGGCCTTAGCATACCGCGCGTCTCGCCTGTCACTGTGGGTGCCGGTTTCATCCACGAACTCGACCTCGGGAGCAGTAACATCCTCACGCGGGTGAACTACCAGTATCGCGACAAAGCGGCCTACACGGACGACAACCTGGGATGGCTGAACGATTTGAGCATGCTGGAAGCCAACATTACTTGGAACACACCGGTCGACGGGCTGTCGCTCTCAATCTACGGGCGCAACCTGCTCGATCAGGTGCAGGAAGGGGGCGACACACAGGTACCCTTCGGTCCGACCTTCCCTGGTTCAACCTCGACTGGCGTGCGCCGTCCGTTCGGACTGCAACCCACCGCCGGCACCTTCTCACCGCTGATGCGTGGCCGGAACGTGGGTATCGAAGCTCTGTTTGAGTTTTAATGATCGCACCCTAAGCGGGGTGCGATATGCTTGCTCACGCGACCTGAAGGTCGCGTCGCTGCGGGCGGCCGCTTGGCCCTGCGATTGCATTGCAACCGACGTCGGCCACAGGCGAACAAGGATGGGGCGCTCCGGGAACGGGGCGCCCCCTTATTGTTTTCAACCTTACCCGCGCACTTTACAACCGACTAGGCCAGCGACCTCATTCGACCATCACGGGAGACGGAGAGAGCGCTGTCTCAATGGCTTGTGTGCTCTCATGACGGGTCGACATTTCTGCAAGGACCGTGCCTTGCTTCCGCTCTATCAAGCTATCCAACACCAACCTTAAATGGCTTTACTAATTTCAAATCTTCGCATAGCTTCTCACTTGCGAGGATGGCACTCTCTCCCCTCCTCAAGAAAGCTTCAGGGCGATCCAAAGGTGGGCGCTTTTGAGCATCGCAAGCCGCTGCGAGGTAGAACGTCTCAGCCGACGAACGGAGAGGATACAAAATGAAAACTAGGGCGATGATACTGGCGAGTGCCGCAGTTGTTGTGGCTTGTCCGCACGCGGCTAATGCGCAGGAGAATACTGAAAGCGGCCCTGATGCGGATAGCTCTGTAATCATCGTCACAGCGCAACGGCAGTCGCAAAGCCTTCAAGAGGTACCCATTGCTGTTTCCGCTTTCGACGCCGAAGCGCTCGGAAGCCAGCAAATTGAAAATGCGTCGGATCTACAACTAACACTGCCAAACGTGTCCTTCTCAAAGGGCAATTTCACCGCCGCATCTTTTACAATACGCGGAATTGGTGATCTATGCGTAGGCGTCACATGTGATGCGGCAACAGCTATTCATGTGAACGGTTCCCCGCTCTTTGGAACACGGTTATTTGAAACAGAATATTTCGATTTAGAAAGAGTGGAAGTTCTGCGCGGGCCGCAAGGAACGCTGTTCGGACGTAATGCGACATCCGGGGTGGTGAATTTCGTTACAGCGAAACCCGACCTGGGGGCCTTCGGAGCGTCCGGTGAGTTGGAATATGGCAACTACAACAGCATCAGGGTCGAAGGGATGGTTAACGCTCCAATCACCGACACGATTGGTGTCCGATTGGCCGGCTTCTATCTCAATCGGGACGGGTATACCACGAATGTCTTCGACGGAACGGACATTGATGACCGTGATATGTATGCCTTCCGAGGCTCTTTAAGGTTCGAACCAACTGTCGATACTACAATAGACTTGATGGGCTATTACTTCCGTGAAAAAGATAATCGACTGCGCAACCAAAAGCAAACTTGTCAGCGTGATCCTCTTGGTGTTCTTGGCTGCCTGAACAATCGGCGTGATTTTGATATCACTAACGCCAACTCAACGGTCGGCGCTACGCTTAGCTCACGAGAATTTTTCGCCCTTCAGGGCATTCCGTCTGCCTTGGGTCTCGGAAGCCTGTACGGCCCAGACGCGTTCAGCGGGTTTAACGAACCCAGTGATGTCCGCGTGGTCAATACAGCATATACGCCTTTTTATTTTGCTGATGAGTTACAGTTACAGGCCCGTTTGGAGCAGAGGTTGGGGGATCTCTCTCTATCTGTGACGGGAATTTACCAAGACACACAAGTCGACTCCCGTCAGGATTACTTTCTTGGCATTCAGAATCGCAGCACGTTTGCTCCAGCTCTGAATGCGCTATCCAGTTTTGCGACTGTTGGCATACCAACAGGTCTTCCTGCGCCGGCGCCCGCAGTTGTTCCCGGCTCCGCCGCCTACTTCGCACCAATCGCCCAAGCCCTCATACCGAGCGGACCACAGGGCGTGTTATGCACTTCCGACAATGATGACGGTAATAGGGGCGCATTCGAAGGCAACTCGCGCTGCTCTGAAACGCCACTCTCCTTCGATAGATCGGCGGAGCGCCGAAAGTCATGGAGCGCGGAGGTTCTTCTCTCTAGTGATTTTGATGGCAGCTTCAATTTTCTTCTGGGCGGCATCTATGCCCGCTCAAAAACAACAGACAACAGTTATTATGTAAATTCCTTCGCGCTCGATTACGCAAGCGCAATGCTGGGGTCATTTTCTACGTTGTCCGCCGGTGCTCCACCTTCATATTTTGCCACGTCAATGTTTAACAACAATTCTCTTGAGGCCAATTTGGAAAGTTTTGGACTGTTCGGCGAGGTGTACCTCGATCTTACAGACCGGCTGACCTTCACTGGCGGTCTACGTTACAATGACGACACGAAGAACGTTTCTGCACGGACGACATTGATCAGTTTCCTCAATCCCTACGCCAATGATGGCGATCCGTTCGATAGCCCGATTACACCCCTTGTGGGCCCTTCAGGGCTCTTTGATGCCGATCCTGGAGTGCCCGGGCAGCAGCTGCTCCAATTCAGAGAGGTTGGATTTGATGAGTTCACAGGCAGAGCTGTTCTGAACTTTGAGGCGACGACTGATAACTCGTTCTATGCATCGTATTCCAGAGGTTACAAATCAGGAGGAATCAATCCGCCACTTTCCCCGGTTTTTGCGGTGGCCGAAAGCTTTGGATCGGAAACCATTGACGCCTTTGAAATCGGTTCAAAAAATATTTTTGCAAATGGGGCCTTACAACTCAATGCAACCGCATTCTATTATAAATATAGTGGCTTGCAGCTCAGCAGGATTGTTGCCCGGACTTCAGTTAATGATACGATCGACGCGAACATATGGGGAGTTGAAGTCGAATCAGTAATAAGGCCCGATCCCGATTGGGTCATCAATTTGACCTTCAGCTATCTCAACGCAGAGGTAGCTGGAGATCAATTCTTCTCAAATCCTCGCGATCCCGGAGGCGGCGATCCGGACGCCGTCATCATCAAGGACATCAGCAATGGTGCGCATTGTGCAGTGACCGGGCCCGCGCCGGGCGTCGCGGATGCCTTTGTTGCGGGGGTGAACGCAGCCTTGGGTCTCCGCGCTCCTCAGGAGTTCCCTGGCGACGGGAATATTGCATCAAGCGGTGCTTTCAGCGTTTGCGAAGTTTTGGCTGGTGCCGTGCCGTCAAACAGCGGCATTGCGGTACTTAGCCCTGGGGTCGAAGTGAATATCAACGGCAACAAATTGCCCCAAGCCCCCGAGATGAAAGTCTCCGTTGGCGTGCAGTATACCGCTGAATTGAAGAACGGCATGACGATTGTACCTCGTTTTGACGTTGCCCTGACCGGAGAACAATACGGCAATATCTTTAATGGAAGGATCAATCGGATCGAGCCTTTCGTTCAGGCGAATGCTATTATTCAACTCAATAGTGCTGATGAACGCTGGTTTGCGCGTGGGTTCATCCAGAACATATTTGATAGTAATTCTGTGACAGGACTTTATCTCACAGATGCCTCCTCTGGGAATTTTACCAACATCTATACGCTCGACCCACGCAGGTATGGCATCGCCGTTGGATTCAATTTCTGATGCTGGATTTAAATCACAAGCTGCCGAACGGGCGCTGTCTAACCGTCGCGCGTCGACCTTTAACCTATGGCGGGCTCGCCTTTAGGAAATTTCAGGTGGGCGCCTAGAAGAAGCTAACTGTTGATTTCTCGGGGCGGAGCGCTCGCAGCAATGGCGGCGCTCGCCTTTCGACTTGGTGATCAAGTTCGAGAAATTGACGCTACAGGGTCCATCCGGCAGATGGCCGCCTTGGGTGGGTTGGTAGCTTGCGCTTTAGGAGTACTTTTATGAGTGCGCTTTTAAGCGGTCGTTGGGGCACGTCGGGGCCCGTATGCAGGTGGTTGAAGCGAAACCAGAAACGATCTCTCTACTCTCTCACGTTCTTTGCCTACAGCTTATACTTGGAGCGCAACACGCACGGATTACATATAGGCTTAGCGCTTTGACCTTTGAGGTAGATGCAGGTTAACGTTGCTGCCGCATATTAATTTGCTTCGAAGTCGATTAGCGATTGGACGCGTATCTACCAGCTAAAGGGGAGTGGTTATGCGGACGCGACACTTTCAAGTGGCACAAGCTCGCCGATTTGGTTTGGCATTGGCAGGCGCCAGCCTTTCGGTACTCGCTTCGGCGAACTGCCATGCCCTCCCTTTGTCCGATCTCAAGGGCCAAGGCGTCGACCACATCTTCGGCAGCTATGCGCTAGGCGGAGACTGCTCGAAAGAACCACGCGTCGTCATTGACCAGAATGGCATGCTCTTTCGCGCCAATGACCGCGAGGTTAGGCCGCAGAGGATAGAGCATTCGCTTACCTTTTTGGGCCCGAGCTACGAGGGCATTACGGCTGTCTTCTTCCCCTTCCCGGTCAGCAGCAACGACTATGGCCGGGTCATCATGTTCGTGAATGATGACGAGAAGCGCGGCGTCATCCGTTTTGATGCCGATCTTCCGCGTGGCGAACGCCCTGATCCGTTCCATGCGGTTTTCACGAATGCTGGCATTTTCACTTTGTGCAAGGGCAGCGTCCCTGCGGGCACACCCCCACCACCTCAGCCAGAGGCGGCAGTTGAAGTTCAAGGCATCCCGGCAGATTGGAACAATCTCGCAAGTCTCGTCGGGAAATACCCCGGAGAATATTCGAAAGATAACATAGACATCTTCGGCAAAGGCACCGTGGCAGCCGCCCTGAAGACTCTGCTCGGGCCGAAAATGGCTGTATTTCAGAGAAACCTGTCGGCTGTCTCGCCCCTTCAGCGCGCGGGACGCTATTTCTATGTTTCCGGGAACGCCCCGCATCAGGGGGGCGTCGAGCAAGCTTATCTTATGATCGATCCAGCACGCCGTGAGGTGCAGGTGGGGCTTTGGGAGCGAGGCAAGCTTACCGTCTACTCTCCGGCCAGCGGGACACGGTTGCCCGTAGCACCGGACATCAAGAAGATGTTGGACAATAGTCCGCCGGAAACGGCGGTGCCCTTGCCTGGCACCCCGTGGGAAGTCGTGCCTGTGCCGGGGCGCACTCCCATTGCCTATGTCAGCGCCGCCGCGTCGCCGAACATCGAGGCGCTCAGCCTCTATTGCGAAGGCGGCAAGCCGTTCATGGCGATGCTCCTCAACAAGCCTGCTACAGCCAACACGATGACGTTGACCTGGAATTTTTCCGGTCGGCTCCTAAACATTCCGGTCGAGCGCGCCAATTCGGGCGGGACGCAATGGATTGGCGGATTGTCTGGCACTGAGCTCGTTCCGCTTTTGATGCAGCAAAGTGGGACAGTGATGCTCCGTATCAACGGCCGCTTGGAAGGCGAGGCGTCACTCGACAATTCTGCTGGCGTGCTGCGAAACACTCTGCGGAGTTGCACCCGGCTCTGATGACGGATGCTGCGGTGAACGTTTCATTTCTGGCCTCAAGATTGTAAGCGAAGTCCCGAGCCCACCTTGCGCGGTTCATCTGCGGCGCCGAGTTTCCGCGCCCAATTAATGCGTGTGGTGCTTCTCCTATGATAATCTCTGGTGATGATCCTGTGAGCAAGGGTGCTCGGCAGTTCGAGGTATTCACTGGCATTGGCAAGCGCTGCGACTGGACTGACGCACAGAAGGCTTCGATTGTCGCGGAGTGTTGCCCTGGAGGTGAGGGGGTCAGTGCCGTAGCGCGCAGGCATTGGATCCCTCCCAAATATGTGGATGGCCCAAGGAGCTGGTCAGGCGGTGCAAGAATCAGGGCGTCCCTGTCCCAGCGGCTTTGGAGCAGCAACCTCCGGCATTCGTGCCGGTGATAATTGCATCCGAGGTGTCGCCCGAGCCTGCGCCCAATGCTGGCAGATCGCGTCGCCGTCGTCATGCCGGGCCCGCACCTGTCGAACTGGAGATTGGCGGCGCGATCGTCAGGATCGGCAGCGGCGCTGATGAAGACACGATGATCGGTCCAAGCACCCGGCACGAAGGTGATGGTGGCGACGAAGCCCGTAGATTTCCGCAAAGTAGCAGACTCGCTCGCCGCGCCGGTCGCGGCCGATTATGGCGGCAAGCCTTATTCTGCCGTGATCTACGTGTCCCGTGCCAAGCGGGCCGACCACATCAAGCTCATCTGGTAGGACGGAACAGGCCTGTGCCTGATGGCCAAAAGGCTCGAGCAGGGCACCTTCCAATGGCCCCGGATCCAGGAGGACGTGATGCAGCTCACAGCCGCGCAACTGGGAGCTTTGCTCGAGAGTCTCGACTGGCGACGTGTACACGGCGGACGCCGTCCGATCGCGCCCTAGATTGCCGCTTGTCGGGGTGCTCCGAGGCTGATTCTGATGGAAGCAGATCTTCCCGATAACATTCATGCGCAACGGGCGCTCGTCCTCGAGACCACCGCGCCCGTGCTCGAGTTGGGGCGCAGGAAGACCGAGACCGGTCAGATCTGGGCCTATGCCTGCGATGATCGACCTTGGGGCGGCAATGATCCGCCGATGGTTGCCTATGTCTAGGGGTCATTTGCGGGAGAGGGCGAAATCCTACGCTAAGCCGAGGACGCGCTTTCCATAGTCCCGGAGTTCGCCCTTGGGGCCGACATAGCGGTAGAGAGTGACGCGCTCGATCCCGAGTTCCTTGCAGAGGTCGGAGACGGATGTGTCGCGCTGGGTCATAGCGGCCTGGGCGAGACGCACCTGAGCCTTGGA
>Ga0209278_1002196_pt1 | contig 11072 bp, 14 predicted proteins | sample JI81BgreenDNA_FD_187504 | JGI IMG/M metagenome (GOLD analysis project Ga0209278, IMG submission 187504) | Wastewater effluent complex algal communities from Wisconsin, to seasonally profile nutrient transformation and Carbon sequestration -... | ecosystem: Engineered > WWTP > Effluent > Algae... | reverse complement strand
CACAGGAGCACAAGCTTGGCCTGCCACCGCCAGCAGCGAAAGTGCCGCAATACGCATTCCACCCTCCTAACGTGTGAGATTTGCACGCTATCAGAACTCCTTAGGCTCTGAAAAGCATGAAGGGGCCGAAAGCCGCAACGACCCAAATGGGGTCGATACGAGAAGTCCCGCTTCCGAAAACCATTGGCCGAAGCAGCGCTGCGGGCTCCGGAGGCGTTCTCGATCAAGCGGCGACACCGTTCTGCCAGAAATAATGAAAAGCGCCCCCCTTTGCCGGCAAGCGCAAGCGCTTGCTTTTCAGGTTCTGCGCCAATGATGCGGGAAAAGCCTGCGCCCGACCTCATCATTGGAGATGCCGGGTGTCAAAGGCTGAACCGGTCGAAGCGTGCCATCTCGACCGGAGGGCTGAGGAATGGGGAGCTTTCGCTGCGGCAATTGAGAGCGAACCTGGTCCTGAGCGGTTCTTCGCCAATCCGCCTCTTCGACAACTGCATTCGGATAACGATCATTGTGTATCCACCGCCGGTCGGCAAGGCGGAGAATAGCAGCACGAACACCGTCGTCGCGGTGATGGCGATAGGGCGACAGATCGATGAGAATGGCCGAGTGCCCGCCACGCTGGAGGTTGTCCAATTCAGGCATAGACTGCCTCGGCCTCACTTTGAATAAAAGCTTGGCATTGCGCTGAGCGCCCTCAGCGATGCGAAACCCCGAAAGGCAAATCCAACTTGGAAGATGATCGATAGCGACACCATCGAACCGAACATAAGAGAAGCGGGATTTGAGGATCGGAAGGCGGAATGTAGAACCATCGAGGGTTTGTGCGATAAAATTTGCGGCAGCCGCATTGGTAGCCTCTGCGCATGCTGGATCAGATCCGGCGTTATGAGCGAAGTGATGGGCGCGCTGAGCTCCGCGCTTGGCGACCAGCGGCGAACCGCACTCGCAGTTTAAGCCACCCGACGCTCCCGGAGCGGCGTCTCCAATCCAGATCCTTGAGCCGTCGCTTGCAAGACCCCAGACAATTTTGGGGCCATCCGAACGCCTTTGGCCGATTGTATAACCGATACTGTTGCGGTGCGTCGGTGGGTCCTGAACAGGCACTGGGGCACCTCCTTCGGATGAGCTTGATGTATAAACAACAACCTTTCTATGGCGCAAATACACGATCAGTAGCCTGCCGCGTCATGGAGATGCTTAGCAAGGCTGACCACCGGGTTCAAAGCCGAGCGACTGCGCTATGCGCGGCCGTTCGTGGATGGACAGGCGAATGGAGGATTTTCAGATGGGTTAGAGCACAAGGCTTAGTCCAATGCCTTGCTCATAAAGAAGCGCGGATAAAACGGTTCCGGTCCATCAATTTGACCGAATACCATGAAGCCATGCCTTTCATAAAATGGCTTCGCTTGGAATGCCTGAGTGTCTAAATGCATGTGGTGGCAGCCGCGTTCTCGCGCCTCTTCCTCGGCCATTTTAAGCAATTTCGAGCCGCACCCGCGTCCTCTCAAAGACGCAGGAAGAGCCACCATTTCGATGTGGAAGCCGCCCCAGCGAGAAGAGGCGACCAGGCCGCCAATTACATCTGCTTTCTCGTCTTTCACAAGAATGGCGAAATCCTGATTGTCGAGAAGCTCCACACTCTCATGTGTGAATCGACGAAGAACCTCCAGAACAGCGCTTCGATCGCTCTCGCTGGGTTTATTTGTTCGATGATAGGTGATTTCCGGCATGCGAAAGTATCAAGCGCGCGCTGCGCTCAAGAGCAAGGACTATTGAGAACTGCTCAATTTCGCGCTGCCCGGGAGCAGAGCGAATGTCGGCAGCGGGGTCGGTTGCTGAAAGTCAGGAATTTTTCGCGACCGGGGTCAAGCCGCCGTGCCTCTTTTCGGGATCGCGCGAGGGCCCGGCGCATGACCGGGAATGGGTGGGAAGGCGAATGGAGGCTTCAGGCACGAGGCCCGGTCAAGCTGCAGGGCAGGCCACAAGTTCGGGCGGCGCATTTGCTCAAGAGACTGCCGTCAGGTGATCCTTCACAGCACTTGAGACCGCCTCGTAATGCGTCTGCGCGAGGTCATGGCTCGCCCCAGGGAAGACTTGAAGGTGGGCATGAGGCAGGAGCGCTAAAAGCCGCTCGCCAACCGCAACTGGGCTTATTAGGTCCTCATCACCCCATAGGAGCAATGTGGGCGCGCTAATCGAAGATATCTGACCAGACAGGTCAGGAACCGGATCAGCAATCCATCTGGCGGCCTGCGGGAAGGCGCTGAAGTAGTCTGCTCTCCAATCCGAACCACCGAGATCCACCACCGGAACTCCACCTGACGTCACCGCGAGCACAAGGCCCTTCACCAAATCTGGAAATCTCAGGGCGAGCTTGATGGCAATGAAGCCGCCCATTGATTGAGCGACAATCATCACCGGTCCTGTGATCTCGCTCGCCACCAGTGCAACGAGGTCGTCGACACTCTCGACACCTGGCTTGAGTGGCTCATCGCCGAGGCTCGGCCACGAAAAGAACACGCCCTCCAATTCGGCATGGGCCGCAACTGGTTTCCAGAAGTCGGCGCTGCCTCCGGCGCCAGGAAGAAAGAGAGTCTTGATCATCGCCAATCTTTATTGTGGATTGAGTGATTGCAACAGGCTGTGCCTACGACGCCTTCCGGGTCGGTTGATGAGCGCCGGCTGCTGGCGAGTGACCCGCTAAAGCTGCTGGGCAGCTTTCAGGATCGCGACATGAGCTCACTGATGAACGAGGACGGGTGGTCAGTTGTCGAAGCGCTTTCCCATGCTGATCCGTTCCTCGACCAGATAGCCATGCGTTCGGTAGAACGCCACCACCGCCTCATTGCCAGTCCGGATCTGCAGGTTCGCCTTGAAGCAACCTGCTTTCAAGAGCCGCAGCTCTGCCTCCTTGAGCAGGGCGGAACCGACGCCTTTTCGCTGGTGCGCAGGCTTCACCGCGACGCTGTAAAGCCAGCCTCTGTGGCCATCGTAGCCCGCCATCACCGTGCCGATGACTTCTCCGGCTTCCTCCGCCACGATGAACAGGTCGGGCTGGACTTGGAGTTTCGCCGGGATGGCAACTGCTGCCTTGTTCCAGGGAGAGTCGGTTGGGAACACCTCATCCCAGAGCGCCTCAACGCCTCCGAAGTGCCTGTCTTGATAAGTAACAATGTTCATCATCTGTCCTGATAACGCCTCGGGACGTCTTCAGGAATGGGGTCGATTTCTGAATGGCAGGGATTTCCCAACAGCCGGTGAAAGCCGGCATGCCGCTCTCGGAATCGCTCGTCGGCCCGGCTCATGAAGGCTCGTGGGTGGATTGGCAAACGGCGGCTTTACGCGGACAACGCGAATGTGATCGCTAGCTCGCGGTAGGGCCGACAAGCGCGATCCACTCGGCCTGTGTCTGTGGTTGTTCGGCGAGTGCGGGCACCCCGTCAGGCAGCGTGACCCATGCTTGCTTGCTACTGACCCACAGGTGAGCAGCCGGGACGATCTCGGCGCTTCGATCAAGCGTGCCGCAGCGCAGTGACGCGAAGCCGGGGCGCTTGTCACTTTCGGCGAAGATGCGCACCTTGCATTTGGCACATCCCCAGATGGTTGAAACGGCCCCGCTGGGTTGTTCATATGATCCACTGTCCAGATCGCCTTCGATTTCGAGATCCTGACTTGCAAACAGCATATGCTCGCTGAATGCAGCACCGGTGCGCGTCTGACAGTCTGTGCAATGGCAGGCATAGGGACGAAACCGGAACCCATCGCGCAAGCTAAAGCGGACCGCCCCGCAAAGACATCCCCCCGTTAGGTCGCCCTTCATCCGATCATTCCTTCGTATCTGTTCGGGTTAGCCCGGGCGTTAACATTGTTGTTCCGTGACGATGGCGTCTCACCCAACCTGGTCTCAACACTAAATCGGTAACCAATTGAACCTCTTTCGAAGCTGGTCGCTGGCTCCTTCCCGGAACCATGCGCCATACGAGATGACGACCTGACGCGGCTTCCATGCCAGCATCGCCCTTACAGCTTGCGCACCTACGGCCCGGTTTCGCATGCCGAGCCGATACAACAGCGGAGTTCGCCCATCGGGAAAGGCAACGCCTTCGATCCGCGCAATGAGGCGACCGATGGGCGATTGGTTCTCCAGACGGAGGGTTACAATCAGGTCGGTCAGGATCGCCGTGCTTGATGCCCGGTGGAAGAACACGTGCTCATCGAAAGCACGGCTGCCGGTAAAGATGACCCGCTCGATATCCGCTCGCCACGGATCGCTTTCTGGGTCAGCCAGCACGCCGGAAAACTCGATGTCGGGGCGCTTCTCGGCCAAGCCCCGCGGCCCGATGACCTGGGCATCCGGGTAGTGCTCCTGCCACTGCTTCAGGAACAGGTGGTGATAGAGGTTGGGTGCGATCAGATATCGGACCGGTCCAATCGCATCGATCTGCTCTGCCAGAGCGCGGCTGAGTTGCACAGGGGAGTGGATCCAAACCGCTCCGTCCGTCAGGCGGATGATGGTTGAGCGGGTTCCAAGCCGCAGCCCCATGAACCCGATCTTGTCGCCATCGACGATCCAGATGTTTCTGCCGATGGGTTCAAGTTGTGTCATCATGGCTCGGCACCCGGTAGGTGTGCGGCGCTGTCAGGCCACAGGAACCCGATCAATCCCAGCACGAAGCCGAGAAAGGCCGCCTGCAATGGCAGGGCGACGGCGAATCCCTCAATTCCGAGGACGAAGAAAGCGTAGCTGTTGGCGGCCACGTCACACACCATGATGATCGCTGCCATTGCCAGCCCCGCACGGCGCTTTCCCAGCACAAGCAGCCCCGCGACAGCAGGGTCCAGCACCACCAGCGACGACCAGAACGCCTCGAGCAATATCGGCCCTCCCTCGTAAGGCCTAAGGCCGAGCACCCAGAAGTCTCGCGCATGACTGACGGTGCCGATGGCGAAGCAGACGATGTAAACAACAAGGGCGATCCGCCGCGCCATAGCTCACTACGGTACGGCGACCGGCTGCACAGCCGGGCCGAGCCCGCGCATCGTGCGCCACAGCAGCCCGATCGCCACCACCAGCAGCGCTAGCGAGACGAGGTAGGGCGCGCCGGGAAAGAACAAGCCCTTGTCGTCGGCAAAATGGCCGAAGATCTGCGTCATCATCACCGGCCCGATGATCGAGGTGAGGCTGACCGTGCTCGCAATCGCGCCCTGCAATTCGCCCTGCGAATCCTCGCTGACGCGCACCGTCATCAGGCTCTGCATCGCAGGGAAGGTCATCCCGGTCAGCGCGCCCACCACAATGGCGGCAATCACCATCGGCGTGCCGGTAGCAAAGGCCAGCAGCAGATAGGAGGGGATGCCCAGCAGCAGGCTGTAGCGCGCCGTGTTGGCCGCGCCGAAGCGCGCGATGCTCTTGCCCGTCAGCACCGCCTGCGCCGTGCCGATCAGCACGCCGTAGAATGAGACAGTGAGGCCGCTCACGGTCGGGCTCCAGCCAAACTCAAGCTCGCCCCAGTAGGCCCAGATCGACATCTGCGCCTGCGCGGCGAGCTGCATGAAGAACGCAACGACAAGGCAGGACAGCACGAATGGCGTGCGCGCCATCTGGATCATTGAGCCCAAGGGATTGGCGCGGGCCGGATCGAAGGCGCGGCGGCGCTCGGGTGGCAGGGTCTCGCGCAGGAACACCAGCCCGCCGATCACGCCGAGCGCGGCAAGGCTCGCCGCGATGATGAACGGCGCGCGCGTGCCGATCTCGCCCGCGATCCCGCCCAGCGCCGGGCCGAGCACGAAGCCTGCTGCGCCCGCGCCGCCCAGCATTCCAAAGGCCGCCCCGCGCTTTTCTGCCGGGATGCAATCGGCGATGCAGGAATTGGCCGCCGCCCAGCTTGCCCCCATGATCCCCGATATCAAACGCCCCGCCACCAGCCACGCCAGTGTCGGCGCCCAGGCCATGACGGCGTAATCCACCGCAAGCAGGAACAGCGTAGTGAGCAGCACGGGGCGCCGCCCGAAGCGGTCGCTCAGGCCTCCGATGAAGGGCGCACACAGGAACTGCATCCCGGCATAGGCAAAGGTCAGCAATCCGCCGATTTCGGCAGAGCGATCGAGGCCGGTCTGCGCGATTTCGCCGATCAGGCGCGGCATGACGGGCAGGATCAGCCCGATGCCCAGCATGTCGACAAATACGATGAACGCGACCGCCGCCAGAATATGCGAGCTTTTCCCCCTCATATTCAGAATATTGCACCGGCTGCGGTCAATGTCACGCGGGGACTGGTGCTCGCGACTTAGCCAGCGTCACCGCTTACAGGTCAGGCCATCGATGATTGCATCAAAGCTGGACTGATATTCCTGCGCTGCCGCCGCGAAATCAGCACGGGCGGCACAATCTAGGGCGGCAGCCTGGATTGCGGCGAGGACGATGTTCGAGAGTGGCCCTACGGGCTGCCGCGTCATCAGATCGTCCTCCATAGCCAACGACAGACCAGCGGACACCAACCCGCCAAAGTGTGCGGCGTCGATTTGCCGCCATCGTTCAAACCCCAAGATGCTAGGCGCATCCTGCAAGGTGATGCGGGTGATTGCAGGCTCGGCGCAAAGCTGGAAATAGGTGCGCGTGGCTGCCTTCAGGGCCGAAATCCTGTCTGCCTCCTGCGGGATGCTCGAAGCGACTGTCAGAGCCAGTTGGCCGGAAACCTGCTCGAAGACCTGTGTGAACAGATCCTCCTTGCTGGCGAAGTGATGATAGACTGCGCCTTTGGCGACGTTCGCATCCTTGGCGACGGCGTCCATCGAAGTGCCGGCGAATCCCAGGTTGCCAAACCGATCACGGGCCGCAGCAATGATCTTGGCTCTGGTAATCGCGCGACGCTCTTCCTGACGCACCCCATGCCTCCCGATTGACATACTGACTGTCGGTCGGTATTTACCGACCAATAGTCAGGATAGGTCTTCACCCGAGGCTCAGCAAGATGGACGACACACAGATTCTCTTGGGTAAGGCTGGACTAATCCTCTTTACGCTGGGGCTTTGCATCGGCGCACTTGTTCCCCGGTTTCACAACCCGCGCATGGGCTTGTCGGCACACACTACCGCAGTTCAGAGCGGAACCGCGCTTATCGCATTTGGCTTGTTCTGGCCCTGGTTCGCTATTCCGGATCGGGTGCAGGGACCTCTGGCGATGACGCTGACCGCTTCGTTCGCCGTGCTGGTGCTGAGCCTTGTTTTGGCGGCAAGCTTCGGCGCGAGCGAAGCGCAGCCTATCGCGGGGAAAGGGTTCTCCAGCAGCAAGGCAAAGGAACGGACCGTCTCTGTTCTATCAATCGGCAGTTCAGTCTGTATGCTCCTCGTCTGCCTTTCGATCTGCGTCTATTCGTTGCTGTAACGCGCCGGTGTGAAGATGCAGTGAGGCAATGTTCCGGGCGCATTACCCCCGAAAGGATTTGCGAGCAGGCGATGCGGTGTTAATCGATTGCTTCCACTTTGGAATTGATCATCGGAACTGCTGGTACGCCTTTGCGCCTTGCCCTTGCCAAACATGATGCCGCGATAGCCCTGTCTGCCTTGCGGGGGCTGCGCGGGCGGGTGCTTGATGGGCTGACGTTATTGGGTCTGGTGCCGCTTCTGGCGCTGTTCGCCCGCGCATCGCTCGCCCGATTGCCGGAAGACGTGCGCGAGATGGGGGCCTTTGCTGCGGCATCGCTGCTTGCGACCTTGCTGGGGAAGGCGCTGATAGAACGTCTGTGGTTTCACCGAAGCGACGGCGTTCTGGCCCGCCATGCTCAGCAGCCCCGCGATGGGATCGCATTTGTTGCGCCGCTGCTGCTGGTCGGGATCGCGGTGGGTTTGGGCGCGCTTGCGGTGCTTGGTCTCGTCGATCCCGGCGGGATGGTGCTGGGGGTGTGCAGCGGATTGCCAGCGGGGATGCTGTTCCCCTTTGTGCGAGAGTATGTGCATAAATGGTGGCATCGCGCTGCGCCGAGGCACCTTCTGTCCCTGACCCGAACCCGACCTTCGCTGACCAGAGCGGCGGCGCTGTCGGTGGGGGCGGGCATCATATGCCTGCTGATGCCGTCGAGGTTCTACCTCGATGCCATTGCGACAGGTTTCTATACACTGGCCGTCATCCTGCTGACAGCGCCGGTCGATGCGCGGGTGGTGCGCTACATGACGCTGGTGGGGCACGGGAGCGCGTCGCTGCTGCGCCATTGGTTGCCGACCCAGCTGGCGCTGACATGGCCAGCGACGCTCGTTCTGCTGATTGGGCAGGCATGGGCGTTCGCGGGGGTGCTGGCCGTTTTTGCTGTGGCCCTGCCGGTGCTTACCGCCCTGCGCATCTTCGCCTATCGCGCTCTCATCCGGGTGATCGCCGACTGGACTGTGGCCATCGTGATCATCGCCGCTGCCTATGCCGGCCTTACCGCGCCGCCGCTCGGGCCGATCATCATCCTTGGCGCCATCGTATCGCTTGCCCGGCGGGGGGCCGGGACGAGGTGGTTGCTCGCATGAACACGGCGCTTGTCATTACCGACCTGAACATCAGCCGCAGCGGGCAACCGATCGTGCATGATGTCAGCGCCGAGGTCATGCCCGCCAGCTGGTTCGGCGTGATCGGCGCCAACGGCTCGGGCAAGACGACGTTGCTGCGCGCCATCGCCGGTCGGCTGCCGATTGCACGGGGCAGCTGCGCGCTGCTCGGCAAGGAATGCGCGCAGGATCGCAGCGCGCGGGCGCAGGTGGTCGGTTTTGCCCCGCCGATCAAGCACTTCCCGGCATCGCTGCGCCTGCGCCAACTGCTGGAACTGTCGGGCGATCCGATTGGCGTCCAGCAGGAGCGAAACCGCGAGCTGTGGGACGCGCTGGGACTGCAAGAACTGCTCGATATTCCTGCAGGCGAGTGTTCGTCGGGCATGAAGCAGCGCGCGGCGCTTGCGTTGGCCTTTGCCACGCCCTGCCGGATCGTCATTCTCGATGAACCGTTCAACTGGCTCGATCCGGTTGCAGCCTTCGATGTCCGCGCTGTGCTTGCCCGGATGGTGACAGACGGGCTGGCGCTGGTGACCGCTCTGCACGATCTCACCACGCTATGCGGGTTCTGCGACAGAGGGATCGTGCTCGCCAAGGGGCGCGTCAGCCTGACGCTCGACACCGCCATGCTGCGCGCCGGACGCGATGATGCCGCCCGCTTTGAAAGTGATCTGGTGACGGCGCTGCGATGACCTTGCAGCACGCTCGCATACGGCACAGACTTTCAACCGGCCCGGAGCCCCTGGTGACCCACGTTCTTGATCAACCCTACGACAGCCAGAATGTCTTTGCGGCCATCCTTGCCGGGAGCGCTCCTGCACACCGCATCTTCGAGAACGACACAGTGCTGGCCTTTCTCGATATTGCCCCGCAAGGTCCCGGCCATACGCTGGTCATCCCCAAATCAGGTGCTACCAACCTGTTCGATATCACCTCGGACGATCTTGGCTCGCTTCTCCATGCCGTTCAGCAGGTAGGCAGGATGCTCGTTGTAGCGCTCGAGGCAGACGGTCTGGAAATCCAGCAGCTCAACGGCGCAGCCGCAGGCCAGACCGTGTTTCATCTGCATTTCCATCTGATCCCGCGCTTTGCCGGCGTCCCGATCATCCCGCACGCCGAGTCAGAGGTGGCCGATCAGGCTGAACTTGCCGCCATGGCGGCACGAATTCTGAAGGGCGCTGACCTTGGCCACGACAGTTGATCGCTCATTTTGGATCAGTTGGTCAGGGATTACGGAAGGCCAATTCCCATCAGCGACCGGACGAATTCAGCGAACGGCTCAGCCGAGCGGTCGAGCGCCCTTTAAGCGCTTGCGCCCGGCACGGCACCGGCGAGGCTTGATATCCCGGCACATTCCTGCGCCCCCTTTCCTGCAGAGAGCCAGTTTGGCTTCGAAGGGAGGGCTCAATGGCCGAAAACGTCTCCATGATCGGATACACCCGCGTATCAAAGGCCGATGGCAGTCAGGTCCATCACCTGCAGCACGATGCGCTCATCGCAGCAGGCGTTGATCCCAAGCGGATCTATCAGGACAGCATCTCGGGTGTCCGCGACAGCAGACCGGGGCTGGATGCATGCCTCGCCGCTTTGGTCCCCGGGGACACGCTGGTGATCTGGAAGCTTGACCGGCTCGGCCGCAGCCTGCGCCATCTGGTGAACACTGTCGGCGGGCTGACCGCCCGCGGCATCGGCCGCCGCTTCAAGAACGACACTGAACGCTTGGAAAGCTGTTCGAACTCTACATTAGGATGACCGGCGCAAAGGCCACAGGGGGAAAGCGGCGTGAGAACGCCCAGTGCGGATTTTGATCCCGACTTTCTCACATTAGCAAACTCGTTATATCAAAAAGACCTCATAAAACTGACATAGCCCTTGCGCTGGGGCGCGATCCTGACATAAGCGAATTCATATCGCAAAATCTGGGGCAGTTTCTGAACTATGAATCTGGCGGACTATCGTGCGGGCGAACCAGAGGAGCGGTATGAATATCGCGCCTTCCTGCCGCAGCCGATCCATCACCCATGGGTCATTGCCGATCCCGAACTGCTGCAACTGCTTGGGCAGGCAGACCGCGCGCTGGGTGAACTCAACGCTTTCTCGCAGCTTATCCCCGATATTGCCTTCTTCATCCGGATGCATGTCGCCAAGGAAGCGACACAATCAAGCCGTATCGAAGGCACGCAGACGAATATCGAAGATGCGTTCAAAAGTGCCGATGATCTCAACCCCGAAGAGCGCGACGATTGGGGCGAGGTGCAAAACTACATTCAGGCGATCAATCATTCGATCAATCGCCTGCCCGAACTGCCGCTCTGCAATCGGCTGCTGCGTGAAACCCACGCCATCCTGATGCAGGGGGTGAGAGGCGAACAAAAGATGCCCGGGGAGTTCCGGGTGAGCCAGAACTGGATCGGTGTCAGTCTCAAGAACGCGGTCTTTGTGCCTCCGCATCACGACCATGTGCCCGATCTGATGAGCGATATGGAGAAGTTCCTCCAGGACAGCACGATTGTGGTGCCGCCGCTTATCAAGATTGCCATCGCCC
>Ga0209278_1002194_pt1 | contig 11077 bp, 8 predicted proteins | sample JI81BgreenDNA_FD_187504 | JGI IMG/M metagenome (GOLD analysis project Ga0209278, IMG submission 187504) | Wastewater effluent complex algal communities from Wisconsin, to seasonally profile nutrient transformation and Carbon sequestration -... | ecosystem: Engineered > WWTP > Effluent > Algae... | reverse complement strand
CACCTTCTGCTCGGTCTGCTCCGGCTCGTCGAACAGCTTCATGAACTTGGCGCTGGCCAGCGTGCGCGCAAAGTCCTTGGACATGGGGCTGGGAATGGAGTAGTCGTCGATGTAGATGTCGAGCCCATCCATCACGTTGAAGTGCGGATCGGCGAACAGCTTCTTCATGGCCGCGTTGCGCACGTCGGGCGACACGTCTTTGGCCACGAAGCGGGAAAAATCGGAATCTTTGGTGAGCCGGGCCACATCTTCCAGGGAGGGCGGCGGCGCCTTCTCCTGAGCAGCGGGCGGAGTGTCGCTCTGGGCTGGCGCGGCCCCGGCGGGCACTGCAACCTGAGTTGCACCGGTGGATAGAGGGGGTACAGCCTTGGGCGCGGCGGTGGTTGCAGCTGATGGCACAGGAGCAACAGGCGCCTCGGGCACCGCTTCGCCCGCCTGCTTCTGCACCTTGCGGCGCGACCAGCGGCTGAAGAAATTGTCGTCTTCAGCCACCTTGCGGGCCTCCGGGGTTGCCGCCGCCCTTGCGCTTGGCTTCGGTGCTGATGCGTACCGGGTTGCCAAAGCGGTCGGTCAGGGTCTGGAAGCTCTGTGGGCGCTGGCGGCGCTTGGGCTCGGGCTGGTAGTGCTGGTTCACGAAAGCTGCCAGCCAATCGCACACCCGCGCGCTGGCCGGCACCTGGTCCACCTTTTCCTGGGCATCGAGCCAGCGGCCGGCGTCGTGGTAGCTCAGCGTCACGATCTGGGGCATGGGGGCGGGTTCGCCGTCCACCAGGGTGGGGGCCGCATCGCCCTCGGCATCGGGCCGCCACATGACCCAGAAACAGGGCTGCGGCGCGGTCAGGTTGAGGTAGTAGCCCTCGGCATCGTCGCGGAACAGTTCCACCGTGAAACCAGGGTACAGCCAGTGGGTGGTGCCTGCATCGGCATCGCCGGCTGCGCCTTCCGGACCATCGATCTGGAACGGGCCCGGCCCGGCCGTCCACTGCGCCAGCTCGGGCATGTCGTGTTCGGTCACCACGTCGGCCAACACCCAGCGCCAGGTCTGCCAGCGGCTCATGGGGCCGCTCACCGGCTCGCGGCGCATGACCACGGCGGTCATCAAGGTGGGCCGGGCACCAGTGGGCGCCAGGGGCTCTGTTGTTGTCTCCTGCATCATAGGGGCCGCTGCCAGTATGCCCCTGGGGTTGCCACCGCTGCGCGGGCATCGGTGGCTGAAGCACAATGGAGGACGATCTGCCGGCCCTCATCCTCGGCCCTCATCCTCGGCCATCACGCCACGCCCTACCCATGAACGCCCCTTCCGCCTTCCCCTCCCCGTCCGCCTCCCTGGCCGAGCGCCTGCGCCAGCCCGGACACCCACACAGCCACGGCCGATTCTTCGTCACCGACATCGATGGCGTTTGTCGCGGCAAGCACCTGAGCACCGACAAACTGGCCGACATGCTGGAGGGCGATGGCACCATCTCCAGCGCCGTGTTCGGCTGGGACATGGCCGACGACCTCTACACCGCCGATGTGGACTTTGCCCACCTGCAAGCGCCACTGGGCGAGGTGGGCCTGCGGCTGGACGCCGCCACGGCGCGGCAGATTCCGTGGGACGACGGTCGTTGGGTGGTGCTGGGCGAGCACTTGGCGCCCGATGGCAGCCCGCTGCCCATCTGCCCGCGCCAGGTGCTCAAAGGCGTGCTGCAACGCCTGAACGCGGCCGGTTACAGCGCGCAGGTGGGTGTGGAGTTCGAATGGTTCGTGCTGCAGGAAACCGAACAGTCGGTACGTGCCCAAGGGTTCAAGGGGCTGAGCACGGCCACGCAAGGCATCACCAACTACTCGCCATTCCGCATCGATGCGCAGAAAGCCTTCGTGGCCGACCTGTTCCACTGGCTGCCCGAAGCCGATATCCCCATCGAGGCGCTGCACACCGAAGCCGGCCCGGGCAATTTCGAGGCTGCGCTGCGCTACGGCGAAGCCCTGCAAAGCGCGGACCGCGCGGTACTGTTCAAGCAGGCAGTGCGCGAAATTGGCCGGCCACATGGCCTGCTGAACACGTTCATGGCCAAGTGGTCCATGGCCTACGGCGGTTGCGGCCAGCACATGCACCAGAGCCTCTGGCGCGATGGCCGGAACGTCTTCCATGAAGCAGCGGCTGGCTCGGGCGCCCCCAGCAAAACCCTGCGCCATTACATCGCCGGGCAGCTGCATGCACTCCCCCACCTCATGGCGCTGTATGCACCCACCGTGAACAGCTACAAGCGGCTGGTCGATGGCATGCTGGCGCCGGTTCATGCCAACTGGGCGGTGGATGACCGCCACGCCTCCCTGCGGGTGGTGCCTGGTGGCGCGCACAGCCAGCGGCTGGAAACCCGCGTTCCAGGCGCCGACGCCAACCCTTACCTGGCCATGGCGGCGGCCATTGCATCGGGCTTGTATGGCATAGAGCACCAGCTGGAACCCGGACCGGCGCGCACCGCCAGCGAACCCGGACCGCGCTTGCCGCGCACGCTGGAAGAAGCCACCGACTACATGGCCGGCTCGGCCCTCGCGCGTGAGCTGCTGGGCGGGCCGTTCATTGACCACTTCGTGCAGACGCGGCGCTGGGAACTGCGCCGCTTCCACAGCGCCGTGACCGACTGGGAACTGGCCCGCTATCTGGAACTGGTCTGAGCCGGCTTCAGTACGTTTCCAGGTGCAGCCGGCCCTCGGCCTTCAGGCTGGCACCCAGGCGCTCCCAGTCCAGGCCGGCGTCCTTCACCACATCGCGCAGGGCCATGACCACGCCCTCCTCCATGCTCTTGAGCCCGCACACATAGATATAGGTGTTCGGGTCCTGCAGCAGGGGCACCAGATCGGCGGCGCGCTCGCGCATGAGGTCCTGCACGTAGCGCTTGGGCTGGCCCGGCGTGCGGCTGAACGCCAGGTTGATGTCGATGAAGTCTTTGGGCAGCTTTTGCAGCGGGCCAAAGTACGGCAGTTCCTGCTGCGTGCGGGCACCAAAGAACAGCATGAGTTTGCCGCTCTCGAACTTGCCGCTGGCGCGCAGGCGCCGGCGCCACTCGGTCATGGCACGCATGGGAGCGCTGCCGGTGCCAGTGCAAATCATCACGATGTGCGACTTGGGGTGGTTGGGCATGAGGAAAGAAGCCCCGAAAGGCCCGATCACCTGCACCGTGTCGCCCACCTTCAGGTCGCACAGGTAGTTCGATGCCACGCCATGCACCGGCTTGCCCTGGTGGTCTTCCAGCACCCGCTTCACCGTGAGCGAGAGGTTGTTGTACCCGGCGCGCTCGCCGTTGCGCGGGCTGGCAATGGAGTACTGGCGCGCGTGGTGCGGCTTGCCCTTGGCGTCCGTGCCGGGCGGAATCACGCCCACCGACTGGCCTTCCAGCACCGGGAAAGGCACGGTGCCCATGTCGAGGACGATGTGGTGCGTGGTGCTGGACGTGCCTGCCTCGCTCACCTGGAAATTGCCCACCACCGTGGCTGTGGTGGGCGCCTTCGGCCCATACAGGTTGGTGTACGGGTGCGCGGCCGACCACGGCGGCAACGTGGCGCCGTAGGCCGCGCTGTGGAAAACGTCGGCCTCGCCCGAACCTGCGGCACCAGCCGCTTTGGCCAGCGCAGCGGCAGCCGCCTCCACCGCGCCGCCTTCCACGGGTTCCGCACCGGCGTCAGCGCCAACTGCTGCCTCCAGCTCTTCGGCCGGCAGCGGTGCGGGCAGTTCGTCCCAGCCCAGTTGCTCCTCGATCGAATAGGCGCGCACGCGCGGCATGTCGCGCCAGTTGTCTATCGAGCCCGTGGGGCACGGCGGCACACAGGCCATGCAGAGGTTGCACTTGTCCGCGTCGACCACGTAGTTGCGGTCGTCGTGGGTGATGGCACCCACGGGGCACGTGGCCTCGCAGGTGTTGCAGCGTATGCAGATCTCCGGGTCGATCAGGTGCTGCTGGATGACAGCGGCGGTGGCAGACATCAGTTGAAACGCACGTAGTCGAAGTGGGTGGGCTGGCGGTTGATACCCATGACCGGCGGCGCAATCCAGTTGGCAAACTTGCCCGGCTCCACCACACGGCCCATGAGCGAGGCCACGTAAGCGCGGTCCTGCTCGGAGGGCAGCCACTCGTTCTTCTTGGCTTCCCATTCGGCCGCAGACACCACGCGTCCTTCGGGGCTGGTTTTCACGCCGGCCAGGGTGCCAATGTTGCGGTGGAAGGCCTTGTGCGGCACCTGCAGGCGGAAAGGAATGCCGGCCTTGCTGATCAGGCGGTTCCAGCGCTCCACACCGGCCATGGAGTCCTTGATGTAGTCGTCGCGCAGCACTTCGTTGAGCGCGTTGAGCATGGGCACTTCCTTCTCCACCAGCGCGCCGTTCTGCACGTCCAGAACCTTGTAGGTGTTGCCCTTGAGGATGTGGTCGTCGTCGCGCTTGCCTTCCTCGTAGCGGCCTTTCAGGCCACTGCTGTAGAAGGTGGCGGCGTTGCTCGACTGGTCGGCGCCGAACAGGTCGATGGTGACGCTGAAGTGGAAGTTCAGGTAGCGCTGGATGGTGGGCAGATCGATCACGCCCGCGGCGCGCAGCTTGGCCACGTCGTCGGTTTTCAGCTGGTTCATCATCTCGCAGGTGCGCGTGATGACGCGGCCCACGCCGGACTCGCCCACGAACATGTGGTGCGCTTCCTCGGTCAGCATGAACTTGGTGGTGCGGGCCAGCGGGTCGAACGCCGACTCGGCCAGCGCGCACAGCTGGAACTTGCCGTCGCGGTCGGTGAAGTAGGTGAACATGAAGAAGCTCAGCCAGTCGGGCGTTTCTTCGTTGAAGGCTTCCAGAATGCGCGGGTTGTCCTCGCTGCCGCTGTTGCGCTCCAGCAGGGCTTCGGCTTCCTCGCGGCCATCGCGGCCAAAGTACTTGTGCAGCAGGTACACCATGGCCCACAGGTGGCGGCCCTCTTCCACGTTGATCTGGAACAGGTTGCGCAGGTCGTACTGGCTGGGCGCAGTCAGGCCCAGGTGGCGCTGTTGTTCCACGGAGGCGGGCTCGGTATCTCCCTGCGTCACGATGATGCGGCGCAGGTTGGCGCGGTGTTCGCCAGGCACGTCCTGCCAGGCGGCTTCGCCCATGTGGTCACCGAAATGGATCTTGCGGTCCTGCTCGGCAGGGTTCAGGAAGATGCCCCAGCGGTAGTCGGGCATCTTCACGTGGTCGAACTGGGCCCAGCCGGCCGGGTCCACGCTCACGGCGGTGCGCAGGTACACATCGAAGTTCTGCGAGCCTTCGGGGCCCATGTCCTGCCACCACTGCAGGTAGTTGGGCTGCCAGTGTTCCAGCGCGCGCTGCAGGGTGCGGTCTTCGCTCAGGTTCACGTTGTTGGGGATTTTTTCGCTGTAGTTGATGCCTGACATGGGTGTCTCCGGACAAGAAAACGCGGTGGAGAGGCATTTGGTTGCAACAGACTCCACCGGGAAACCTGCTGCACAACAATTTCAAGAAATCAGACGCGGTTGAAGTCGAAAGTGGCTTTGTCGCCTTTGCCGTACACCTTCAGTGCGCCTTTGTCGCCCACGGCATTCGGGCGGTTGAAGATCCAGTTCTGCCAGGCCGTGAGGCGCCCGAAAATCCGCGTCACCATGTTCTCCTGCTGGCAGAAGCGCAGGTTGGCCTCCAGCCCGGTGAGCGCGTCGGGCGACATGGCCGCGCGCTCTTCCAGCACCAGCCGGATTTCGTCGGCCCAGTCGATGTCGTCCAGTGCGGCCGTCACCAGTCCCAGCTTGGCAGCGGCGTCGCCATTCAGGGCCTGGCCGATGGCACCGCGCACCGCTTCCATGGGAGCGGCTTCTTCGTAGAAGCGCCGCGCCAGCCGCGACTGCCCGGTCACCATGGGCAGATAGCCCAGGTTCATCTCGCTCAGGGTGAGGGTGGGTTCCTGCTCCGGCGTGTCGGGCAGCACCTGCATGTAGGCGCGGTCGGCGCAGAAGGCCAGTTCGGCCAGCGTGCCGGCAAAGCAGGAGCCAGACTCCACCAGCGCAAACAAGCTGCGCGAGGACACATCGAGCCGGGCCAGCGTGCGGCGCAGCATGCCTATGGTTTCGCGCACCAGCCAGTGGTTCTGGTGGGACGCCAGGGTGGCGTCCACGGCCAGCACGGCAGCGGCATCGCCCTGGGTTTTCAGCAGCCACGTGCCCACGTCCAGTTCGTTGGTGCGCATGTGCAGGATGGCATCGTCCAGCTCGCGCGCCATGGCCAGCGGGTACCAGTTCACACCGGCCGCCTCTATGCCCGCCACATCGGTGGGCTGCGCGCCGGTGGGCGCTTTCACGGTGAAGGTGGCGTGGCGCTTGCTACGGTCTATGGTTACCGTCACGTGGGTGTAGCGCAGCGCGTCGGCGTCTATCTGCCGGTTCAGCGGGGTCAGCTCCACGGGCTTGCCGTCGGTGGGGCGGTCGCTTTGCGCAGCCAGCTTTTCGGCGCGCTCGCGCACCACCTGCTGGAACTGGCTGGGCTTGGGCGCTGCGTCCACCAGCCGCCAGTCCACCGCCTTCTGGCCGCGCACGCCTTCCACGCTGGTGCAGAACAGGTCGGCCAGGTCGTGGCGCACATGGCGCTTGTCGGTCACGCGAGTCAGGCCGCCGGTACCGGGCAGCACGCCCAGCAGCGGCACTTCGGGCAGGCTCACCGCCGAAGAACGGTCGTCCACCAGCACGATGTCGTCGCAGGCCAGTGCCAGCTCGTAACCACCACCGGCGCAGGCGCCGTTCAGCGCGGCCACGAACTTGATGCCAGAGTAACGGCTGGCATCCTCCATGCCGTTGCGGGTTTCGTTGGTGAACTTGCAGAAGTTCACCTTCCACGCGTGGCTGGACAGGCCCAGCATGAAGATGTTGGCGCCCGAGCAGAACACGCGGTCCTTCAGGCTGGTGAGCACCACGGTGCGCACTTCGGGGTGCTCGAAGCGGATGCGCTGCAGCGCGTCGTGCAGTTCAATGTCCACACCCAGGTCGTAGCTGTTGAGCTTGAGCTTGTAGCCGGGGCGGATGCCGGCGTCCTCGTCGATGTTCAGGCTCAGGGTGGCAATGGCGCCGTCGAAGCTGAGCTTCACGTGGCGGTAACGCGAAGGGTGCGTCTGGTACTCAACGATGGGCGTCTGCGACATGGAGTCTCCTGGGGTGTTCTGGGTGCCGCCATCGGCATGGTTGCAGTATATTGCAAGCCCGGAATCCCTGTCAATGCACTTTAATGCATATTTTATGGAGCCCCACGCGGACAGGACGCCCAGACGGTCGGGCGGTCACGCGGGCAAAGCCAGCAACTGCCGCACCTGCTGGCGCAACAACCGAAAGCCCGCCTCCAGGTCCTGGGCACTGGTGTTGAACACCAGATCGGCCTTGGAATAGAACGGCATGCGGCCCTCCAGAATGCGCTTCAGGTCTTCCATGGCCTCGCGGCTGGCGGCCATGGGGCGCAGGTCGCCCTGGGCAGCCACACGGTTCATGTGGTCCTCGGGGTCGGCCTGCAGCCACACCGTGGTGCAGTGGTTCAGCAGCACGTTGAAGTTGGCCGAATCGGCCACCAGCCCGCCGGGCGTGGCAATCACCACCTCGGGGTAGATTTGTATAGCCTCTTCCAGTGCGCGGCGCTCGTAGCGGCGGTAGGCATGCGCCCCGTACAGGTTGTGAATCTCGCTGATGCTGCAGCCGGCAAACTGCTCGATCTGGCGGCTCAGTTCGATGAAGGGGTAGCCCAGGTCGTCGGCCAGACGCTGGCCCAAGGTGGACTTGCCAGCCCCGCGCAAACCGATGAGCGCCACGCGGGCCTCGCGGCCTTGCGGGTCGGACGTGCCGGCGCCGAACAGGGCGGCAATGCCGGCGCGCGCCTGGTTGAGTTCCTCTTCACTGCGGCCCTGCAGCAACTCGCGGATCAACAACCATTCGGGGGAACTGGCGGTCACATCGCCCAGCAGCTCGGCCAGCGAGCATTGCAGCGCCTGCGCCACCTGCAGCAGCACCAGGATGGACGCATTGCCTGTGCCGTACTCCAGGTTGGCCAGATGCCGCTCGGACACATCGGCGGCCAGCGCCAGCGCCTTGCGCGTCATGCCGCGGCGCGAGCGCAGGGTGCGCACACGCTCACCGAGCGCCAGCAGGAAAGGGTGACGGGATTCGTCGCCGCCGGCCGGGCTGGCGCCCACAGCCGGCGTGGTGGCCCCGGATTCGGCCGCAGCAGGCGCTAGGACAGACAGACTCATGGGGCAGTTCCTTGCACAGACGAAAGGGCGGGTGCGGGCTGGCAACCTGCACGGGGTAAACCCTGACCTGCTGCTGGCTTGAGGACCTCGCCAAAACATGCACTTTACTGCATACTGACCGGACCGCCCAGATAAGCAGGATACTGCATTTATACAACCATAAAGACGGCCTGACCAGCCTGACGGAGACGCCATGAGCCCCCAGACCACCTCCTCCCCTGCGCCCCATGCCGGGCCACCTGCCGGGCCACCCACCGGACCATCGGCCGGCCCCTTCAATTTCGCGGCCTACCTGCTGGAGGTGAACCGGGCACGCCCCCAGGCCACCGCCCTGATCGACGACCGCAGCACGCTCAGCTACGGGGAACTGGACAGACAGGTTCGCGCCTGTGCCGCCGCCTTGCGCGCCACGGGCCTGAAGCGCGAGGACCGGGTGCTGCTGCTCATGCACGACTGCCACGAGTGGGTGGTGTCCTTCCTGGGCGCGCTGTACGCGGGCGTGGTGCCGGTGGCGGTGAATACGCTGCTCACCGCGCAGGATTACGCCTTCATGCTGCAACATGCCCGCGCGCAGGCGGCGCTGGTATCGGCGGCACTGCTGCCTACCCTTCGGGAGGCCATGGCACTGGCAACGGCCGACGCGGGCAACGAGGTGCAGCGTGTGGTGGTGTCGGGGCAGATGGATGGTGCACCACACCTGGCGGGGGAAACACCCTGGGCCGCATTCATGGCTGCCGGGGGGGAAAGCGGGGCAGCGCTGCAAGCAGCACCCGCCCGCACCCACGCCGACGAGCCCGCCTTCTGGCTCTACTCATCGGGCTCCACCGGGCGCCCCAAGGGCACGGTACACACCCAGGCCAACCTGTACTGGACTGCCGAGCTGTACGCCCGCCCGGTACTGGGCCTGACCGACAAGGACACGGTGTTCTCGGCGGCCAAGCTGTTTTTTGCCTACGGGCTAGGCAATTCCCTGAGTTTCCCGTTGAGCGTGGGCGCTGCGGTGGTGCTGATGGCCGAACGCCCCACCCCGCCTGCCGTGTTCCAGCGCCTGAAGGGCGAAACCGCCACACTGGCTGGCCGCAAACCCACCGTGTTCTATGGCGCACCCACCGGCTACGGGGGCATGCTGGCCCAGCCCACCCTGCCCGAGCGCCGGGAAGTGGCGCTGCGGCTGTGCTCATCGGCCGGCGAGGCGCTGCCCCGCGACATTGGCGAGCGCTGGACCGCCCGCTTTGGCTGCGACATCATCGACGGCATCGGCTCCACCGAGATGCTGCACATCTTCCTCTCCAACCGCCCCGGCGATGTGCGCTACGGCACCTCGGGCACACCGGTGGCCGGCTACGAGGTGGAGATACGCGGTGAGGACGGGCTACCCGTACCTCCCAACCCGGACGGCTCCATCGACATTGGCGACCTCTTCATCCGCGGGCCCAGCGCGGCGCTGATGTACTGGAACGACCGTGCCAAATCGCGCGACACCTTCCAGGGCAGCTGGACGCGCAGCGGCGACAAATACACCCGCGACGCCCACGGCTACTACACCTACGCCGGCCGCAATGACGACATGCTCAAGGTCAGCGGCATTTACGTGTCGCCGTTCGAGGTGGAGGCCACGCTGGTGCAGCACCCCGCCGTGCTGGAAGCCGCCGTGATTGGCACCACCGACGCCGAGGGGCTGACCAAGACCAAGGCCTTCATCGTGTTGAAGCCGGGCCAGAGCCTGACAGAGGAGGAGGTCAAGGCGTTCGTGAAAGAGCGGCTGGCGCCCTACAAATACCCGCGCCTGATCGAGTTTCTGCCCGAGCTGCCCAAAACCGCCACGGGGAAGATACAGCGTTTCAAGCTGCGGGAGAAAGAGGCAGCCCGCTGAGCCCCGCAGCAAACCGGTGAGTCAGGGGCCCAGCAGGAAGCTCTGGGTGGGGTCGGACAGCGCCGGGTTTGGCTCGTCGCTGTCGTCCTTCAGAGCCACACCGCTGGTTTGCAGCTGGCGCGCGCCCTCCAGCAACTGCACCAGTTTGGCCGCAGCAGCCGCCACAGGCAGGCCTTCCGGGCGCACGTTGGAAACGCAGTTCCGGCGCGCATCGGTCAAGCCGGGTTGCGGGTCCCAGGTCAGGTAAATGCCCAGGCTGTCGGGCGAGCTCAGTCCAGGCCGCTCCCCAATGAGCACCACCACACAACGGGCGCACAGGCCGGCGCCCACCTCATCGCCCACCGCCACACGGGCGTTCTCCACCAGGGCCACAGGGCCTACCGACCAGGGGCTGCCCGAGGCACGCAAGCGATCCAGCGTAGCGGCCACCAGCGGGGCGGCGTGCTGGTGCACGGCTTGCGCGGAGAGCCCATCGCCCACCATGAACACCAGGTCCACCTGTTCGGCACCACCCGCAGGAGCGGCACGGCCGCGCTGCGCCAAGGCGGCCTGCGACCCATCACTGAGACGCCGGCCCAGGTCTGGGCGCTGCAGGTAGGCAGCGCGGTCGGGAGCGGCGCTCTGCAGGTGTAGCACCGCCAGCCCCAGAGATTCAAGCTGCCGCGCCACACCCGCAGCATCGAAGGGCAGGTGCACGGCGTCGCGAGCCAGCGCGTGGGCCAGCTGGAAAGCCAGGTGTGGAGCAGTGGGCAGGCTATGGCCAGCACGGCCCAGCGCTATGCGCGCGCGGGTGAATTCGCGCAGCGCTTCCCAGCGGGCAGGAACGACGGCGGGCGCTGGCGCACTCGGCAGCGCCGGGCGGCCTTGCTCGTCCCCAGCAGACCCCTCCATCAGGCGGCCAGCCGCGCCAGTGCTGGCGAGAACGCCGGCGGCAAATCGCGCGCCAGCCGGGCCATGCCGTGGTCCTCAG
>Ga0209278_1002192_pt1 | contig 11083 bp, 5 predicted proteins | sample JI81BgreenDNA_FD_187504 | JGI IMG/M metagenome (GOLD analysis project Ga0209278, IMG submission 187504) | Wastewater effluent complex algal communities from Wisconsin, to seasonally profile nutrient transformation and Carbon sequestration -... | ecosystem: Engineered > WWTP > Effluent > Algae... | reverse complement strand
CATGAATGGCAACAGTGTGACGGTGGCCAGCATTGAAGGCACTACCGTTGGTGCAGCAGTGCGTAGCAATGTGGCTGGAGCTGTTACTTTTACCGTGAGTAGGGCGAGTGGCACCTACAATTACCAAGGAACCATCGTCAACGGATCGGGTACGGTATCGGTGACCAAAGATGGGGCATACATCCAGGTATTTGGAGGCAACAACACCTATACAGGCAATACGAACATCGATGGCGGTATCTTGCGTGCTAACAGCAATACGGCCTTTAGCAGTGGTTCGGTGCATGTTTTGGCCAATGTGGCTGGTGTGGAACTCGACATGACCGGCTACGACATGACCATCTCCTCGCTTTCGGGCGGAGGCACTACCGGCGGTTTGGTTCGTTTGGGAACAGCTGCCCTCACCTTGGGAGGAAACGGCAGCTTTACCTACAGCGGTCGCATCATCGGAGAAGGTGTTGCCGGCGGCTTGGTAAAACAAGGAACCGGGGTGTTCACGTTGGCACGTAGTCCCGAGTACGAAGGCTTCACCCGGGTAAACCAGGGCACCTTACGGGCAGGTGCCGACCTTGCTTTTGTGGGCAACCTCATCATCAGCAACACCCTCACCGGCCGATTCGATTGTGCTACTTTTGCCAGTTCTGCACCCTTCCTTTCGTTTAACAGCACCCGTCAAGCTGGTGGTACCTGGGGCAGCACTACTTCTTCGGCACTCAATAAAAACGACACCTATTTTACCTCGGGTTCAACCGGCACCATCTTCATCAACGATGGCCGACGCGAAGGCTATTGGTTGGGTACGGTAAGTAATAACTGGTTTACTGCTGGTAATTGGCACGACAACATCGTGCCTACCAGCACCACCGAGGTGGTGATAGAAGACATGAGCATCAACGCGCCGGTACTCAATGGCACCGGAAACTGCGGCAACATCATCATCTTTCCCAATGCCCAGCTCACCCTGCAAGGCAGCAGTACCTTGAATGTGTACCTCGAAATGTTCAACAGCGGCTTGCTCATTCCGAATACGTCTACCGTGGTGTTTCGCCGCGCAACCGGCGTAACCCGTGCATTGGCGCGCCCCGACGGGGTGAACCCCGATTTCCACGAGGTGGAATACCTGGGCACCGGTACCCTGCGTTTCCAAACCAGTGTACCAACGCCCATTGAACTCACCGGTACCTTGCGCAATACCGGAGGAGGTACTGTTGACTTTATAGGCAAAGACTTTAATGCCGGCGCCCTCGAAGGCATTGGCACCCTCACCAACACCGGCGCTTTTCCTACCGTCCTCAGCCTCGATGCCGCCAGTGGCAGCGCGAGTTTTACGGGTAACATCCTCAATGGAACGAGTGGACTGAGCCTGGTGAAGTCGGGTGCATCAACCCAAACCCTTTCAGGCAATAACACCTACGCCAATGGCACCACGCTTTCGGGTGGCACGCTGCGCGTGCTCGACAATGCAGCCGCTCTCGGCACGGGCGATCTCACCATCAACGGCACCACCCCCACGCTCGAACTCAGCCGAAGCACAGGCGGCAGTCTCACCCTCACCACCAATGTAACTGTGGCTGCCAATGCCACCATCCGTTCAAACACCAATACCACAGGTGCAGGCGCAAGCTTTACCCTTGGTACCCTCAGCATCGGCGCCTTTACCCTTACCCTTGAGGGCGGAGCCAATGTGACCAGTGGCACAGCAGGCATTGCCTTCGGTGCCACCACCCATACCGGTGCACCTACCTATACGGTGAACAATCCCGCAGGAGGAGGTCTTACCCAATTCAGCCTGGGAACCCTCACAGGCTCCACCTTTGCCACCACCATCAATGGCTCGGGCGATATGGTGCAAACGGGTCCCTGGACCATTGCCACCACTGCCAGCGCAAGCGCCATTACCTACAACGGTACCGGCCGCCTGGTTTTGAACCAGGCCAATGTCCTTTCCGACCGCATTACCATCACCACAGGAACCATTGTAGCCACCGCCAACGCGGCTGCTTTGGGTACAGGGTCTAACATCTACCTCAACGGAGGAACCCTCAGTTTGCAGAATGATGTTCCTTTGGCATTCAACAGGCCCATGTTCATGCCGGTGGCCAGTACCCTGGTAAGCGATCGTGTGACACCCGGCGATGGGGTAACCCACACCATGGGCGATTTTACCCTGCAGGGTTCGGTTGCCACTGTGACCGTCAATGCCGGCAACAACATCACAGGTGGTTTGGCCGGGATAGGCGTGGGGCGCTTGACCACCGTTACCGCTACTACCCATCAAATCGACACGAATGCCTTGCTGAGCATTACTCAGGTATCGGGTGCGCATACGCTTACCAAACTGGGACTCGGCCAAACGCGCATCACCGGTGGTCTCAATGGTACCCGCACACAGGCAACCACCCTCACCGCCGGCAGCTTGCGGTTGGAGGCATTTAATGCTTTGTCGTCGGGCACAGCCACACTGAACATCGACAACGGCGCCACCCTCGAACTTGCCGGCGATGCCAATACCACCTTCAATGGCACCACGGTCTTGCTGCGCGGCGCTTCACAAACCATCCGCGTTGACCGCGCAACCGCCAGTGCTGGTGAAGTAACGCACACCATTGCCAACCTGAGTTGGAATGCCAACAACCTCGAATTGGTGGTTGAACGTGGCAGCAACATGAGCGGAAGTGATTTAGGACGCCTCGGCATGACCGCCGTTACCCAAAATACGGCCAACCGCACCTACAATTACCTCACGCGTCCTTTCGCCAGGGTCGATTGGCCCAGCTTTACCCTCACCGCAGCCAACATCGTGTTGAACCACCGCGGCCAGGGCATTTTGGGCCAGGCCAACGCAACTTCCATCATCACACCTATTAGCACGGTGATCAACCAATTGGGCGGCGGACAACTCTGGTTCAATGGCGCCACCGATACCATCAGGGCAACGGTGAATGTTGACAGCGGCCAGCTGGTGGTTGAAAATGATCAGTTGCTGCGTTTGGTGAACCTCACAGGTGTAGGACAAATCAACCCGCTCGATACTTCTTATACGCTTTCCATGGCCTTTGATGGGGTACGCCAATCGCCCCGTTTGTACGGCAGCGTGGCCTCGCCGGCACAATTCAGAAGCGATACCCGTTTCACCCCCGGCAGTACCGGCATGTTTGGACTTAGGGGCACCCTCGAATTTGTGACCCCACCCACGGCTGGCCGAAGCAGCTTTTTGTTGCCCGTTGCGCCGGTGGTGCGCCTGTACGACGCAACCGGTTTGTTGATCAGCAATGCCCAAAATACCAGTCCCATACGCGCTTTCCTCTCACAAACCGACGGAGTTGGTCGTGGTTTGCTGCGTGGCGACAGCGTTGAAATCATTCAACGAGATACCGCCCGCTTCGACAGCCTGCGCCTCGGGGGCATCGTGGGCTTCCAATACCGCATTGCTTTCATTGTCGACAGCCTGGTAACCCCGGCCATCGAAAGCGGTAACCTCACGGTTTCGCCCGGACCTATCGATCCCAACAAATCGAGCGTGATCTTCAGCGTGGATACTGCCATTGCCAATGGCATCGACTCGGTAGAGATCACGGTACTCATTCAAGACATCGACAGCAACAAAATCATCAACGAGGTGGTGAGCGTTACCCAACCGCCGGGCAAACTCAGCACCATCACCGCCTTGAACTCGAGCCTTTCTGACCAGGACGGTATTGCCCGTTTCAGGGTGCGTGCCACGGTAGCCGACAGCATCGACTACAAAGCCATTGTGCAGGTGGGGGGAGATGAACCTTTCGGTGATTCAGCCAGGGTATACTTCATTCCTGGTCCTCCTTTCCGACTCACTTACCGCTTCCAGCCCTATACCACGGCGGTCGACAACATTTTTATACCACCCATCGAAGTGCTTATTTTCGATTCGCTTGATAACCAAATGTGGACCGATACGAACCAGGTGAGCCTCGCCCTTGTACCCACTGGTGCCATCAACGGCGTTACCACGGCTACTGAAAGTAGAGGAAGTGTGGTGTTCCCCATCATCTCCATCTCCAATGGAGGCAGTTATGTGATGCGGGCCAGCCTGGCCCCCTACAATTTGAACATCAATTCGCTGGCATTCGACATCTTCGAAAACCTCTACTTCGGTGGCAATGGCGATGGCCACAACCTGAACATTGCCCGCGAACAGAACCTCAAAGGGCAGTATGTACTGCGGGTAGGCGGCACCTTTGTAGCCCAGGGCAAGGTGTACGACGGAACCACCAATTTGGGCGGCACCGGTATATTGAGCAGCAACCTCACCCTCACCGGTCTGGTGCCTGAGTACCCCAACATTACCTTCGATTCGGTTGACTACCGCTTCATTTCTCCCGCTGTGGGCGAAAACCGCGTGGTGTTGGTGAACCGCATCTTTGTTTCGGGAAGCGACATCCTCGAATACGTAACCAGCACCAACGACGGTCCCAGTGGTTTTGCCACCATCAAAGGACAAAGCTATTTTGGTGGCAACGGCAAAGGCGATGATGTAGCGCAAAGCGATACGCTCTTCCTCGATGGGGTAGAGCCGGTGCCGAGCCGTTTGCGTTTTGAGCCTGGTCCAGGCGACCAATTGGCCAATGAGCCTTTTAGCATTACTGCCCGTTTACTTTCGGCCGATGGTAGGGTAGTGCCTTTTGGTGTAGACACCGCCATCCTGTCGTTTTATACCAATCCAACCTCAGCGAATTTGGGAGGAACACTCAGCCGTGGATTTACCGCAGGTGAGGCCGTTTTCAACGATGTGAGCGTGAGTGCAGCAGGCACAGGCTTTGAACTCACTGCCGATGTAAGTGTGGGCAATTACCCCATCGATACCGGTGTAAGCGAGGCTTTTGATGTATTTGTGCTTTACAGCGGTGGTGAAGGCCGGGGCGACAGCGCCATTACCACCTTCAGCAGGGGCATCGACGGATTTATATACGATGGTTGGTTAGGCGGAGCCTCCGGCAACCCGGCGAGTTGGAAAACCGATGCCAACTGGAGTTCACGCCTGAGTCCGCGCGATACCAGCCGCATCATCATTCCCAGCCGCGTTTACCAACCCCGCATTGAAAGAAATGCAAATCCGGCCCTGAATAGTTTTGTGTTGGCCAGCGGCGGCAGCCTCATTTTGTTGGAAGACGCCACCCTCACCATCGACAGCGGAACCACCGGCGGAGCAGCTGCCAACGGCCCGCTTTTCAAATTGTCGGCGGGTAGCAACGTAAGCACCCTGGGCGACAACAGCAAAATCATCATCGAGCCGAACGCCCGCTACGTCAACCTCACCGGCAACCGCCCCCGCATTGAAAGCCGCCAGCGCTTTACGGGTGTAAAAGGCTGGCGTCAGGTGGCCAGTCCGGTGCGCACCACTTATGCCGACTTCCTCGACAGCCTCGAAACCCAGGGTTATCCAGGCTCAAAATACGACAGCCTGCAACCCAACATCCTGTGGTTTGCCGAAACCGATACCGGCACCACCCTGCAAAGCTGGCGCAAGCCTGGCAATGCCAGCGATTCGGTGGTGGTGGGTCGTGGCCATTTTGCTTATGTGTTCAATGGAGCGGGCTACCCGGCCAGCGTTAGTGGTGGCGGCAATTACCGCGATACCTTGCCGGTTACCCTCACTGCAACCGGCTTGGAGCCCGACTTGAGCAGCGATTTTGTCTTCCCCGAACTCACCTACACCCCGCGCAGCCTCAGCACCATTGCCGATACGGTGGGAGGTAACCGTTTCTTCTTGGATGAAAATGTGGCCGATCAGGGCTGGAACCTGCTCGGCAATCCCACGCCCAGCGTTTTGAATTGGGACCAAAGCGGTGGGGCCTGGACGGCAACCAACCTCAACAACACCTTCTACATTTGGGATCCCGACTTTTCAAACGGCGAAGGAGGTTACCGTTATTGGAACGGCAGCATTGGCAATGTGAACGACACTACCCTCGAAACGGGCTTTTTGGCTCCCTGGCAGGCCTTTTGGGTACATGCCAATGCGGCCAACCCCGAATTGCGGGTGAACAACAGCGCCAAAAGCGACAGCAGCCAGCGTTTTTACAGCCGCACCCAAAGCAAACCACCTCATGTAGCCTTTAAGGTGCAGGGTGCCGGCATGGAAGCCGATGCCTATGTGAGCTTTGGTTGGGAGGGCATTACCGGTCCCGACCGTTACGACGCCTACCAGCTCGATTCGTACAACGACAATTGGTTGATGTTGTATAGCCAAAGCTCGGTACAGCACCGCAAACCTTTGGTGATAAACCACCTGCCCGACCAGTTCGATGCTGAGTTGGCCATCCCCCTGCAGCTGTCGGCAGCTAGGGAAAGAGCTCCGCTTTCGGGAAATTATTCCCTTTCTTGGAAAGTTTCTGACAACTGGCCGGCCAATTGGGGTTTGGCGCTCATGGATCATTATGCCGAAAAAGTAATTCCACTTGACCGTACCAACCGGCACGAATTTACCTACCAGGCCCCTGCTCAACCTGCCGCGAGGCTCTCGCAAGAGGAGGGTGATTTTCGCTTGCCAGGTGCCGTAATGCATCAGAAACAAGGAAATGAGGCGAATCCGACCCTTCGCCAACAGCGCGAACCACAGCGTCCGTTTACCCTGGTGGTGCTGCCAAATTATACCGGTGAAACCATTGCTTATCGGCCCGATCATCCCTATCTTTATCCTCCGGCACCCAATCCTTTTGGCACGGAGACAAAGTTGGCCTTTTATTTGCCAAGCAGTGGCAAGATCAACTTAGAAGTAACCGATATGTACGGACGCATGGTTAGTCGCTTAGTAGAACAGGAGTTCAGCTCCGGAACCCACGAATTGCTGTGGGCCACCGAGCGCTTGAACCCCGGTACCTATGTGATCCGTTTGGTTACCACCGATTTTGTGAGCACACAGAAAGGAGTGAAGGTAAGATGAGGGGTTTGCGTTACATAGCGCTTGTGAGTATGCTGATTACGGTTTTCGAAACCAGTGCTCAGGGTAGTACCAACAACAATAACCCCCAGGTTTATTCAAACCGCATTGCCATTCAGGCATCGGCTTCAGTTGTTGACAACCTCAGTTTGCTTACTTTGCGTGATGTGAACCTCAATTCACCTACTGCAGTTGATGGCTTTATTACCGTTAACCCGGTGAACAGTCCTTATTGCGGACTGATGCGCATCAATGGCCGACCCGGACGTCAGGTTCGTATCACTTACCTTGCTGCCGAAACCTTGATTGAAGAAGGTGGTTCGGGCGGCATTGTTAAAGCCAATTACAGAATCAGTGGACTTGAAACCGATAACCAAAACGCCAGTGTGTTGTTGGACATCGGAGAAGCCAGCGTTCGTTTATCCTCAGAAGGTACTTATTACATTTGGTTGGGCGCCCTCATCGACGTGAGCAAAGCCAAGCCCGGTGCGTATGTTTCGGAATTCATCATGGAAATTGAAGGGAACTGATGATGAATAAACTGTTTACATACCTCGTTTTGGGCGCCTTTACCAGCACAGCCACGGTTCAAGCACAACGCATCAACTTCAGCACCTTTGTACAAGGTGAGAACATTGTGTTGACGGTTGTAAGCAATCCCGGTGGTGTGAATTTTAACGGAAAGCAGCCCTTGATTGTGGTTGGTGATCCTTCATTGGTTCAAATTGATTTGATGGACAACGCCGTGGTTGTAGTAGAACTGGACGCGCCCATTGAATACGATTTGACCGCTGAATTGAGCTGGGAAACCGGCTTGAGCCGCGGAGGTGCCGATACCGGTACCACCGTACCTTTTCAGCTTCGCTGGGCTTACAACAATACCGGAGAAATTTCGGACATCGAACGCAGGGGCAATGCCGTTCAGGTACCTCCCTTCTTTCACACCGTTACTTTTCCGGTGTATCGCCGCCAGGCAGGTGGACCACCTCCCCCTCCGCCTACGCCCGATCATGCAGGTTTTGTACGCCAAAGAGGCAAAGCTTATTTGTTCATTTATGGAAGCCTGGGACCCATTCCCGCCGGCATTCCTGCAGGAAATTACAGTGCTGACATTCAACTTAACGTAACGTATGCTGACAATACCTTTTAAGGCAAACGCCATCGGGCAGTTGATTGTGATTCTCCTGCTCATCAGTGCGAACGTTGAGGCGCAGTTCATTCGCCTTACGCTCAACCTGCCCCCCGGTTTCGAAGCCAAGGTTGACCCCGTGCCACCCATGGTGCTCGAACCACCTACCGAAGCGGGACAGGTTAATCCGTTGGGCACCCGGAGTGCAGGTACAAAGTGGATTGAACTCCGCAGCCGCGATAACACCCAGCTCATTGTTTCGGCCCAGTTCGACAATTTGCCAGGTACAGGTTTGCCCCAGTTGTTTTTTCTCAACGATGGCACCTCTAATTTCGCAAAGGCCAGCTTACTGCCTTATCGGCGTAATATGGTGGCCATGTATAACAAGCCACTTACGATTGCCGATTTGCCTGAAGAAACTTTGTACATGCGTGCCTGGCTGGGTGTACCGGCTGACCGCAGTGGACTTTTAACCATTGAATTTCATTAACCTAAAACAATATTCCATTGACTTTCACTAACAACCTAAACGTTTATGAACAGCTGATGCAGCCCGGCGGGCAAGGCCTGACCTCTGCACTTCCGGTAGCGCCCGGGTTCGCATGGTTAACCCTATTTTCAACAGAAGCAAAACAACTTACAGCCGAAAAAAATTGAACCGGCTGGACATCAAAAACAGAAAAACACAATTTTTAAACATTAAAACCAAAACAATGAAAACCATTTTCAAATCACTCCTCCTCGCTGCTTTCATCGGTGGCATCGCTACTTCAGCAAACGCACAAACTGGTGCTCAAACAACCATGACCGCCAACGCGCGTATCTTAAAGCAAATCACCTTCTTCGCTAACGACAACGTACAGTTCGGTATCGTGGCTGCCGGTGGTGGCCAAACCTTCTTGAACCCACAGTCACAGTCAGGTTCGGTAAACGTAGGTTTTAGCTCGGCTCCCGGTCGTTTGGTGATCGATGCTACCAGCTTGCAGCCTATCCGTGTTGAATTTGACACCCTGGTTCGCATGTTGAATGGTAATCCTACTCCCGACACCATTGGTTACAAGCCTATGATTTCAGCTGTATTGGGCAATAAGCCAATTGACGCCGCTAGCAGAACTGCTTCCGTGTTGTTGAACAGTACTCAAATGGCAGAAGGTGACTTGATTGTGACCAATGCTGGTGGTAACGGCTTTGGTCCATTCGGCATCATCACTACTTCAAGCACCGGTTCTGTAGGTGGTGATCTCGAGCGTTCTACCTTGTATGTAGGTGGCTACCTCTATCAGTGGAATACCACTTCAGCTATTCCTAGCGGTGGACCTACTGGTACCTTCACTGGTACCCTGAACTTCAACGTTCTCTACGCACTCTAAGAGACGTTACTTCTTTAGCCCGACGGCATTTTTGCCGTCGGGCATTATTAATTTAATATGCACATGAAAAAATTAATCCTTTTGCTGACGCTCCTGACAAATGTTGGTTTTGTTCAGGCGCAGCTTTCACTGGCTCCTACAGCGGTTTATTTGGACCAAAATGGCATTGGTAACTTGTTTGTTACCAACAACAGCCCGGTTCCGCAGGAGATTACCATTAATTTTCAGTTTGGTTATTCTGATCAGGATGAAAACGGCGTATTGGTCATGCAGTATAACGACACCACCAATGCCCGCCTTTTTGGATTGGATTCATACGTAAAAGCGTTTCCACGTACCTTTATTTTACCGCCCAATCAACAACAAATTGTTCGTTTGCAGGCGCGTATGCCCAAGACATTTGCTGATGGCACCTATTTTACACGCATCAAAGTAGGCAGCAGCAGCCAGGTGGCTGATATCGGAACAGCAGATGCCACCACCGGTATTTCTACCAAAGTAAATTTGAAATTTGAACAAGTGATTGTTGCCTTCTATAAAAAAGGCAATGTAAACACGGGTTTACGCATCGACCGTGCAGAAGCCAAAATCGACACCGGTACCACCTTGACTTTAGACAGTTGGTATACGGTAACCGGAAACTCACCCTTTTTGGGTCGTGTTGACATCACCATCAAAGACCCAAGTGGTAAAGTGGTGGGTGAAGGCAAGCAGTTGATGGCCATGTACTTTACCGGTAAGCGCAGGTTCAAATTCAACATCAAAGAAGTACAGTCGGGCAGATACTCAGCAGAGTACCGCTTTGTTACCAGCCGTCAGGATATTCCCGACGAAGACCTGGTTCAAGCACAGCCTTACACTTATAAAACCAATTTCACGCTGAAGTAAGCTTCATTTAGCATGTCTCCCCGTGTGCGTCATTTATCCATTTTTGCGTTCCTCTACTTGGTTTTGGGGGTTGGAACTGCACGCGCACAGGAGGCAGATGAAATTACCTTGCTTTTCAGTTTTCCGGCCGTAGGTCAAGTATACGTGAGCGCCGCTTTTCGTGGCGAGCAGCCCCTCATAGCCACTGGTGAATTGTTGTCGATGCTCATGATACCTTTTAACCGAACTGATAACCGTTTAGGTTACAAGGGAGCTTATCCTACGAAAACCGACCGCTGGGAAATCGACCCTGTGAACAATATTTTATTGCGAAGAGGGGAGCGGGTGGTGCTTAAAGCCAATCAGTACTATTTGGGAGAAACCGACTTGTTCATTGCGCCTGAATTGTTCACCGATTTGTTTGGCTTTACGCTTACGGTAAACCAATACGCCTTGACCTTGAGTTTGTCGTCGCCCAACATCCTGCCGGTTGAAGAGCGCCAGAAGCGCAACGAGGTGAGGGAGCGTTTGCGTAAGGAAGCGCCTGAAAATGCCCTCATTGATTATCCCTTGCTCTATCCACGCAAGCGCGCCTTTTTTGCGCCAGGTATGCTCGATTACAACATTGGCATGTCGGGTGGATTAGGCAATTCACAACTGAATTATACTTTAACAGGTGGTATGGAATTGCTAGGGGGTGACCTTCAGGGAAGCATCAGTGGTTTACGAAGCGCACGCATCAATGATTTTCGTACAAATGGAGTGCGTTGGCGTTATGTTTTTCCAGGCGGGCTCGATCCT
>Ga0209278_1002190_pt1 | contig 11090 bp, 7 predicted proteins | sample JI81BgreenDNA_FD_187504 | JGI IMG/M metagenome (GOLD analysis project Ga0209278, IMG submission 187504) | Wastewater effluent complex algal communities from Wisconsin, to seasonally profile nutrient transformation and Carbon sequestration -... | ecosystem: Engineered > WWTP > Effluent > Algae... | reverse complement strand
CCATGAACTGGCATCCATCACAGCGGACGCAACACCCATCCATCACAACGGCAATTCATTGTGATTGGGCTGTGATTGGGCGATCGCCACTGATCGCAGGGTTCAGCGTCTTTATGATTGGTTGATTGGGATCATGCCTCAGGATAATTCGCCCCATCTGAGCGAATTTTGGAAAGGTATCTTGAAGGACTTGCAAAGTACAAACAATCATGGAAATCAGGAGACTAGGCTCCTGGTTTTTAACGAGTGATGGGGCAAGCCGAGCATCAATTTTGACTTTTTAAATACTCTCTAAGGGCGATCGCGCTCACCGCAACCCACCCTAGTAGCGCGTCAAGCTTATTTTGGATAGGTCAAATCAAATGACTGTTGCCATCCCCAGATCGTTAAGCAGCAAGGGGCTTAAGCCCCTTGTTACGACGACTGACTTCGCAACTTTGACCCAGTAAATTAAAGCAGCCGCGCTACTAGCTCAACTCTGACGATGGCTCTCGACCGCAAGATGCTCAAGTTTGGTTGGCATAGGGCGATGGCAGCGTCATTGAAACCAGAACAGTCAACAGCGGCAGGTTGGCCCATCGCCTGGGCAGATTATGTCGTGACCGTAGAAATAAGCACCTATCGGTTTACGCATTGACGAGCCCAATATCCCGCAAAATAAGCAATAGGATATTGGCAGAAGTCAGGCAATTAATAACAGTCACCCTATTTCTTTCTGGGCAAATTGACACACAATCAAGGACTGATATTGCACGAGTGACCGTCAACAATCCGTCGTCGGCTTTGACCAATAAACTAACGGGATATTGAGATAGAGATCATTTTCGAAATATCACTTTGGAAACAGAATGTTCAAGATATTCTTAAGAGAATAAGATTTAAGAATGGGCTTCCACTTCAACCGCCCGATCGCTGGGTATCCCATCCGGTGTCATGGGCAATTGGGGATCGAGAGGCAAAATACCTTCAATGGGAATTTCGATCATAAACGTTGTGCCAGCGCCGGGCTGCGACTCACAGGTTAGGCGACCGCCATGCTTTTCATGGACAATTTTGTAACTAATGGATAAGCCCAATCCTGTACCTTTACCCACATCTTTAGTGGTGAAGAATGGGTCAAAAATGCGTTGGCGAATCGCGTCTGGAATACCGCACGCATTGTCCTGAATTTGAATTCTGACCCATTCGCGATCGAGGCATTGGGTCACAATTTCAATAGTGGGGATGCGATCGTCGTTGGGAGCGCTAATCACATCCTCAAGGGCATCGATCGCATTCGAGAGCAAGTTCATAATGGCTTGATTGAGCTGCCCAGGATAGCACGTGACCAAGGGCAAATCGCCATAGGTTTTGCGCACTAGAATTTCCGATCGCCCCTTGCCAGGCTTCAAGCGGCTGCCCAAAATAATCAGCGTATTATCAATTCCTTCGTGAATATCCGCTTGTTTATAGTCCGCTTCATCAAGCCGGGCAAAATTGCGCAGGGAGGTGACAATTTTGCGAATTCGCGACGCCCCCACTTGCATAGACGACAAGAGTTGCGAAAAGTCTTCCAGAATAAAATCCAGCTCTTCATCATCAATGGTGTGATCGTCACATTCCACTAACAAAGGCTGCGAGTCGCGATCGCGATACGCCGCAATCACAGCCAACAGTTGGGTGGTATACAGTTGTGCATGCGTGACATTGCCATAAATAAAATTCACAGGATTATTAATTTCGTGAGCAATGCCAGCAACTAATTGCCCCAAGCCCGACATTTTTTCGCTTTGCACCAACTGCCCTTGGGTTTGCCGGAGTTCGCTCAGAGTCGCTTCTAGGTGCTCATTTTTTTGTCCGAGGTCAGCAAAAACCGTTTGAATTTCTGAGGTCATACTATTAAACGCGGCGGCTAATGTGCCTAGCTCGTTTTTATGGTGAATTGTGACGATGGTTTGATAATCACCATCACGAATTTTTTTGGCGGCAGTGGTTAGTAAAGTCAGCGGTCGAATCAGCGATCGCGTCACGGTAATGCTAATACCAATCGAAATGGCGATCGAAACCAGCAATGCTCCCAGCAAAACAATGCCCCACTGCCGAACGGGCGCATAAACCTCTTTCAGAGGCAGCTCAACCACCACATACCATTGAATACTAGAAATAAAGTCCGTGACGCCCAACACAGGAACCCCTGACAAGCCGAGATAATCGCGAACTTGATTAGGATTTGTGCGGTTATCGGTGGTGTGACGAACCACCGAAGGGGGTGCTTGTTTGAGTTGAAAATTTTGGTAGGCTTCATCAACATTTCTGGTTTTAGCAATTACCATATTGCGGCGATCCAGAATATAGGTATAGCCCGTTGTACCCACCCGGTTTTGAGCAACAATAAAGTCCAAAAAATTTAGATTAACTTGTGCAACCAGCACCCCATCCAGTTGATCGCGCTGATCGTGAATCGGAATTGCAATCGTAATCGTAGGAACCCGAGTTCTGGGGTTGAGCTCGACTGGGGTTACATAGCGCGACTGATTGTTCAAAACAGTTTGCACCGGCAGCCGATAGGGACGAGTCAGGGCGATCGCCGTTGCTTCATCCCGCACATAGGGAGCGATCGTGGTTAGCAATTGACCACGGCGATCGAACAGGGCGATCGACTCATAGCTTTGGTTGTCGCGCACCAATCCTTCCATTAAGTTGCGTTGGTCGCGACGGTTAAACTGACTCAGCCCTCGCACTTTTGTTAAATAACTCAAGTGCAGTTGAATATCATCCAAATAGGTTTCAATGCGACTAACAATGGATTGCGATCGAATTCGCTGAAGCTGTAGAGTCCGATCAATGTAGGAACGATAGCTCAAGCCAATCAACACGCCACCAATTAAAACCACATTGCCGAGCACCAACATCACGAGGCCCACTCGCACCAGCGTTGCCAGCGAATATTCCCGGGTCAGAAGGCGATCGAGTAATCGAAGTTTCATGGCGATTCGTTTGGGGTAAACCGGCAACAAGGATCAATCTGGACTTTCTAGCAATCACATGGATTAACCAATTAATCGAGACTGTTGCATTGAGCCTGTGGTGTTGGAATTAGAACGATTTGATCAGATTGATCACATTGGAACTGATAACTTAGGCAGAATGACTTGAACAGGCATCATCACGCCTGAATCAGTTCTTGCCGGGTTAAATCAAGAGACAACCCAAAAGACTGAGGCCCACCGACTTGCTCAATGGCTTGGCGCACAAAGCGATCGTCCACTAAGTCGCGCGCAACAACTTGAGGATCAAGATCCTTGAGAAATTCAATTTTGCCGGCAATTAATGTTGATTGCAGCGATCGCACCAGCGCTTCGGTATAGGACGGAAAGGGGTAAGGCTGAAATGCAATTCGCTGCGATCGCCATTCAGGATTTTGAATCACTCCCTCATTCCGATAAAAATCGCTGTCGGAATAGGTCAAAACACGATCTAATACCGAGACGGGATAGGGCATGTAGTTACCACCATCGCGGGATAACACGTAGGCTAATTCCGATCGGTTAATTTGCGCCCACTGCTGCGCTTGAACCACCGCACTCACCACTCGTTGTGCCCATTTGGGATATCGCATGACATCCGCTTCATGCATCAACACCACACAGCAAGCGTGATCTTTCCAAATATCCCCCGTGAGGCGCAGTAGCTTACCAACCTGCGAAATTTCAGCCGCAGCATTATAAGGCTCTGCAACAATGTAGCCAGCAATTTTTTGCGCCTTGAGAGCTGCCAACATATCCGGCGGTGGCAACACTTGCAGCCGCACGTCTCGATCGCCTAACGATCGATCATCTGGATAGTAAACAGGTTGCAAACCACGTTCGCGCAACAAAATTTGCAAGACCACATTATGCATGGAATACCAAGAGGGAATTGCGATCGTTTTGCCAGCCAAATCCTCCGGTCGATCAATGTCTGGCAAAACGGTCAGGGCAGAGCCATTGGTGTGATTCCAAGCCATGACTTTTGCCGGAAACTTCAAGCCATAGCGCATCCAAATTGCCGTCGGCATTAGGATATGAATGACGTTAACGTCGCGACGCATAAAGGCTTGGGCGATCGCATTCCACGATCGATACACCTGCATGGGAGCGACATCTAGCCCCTCATTGGCATAGAACCCTTTTTCATGAGCGGCTAGCAATGGCGATGAATCAGTAATTGGCAAATAGCCGATTCTGACGCGCGGCTCGTGAGCAGTCATGAGCATAGTCTGCATCGGAGATTGACAACCGCTAAGAACATTCGTCATGCCTGTTGATGTGGCAAATAAGCCAGTCAATCGCAACCATTGGCGACGGCTAAGGGATTGAGTCCAAGTATTGGAGAGGGGAGTCATGATTGAAGGTGCAGCGTGACAACATGAGCGAGAATAGACTTGAGAAATTGGCGATCTCAATCAATGATCTGAAGCCATCATTAGACGTCAATGCACAGAAGAGATCAGCTGTTAATTTCACCAAACAATTGTTCTGCTCAAACTGTCATTTCAGTCGCAAAGCTGATTAAATGGTATGGAGTTCGATTAAATTTCATCAAATTCAACTCAATTCAATCAAATTCAAGCGAACTTCATCAAGTTTAATCGCACTTTTCAAGACATAGGAGAGGCTGCCACTACGGCATATGAAAACAACTCGCAACAATCCACAGTTTCGGCAAGAGCAGATTTCAAATTTACCCTTGCAACTTCTGCAACTGCCATCACGATCAAACCAATTGCGCAGGCACTAGACATAATGATTGGCTGAACCATCATGACCCAAGCTGTTGGATGATCATTGACCAATCAGTATTGAAATTGGCATGGAATTGGCATGGAATTGGTTTGAGTTTCAAGGGAGTTTGCAAGCATGTTTCAAGGCTGGTGCATTGGTTTGCGAGTCGTCTACCCGTTCATGAGCCCTATTGGTCATGACTCAAACGTAGCCGTCAGACCAGCTATTGACATCGTTCCCCAACTCCCTCAACCCGCCAGCAACTACTGAGCGACACAATCCTTATTCAATTCATCTCATCTCGTCTGTGGCAGTCAGGGGCGATCGCCTCTGCTGAAACGAGTCGCTACGATCCGATCATGATGATTCATGACGATCTAAGCATCAGGATTAAATCCATCCACGAGATAAGATGAATCGAATTTGGGGCACAACCGAACACCCATCAGTTTAATACGACATGAATTGTTCTGTTGGTGTTCATCCATTAAAAATCACCTGAAAGTCACCTGATCTTAGCGCCTCACGCAGGAGATGTTCTGAACCACAAAATCATGACTAAATTCGTCACTAGGGCTACTGCAATTACTCCCACCCGTTCTCCTCTGAGATAGCCAATCCCCTTGATATGGTCTTTATCTGCAAAAGGGTTGGCGAGGATTTTGCGCCAGCGATCGAGCAACCGATCGATGCAGCACCCGGCGATCGCATTCCTCTTGCATCCATTCCGGCGCGGCCAGAAACCATCCATATGGGTTCAACGGACTGAATCTGTAGCCTGGGCAGTTTGATCCCTTCGATTGATGCCTGGACGCCCGATTTCCCGTTAGCCAGCAGCCAGCGCTACGGATTTGGATATAGATGTTGAGCCAGGCAAGATTGGCTATTAATGCCAGTGGCGCATGAGCGGGCGGGGGCCGAGGCGTCACGATCGCACACCCCATGACCCTATGCACGATCGCCCGTGGGGTGGTTCAATGCCCTTGGTTGGGTTGACAGCAGGATTACAGCGGTTTGAGCCAAACCAATCACCAAATTGACGATCGCCCCGCCCATCCCGTCGCCATGGATCTTCAGGACGAGGCGGCGCGCGTTGCTCTGGCCAAGGCGCGATCGCTCCTCGATGCAGGCGAGCCGGCCCGCGCGATCGCCCTATGTCGCCAGCACTTGCCGCAGCAGCCCGATGGTGCCGCCGCCGCCCCTTGGTATGAGGTTTTGGGGTTGGCCCTGGCTGGTGTAGGGCAGCGAATTCCGGCCCTGTGGGCGTTTTTGCACCAGGGGCGCTGTGCGGGCTGGGCCGATGCGGAGTTGGCCTATGGGGAATATCAAACGGTGGCCCACTGTCCGATCGAGCGGCAATGGCTAGCCCATCAGAATTTGGGGCAATGGCTGCGGGCCCGGAACTGCTGGGTTGGGGCGCTGGCTGCCCTGGAGCAGGCGAGCGAGCTGGATGGCAATCACCCCGTTACCTGGGCGGCGATCGGCGATTTGTGGCGCGATCGCCCCGACTATGCGATCGACGATCCACAACGCATCGATCGAGCCGTCGCCGCCTATTTGCAAGCCCTCTATCGCAATCCCACCTACCTGCGCCCCTACGATCGCCTGTTCAAGCTGCTGAAAAATGCCGGACAGTTTGAAGCGGCCCTCTCCTGCGGTCGCAAATGGATTCCGCGCCCGTTGGTGGTCGCAGATCGCGGGCGATCGCCCCTGGAGCGATCGGTCACGACCCTGCCCCATCACGCCATCAACCCGCCGGAAACGGTGCAGTTGCGCGACTCCCGATCGCCCCTCGGGGAGCCGCCCCACCCAGACTTACAAGCCACCAGCTACCAGGCGGATCCCACCTTTGTGGTGGAGCTGCCCCAAGGACGGGCCTGGGCCGACCACTTCACCAGCGCCGTGTTTACCGATCAGGATGCCTTGATCACAGAACTGTCCTTAGGCAGTGCGGAACTGGTGGCCCTGTCAGAGCGTTTGCCGCCGCCTCAGCACCTGGCCGGCAATGGCGCTCTGCTGTCGGTGGCGGGAGGGTCAATGTTTTGTCACTGGCTGTTGAATCTGTTGTCGCGGTTGCGGCTGCTGGAGGCGGCGGGCTGGCCGATCGAACGACTAGACTGGATTGCCGTCAACGAGCAAACCTATCCCTACCAAATCGAAACCCTAGAGCTGCTCGGGATTCCACGCCACAAGCTGATTGTCAGCAACCCAGACTATCGCCACATTACCGCCGATCGCCTGATCGTGCCGTCCCGGGTCGATCGAGCCACGCCCTGGATGTGCCAAACCCTGCGGCGACTGTTTTTGCAGCCGGATATTTTGGGGTCGATTATCCCGCACGATCGCCTCTACATCAGCCGCGATCGTGCCCATTACCGCCGCGTGGTCGAAGACGAGCGGCTCAGCAGTTGGCTGGTGCGCACCCACGGCTTCAAAATCGTGCTGCTGGAAACCCTCTCCTTTGCCCAACAAGTCGCGCTCTTAGCCCGAGCCAAAGTGGTGGTGGCGCCCCACGGTGCGGGCCTGACCAATTTGGTGTTTTGCCAGCCGAGGACGATCGTGGTGGAGCTGTTTTCACCGCGCTATGTGCCCAGTTATTTTTGGGAAATTGCCGACCTGATGAATTTGCAGCACTATCACCTGGTGGGCGAGCCGCTGGCCACCCATCCCGATCCCCAGGCGATCGAGGGCTATCAGTTCTCCGATCCGGGCGCCGATGGGATTTGGATTCCCTTCGAGCGATTCCAGCGGGCGATCGATCAGGTGTTGAGGCCCTAGGGGGTGTCGTCAAGTCGCCCAAAACCCTGATTCCACCGTTAGCGAATTGTGGGGCAGCAAGGGGCTTAAGCCCCTTGTTCCAACAGTTGGGGCGCAGGAAATTAACCGTTGTAGTTAGTCATGTCTATAGGTTGGGTAACCCGATGGCCGCCTGGGCGATCGCCGCCACAATCTGAGCAATCCGATCACCCCCCGCGATCGCCCCCGAAGATCGTCAGAAAATTCGCCTATAATCATGCTGACTTTTTGACTAAATTCGTCAATTGGGGCTGTGGCTCAGATGGATAGAGCAAGCGCCTCCTAAGCGCTAGGTCGCGGGTTCGAATCCCGCCAGTCCCGTGTTGGTTGTTGGCTGTTCGGTTTCGCTTGCTGTTGTTGAGATTGCTGTTTACGTCGCGATTGCCGCCTCCTGCTGCCCATGACTCCCTCCCTCAGCGATCGCCCCAACCCTGAACCGCCCCCAGTCGAGCAACCCTTGTTGCAAGCCCGGAATTTATACAAGAGCTTTGGGGGACTCAAAGCGGTGAATGGCGCGCAAATTGAGGTGCGATCGGGCAGCATTACTGGCCTGATTGGCCCCAACGGCGCGGGGAAAACCACCCTGTTTAACCTGCTCTCAAATTTCATCCGCCCCGACAGCGGCGAAGTGCTGCTGGATGGGGAACCGATTCATACCCTCGCCCCTCACCAAATTGCCCGCAAAGGCATGGTGCGCACCTTCCAAGTGGCGCGGGTGCTGTCGCGCCTGTCGGTGCTCGAAAACATGCTGCTGGCGGGTCAAGACCAAGCGGGCGAACAGTTTTGGCAAGTGTGGCTGCAAAGCAAGCGCATCAGCCGTCAGCAACGGGAACTGGAATTGCAGGTCATGGAGATCCTCGAAGCCGTGGGTCTGGCTCACATGGCTCGGGACTATGCCGGGTCGCTCTCGGGTGGGCAACGCAAGCTCTTGGAAATGGGGCGAGCCTTGATGGTGCGGCCCAAGCTGCTGCTGCTGGATGAGCCAGCGGCGGGGGTGAACCCAGCATTGATTGAAAAAATTTGCGATCGGATCCAAGCCTGGAACCAAGAGGGGCTGACCTTTTTGATTGTGGAGCACAACATGGACGTGATTATGTCCCTGTGCGATCGGGTGTGGGTGCTGGCGGAGGGGCAAAACCTCGCCGATGGCCCACCGGCCGCGATTCAAACCGATCGCCGCGTGCTCGAAGCCTATTTGGGACAAACGGCATGAGCGATCGGATCGGGATCGGGGCGATCGGGCCATCAACCCTCGCGGCCGTGGCGATCGCCCTAGCCAGCACACCCGCGATCGCCCACACGGTCAAGGTCAGTGGCGATGTGGCAGCCCTGTTTCACCTAGAACCCAATCACAATCCGCGATCGGGGGAACCGGCCCGGGTTTGGTTTGGTCTGACGCGCCAGGGTGGGGCAACGCTGCCGCTCGATCGCTGCAATTGCACCCTCTCGATCACCCCACTCCCCGGAGGCGGCCCGGCGATCGCGCCTTGGTCAGTCGCCCTCGAGCCGATTTCGGCGGAAGGCTACCAAAACATTCCTGGCGCAACGGTGGTATTTCCCCGCGCGGGCGGCTATGAATTGATTTTGCGCGGCCAGCCCAAACAAACGGGTGACTTCAAGCCCTTTGAGCTGCGCTACAAAACCACGGTCTTGGCCGGCGCGGCGGTTCCTGCGTCCCCCAGCCCCACGACTGCGGTTTCCAGCCCTGCCCCATCGACCACAGCATCCCCGATCGCCACGCCGCTGACTGAGCCAGCATGGGATTTGCGTCCGTTGATTGGGTTAGGGGCGATCGGGCTGGGATTGGTGGGCTGGTTTGGCTGGGCGATCGGGCGATCGCGCCGCCAACCCTAACGCGGGATATCGCCCATACCAGCCGGTTCGATCGCCATGCCTAGCTCGAAGCGCTGGTGTAAAACCGCAGGGCAAATCGCCAAAATTGATTGGATAAATACAGCAGGGCGATCGCCAAAACGGCCGACAATCCAACCCAGGGCCAAACATTCCGCCCTAGCGCAATTTCAGCCGGAATTGTGGTCATGAATAGCACCGGCACCACAAAGGTAAAAAAGAACTGAAATGCCGCCGGATAAGCCGTCATCGGATAGCGGCCAGCCTCGAGTAAGCCGCGCAAAACCTCGGTGATGTTGTAGATTTTGGTGAACCAAATACTGGTGGCTCCTAACACAAACCACAGGCTATATAAAATCACAGCCCCCAGCAGCAAAGGCAGCGCAGCAAATAGATAATTCCACCAAGCCAAGTGCAGCAGCCAGCCCGCATAGAAAATGACACCCAGCCCCAAGGCAATATCCGGCAAGCCCCACAGGGAAATGGTGCGCGTCGAAAGCCAGAATTGCGTGCTGATGGGTTTGAGCAACACAAAATCTAAGGTACCCGTTTCGACTTGCTTCACGATGCTGTTTAAGTTGGGCACCATGCAGGCTGTGGAAAATCCCTGAAGCAACAGAAAAATACCCATCACCAACAGGGCTTCATTCCAGTTCCAATCTTGGAAGGTGTAGCCCGTCCGATAAAACAAAAATAGACCAAACCAACTGGTAATTGCCCCGCCCAGAGAAGTCAGGGCAGCTAACAAAAAGTTGCCGCGATATTCCATTTCAGCAGCGATCGCCGTGCTAACAAATAACCGTAGCAGTTGCCAATAACGACCCATGGGAAAGGCTGATCAAGAGCTGTTGAAAATGGTAGCAATCATTCGGTAATCCCCGAAAGCAAACCGGCAGGATCAACCGCATCACCGGCAGCACGATCGCCAACACGACCAACGCCACAATTCAGCAAGTCAGCCCTGAGTTGCAGGATGAGTCTTCTCCGATCCCACGCTTGGGCTATGATTAACTCATAATCAGTCTGAGTTTGAGTAGAGAAAATCCCTATGGCTCGACTACGCGATCGCCGCCCGGAAAACGTGGCGGGTGACTTGTACGTGGACGCGAGTTGCATCGACTGCGACACCTGCCGTTGGATGGCTCCCACGGTGTTTCGGCGCGATGGCGATCGCTCGGCCGTGTTTGCCCAGCCCAGCACCGAAGCCGATCGCCTCGGGGCCCTGCAAGCACTGCTGTCTTGTCCCACCGGTTCGATCGGCACGGTCAACCCGCCCGCCGACATGAAAGCCGCCCAAGAATCCTTGCCGATCGCCCTGACCGATCGGGTTTATCACTGCGGCTACCACTCGCGATCGTCCTACGGCGCGGCTAGCTACTTGATCCAACGGCCCGAGGGCAACGTACTGGTCGATTCACCGCGTTTTATCAAGCCCCTGGTCGATCGCCTCGAAGATCTTGGCGGCGTGCGCTATTTGTACTTGACCCACCGCGACGACGTGGCCGATCATCAAAAATTTCGTGACCATTTCCAGTGCGATCGCCTGCTGCACGAAGACGACATCACCGCCGACACGCGATCGGTGGAGTTGCCCCTCAGCGGATCTGAGCCGATCGCCCTTGCACCCGACCTGACAATCATCCCCGTGCCCGGCCACTCACGCGGCCACACCGTGCTGCTCTACGAAAATCGGGTGCTGTT
>Ga0209278_1002186_pt1 | contig 11101 bp, 5 predicted proteins | sample JI81BgreenDNA_FD_187504 | JGI IMG/M metagenome (GOLD analysis project Ga0209278, IMG submission 187504) | Wastewater effluent complex algal communities from Wisconsin, to seasonally profile nutrient transformation and Carbon sequestration -... | ecosystem: Engineered > WWTP > Effluent > Algae... | reverse complement strand
AATATCTTTTTTTTATGTAAAACTATAGAATTAGTTACTATTTTAACTTTAAAATTATACAGAAATAAAATCTTATCTTCTCAAAAAATCATTAAATTGTTTTTTTGTTTTCCAAAAGAAAATTATAGTAAATCAATAAAAAGAAGATATTCGACTTCTTCTTGGAATGAGACACATTTTCAAGTCAAATCCCTAACTTTTGATTTTGAAAATAGGATTTTAGATAAAAATCATCCTTTAGAAGATTTTACATTCGAATCTTTTTTTAAGGAATATCTTAAGATGTGTTTGAATAGAATGGATTGAGCGACTGATTTTGATTCTGGTAAATGTCGTTTTTTGCAACTAGATGATGTTAGTGTTTTGATTTCTAGAGAAAAAGAATTTTTATTTGTAAGTAAAGTTGATTTTCAATATCATGATATTTCAGATAAAAATAAAAATACATTTTATAGTTTATGTGTTTTTAATAATACTTCGATTACAAAAATGGAAAGCAATTCTATTTTTGATGTCAATGTAACATTTATTAATTATTCTATTGATAATAATCTTATAGGAGAACCATTTTATTTTAGTCCTATAAAAGAATGATATAATACTGCAGAATATTTATCTGAATATTTGATTAATAACGAAAAAATATTTATCATTAGAATTCGCAAAATTTTAACTTTATTAAAAAAATTAGATTTATTAGAAAGTAATAATTAAAAATGTGAATATTCCGTAGAAATAGATTGCTTTATCAACCAAATTCTGATAAATGATATCAAATGTCGGATTTTCAATTTCGTTCAGTGAAAAGAAAGTATTCGACTTCTTCTTCTGCTGACATATCTTTTCAGATCAACTCATTAACTTTTGATGTAGAAAATTTAGTTTTAAAAAATAATTTTCTAGAAGATTTGACATTTGAATTCTTTTTTAAGCAATATTTGAGCTTTTATTTAAAGAGACTTGGCTGGGATATAGATTTTGATTCTGGTAAATGTGACTTTTTACAAGTCGATGAAAGTAGTGTTTTAATTTCTAAAGATGAAGATTTTTTCTTTGTAAGCAAAGTTGATTTTCAACAACATACTTTAGTGGATAAAACACCCTTTTATAGTTTGTGCGTATTTAATAATTCTTCGATAAAAAAACATGAAAATTCTATTTTTTATATTCATGTATCATTTATTAACTTTTTTATTGAAACTGAATCATTTCATATTTATCCTATTAATAATCTCTATGAGATAATAGAATATTTAGATCAATATATTGTTGATAATAAAGAAACATTTATCATGCGTATTAACGATATATTATGCTTATTAAAAAAAATATTATTTATAGATTCACTAGCCAATTAAGATGTTCCATAAAAATTATTTGCTTTTTCTACCCGAAAAACAAATTTCCGATTTTATTCGGTGATTTGTATAGTGAATCATAAAGCAATAATCATAGATCATTATATCAAACTTTTTTTTTATGAATCTTTAAAACATAGATTCATTTAATTTATTAATTAAGAAATTGATAGATAAAAATTAATTATACACATTTCATGATATGATATAGACTTCACTTTAACATTTGACATTGCATTTGATGTCTTTTTAAATGTACATTTTCCACGTTGCTTAAATATAAATAATTGATTTATAGTTTCGATTCCTGTGTTAGTATTTTAAAATATAATATCTTTTTATAAAAAAAGAGATTCCGTTAAAGGAATAGCTTAGTGGCAAAGCACAAGTTTGCTAAACTTGTTACATGGGTTCGATTCTCATTTCCACCTGACTCTCAAAGTCATATATGGGAGCTGCCTATAGCTTAATGGTAAAGCGTTTGTTTGATAAGCAAGAGATAATAGTTCGATTCTATTTAGGGGTACACTTTATTTAATATGGCATATGATATCATATTATTTTATATCAACATATTTTTTTTTATATAAAAAAAAGAGATCACTCTATTAGAGGTGGCTGAGCGGTCAAAAGCGACAGACTGTAAATCTGTTTGGGTAACACCCTTCATAGGTTCGAATCCTATCCTCAGCATACCCTATATAGTATAGCTTAATGGTAAAGCGTTGGTTTGTGGAGCCAAATATATGAGTTCGATTCTCATTACTCGCCACCATAATAATAGTGTATGTATAGTGAGTTCATTTATGTATTTTATTAAAAATACATGGGGTATAGATTAGTTGGTAAATCATCAGTCTCATAAGCTGAAGTCATAGGTTCGATTCCTATTGCCCCATGTTTGTTTATTAATAAATTTTAAATAAACCTTTCACCCTGTTTACTTCTTCTTCGGTAGCTCAATTGGTTAGAGCGTGTGGCTGTTAACCACAAGGTTGCGAGTTCGAGTCTCGCTCGACCCTATGAAGTATAAAAAGGTGAAAGGTGTAAGTTAATGGTAAACTGTTAGTCTCATAAGCTAAATACACGAGTTCGATTCTCGTCGCCGCTATTCTTCTTATCAATAGATTAATATTTTTATACCTTTCCATGCTCTGAATCGTATCTCTGTGATTATCTTTATAAAGATTTGTGGGTGCCAGAGCGGTCGAATGGGGTAGTCTTGAAAACTATTTTATCATGGGTTCGAATCCCATCTCACCCTTCTTTACTTCACCTTGTTTTGTGAAACACTGGTTTTATTTTATCTTATTATAATTATTATAACTGCAAAAAAACTAATAAGTTAAAAGATTAATTATTTAATTAAAATTCATTTCTATTTTTAGATGATGTTATTGGATAGCTTAGTGGTAAAGCAACGGACTGAAAATCCGTTGACATAGGTTCGATTCCTATTCTAGGCATCTACTCTTTTAGTAGTATCTATCTAATGATTTTTTATAGAAATATTTGATGTCAAATGAAAATGAAATTAGATAGTTTATTAGATTCAAATCTAAAAATGGTATTTCTTTAAATAGAATTCTTTTTATTTCTATTTCATATTAGCTTTGTTATATAAAGTCAGTATATATTTTCATATGGACGGGTGTGTATGGTGGTATCACACCCTTTAGCATACACACCACCTTAAGGTATTTGTAGTAGGGTATCTTCGATTAAGGCTTGATCAACCTTAAATTACTGCACGTTGGAAACAACGTGTATACTACTACAGGGTGAGTAGGATAAGATATCTTATTTGAAATAGAGAATCTGAAAATAGATTTCTCTGGTCGAGGATAGCGAAGCTTAGTATAAATTTAAAAGTAGTAAAACTACTAGCTTAATCACATACTTAACAACAGGTGTGTGATATAAGTTTTTATATTAAGATGTAAGTATCAGTAAGAATAACATGCTTATGGGCCTGTAATGTATATAATGATGGATGTCTGTAACCGTCCAAGTGACTTTTATACCTCTAACGGCAGGGTGATCTTAAGCAGGAGTGTTCATCGCCTCCGACCTAACTCTTGGCACGACTCATGGTTCAGATATGTTAGATGTAAATATATTATAGAAATATAATATACCTCGAATTTCACCTAGACAGGGTTGGGTTGGTAATATTCTAGCTACTGTTGGGTATAGTTGTAGTTGTTTTATGACTATATCTGGGTAAGAGCATGGCTTACCCTTTAAATGCAATTTTAATACCATTCTTTTTTAATCAATAAAAAGAATGGTATTAAAATTGCAAGTGCTCTCTTCGTCTAATGGTTAGGACAGCATCCTTTCACGATGGAAATATGGGTTCGATTCCCATAGAGAGCAATAATAATATATATATTTTTTTTCACTAGGGTTAGTTTAATGGTAGAACATCAGTCTTCAAAACTGAAAGCATTGGTTCGATTCCGATACTCGGTGAATGGATTAGTGTTATATTTATATTTTATTATTTAAACTGTCATTCATATGAATGATAACCTTTTACATACTTTATTTTGTATTTTTTTATTTTATATATTTTTTTTGTTTAATGTGTAAATTTTTATCAGATTGACAATTTTTTTTATTTAAAATTGTTTTTATATTTATTTTATATTAATAAAATATCCATTTTTTTATTTTTTTATTCTATATATATATAATACATAATTGAGTTATTAGTTTTTCATAGATAAAGATAAATATGTATATAACGGATAACTAGGCATTTAGAATATAGACGTTCTTGTTAAGAACGAAACAACTTGGTTAGAAGTACTTTTATTGATCCAAGTTTAGTAATAAATATGATGAATTCAATCATTTTGTTATTTCTTATCTATTATAGACAGCAAACTAAAACATTTCATTAGCTGTAGTAATATAAATAATTTAGAAACCGTTAGTAGTGGCGAATGAATGCGGTAATAGACTTCATTTGAAAAAGTGTTTATCAAACAATAAAGAGTTATTGACCAAAGTAGGTTATAGTCCTGTAGATAAACACATCATCTTATTATAATTAAAAAGAGTGACTTATTTGATTCATTCTTTTAAAGGTTATTCCACTAACCAAGTCTAATCATATCTAAATGACCGATAGCGTACAAGTAACGTGAGTGAAAGATGAAAAGTACCCCTCAAGGACGGGAGTTTAAAAGAAACTTGAAATTATATACATACAAGTATTTGTAGTAAATTTATTTTAGATTTACTAAAGTAAATCTAAATTCATTTATGTCACTATACCTTTTGCATCATGGGTATGTTAGTATATTTTAATAGCAAGCTTAAGTTGTTAAACGTAGGCGAAGTGAAAGTGAGTAGTCATTTTACAAAAGTTATTAAAATATGACCCGAAGCCAAGTGATCTAGCCTCGATCAGGTTGAAGATAATTTTAGAGAATAAATGTATTATTTTTAATCATTTAATATTTTTATTCTTCTTTATTTTTTGAGGACCGCACCCGTGTATGAGCAATATACTGGGATGAATTGCGGCTAGGGGTGAAAGTCCAATCAAACTTGGTATAGCTGGTTTTCCACGAAATCTATTTAAGTAGAGTGCTATATAATAAATAATATTTACGTGAAGTGTCAAGTACATTATATACAATGGGAGCGAATGCTTTATTGCGGATATGATAACTTTAAATTTTCACGATAATAATATAGCAAACGAACTATAGGCGATAAGGTTTATAGTTGAGAGAGAAACAACTCTGATCGCGAATAACTATTTTTTATTTTTGTATTAGTGCGTCAATGAAATAAAATCATTTAACCTAAAATGTAGGATTGGAAGCAGCCATCATCTAAAGAGTGCGTTAAAGCTCATTAAGTTTTTATATGATTTTTGTTTCTGAAAATTCAAAGAATCTAATACATATTCAATATCAATTGCGAATTAATGTATCATTAATGGTAGTGGAATGTCCCGTATATAAAGGTTAGGAAAAAGTTATTTTTCCTTAAAAAATCGGGAGTAATAATACTTATGTCAGTAACAATAAAAAATGTGAGAAACATTTTCACTGAAAGTCCAAGGTTTTATAAATGTAGGTTATCTTTGATATAGTTAATCGTTTCTAAGATGTAAGCCAATGCTTTCATTAAAGATCATAATGCCAACATTCATTTAATTTATTATTTATATTTACAAATTTTCTTGTTTTTATTATGTGATCATTTAATAATATATACTGGAAAATTTCTGGAAAAAAATAATAATTTTTCATTACAAGGATACTTTTTTAATTCAATTGTATCAAGATAATATAATAAACGTACCTAAACTAACACGAGTGGGCTAGTATAGAATACTAAAGTGAATAGGATAATAATGCTAAAGGAACTCGGCAAAATAACTCTCTCACTTCGGTATAAGGAGTGTCATTTCACTTATCATAAGTGAAATGATGGCAGAAAGCAGAAAGGGGCGACTGTTTAACAAAAACACAGGATTTTGCGAAATTGAAAAAATGATGTATAGAATCTGACACCTGCCCAGTGCTGCTATAGATATAAAAAAAAATGATGATGTGAAGTTGTTATTTTTATTAAATCGCAGTAAACGGCGGCTGTATCTTAACGGTCCAAAGGTAGCGAAATTCCTTGTCATTTAAATGGTGACGTGCATGAATGGTGTAACGACTTCTTTACTGTCTCTAGTAATATCCTAGTGAAATTAATTTTTCTGTTAAAATTCAGAAATGATACAGTCAGACGATAAGACCCTATGAACCTTTACTATAGTTAGATAATTTTGTTTATCAACATGAAAGATGTTTAGATTTAAATTTAGGCTGTTAGAGCATTTATGAAAAAAAATTCGTTTTTCAAGTAGATCTCAATTTGATTTTACAACGTAGAATCATTTAGATTGTCTAAGGGTTAGTTTTGTTGGGGCAATTGCCTGCCAAAAAGTAACGCAGGTGAACGAAGGTAGTAGTTAAACTATGTTATATATAGTATTGACATTTAATGGTGAAATACTACTTTACTATAAGAGATACATCTCACATAGTAATATAATATTCCTATACAGGAATATTTATTTGTCATAGTGACCCAGTAATTTTTCGTGGAAAAGTTATTGATTAACGGATAAAAGGTACTCTAGGGATAACAGGCTTATTACTCTTGAGAGACCTTATCAACAGAGTAGTTTGGCACCTCGATGTCGACTCATCACATCCTAGAGCAGAAGGGGGTTCTAAGGGTTTAGCTGTTCGCTAATGAAAGTGGTACGTGAGTTGGGTTCAGAACGTTGTGAAACAGTTCGGTTGCTATCTGCTGTATCGTAAGAAAAATATTTAATTTTTTTCTTTTAGTACGAAAGGAACAAAGAAAGTAAATCTATGGTGTACCAATTGTATGATGTCATGCACCGTTGGGTAGCTAAATTTAACAAAATAACTACTAAAAAAATATAAAGTAGGAAGTTTAAATTAAATAATTTTTCATGAGGATGGTGAAAGACTATCACCGTATAGGCTGGAAGTGTATATACCCTGTATATTTTTTAATAGAAATATTAAAAAATGGGAGTATTAGTAATATTACTAAAAAAAATATTACTAATCACGATTAAAGTATTTTAGCTAACCAGTACTAATATCCAATAATCTTTATCTACAAACTTAAATATTTGTATTATTCAATCAGTTGAATATGAAAGGAATGACGTGTGATTTACTTTTCTTCTTTATTAACATTTATTAATTCAATTCAAATATAATCTTATATACTCAAAATAATTTATAGTTATCATATTTATTATTTATAATATAGTTTTATAATTTGATTTTTTCTTAACTTCTTAGTTTGAATAAAAACAGCTTATATAAGTGATGTGAGTTTGAGTCTCACAGAAGTGTTGACATGATTTTAGATTTTTTTGAGAATATGATTAATTTTTATTTTTCGTTCGCCTAAGAATGGGGTTTGATTCTGGCTCGGAGTGAATGCTCGATACATACCTGATACATGCTAGTTTTAACATATAGTGTAAATGTTGTCTTTGTTTTAGATACTTTTATTATTTTTATTTACATCATAAGAGAATTTTTATTCTATTATCAATTTATTTATGTGGCGAACCGGTGAGTAAAAAGAGTAAATTTATCTCGTTGTAGGGTATATTTAATATTAGAAATACCCTTTTTCAAAGGATGCTTATATGTTTTATAACACATCTGCAATATGGTGTTTACTCTCAGTTTTAGGTAGTTGGTGTGATTAAAAGCACACCAAGCCAATCATGCTTAACTGATCTTAGAGGTGGTCCAGTCACATTGGAAAAGAGACAATTTCCGATTTCTATTCAGGAACTGCAGTAAGGAATCTTGGGCAATGAGCGTACAGCTTGACCCAGTAATGTTATCAAGTGCTATGAAGGCAATTTGGTTGTAAGGCACTAAGATAGATGATCATAATGACGTTATTCTATTAGGCTCTCTCGGGAGCCATAGCACCGGCTAATTTTCGTGCCAGCCGCCGCGGTAATACGAATGGTGCTAGTGTTACTCTTCCTAACTGGGCGTAAAGAGTAGGTAGGCGATGATGTAAGTTTTGCTATATGAAAATGCAATTCTTGTAATACAAATAATACTATATCGTTCGAGTTATATAAAGGTTCATGTAGTTTATAGTTCAGAATATTATTCTATGACACTATAGGTTGTACCAAAGGTTAAGACATTGTTCCGTATATAACTGACGCTGATTTACGAAAGTATGGGGAGCGAAAGGGATTAGATACCCCTGTAGTCCATACTGTAAACGATGAATATTAAATATTTGGAATGCAAATATTATAATTACTTATCAATTATTTAATTATTAATTATGTATTCCTATGTTAAAGTTAACGCGTTAAATATTCCGCCTGATGACTATGGTCGCAAGATTGAAAGTTAAAGAAATTGACGGAGGTTATTTACAAGCAGTGGAGCATGTGGTTTAATTCGATACACCGCGAGAAATCTTACCAATTTTTGTATAGCACATATGAATCTTGCAAATCAATTGATTTGCTGATTCTACAAGACTCGGTTGAGTTTCTTGTTTTTATTAAAAAATATTTTGTCTTTGTATATTCATATTTTCAAAGTAAAAAATATTTTTAGAATGTGTTACAGGTGTTGCATGGCTGTCGTAAATCCGTGTTGTGAAATGTTTTTTGTACTTGCATACTCAACGGATAAAACCCTTTTATTTAATTGCCCTTTAGAAATATATCAAGCATTATGCTTGATTCAATTTCTTTATTTCATTGATTTGAAATATTGATTTGATCATTTATCTAAAGGTTTGTTTTAAATAGACTTACATATGAGAATGCCTTTGCTCTGAAATCGTATTAGCATATACATTTCCATAGCATGATGCTTTATTAAATAAAGTATCGATTGTACTATATGTAATTAATTGAGGATCACTACAAGTCATTATGGCCTTTATAAATTGGGCTACACATGTGCTACAATGGTAACTACAAAGAGTAGCGATTATGTAAATATGAGCAAATCTCTAAAAGTTATCTTTCAATTTGGATTGTTCTTTGGAACTCAAGGACATGAAGTAGGAATTGCTAGTAATCGTATAATAGATCGATACGGTGAATACGTTTCATAACCTTGTACATACCGCCCGTCACGCTAAAGGATATTTTTTGCTGTTTAAATATATTTGTATATGATTATTTCAAAAAATAGTTTTTTCATATACATTTTATGAATGTAAAACGTTTGCTTGAGTGAAGTCGTAACATGGTAGTGGTAGGGGAACCTGTTGCTGGAAAAATGTTATTTTTTATTATTATATTTTTTTATGTCAAATTATTATTAGTCTCATTAAAGATACTTTATATCTTTTATGGTGTATATTATTATTAATAAATTTATTATTTATTATAGATCAAATGACAATAGTTATTGATCAATCATGATTTCATTTGTTATCTTTTTTAATTATATTTTAAAATAATATCTTTTTATTTTTGGGTGTATATCTTTAGTTATTAAATAAAAAATCCATTTATCTTATTTTTATTTCAAAATGATTTCAGAATTTAAGTTTTTAGGAGCTGGTTTAGGAACAATAGCATTAGCAGGAGTAGGTGTAGGTATAGGTGTGATCTTTAATGGATTATTGAATAGTATTTCAATCAATCCAAGTCTTTCTAAATTATTGTTTAACTATGCTATTATCGGTTTTGCTTTAACTGAAGCAATAGCATTGTTTACAATCATGATTGTTTTTTTAATTTTATTCTAAATACGTCATATGATTAGATGATCTCTCATATGCATCATTTACTTTTTATTAAGTTAATAATTATATCAATACATTGGTGATTCGTTATTAGTAATAAGTAAATCAAAATCGTATATGTTGAGTTATGTATATTATTGATTGATTGATAATGTATAATCATCATCTTTATATGATATCGTCTCAGGATGTTATATAATGAATACATTATAATAATAAAGAATCAATGTGATCGCTGTGTGGTGTCAGCGATTGATGAAAAAACTGAGATTTTAATTATTGATCTCTCAGCCTATTCATCTCATACAGGCTCTATTTGCCATCGATAGATTTCTGAATCATCATCTTTATATGATATCGTCTCAGGATGTTATATAATGAATATATTTGATTTAAATAAAGCATTCTTAATTTAATCAATCGACTTTAGTTTATGTGACTGGACGCATGTAAATTAAATAGATCTATAGTAAAATCATTTATCTATTTTGTATATAGAGAGTTTTAAAATACTTTCTAAATGGCATGTACAATTATATCATTTATGAATTTATTATAGTAACATATTTAATGCCATTTACAAAGGATTACAAAGCATCAAATAATGTAGTACATTTTTATTATATCTATGTTATGATGTATTGTTTATTAAATTCAGTTAGTAATTTTTTTTTATGTGTATATTATTAATAGAAGATTAATGATATGATAAGATTCTCTTATTTTTTAATATCTTCTCTTTGATGGTTATTAATAATGAAGCATAATAATTCTTTTACTAATTTTTAAAATGAATTTGTAGCTATATGAAAAGAATAACAATTATATAGCTACAAATTCATGATTTCATTTTTTTTATATTTACAGAAATTCTTATAAATATATTTTTATTCTATTAAAAAACCATTTAATTTAACAATTTTGAATTGAATGGTTTATTATCTACTGTATTTAAATTAAAATTTTAATTTTTATTCAGTAATTAATTATATGAATACATTGGTGATTCGTTATTACTATTAAGTATACATTGTATATTTAGCATTAAACAATATTTTAATTATGCCACAATTTGATTTAAATTTATTAAATTTTGATAATCTATTTATTTTTTGTGTGAGTTATTTGTTTTATCTCAAGGAGATGAATTTTTATTTTTTTTATTACTTAAAATTGTCTAGCCGTCTAAATTTATCTATATTTTTACTATTTTTCAAAAAGAAATGTTATTGAGATGAGTTATCAAAATCGATGATTTTTACTTTGTTAACGAGTCTAAAAAAAATGAGATTAATATCTTATCTTTTATCAATAGAGAATTATAATATTTTATACTATTCTGTGATTTAATTTTGAGATGTGATTGACATGATTAGAAAGTGGATTTCTTTCGTCTGTGTGATCTTTTTGATTAGAAATGGAATCTGTTT
>Ga0209278_1002185_pt1 | contig 11102 bp, 13 predicted proteins | sample JI81BgreenDNA_FD_187504 | JGI IMG/M metagenome (GOLD analysis project Ga0209278, IMG submission 187504) | Wastewater effluent complex algal communities from Wisconsin, to seasonally profile nutrient transformation and Carbon sequestration -... | ecosystem: Engineered > WWTP > Effluent > Algae... | reverse complement strand
TGAAGGCCGAGGTCGAGAATGATCACATCGAAGGCTTCCGCCATAGCGCGCCGCAGCCCGGTGGCGCCATCGGCAACATGATCGACAAGATGTCCGCGAGCATGGAAATAGTCCCAAACGTTCGCGGCGACATCTGCTTGATCCTCGACGATGAGAATTCGCAGGGTCATTGATGCGGCGTTTCCCTCAATGGTGAGGGGCTAATGATGCCTTGGCATGACTCGTTACGCAGACCGGAAAGTCGTGAAAAAACCCAACCCCGAAAAAAGCACCTTCCTGAAATCCGCAGGCCGTGGCGTTGGGATTGTGAGTATTCCGGTTACGGCCATCGTGCCGATAGGCCGAGTTTCACGTTTCAACCCAATCGCAAGGGTATAGATGTTCCACATCTGACGCTCTCCAAGCCACCTCGCGTTCGGAATGGCTGCGCGTCTTGACCTATGGCGCTTCAATCGAAGGGCCGCTTTGGGTCGATTTGCGCCCCTCACTTATCAGGCCGAGCTCGGCGGCGGTCTCGTACCATCGAGGCAACGAAAGGCTAGCTGTCAAGGCAGCGGCATGGTGCCGATCACGACTATGCATCATGGCCATCCAGCCTAGTTTTGGCGTCCTTGGAATGAGGGCCTAAGGGCCTTCGCCCGGGTGGCATCCGCGCCCCGGCTTCCGAAAGAATGTTCCAAACCACGAAACATGAAAACATTCCGTGCAGGTAGGGGGCCCACCCCGAAGAGCGATGCACGATGTGAACATCACTATCCCCGACGTCTCGCCTTCCGAGCATCATCGCGAGCCGATTGGCTACGCGCCGGCGTTACGTAGAGACGACCTGTTGATGAACGCGATTCTCTTTCGCGCACGCTCGATGGGAAAACGCTCTATGAAAAAAGCGCTCGCGGGGATCGCAACGCACCGCGGCTGGAGCCAGGTCGTTATGCCGTTCGCGAGAGACGCACCTCGGGTTGCACTCAGCATTTACGGAGATGTCCAGAAGACAGGAAGAGTTGCGGCGGACTTCTCGATGCTAGGAGCGTACTGCGCCGCGGGCCGAAGAGGGCTTTACCATAGTCTTCGCAGTGAAATGGGGGTTGAGGACGCCAGTCGGCTGTGTGCCTCACTCGTGCACACCCGATGGATGAGGCGCCTAACAGCATCTGCCTACAGACTTTGCCCAGTTTGCAAGGACGGAGACTTGTCGGAGCGAGGATTTTCGACTTGGCGCGCCTCGCATCAGGCGCCGTGGCTTGGCCACTGCACCATTCATGGGTGCGAACTCCTCGAGGCGCCCTACGTCTTTAGCAGTCGCGGGCACGGGATACTCCCGGGGATGCCGCATGAGATCAAGGCTTCCGAGCTCCTTCCCATTGAGCGAGAGATTGCACCGTCTGACGGATACGCCGCACTCATTCGGCTTTGGCACACAGCATGCTTTTCCGACCCGCAAGATGTGTGTATCGAAAACTGGATCGCCCTAGTGAGTGCCGCAAAGACGTGCATTGGCGACACAGCGGAGCTAATCAAGCATGTCGAACGCAAGGTCTCTGAACGATGGGATATGAGTTTGAGTGACGTGGGAAGGATGCTAAGTCTCGGAAATCGATTCAACGTTGATGCGGAAATCAGACTTCGAGGACGTCCGTGCGACCTTGTGACACGACTCATCACTTTCGATGCGCTACAGCACATGGGCATTTCTGCTCTGAACGACAGTTCGTCGGAGCAAACGGAGCTCTCTTACGCTAAAGCCCAAACTACTAACCCGGAGTACCAAAGGCTTCTCATTCAGTTGAGCGAAATTGCACAACAGTCCGGAGTTGACGAGCGCTCATGTCGGACAATGCTTACACCGGTGGCATCTCGCTACCATAAGATGGAACTTCACATTGATGAGGTGACGGCGCGGAAGGTGGCAGCCCTGTGCGGGGACGATCTTCTTTTAGCGCTATGGAATTACCTAGGCAAACCAACATCCCACTGGACGTCTAGAGAGCTCCGTCGCCGAGGAGCCCATGTCGGGCAAAGGCCCTGGGGATCGAGAAGGCACTGACAACGCACATCGGGGGGGGTCGATCCAAGTCGACCATCAAAACTTCAATGCGCCTTGCGGCGCGAGCCCCACAAGATCCGCATCAGTATCATCTTTCAGAATGCGCCTAAGGTCATCCGCATCAAGGGTTGCGGCTGCCACTTTTGCTTTGGCCTTCTTTTCCTTGGATTTTTTGTCCCTCTCTGATGCAGCGATCATTGCTTTGATGCTGTCCGGCGCTTCCTTTCCTTGAGGAATGACGGGATTTTGGACGTGGTGCCCGGTTTTGATTCCGGTAATCCGGGGATCCGGAGTAATGTCGTCATACTTTGAGGCTTCTAGGCCCCCAAGCCGGAATGCGGTGCCAAGCTTTTTCGCAACCTTCCCCCTTGGGGTAGTTGCAGCTTTCTGAGCATCCTTCACGGTGACGGCGCTTGGAGATGATTTCCGTGACAGTGCAATTCTTTGGGCTTCGATCCAAAGGACAGTGAATATCCCATTGGACCCACCGCTAAGCTCCGAAAGGTTTGCGCGCACAGTCGATTCATCCTCGACGGCGTCGACAACACGGAACCACATCATGGCTTCGGTGAACTGGTCCCACTCCGAGCTTGGATCCTTATCTGAGGGAGAGGCCGTTGGCAGGCCTCGAAAGAACTCATAATCGCCGATCATCGAGAATCGGCGCATGAGTTGCGTGTTGCTCTCCACCAGAGTGAATGCCTTCGGATGACCCGAAAGGATGACGGCGACTCCGTGATTCATCAGGTGTCTGAAGAACTCAAGGACGTCGATCGCTTGATTGGCGATCTGCAACGTCTTGTCCTGAAGCTCATCTAGAATCAATACGGCTACATGATGCTGAAGAAGGATCCGCAAGACGTCAGCAATTGCAATTTCGTGATTTCTCGCCCGACCCACCCGCGCCGTGTAGTTGGTGCCCAGAAGCTTGTCCAGTGCACCGGTGATCGCTGTTGCAAGAGTCCAGGTAGATCCCTTCGAATTGAGGTCTATGCGAAGAAAGTACACGTGAACCAGTCGAGCGATCCCATACCTTTCGAGAGTCGATCCATAGTCAACGAGATGTATTGGGCAAACCACTCTAGACACGGCAGCGAGCGTCGCCGATTTGCCGAGGCCAGTGTCGCCACGGAGCATGGCGCCACCTGCTGCGTGGAAGGCCGATGCCTCTTTCGCTATGGGTTCACCTGCGCTTAGGGCGATTTTGTTCAGTTCGAGGATCTTGTCTGACACACGAGGATCGCGAGCGTCCATTGCTTGATGAATCTCCATTTGCAGCATGTATGCCAAATCGACCGCCATCGCGGTCGGCACAAAGGCTGCCTTGTACTCGCCCAAGAGACGCATTCTTTGCTCGACTGAGGACGACTCTGAAAGACGGCCGTCCAATGGGTCGAAATACAGCTGACGGATCAGTTCTTCTTGCGAACGCCAAGCAGGAAGATGATGCACCAGCGGGTTCCCCCCGGGATCATTCGGACCGCTCATAACGATCTCTTTTGCCTCATATCAAGCAGGAATCGAGACACGATCGCAGCTTCAGGAGTCGGCGCGTCGACGAGTTCTTCGTCGCCCGGACTTTCTATGGTTGTGGCTTCCTCCTTGCTTAACGCCCTCGACACTGATGCTTTCGATTGCGCAATGACCTTCGCAGATTCCTCACGCGCGCGTTCCGCTAGCGAGGTTGGATCCCTATGGGAACGCCCAGGTCCTTTCGATCCTTTTGCCGACTCGGCTCGCTTCTCTCTTCTGGCATCCGACTCGATCTGATGTCGCTCGAGGACATCGCTCGCCTCGGCCTGTTCCTTCATTTGTCGGGACTGATGCCTTTTCTCATTCCAGCTGCGCGTGGACTCGATGAGGTCCGCAAGTCCGCACATCGTTCTCTCTTGGTCGATGGCGGTCACGTTCGGAACGATGCACATTCCTTCAGAAAGAGGAACGTAGATCTGCTCAATGTTGCTCGAGTCGATGCGAACATCAATTCGAAGCGAACGGCGTCTAGCCCTGATCTTTTGGAATCGATCATCGTCCCAAAGCTTTGCCGAGTAGTATCGAACGAAGCTGAGAATGCTCTTCCTATCCTGGGAAAGCAGGTGAATCCCGTCCTCCTTCAGGACAGCGGGCCAAGAAGGCAGGGTGAAGCAACGAAGGTGCTCGAGATCGACATGCTTTTGCTTGATCTGATGAGTATCGCGAAACCACTTAAAGACGTTGATTCTTGTTGGCGAAAGGCCAGCGGCAATCATCGCAACCGGTGCGCAATCAGGGACCAGTTCGTCGTTCCACCTAAGGTAGTGCTTCAGCGCCAGTTGCATGAATTCCCAGTAGTTGAGCAAGGCCCGGGAAGCCGGCGTCTCTTCCCCGCGCTTCCTTTGTCGGCCGCGGGTTGTTCCACTTAGCTTGTGGTCGAGACGGAGATGGTCCGACTTGTGCTGGGATTCGACGTTCGGCTTCGACTCACCCGAGTAGGCTCGCGTGTACTCAATTGCGAACCCGAATTCTTTCTCAGCATCGGTGATCTCACTCGCCTTGAATTCGCCGTTGTCTACAAGGTATGAAGAAGCGAGAATTCCCGGCCATTGGTCCACCTCGCATTCAACACCGAATCGCTCACAAAGGGCCTTCTTGTCCTCCGCAGCGGAAAGAACAGCTCGAAGGGCGATGCGCGGACTCGGAGCCTCCCAATCAAGATGAAAGCCAAGAACGGCCTTCGTGACCGGGCATTTGACGACGTACCTGTGCATCGGCGGGAGGGTTCGGTTCCGTGACTCGACAGACACCAGATAGACGTCCGCGCTGGTGCTGTCGAGCTCCATGAGAACCCCGACCGCATGGGCCTTGTCTGCGGAACTACCGCCACGACTCGTCGGCGCCTCTCGATTGAAGTCGCCGAAGGTCTTGAGCTTTACGTTCGAAGACGTTCTTCGTCCCCAATACGTAAACTGGTCAAGTGTTGGGCGGTTCGAAACGTCCCAAAGTTTGTGGGTCACCCGACCTTTCTCGTCCGTGGATGCATCACTCCAATAGGCGTTGTTCGCGATACCAAAGGCTTCGCTCAGTGACTTCCCAGCATCGCAGAGCTGCATAGCGATCGCGCACCTCTCCTTGTCGCTTTCCGTCATTACGTAGTTCTTGCCTTTAGTGTTTTGCTTTGGCCTTCCCGTCGGTCTCACGACCGTCCGCTCCTTTCCTGGCGCCCCACATCGGCTCGTCAGTGGAATCAGCGAGTTTCTCCGCCCCAACGACAGGATGTAGAGGCACAGGCGGCGAATGATCTGTTGAGCAGCGCCCTTCGTCGGACTGTCCTTCCCAATCTGGGCGATGACTGAATTGAAGCTCCGAATCACTCCTTGGATGGATAGCTTGGAGATGTATGGCTCGATGCTCTCAAAGAATTCATCGCGCTTCTTGAGCCTGTTTACCCGGTCGTCCGCGTCTTTTTGGTTCGCGGCAGCCGAAACGTAGTCGGCATCTGACACCCCCCAAAGTGCCGGCACGTCGAAGGCGGCTTCCCTTATGGCGCCCTGATCGATCAGCTCAACGATTGCCGAGAGACGCATCGATCTTGGATGTGGCAGGTAGTAGATCGAGCGCCCGTTCGGCGATTGACGGCGAAGCGGCATAACGATTGCGCTCCCGTCCTCCTGATCAATCATCAGGATGCGCAGTGGCGCGGCGAGCGCCCCTGTGACTGTCGTGTCGACGAGTACGTGACCAAGCTTAGGCATCGCGGCGGCCAAAGAGCATCGATGCGAGAAGTGTCTTCATCGCTCTGCCGCCAGGTCGAAAGGGACTCGACATGCTTAGGCGTCGGTTCAAGTCAACATCGAGATCTTGAGTCCACAGAGCGATCTTGAGGAACTCTCCTGCCTGAGCTGAAGGAATGCTTAGGCGCGTCGCCGCCTTTTCAACGACCAAATAGGGGGGGCGTTCGTATGCCTTGCGGCCCACGCGATCTACAAAGTCGAGATAGGTACTCGACTTTCGAATCCCCCCCCATGCGTTGCGATGAGAGTCGGGGGAGATCCACGTGAGTGATGCTGAGAGATCCCGCGGAAACATCTCTGGATGTAGCAGCAAATGGCGGATGTTTGCACGAGCGCAGTAGCGCCTGTCCAATTCCAGCCGCTCAAGGACGCGCAGAGGGTAGCCACCATTTCGTCCCTGACGCGGCTTGCAGCTGATGCCCATCAGCTGATCTTTTGAGGTGTCGCGTTCGGGGAACGTGACCATCAGATCGATGGTCAGGACCACCGGAATCTTCGTCCTCGGATAGTGCGCCAGCTTGATCCCTGCTTCGGCTGCGATGCGCTCCATACCGATGTGGGGTGAATTGCTGTGCACCCCGTGAATCTCATCCGCAGGATGCGGATGCGGCCAGGCGAACAGGGGATACTGCTCCCGGATGTCCGTTGCGCCTGCGAAGCTGACGATGGTCGCGATTTCGCGCTCGCCGCGGGACAAGAAGTGACTGGCTCTTCGCATGCCGGGAAGACGCCAGATCGATTGGTTCGAAAAAGGACTGCTCGTCGATCGGCGAATCTGAATCCACGGCGTGTATTCGTCGCCCACGCCTCTTCCGCGTCCATCAGCGATGGCGGACGACAACTTGGCCGCGTTGATTTGCAATTTCATCAGGTAGCCTCCGGCTCGCTCTCGTTGTTGCGAGAGCGTCTAGGGATGTTCCGGAGGCTTGACGGCGAGAAGGCCGAGGTAGATCCTCGGCGAGCGGTTCAGGCTCGTCTCGACGCGCCACGCCGGAGCGCCACCCCTGCCAGGGGGTGGCGTTCTTTTTTCCGGCAAGGATTTGACTAACGGTTACCGGTAGGCCACCCCCTTGCAGGTGAGCTCTTTGCCGGCGCACTTAAGTCGTCGGCGCGAGGCGGCCGCGGACTCTCGGCCCCCTGCGAAACGGGCTGTTGGTTGAGCAGCGCGCCGCTACAAGCGCGAACAACCCCGCTCTTGAGGCCCAGTTGGACGGCGATGTCGTGGCTCTTGCCCCGCAGAGGAACTTGCGCGGAACGCAGAACGCGATAAACCAGCTTTTCGGGGTATCCATTGGCTCTCGCCCACTCCGCAATCGCGATTCCGCGACGAGCGAAAGCGGACTTTACGTCTCCTGGAGTCATGAGACTGCCCCCTATGGGTTGAAGCTTTTTTTCTCTCGGGGCGCTCATTTATAGCCATTAGGCGATTTGACTAGCCCTTATAGACTCTCGTGCGGCATCATGCAACATTGATGGGATGAGCGAAGAGTTTGGTCGACGATTGCGTCAACTCCGTGGGTCCACTGGACTCACACAGGAAGCGTTCGCGCACTTGGGGGGCGTGAAACGCTTTAGCCAAAGCCTGTACGAACAGGGCGTCAGACTGCCCGGGCTGGACTATCTGGAAGGACTTCACGCATCAGGCATTGATGTCAGCTCCTTGGTGCAGCACTTGGTGCGCATGCCGGTGGACACCGTGTCTGTCGAAGTCGCAATCAGGGCGATCGAAGCTATTGAGCGCTCCTATGCGACCGGGAAAGCCAACGAAGCCCAGATCACTGATCGCATTGAACGGTTCAAGCTCCTGGTCAGCTTCGCCGACCCAGGTGGCAGTTCGAACCCCCGGCAAGCGCAAGGCGTGCGCCGTGCCTAGGAGTCGCGAGGCCATGGCGTGATTCCTCTTCCTAGAACCTTGCACTGCGTTGGTGCCTTGCTTGATCGTTTTGCCGCTTGTGAGCTCTGGCTTCGTGCAAGGCTTACGCTAGCTGAGCGTCGACTTGCAGCGACACTCGAACGGTTCGGCGACGGCACGTTCGAAGAGCGTTGTGCAGCAGCACGAGTTGGCAAAGCCGATCAGGATCTGAAGCTATGGAAAAAGCTCCGTGACGAGCTCCGCGTCCCGGCAAAAATGCTGGAAGCTCGAGGCGCATCCGTGGAGGATCTCCGGGTCCTCTTCCTCAATCGGGAAATCAGGACAGACGACTCCTTCGTTAGCCTCTCCCCCGCTTGGCGCAACTACGTCCTGACTGCAGCGGCGGCTGGCGTCGTTTTGTCAGGGTTCGTCATGCTGCTTGTGGTGACCGTATTCGCACCAGGAAGCGTCTTCGAAAAGTGTGCAGTGATTACAGCGATCACACTGATCGTCTGCACGTTGTATCAGCCGCTTAGCCTCTTCACATCCCGACCCATCCCCATCCGGGCGCGAGTTGCAGCATATCTGCCGATGGAAACAGCGCCGATTAGCGCTACGGGCCGCATCACCCGACTGAGCAACCGCACATGGCCGTCAAGGAAGAGATGATGCCCAAATACCCCGAAGAGCTGGGTGAGCAGCCGGGTCAGATTCGCGAGCTGCTCGCGGCCCTGCCTCTTTTAGGCTTGTCTCGTTCACCACAACGTGTGCCGATTGATGAAAGACAAATGGCTTGGGCACATGGGGCTGGATGCCGTAAAGGGACTCTCGGCCAGATTCGTCGAAACTCCTAACTTCACGATCGAAGCACTGGCTTGGCCAGCGCTTCAAGCCTTTCGAAATCGACCAGATGAACGTCGCGTTGTTGGATCTCCACCAAGCCGTCTGTCGAGAACCGCTTGAGGATCCGGCTCACGGTTTCCGGCGCGAGGCGAAGGTAGTTCGCGATGTCGGCCCGGGCCATCGTGAGGGTGTAGCGCCGCGGTGAGAACCCGCGCGCCGCATAGCGCCGCGACAGCAACACCATGAAGGCAGCGAGCCGCTCGTCGGCGCTGTGGTCGCCGGCCAGCAGTGAAGCTTTGCCGATGTCGAGGCTCAACAGCTTGAAGAGCTGCTGCTGCAATCCCGGCATTCGGGTCGCCAGCAACGAGAGCTGTGGGAAGGAGAACCGGCAGAGGGTGACGGTATCGAGTGCAACCGCATTGCAGGGGTAGCGCTCGGAGTGGATCGCGCTCAATCCGATCACTTCGCCCGGCAGATAGAAACCCAGGACCTGCTCGTTGCCAGCAGCATCGATAATGAAGGTCTTGACCGTGCCGCCACGAACAGCAGCGATGGCATTGAACGCCTCGCCCTCGCGGAACAGGTAGTCGCCGGGTTTGTACGGACCGACGTGATCGACGAGCACGTGGAGATCGGCGAGGTCGGACTTCGCATAGCCCTGGGACAGGCAGGCCTGTGAGAAGGCACAGGTCGTGCAGAAGTGCAGCGCATCGCCGTCGTCGGACGCCGCGGGGTTGAAGGCTTTGCGGAGTCCGGGGGAGGAAGCGGACATGGGTTTCAGCCGGAGGCGCGGATCTGCTGCGGAGCGCCTAGGTTAGCCCAGCTGTGGCGATCAAAGGCACTGGCGACGGCCCGGGCGGAAAGGCGGGCGATCGGATCGAGGCGGATTCGACCCGCCTCCCAGGACAGCGAGCCTTCCTCGAACAACGGGGCGAGGGCGATGAGTGCGTCCGCAAAGGCCTCCTTGAAGTCGAGGCTGCACCGGGCTTCGAGTTCGTTCACCGCAATCTCGCCTTGGCACAGGATCCCCTGAAGGACAGACGCCCGGATGCGGTCGTCCGCATCCAGCTCGATGCCGTGGTCGATGGGACGCTGGCCCTGATCCAGCCGGGTTTCCCAGGTCGCAAGGTCCAGCGGATTCTGGGCATGGCACCCGCCCAGTTGCGAGATGGCCCCGACTCCGAAGCCGATCAGGTCAGTCGGACCATGCACGCCAAACCCCAGCGCATCGCGATAAAGGCGCCCGCGCCGTTGTGCGAGCACGAGCGCGTCGTTGGGACGGGCGAAGACGTCCAGTCCCACGTGCAGGTAGCCGGCGTCCTTGAGCCGCTCTGCGGCGCAGAGCAGCATGCGGGCCTGGAGCGTCGTGGACGACACACCGTTCGTCGCGGTGGGGGCGACGTCGGCGTAAGCGGCGCAGTTTCGGAGCCCGACTCGCTCTGGACTGGCCTCGAGCACGATCGACAGCTTCGTCTCGAAGGCCTCGATCTCCTGGTGCGGCAGTCCGTAGGGCAGCTCGACCCTGAGATTTGCGAATCCAGCATCGCGCAACGCGTCGATGGTGGCCTGAAGTCGGGTGCCGCGCTGTTCGAGGGGGGTATCGGAACCGAGCAAGCTGCCCATGCCGATGCCAACGCGGTTGAAGCCGAGAGCCGACCAGTCGCGCAAGGGCGACACCGGCGTTCGACCCGGTTCGACCGTCATTGCGAGGTCGAGTCCGCCGACGTGCCTGAGGTGAAAATGCCGATCCAAACTGGAGAGCAGCTCCTCCATCTGCGTCGCGGACATCCACCGAGCCATCCCTGGGGCGAGGCTGACATGGACCACGTCGCGGTCCCGGTCGAACAGAGATCCGGTCAGCCCGATTTCCCGAACCAGTCGATGCCCATAGGCTTCGGCTCGCGATCCATCGGCCGGACGTGGTCCACTCTCGTTCCCGCAAAACGAGGATCGATAGCTGGCGGGAATGTCGAAGTGCAATGCCAGCTGGGCAGGGATCGGATCACCGTTCGAATCGCGGACTGCGGCGCAGAAGCGCGCGTCGCTGAATGGGCGGAATGATCGCGGCGGCGGGTAGAGCGCATAGCGACCGCCCCCTCGCCCGAGATTGCGGGCCAGGCGCTCGATGTCGGAGGGTGTGCCGAAGTCTGTCATCTCGCATTGCTCCGTAGGGGCGGGTCAGCCGCAACCGCAGCCGCCACAACAGCCGCCGCCCCCGGCGGCGAGAACCTTCATTCCGAGCCCCGATTGCTCAATGGCGTCCGCCAGCTGCTGGGCGTCGAACTGGCCCTTGACCAAGACCTCGCCGGACTGGTCATCCATGAAGACTTTCGCGTCGGGATCCATCTTGGCGAGGATGGAGCGGAAGGCTTCGAGCGCCTTGGCATCGGTGGCATTGGGAAGTTGCGCGAACATGGCTCCACCTGCTTGGGAGGGTCGGGAATGCAGTCTCCGCTTTGGGGGACATCAACCGCACTGATGCAGGTCAAGCCGGCGTCGGCGCGAGGCCCCTACACTGCCGATCAACTTCAACCCGCCCCACCCGCCCCGATGCAAACCTTCGATGACTTCCTCGTTGCCGCCGCCAGCCAGC
>Ga0209278_1002184_pt1 | contig 11107 bp, 12 predicted proteins | sample JI81BgreenDNA_FD_187504 | JGI IMG/M metagenome (GOLD analysis project Ga0209278, IMG submission 187504) | Wastewater effluent complex algal communities from Wisconsin, to seasonally profile nutrient transformation and Carbon sequestration -... | ecosystem: Engineered > WWTP > Effluent > Algae... | reverse complement strand
GGCCAAACAAGCCATGAAGCTGATGGAGCTGCGCATTAAAAACCAATTACTGGAGCAAAACCTTAAAATACGCGAACGCCTGCTATCGATGTTGGCGCACGACGTCAAAGGCCCGGTTGCCAGTTTAGGTATGATGTCCGAAATGTTGGCCGAAGACCCTGAGCTACCTCAAGAAGTATCGGGTATGATGGGTGAAATGCAGACGGTGGCATCGCGAACAACGGAGCTCATCGACAATATGCTCAGCTGGGCACGGAACCTTGGCAAAGGAGAACAAGCCAGCGGACAACCCATCGATTTACCCGTTTTTGTTCAAGAAGTTCAGGAGTTGTATGCTGCAGCCCTCAAACAAAAGCAGCTCAGCATAACCACCCAATTGGATGTGCCACGTGTAAACTCAGAGCCTGAAATGGTGCGTTTCATTTTGCGCAATCTCGTTGGCAACGCCATTAAATTTTCGGAAAATGCCCCCATCACCATCAACAGCAGGGCCAATGGCCCCCATTTTTGGATCCTTGAAGTAGTCGACCAAGGAGTGGGCATGAGCCAAGACCAACTCGAAAAGCTGTTTAATTGGGAAACTCGTTACACCAATTTAGGAACCAAAAAAGAAAAAGGCACAGGCTTGGGATTGCTTCTTGTGCGCGAATTTGTACGCAGCCAGCAGGGCAAACTACACATTAGCAGCAAGCCTGGCGAAGGAACTACTTTCACCCTTCAATTACCACAATTATGAAATGGCAAACCTTGATCATCGCCACTTTGGTATTTTTAGCAGCTGCGTGCGAAAAAGCCAAAGAAGGAGTTACGTTTACGCTGAGCACACGGTCGGAAGTTACCATTCCCTCTACTGCGGGCCTGAATTTACCCATCAATTTGTTGTCGCCCGACATCACTACCAATTCAAACAGCAGCTTTGAGTCGAACCGCACTACCCCGTCGTTGGTGCGTGAAATCAAGCTGAGTCGTCTCGATATCAAGATCATGACGCCGAACCAAACCACTTTCGATTTTTTGCGCACCCTAAGGGTCTATATGAGTGCCCCCGATTTGCCTGAAGTAGAATTGGCCAGTGCGGTTGATATTCCGGCTGACGGCAGGCGCAGCCTGGAGCTCACGGTTGACAAAGACACCAATTTTAAGGATTACCTGGTAAAAGACCGCATCAGCCTTCGGGTACAGGCCACCACCCGCCAGCTCGTTACTTCCGACACCAAATTGGAGGTTTTGCCGGCATTTGAGGTGCGGGCTTCCTTGCTTGACTGAATTTTTGCAAAAATTGGTCTGAGCTAAACTTTTCAGCCTGAAAGCCTTAAGACAATCTCAAAAAGAAAAGCATCACTTTTTTCATCTTTTTTCGCGCCTGCCTATTGCACAGCTTCAGAAGCGCCGTATATTTGCACCCACGTTGAACGGTTCGGTAGTTCAGTCGGTTAGAATACATGCCTGTCACGCATGGGGTCGCGGGTTCGAGTCCCGTCCGGACCGCAAAAGCCTCGGAGAAATCCGGGGCTTTTTCGATTTATGAGCTTTTTCACTTACATATTGTATTCAAGCAAACTGCGGCGATTTTATAAAGGCAGTTGTGCAGATGTAGAACTACGACTTGCAAGACACAACAGTGGAGGAGAAAATGCCACAGCAGCAGGCAGACCTTGGAGGTTGATTTGGTTCACCGAAAAAGAATCACGGAGCGAAGCTGTGAAGCTTGAACTCAAACTCAAAAACCTATCTGCCATCAGGCTTATTCAGTTTATCGAAAAATTCCAAGAGAACGTCAACCCAACAGAGCGCGAATTTTGGGCCGAAATAACCTCGGAGGGAAAATCTTCATAGTCCCGCCGCGACGATAAATGTCGCGGACCAGACAGCCTTAGGCGCGTCTGGTTCCGGACCGCAAAAGCCTCGGAGAAATCCGGGGCTTTTGCGTTTATTTTTGATTTCCTAGGAAAACAGGGGCTTTTGCGCGTTAAGAGCCAGCCGATATTTGTCGCTATCCCAAAATTTCATCTGCGATAAAAATCACGTACCACAAAACGTCTGATATGCCTCTTCAAACTGCGGCTCGGCACCTTCTTGGTACTTTTTGAGGTTAGATTTAAACTGGTAAGGCTGGCAAACCACCGCCAGCAGTTCATTGAATGGTGTCAAATCGCCCTGGTTGGCTGCCACAAGCGCTTCTTCTACCAGGTGGTTCCGGGGAATGTAAAGGGGATTGTTCGCTGCCATCAGCTCGCTTGCATGCTCCCAACCACTGCCCTGCTCAACCACTTTTTGCCAGTTGGCATACCAGCTTTGGAACTTCTGATTTTCGGGCAAGGTCAATGTGTTTTGTTGGTTAGGAATAAGCGCTGCGAAGGTATTGGTGTAATCGAGCTGCTGCTGTTCCATCAAATCGAGCAGTTGTTCCACCAGGACAAAATGAGAAGTCTCTGTGCCTTCTAGGCCGATTTTATGGAGCATCATGCCCTGGTATTGGCGCTGCCAGCGTGCGTCGAAGCTGTCGAGGGCGTCTTGCGCCAGGGCAATGGCGGCTTCTTTGTCGGGAGCCATGAGCGGTAAAAGGGCCTCGGCAAAACGGGCCAGGTTCCATTTGATGATGTTGGGCTGGTTGCCAAAGGCGTAGCGACCTTGCTCGTCGATGGAGCTGTAAACCGTGGCCGGGTGGTAAGCGTTCATGAAAGCGCAGGGACCGTAATCGAAACTTTCGCCGCTTACCGAACTGTTGTCGGTATTCATCACCCCGTGGATGAAGCCCACCCTCAGCCAGTTCACTACCAAATCGATTTGGCGGTTCATCACCTCGTGAAACAAGGCCAGGGCCGGATTTTCGTTGCCAGCCAAATGCGGATACAAACGTTGCATGGTGTAGTGCAGCAGGGCTTCTAAATCTCCCTCCTGGCCTAAAAATGCAGCAAATTGGAAGGTGCCTACTCGAATGTGACTTTGCATCACCCGCAGCAAGGCGGCTCCCTCGTTATTGGTTTGGCGGTACACCGTTTCACCCGTTTTGAGCACGGCCAAACTGCGCGAAGTGGGGATGCCCAGGTGGAACATGGCTTCGCTGATGAGGTATTCGCGCAGCATGGCATACAAGGTGGCTTTACCGTCGCCGCCACGTGAATAAGGTGTACGGCCACTTCCTTTGACTTGGATGTCGAACCGCTGTCCGGTTGCCGTTAGTTGTTCGCCCAGCACCACGGCCCTGCCATCGCCCAAACGAGTAAAGGAGCCGAACTGATGGCCGGCATAGGCCTGCGCAAAGGCTGGATTTTGCGGGTCTTCAGCTTGCAAAGCAGTCACAAAGTCTGTGGCAGAAGTAAATGAAACGTCAAGTTGCCCGGCCAATTCCTCATTAAACAGCAGTAATTCAGCTTTCTGCAGGGTTGTTGGCCTGATTTTGCTGTAAAACCCTGCTGGCAGCTGCAGGTAAGAATTATCGAATTTAAAGAGGTTGGTAGGCATGGGCGATCAAATCTTCCATTACAATGAAAACGAGGGTCTTTTCGTTCGTTGCCTCTAAAATAATGGGTGGCGCGCAACCAAAGAAGGAGATGCGGAACGAGGCGGTTGGCGGGGTGCGCAGGGCAGGGAGCATTCTATTCTCCGTGCACTCTGTGTCCTCCGTGTTTTACATTTCAATATTTTTTTATTGTTTATCAATAATTAATTTCCGTATTTCGCCACATCAAACCTTTCAATCTTATACCATGAAAACAGAAAACATTTTTATTGCACTCACCGTGGTTGCCTGGATCATGTTTGTGGGCTTTTGCATCGAAGCAGGTATACTGGCCTTCAATGTGGTTTGGAGCTGGTTCATTAACCACGGCCTCAACATCAAAAGCATGGGCATTGAATTGCGTGAACTCCTCTCCTTTTCGGCCTGGCACCACACCGTTTTTGGCAGTTTGCTCACCGCAGTTGCCATCTTTAAAGCACTGCTTTTGTACGAGGGCATCAAACTCACCGGCAAACTCAGCTTGCAGCAGCCCTTTAGTGAATGGGTTACCGAGCGCCTCAAGCGCATGGCCGATTACGCTTGGCAAGCGGCTATTGCATCGGTTTGTGTAGAGATATATGCCGAATGGCTCAAAAAACAAACCATCACCCTGGGCATCAGTTTCGACAACGATTGGTCGGGATTTTTGCTGCTTGCCGGCATACTTTACGTCATTGCCAGCATTTTTAAGCGGGGCATCCAACTGCAGGAAGAAAACGAACTTACCGTCTGAGATGCCACTGATCGTAAACTTAGACGTGATGATGGCCAAGCGCAAAATGTCGCTGAATGAGCTGTCAGAAAAAGTGGGGATCACCTTGTCGAACCTCTCCATCCTCAAGACCGGCAAAGCCAAGGCCATCCGCTTTAGCACCTTGGAGGCCATTTGCGAAGCGCTCGATTGCCAGCCGGGCGATATCCTGGCCTTTGAACAACAACCGGTTGGGAGGCGTAAAGAGGCGGAAGGATAACCGCGTTCGGCTTGCGGCGCGCTGCTTTCGGCTGATAGCCGTCTGATATCCGCGAAAAAGTTCGAAGTCTGCAGGAAAACCCACACCCAATGTTGGCTGAGCGCTGTCGACTTACCGCAGCGCTTGAGGCGGAAGGATGAAAAACGAGACGGTTGGCGGCGAAGGGTGCACGGTGCAGGGCGAGTGAAAAACAACCGCATCATTCCGACTCGCTCCGCCTCTTTCCGCCTCCTTCAGCTAAACCAGCGCTCCTCGATTGCGCCTACTTCGGCCTGTACGTAGTTGAGAAAGGCCGTGGTTGCGGGCATCAAACGCTTGCCGCGGGCATAAACCAAGCTCCATTGGCTGAACAAGGGCAGTCCCGGTGCCTCAATGACCTCCATCTCGCCGCGCTGCAATTCACCTTTGATGCCCAACAACGGCATCACCGAAATACCCAAACCTGCTAAGACTGCCTGTTTTACCGCCTCATTAGAGGCCAATTCAAAGCGATGTGGTTTGGTCCATCCCCTATTGCTTAACCACTCCTCCATCAATTGTCGGGTACCTGAGCCGGCTTCTCTGAATAGTACGGGCTGGAAATTCAGCAATTCTTCCCAATTGCGGGTTTGGGCACGCTCAAGTAGTACTTTGCTCGCCACCAACCGCAGTTCATTGGGGAGCAGCTCCATGGTTTCGAGGGCCAAATGGGCCGGCACCAGCGATACCAAAGCCAAGTCAATGCTATTCTGCTCCAAGGCTGCCACCACCTGCTGCTTGTTGGTGACCTGGTACTGCAGCTCAATACCGGGATGGCGATACAAAAAGTCGCTCAACAAATAAGGCATGATGTATTTGCCGGTCGATACCGACATGATGCGCAGTTGTCCGGTCAACTGCCCCTGGTACGCCAGCGTTTTGTAATTGATGGCGTGTACCTGCTCCAAAATGGGGGTAGCAGCTGCGGCTATTTCGCGGCCAAAATCGGTGAGGTACAGTTGCCTACCTACCAATTCGGTAAGCGGTAGCGCAAATTGCTCTTGCAGCTTGCGCAATTGCATGCTCACAGCAGGTTGGGTAAGATGCAGCGCTTCGGCCGCTTTACTCACGCTGCCCAATTCAGCCACTTTCAAAAATACCTGCAATTGATGGAGGGTATAATTCATCAGCTTTGCTTATGCATTCTATCAAATCTATCAATACAAATATATGAATTGGAGACTCCAAATTTGCGGCACCTAAACAAAGCAATATGACACGCATCACTGTAGCCAAAGGCGATGGCATTGGACCCGAAATCATGGATGCCACCCTGCGCATCCTTAAAGCGGCCGGCGCCCAAATCGAAATCGACGAAATTGAAGTCGGTGAACAGGTGTACCTCTCGGGCAATACCTCGGGCATTGCGCCTGAAAGCTGGGACATCATCCGCCGCAACAAGGTGTTTCTTAAAGCCCCAATCACCACCCCACAGGGCGGTGGCTACAAGAGTTTGAACGTGACCACCCGTAAGTTTTTGGGCCTATACGCCAACGTACGCCCGTGCATGAGCCTGCACCCCTATGTGCGCACCAAACACCCGGTAATGGATGTGGTGATTGTACGAGAGAACGAGGAGGATTTGTACGCCGGCATTGAGCACCAGCAAACCGACGAGGTGGTGCAGTGCCTCAAGCTGATCAGCCGTCCGGGTTGCGAAAAGATTGTACGCTATGCCTTTGAATATGCGCGTGCATACGGCCGCAAAAAGGTGACCTGCTTCACCAAAGACAACATCATGAAGCAAACCGACGGCCTGTTCCACCAGGTATTCGATGAAATTGCCGCTGAGTACCCTGATATCGAAAACGAACACTGGATTGTTGATATTGGTGCCGCCAAGTTGGCCGATACCCCCGAGGCTTTCGACGTGGTGGTAATGCCCAATTTGTATGGCGATGTGTTGAGCGACGTGGCTGCCCAAATTGCCGGCTCGGTGGGCCTGGCAGGTTGCGCCATGTTTGAAGCCATTCATGGTTCGGCACCACGCCGCGCCGGACAAGATTTGGCCAACCCAAGCGGTTTGTTACAAGGCGCCATCATGATGCTCAACCACATTGGTCAGGGCGCAGTAGCCAGCCGCATCCAAAACGCCTGGTTGCGCACCATGGAAGACGGGGTGCACACCTACGACATCTACAAAGAAGGAGTAAGCAGCCAAAAAGTAGGCACGCGTGCCTTTGCCGATGCGGTGATTGCCCGTTTGGGACAGCAACCTACCACCCTGCCTGCGGTGAACTACCAAGCTTCGGGCGCGATGAATTTGCCCCGCTACACGCGCAAAGCTCCCTTGAAAAAGCAATTGCAAGGGGTTGATTTGTTTGTGCACTGGCACGGCACCGATGCCAATGAACTGGCCAAAATCATCCAACAACTCAATACCGATACCGCTAGCCTGAGCATGATCACCAACCGAGGCATCAAAGTGTGGCCCGAGGGATTTGAAGAAACCTTCTGCACCGACCACTGGCGTTGTCGCTTCAAGGCCCACACCTTCCCCATGACCAAGCAGCAAATCATCTTCCTGCTGAGTCGCGCCGAAGCCCTGGGCATTGATGTAGTAAAAACCGAAAACCTGTACAGCTTTGAAGGCAAGGCAGCTTATTCACTCGGACAAGGACAATAAACCTACAGCCATGCAAATGAACCTCATCCAGGGACAGTTCGAAAAGAACGATGCCCTGCACCTGATCACGCAGTTTGTGCATGCCAAAATCAGGTACCACGAAGACAAAATTGCCCAGTCGGCCAACGAAGAAGACATCAAGATGCGTGAAAACCGCATCAAGGAGCTGCAACGCGATTTATATGAATTGCGCAAGGCTTTGGATGCACAACCCAACGCACTTAACTTGCAAGCCAAACTAGAAATAGACGGCATTTAAGCATGAAAATCGCTTCATTCGAAGGCAAAACACTCCTCATTGCGACCCGGCACCACAAAGAAAAGGTGCTGGGTCCTTTGTTTGAAGCCCTCGGCTTCGTGCTATTACTTACCCCCGACATCGATACCGACCAATTGGGCACCTTCAGCGGCGAGGTGGAACGACCGGGCGATATGCTCGAAACGGCCGAAATGAAAGCCGCCCTTGGCCTTGCCGCACAAGATGCCGACTATGTGCTGGTGAGCGAAGGCAGTTTTGGTCCGCACCCCGCCATTCCCTTTGTGGCTGCCGATCTGGAGCTGTTGTACCTGGCCGAGGCCGAAACCGGTCGCTTTTGGCGCAGCGATTACCTCAGTACCGATACCAATTTTGCTGCGCGGCGCATAGAAAGTTTGGCTGCCTTGCGTGATTTTGCCAAGGAAGTTGATTTTCCGGGCCATGCACTCATTATGCGTGCCGGCCAACACGACCACCGTTCGCAAATCAAGGGCATTCAAAGCGAAGAAGCCCTGCTCGCCGCTGCCCGCCAGCTTTTCGACGCCCACGGCAGTCTGTGGGCCGAAACCGATATGCGTGCCCACCTCAACCCCACCCGCATGCAGGTGTTAGCCAAGGCCGGGCAAAAAATGGTGGAGATGTTGCGGCAGGCTTGTCCAACTTGCCATGCCCCAGGCTTTGCCGTAAGTGAAACCGTAGCGGGCTTGCCATGCGACTGGTGCCGACGACCAACGCGATTGCCCTTGTACCTCTTGCAGCGATGCGGATTTTGCGGGCACGAAGCACGGCAATACCATCCGCAAGGCGAGGCAGCCGATCCGGGGCAGTGCGGACATTGCAATCCTTGAGCGCGGGGCAGGGAGCGCGGGGCTGGGAGAGAAGCGGAAGGATCAAAAAGAGGCGGTTGACAGCGTGCGGCGCTCCGCTCTTGGCTGACGGTGTTCGGCGCTCCGCGTTCGGCGTTCGGCTGACAGCGTTCGGCATTCGGCTGACCGTGTACTTCCCTAAATAGCGTTGACCGCTATTTCTACTTATTGGTTATAATCCATCGGACAGATATGAGCCAGAGGATCTTTCCTTGGGCAAACTTCAGAGGGGCTCGATGTCCCTTTGAAGTTTAACCTTCCTTCGGCATAGATAATCACCGTCGGTCTTTCTTGGGCACTCAAATCTAAGAGATTTTGGTAGAAGTTGACCGGATTGTACTTCATTTTAAACGCTCTGTGCCTGCGCTTACGATTGTAGTGATTGACCGCTTTTGTGGCGCATCGCTTCAGTTCTTCGAAGCTGTTTATTGACCACTTTTTCAAGTATTCGTTTTTGATAATCCCATTGATTCTTTCGGCAAAAGCGTTCTCCCAGGCTGCATTGCCCATGCTTATTTGAATGCCATGCTTTTTGAGTTTTTCCGTGTAAATGGTGCTGCTGTATTGCGATCCTTTATCGGAGTGATGAATAAGCCCTCCAGGTAAAAACTTCATCTGTTTGAGCGCCATATCAAGTGCCTTTTCATTGCTCTCAGTACGTAGACTATCGCTAACGTTGTATCCCAAAACCATGCGTGTATATACATCGATAATGAACACCAGGTAATAGTGCTGATCGTTAATGCGGAAGTAAGTAATATCGCTCTGGATTACTTGAAAAGGCCTGTTTACCTCCATTCCTTCAATCAGATTGGGATAAAAGTAATCGCCTCTAAAGGTGGTTCTGTGATAATTGCGTACTGGTTTTACCCCGTACCCAAGCTCCATAAAGACATTGCAAAAAGCATCTCTTCCCATGGTTTTGGGCTGAAGGTCGAGGTACATTTTTTCAAGGCCACAACCCGGATGCTCTTTTCTAATCCGCTGAACCTTTGGGATGAGTTGTTCTACCTCATGGTCAAAAGCCAATTGGCGCTGTTTTGCTTGATGCACAGCTTGTTTACTCACTTCCATCGTTTTGTACATGGTATTGAGTGAATAGCTCAATCCTTCGCTGTTGGACTGGAACCACCAGAGGGTTGGATGGAAGAATTTTTTTTTACGTCAATAGCGTAATGATCTTCCGCAAGCTCAATCATCTTCTCCAAAAAGTCGATTTTGATTTGCTTTTGGCCTACAGCCCTTTCCAGTTCCTTGACCTTCTGTTCCAGCTCCTTGAGCCGCTGGGTTTGACTATCCTTCATCTCGACAATCCTCACGTTTTTTTCGTTGTACTTCGAATAAGTGTAAATCCACCTGTAAAGCGCAGAACTAGAAATGTTGTACTGAGCCTGCATCATGCGGACAGTGGCAGCACCCGATTCAAAATCAGCCACAAGCTTCTTCTTAAACTCCTCCGAAAATACCCTTTTCGGCTTGATTCTTTTTCCCGTTTTTATCATAATTCTCATTTTAAAAACGGTCAACTTATTTCAGGGTGATACACCGCTGATTGCTGACGGCTGACCGCAGACTTCATTCGGCTTTTGGCGATTGGCTTTGAGACAGCTTCACAATGAAGCGAATGGAACTCGCGCAATTGAACGTTGAATCCCGAATCGGCTAATCCATCTCGGGTTGTCGCTTCGATCCACTTTGAACCTTGAACCTTGAACCTGCCGCGGAACGCGGCATTTAGTTGCACTTACACGCCTCGCATTCAGCCTGTGTAGCGAAACCCTTTTGGTTGCAGCCCGAATAGCTGATTTGCTCGCAGCGGTTGTTCGCCGCATTGTAAAACCAACGTTGGAAAGCGGCTTGACACAACTCGCCAGTAGGCACCACATCGGCACAGGCTCCTTGGGGGGTGCCGCAATCTTTGGAGCAAGCCACCAACACAGCAGCGGCAAAGAGAAAAAGACGTACAACTTTCATATGACAGGGTTTAAATCAAATTTTCTATTTCTCCAATTAATCACAGTGGTCGCCATTCCGTGAAAGGCTTACCGCAGAGGCGCGGAGAATTTTTTCATTAATCCACAGATTACAACTTAACGGCCTTTGAAATGCCTTATTTATCAGTACTACTAGCAGCTGCGGCCAGTTGCGTACCGACGATAATGTCAGCATCTGGCGAAGGCATCGGAGCCTTTTGGACTGCCCTGCTAAAGCAACTTGTCCAGAGGCCGCAGAGCTCCTCTTTCGGCTTAATTCAAAGGTTAGGTTTAACACATCAAATTTAACGCTATTTCACCAATAGGAAGGTCAAAGCTGCGTCATTTTGGTGTAAGTTGGTCACAAGATGAAAAACCAACAATTCGATGCTTTGCCCACGGCAGTTTTAGAGGCCGCTGGTTACCGAGAGGCTGCACGCATGGGTTACAACGACCTGGTGACTTTTCTGCAGCCACAGTTGCGCAGCAAAAACCGGGTGATGCTGCTGTTTTGGGCCATGAACTTTCTTTTACTTCTGGTCTTGATTTGGAAAACCAGTCAATTACCCTCTGGAAGCGACTGGCTGGGCGCCATCGGACTGGGTTTTGCAGGCAGTTTTTTGTTGATTCCCCTGCACGAATGGGTACACGCCCTCGCATTCCGCAGTTTAGGCGCCACCCGCATTTTTTATGGAGCTAATTGGAAGAAGTTGTACTTCTATGCAGGTGCCGATTTTTTTGTGCTCAATCATGCCGGCTTTACCCGGGTGGCACTGGCCCCTTGTCTCCTCATTGGCAGTCTGTTACTGCTCATTACCTCTCTTTTGCCTCCTTTTTGGCAAGTCAGCTTGATTGCCACGGTGCTGCTGCATTCGGGCATGAGTGCCGGTGATTT
>Ga0209278_1002182_pt1 | contig 11117 bp, 12 predicted proteins | sample JI81BgreenDNA_FD_187504 | JGI IMG/M metagenome (GOLD analysis project Ga0209278, IMG submission 187504) | Wastewater effluent complex algal communities from Wisconsin, to seasonally profile nutrient transformation and Carbon sequestration -... | ecosystem: Engineered > WWTP > Effluent > Algae... | reverse complement strand
CAATTATGTTATCGACAATGTGGTAGACGTGATAAACAACCGGGCAACAATAACCACCAATGCCCTAGAGGGACTGAAAGTGGTGGAAATCATCGAAAGAATATATAAGTACAGCAATATTGGATAAATGAAAAGGTGCTGTCTCAAAAGGAAAAGCAGCACTTTTATACCAAATGCGCTTAATTACATTTAATACCAACGGTTTTTGAAAAAACGAATTGCTGTAGTTGGAGGTGGGCTTATAGGACTGGCAACAGCCTATAAAATTCTCCTTCGTCACCCGGATTATTCTTTAGACTTGTTCGAAAAGGAAGCCGTCCCGGGCAAACACCAGTCAGGACGTAATAGTGGCGTTTTGCACTGCGGCTTGTATTATCAACCCGGTTCGTTAAAAGCTAAGTTGGCCGTAGAAGGCATACAGGAGATGACCGATTTTTGTCGGACCCATGAAATCGACCATGAAATTTGCGGCAAAATTGTCGTTGCCTCTACCGAACAGCAATTAGCTACACTTGAAGAATTAGCAGATCGAGGAAAAAGAAATGGCCTAAGCGGTTTGACATTTTTGAACACAGCCGAAATCAAAGAACGTGAACCCTATGTTGCAGCAAAAAAGGCGTTATTGGTTCCGCAAGAAGGCATAGTGAGCTACAAAGCTGTTATGTTGAAATTGGTTGAACTGATTCAGCAAGCCGGTGGTCGCGTACATTTTAATGCCAAAATCGAAACGGTGTATAACCGCACCGACGGTAGCATCAGTGTAAAAGCAGAAGGACAGGATTGGGTATTTGACCGCTTGGTCAACTGTACCGGTTTGTATTCCGATCGCACCTTTCAGCAGTTTACCGGTCAAAAGCGACCGCTACGCATCGTTCCTTTTAGGGGTGAATACCTCATGCTGAAACCGGAAGCTGCAGCCCTGGTAAATCACCTGATTTATCCTGTCCCGGACATTAATTTCCCCTTTTTGGGGGTTCATTTTACCCGCCTGGTAGGTGGTGAAAGAGAAGTTGGCCCGAATGCAGTATTGGCTTTTAAGCGGGAAGGCTATACCAATAGTGATTTTTCCTTGAGCGATACGCTCGACAGCACCACGTATATTGGCCTGTTGCAGTTCATGCGTAAAAACTTCTCCTTTGCGCTAGGTGAATTTTCTTCTTCCCTATTCATGTCCTCTTTCATTGCCAAAGCGAAAGCCCTCATACCCGAAATTAACGAAAGTATGCTGGTGAAAGGCACCGCCGGTGTACGTGCTCAGGCCATGGATCCACAGGGAAATCTGATTATGGATTTTCGCATTACGCGCGATCAAAATCAGGTACATGTTTTAAATGCACCATCGCCCGGGGCAACCTGTTCGCTCGCTATTGCGAGTTATATACTCGATAATTATTTGACAGACCTCAATTAAAGTTACTTTGCTAATGCAAAATTTCATTCCACTTGCCTCTCCTGATATTCGGGAAACAGATATTGAAGCCGTAAGCGCTGTGCTCAGAACCGGTAATCTGGTACAAGGGAAACAAGTGGAGCAGCTCGAAAATAATTTGGCCAAATACCTTGGTGTGCCACATTGTGTTGCGGTAACCAATGGTACAGCTACCTTACATCTCACCTTGGTGGCACTTGGTATAGGCCCTGGCGACGAGGTAATCTTGCCGGCCTTGTCGTACATTGCCACTGCCAATGTAGTTGAACTTGTAGGCGCCCGACCTGTATTTGTGGATATTACGCTCGACAGCTTCAATATAAATGCCGACTTGATTGAGGCCAAAATTACACCGAAGACCAAGGCGATCATGATTGTTCATGAGTTTGGTTTGGCGGCCGACATGCATCGGGTAAAGGCCATATGTGATGCACATCAATTGTGGCTGGTTGAAGATGCTGCTTGTGCCTTAGGCGCAAAAGATCAGGATAGTTTTGCCGGTACCCTTGGTATAGCCGGTTCTTTTTCTTTCCATCCACGTAAAGCCATCACTTCAGGTGAAGGAGGTGCCATCATCACTTTTGATTCTGAATTGGCCTTACGCATACGTGCCTTACGTAACCACGGCATGGATGCAGCGAACAAAAGTAAAATGGATTTTATCCTGGCAGGCTACAATTGTCGGATGACCGACTTCCAAGCTGCTTTGCTTGATAGTCAGTTACAGCGTCTTGATGGTATTTTAGCGCAAAAACAGCAGATTGCCGACCGCTATCTGAACGAAATTAAACACGCCCACATTAAACTTCCGGTAATCGCTGCTGGGAAATTGCCCAGCTGGCAAACTTTTCATGTCATATTGCAGGGACCGCTAAAGCAGGCCGAAACCATAGTCAAGTTACGTGAAGCCCGTATTGGTACCAATTATGGTGCGCAATGTATGCCGGCACAGACCTATTTTCTCGAAAAATATAAACACGATGCCCCAAGCGAATTTCCAAATGCCTGGACTGCCTTCCAGGCAGGTCTGGCCATCCCACTCTACGAAAAATTAACTAGTGACCAGGTAAGTCACATCATCCAAACCGTAAATAGCCTATAAAATTATGATAAACAACAAAACGATTTTCATCACCGGCGGGGCTGGTTTTATCGCCAACACCCTCATTAAACATTATGTAGAGCACAATAAAATTGTGGTTTATGATAATTTCCACCGCGATACACTCACCGGTAGCGGACTTTCAAACCACCCTAATGTTAAAATCATCAAGGGTGATGTGCTCGACTTCGAATTATTGACATCCAGCATGAAAGGCGCTGATGTAGTGGTTCATGCTGCAGGTATTGCCGGTATCGACACAGTAATTAAAAATCCGGTGACCACCATGCGGGTGAATATGATTGGTACAGCCAACGCTTTGGAAGCAGCACGCATTAATGGTGTAACCGAACGTTTTGTTGACTTCTCAACCTCCGAAGTATTTGGTTCCATGGCCTTCCGCTCTACCGAAAGTGACTCTACAGTGGCAGGATCGGCTGGAGAAGCCCGTTGGACTTATGCTGTATCTAAATTGGCCGGGGAACATTTAGCGCACGCATACTACAGTCAGTTTAAATTACCGGTGGTTACGGTTCGCCCGTTTAACGTATACGGTCCCGGACAAACCGGTGAAGGTGCGATTCAGATTTTTATCAAACGCGCGTTGAAAAACGAGGACATCAAAATTGACGGTGATGGTAATCAAATCCGTGCCTGGTGTTATGTCGACGATTTTGTAGATTGTTTGATCCGTTGTATTGAAGATCCCAAAGCCATAGGCGAAAGCTTCAACCTAGGTAACGCCCGTGCGGTAATCACCATTTTGGGTCTGGCACAAACCGTTTGTCGTGTATTGAACTCGAAGTCGAAAATCGTCTTCGAACCACCTTTGTCGGCCGATATTGCCATCCGCATTCCTAGCGTAGAAAAAACCTGGGAAGTACTGGGCTTTAAAGCGAAAGTGGATTTGGAAGAAGGTGTTTTGAATACCGCAAATTGGATGAAAGAGTATTTTAACATTTAATTATGAAAATTGCTTTTTTTGGGGCCTCTTCTTTAGGCTATTCATGTTGTCAAGCGCTTTTGGATGGAGGCCATGAAATTGTAGCAATTTTCACAATTCCTAAAGAGTTTAATATTTCCTACTCTCCAGGTAGACCAGTGAATAATGTATTACATAGGGATTTTAGGGTTTTAGGAGATCAATATGATATTCCTGTTTTTGAGGTAAATCAAAATATTAAGGATTATACAGAAAAACTTGAAATTCTTAAACCTGATTTTATATTGGCAATTGGCTGGTATTATATGATACCGAAAAAAATTCTAAATATTGCCACAAAAGGAGCTGCAGGAATTCATGCTTCATTATTACCTAAAGGAAGAGGAAATGCACCTTTAGTTTGGGCAATTATTAATGGAGAACCTATTACTGGGGTAACATTTTTTTATTTTGCAGATGGTGTAGATAATGGTGACATTATCGGTCAAAGAGAGATATTGATAGATGAAAATGAGAATATTAAAGCTTTATTAGAAAAAGTTGAAGTTGAATCAAAGTCTCTTTTACTTGAATTTATTCCACTTATTGCTGAGGATAAGGTAAAGGCGCGAGTTCAAGATGAGAGTGCCGCTACTTACTATCCGAAAAGATCTCCAGAGGATGGCTTGATTGACTGGAAAATGAGCTCAGTAGAAATATCCAGATTTATTCGTGCTCAAACGAAACCGTATCCAGGGGCATTTACAATTATTGGGGATAAAAAGGTTATAATTTGGGACGCAACAATTATTGATTTGAAAGATGAAAATTTGTAGTAAATGTATTTATGATGAAAGAACGCCAGGCATTTCTTTTAATGCTTTTGACGTGTGTAACTATTGCATTCAGGTAGAGGAATTAGCTGCTGCATATCAGACTGGCAAACCGGAAGGTGAGGAAAAACTTAAATCAATTATTAAGGATATTAAAAAAGCAGGTAAAGGTAAAAAATACGATTGCGTAATTGGTGTTAGCGGTGGTACAGACTCTTCCTTTCTTCTAATAGAGGCTTTGAAATGGGGTTTACGCCCTTTAGCTGTTCATTACGACAATACTTGGAATTCCTCAATAGCTACAGAGAATATCAGGAAAGTAACTTCTAAATTAAAGGTTGATTTGTATACTTATGTTGTAGATAATAAAGAAGCAGATGATATTTTTAATTCATTTCTTTTAGCTGGCGTACCTGAATTTGATGCTTCAACAGATATAGGATTTGTACAAGTACTTCGTTCTGCTGCAGCCAAATATGGTATCAAGTATATTTTAGAAGGACACTCTTTCATGGCTGAAGGTGTATCCCCGCAAGGAAAAAATTATTTTGATGGTAAATACATTGAGAGCATTCATAAGAAATATGGTAAGCTCAAAATGAAGACCTATCCTAATCTTACTTTTTTCCAGTTTATGAAATGGGTGTTGATTTATAGGCAGAAGTTCATCAGACCATTGTGGTACATTAACTACTCAAAACCGGAAGCCAGAAAAATTCTTGAAGATACTACAGGTTGGACTTACTATGGTGGTCATCATCTGGAGAATCGCTCTACCTCCTTTTTACATACCATTTATAATCCGCAAAAATTTGGTATTGACAATAGAAACTGGAGTTTATCGGCAGAAGCTCGTTCTGGTGTAATTAGTCGAGAAAAGGCTTTAGAGATTTATAATACACCAATCATCCCGGATCCAGAATTGGTAGCATATGTAAAAAAACGACTTTCTTTGAGTGATGTTGACTATGAGGCAATTTTTAATGGACCGAAACGGAGCAATAAGGACTTTAAAACCTATAAAAAGAGATTTGAAATGCTGCGTCCTTTATTTTACGTTTTGGCTAAAGCTGAATTAGTGCCAAGAAGTTTTTATCTAAAATATTGTTTCCCCTTCCCAAATGAGTGATCTCTATAGCTACATTTTAGTTCGATTAAAAGATTAACTCAAGGATTAGGCTATATTAAAATATTTTGGGAGTAATTTGCTAATTCATTTTTATTAATGCTTTTGACAAGGATAATACCTGCATTGTTACTTAAGAATGATGCATTAGTCAAATCGGTTAAATTCCAAAAACCGAATTATATAGGTGACCCAATTAATACGGTGAGGATTTTTAATGAATTAGAAGTTGATGAGCTTGTATTTCTGGATATAACAGCAACGAATGAAAAAAGAAAACCAAATCTTAAATTATTAGCTGAAATTGCTAATGAGTGCTTTATGCCTTTGGGATATGGTGGTGGCTTAAATGATTTCCAGGTTGTAAAGGATATATTTAGTATCGGTTTTGAAAAGGTCGTGCTGAATTCGGTTTGCCATGAACAGCCATCCTTTGTTACTCGCGTTTCAGAGCATTACGGCAATCAAGCTGTTGTAGCTTCTGTAGATGTGAAGAAAAATTTATGGGGTAATTATGATGTTTACTCTCATTCAGGTCAAAAGAAGCAAAAAATAGGATTGCTCGAATGGGTTGCTGAATTAGAACAATTAGGGGCCGGCGAATTATTATTGACTTCAATAGATAAAGAAGGCACCTGGTCAGGTTTTGATTTAAACTTAATTCATAAAGTTACTGAAACGGTCAGTATACCCGTAATTGCCCATGGTGGTGCTGGGAATTTACATCATATTGGTGAAGCAGTCAAAGAGGCACATGCTTCTGCTGTAGCTCTCGGGAGTATGGTAGTATATCAACAGAAAGGTATGGGTGTATTGGTTAATTTTCCGGAGGAAGCTGACTTAAATCGAATACTAGATGAAAAATAGATTTCTATTTATTGTACTGGTAGTACTTTTCACCAGTTGCAGAAAAGAAAAGACAGAACCATCACTTCCGACTGAAGTTAGGGGATACATACTTACACGAATGCAATCTCAGGCGGGATTTTCACCGAGGGATTCCGGAGGTGAACTGTTATTTAAAGACTCTCTTTGGTTATTTGGTGGTTTTACGCCTGACCGTTCCAATGAGGTTTGGAATTCTGCAGATGGAATTATTTGGAACCAAAAACCAAATGCCTTATGGAGTGCGCGAAATTTGATGGGTGTTTTTGAATTCCAAGGCAAAATATGGCTCATGGGTGGATATACTGGAACCGATGCGTTAAACGATATTTATACTTCACAGGAGGGTATTAGTTGGGAACTTGAGATACAACATGCACCTTGGTCAAAAAGATGTGCGTTTGGGCTTGCAGTATTAAATAATAAACTTATTCTATTGGAGGAATGGGTGAAAATATTGAACCATTAAATGACGTTTGGGAATCTGTAGATGGTCTAAATTGGACATTACTAACACCAAAAGCACAATGGGCTTCTAGGGCTATGTTTGGCCATGTTGTGTTTGGTAATGAAATTTATCTTATAGCAGGTGGAATTTACAACATTGACTATGTGTATAACTCAGAAATAAATTATCGTGATGTTTGGAAGACTCCGGATGGCGTGAATTGGACTCAATTAACTCCAGCTACACCTTTCAGTGCAAGAAGATTTCTGAATAGTTTTGTTTTGAATAATCGAATTTTTGCTGGTTCGGGATTTTGTTTTGATGCTCGAATTTTTGCAGATACCATAAATGGGCTATTGAGGTCAAGTTTAACTCCTGAACAATTAAATTATTATAATTTGGAAAAGGGTCGCTACAATGGCAATCTGAATTATATTTGGTCGAGTGCAAATGGGGTAGATTGGTATAGAATGAACTTACAAGATATTTTTCCTATCCGACATAAAGCTTCTGTAGTTGTCAAGAACAATGAAGCATTCTGGATTGTTGGTTTTGGGGTTGATTTATATAATGATGTCTGGAAACTTAAATTAGAAGCGCAGTGAAATTTACATTTGATTTTATTGAAGAAGAATATATAAGATTAATTTCTGCAGGTTATAAATTTATAAGCTGTGAGGAATACGTACTTCAAAAGCAAAATAAAGCGACTTTTAACCGGATTGTCGTAAATAGAGTAGACATTGATTTCTCCTTAAAAAAAACAGAACGTTTAGTAGAAATTTTTAATAGATTAGAAATTAAGGCCTCCTTTTTTCTTCGTCTCCATGCCCCAGAGTACAACCCACTTTCATTTGAATCATACCGTATTATTCGGAAACTAATTGAAAGTGGGCATGAACTAGGCTACCATTCTGAAATTATCGATCAGGCAGCTATATGGGGTGAAGACCCGGAAGTGTGTTTGTTACGGGATATAAAAACCATTGAACAAGTATTTGATATTAAAGTAAAAGGTGTTGCCAGTCATGGGGGCATGACGGGTTTAAATAATCTCGACTTTTGGAAGGATAAAAGAGCAGCTGATTATGGTCTCCTTTACGAGGCTTATGATAAAGAGCAGGGATTTAACCTTTTTCAGGAAGCCTTTTATATTTCGGACAGTGAATGGACCAGGTGGAAGTGTTATGATAAGGGAAAGTTGGTAGCAGGTGATCATCGAACACCTGCTGAACATCTTGCAGATAATCATGAGTTGATACACTTACTTATTCATCCTGATACCTATTATTTCCGTCATATCTACGAGTGAGTCGTATACCTAAATTAAGAATAAGTCCTTTGCCCTACGAGGACAAGTTAATAGTGGACGCCTTTCTGGCCAATCAACTTGTTACAGGTCCCCATATCAATATTTTTGAAAAGGGACTTGCCGCATGCTTTAATTATACTTATGCCAATACCACTTCCAGTGGTTTTGCTGCATTATTCCTGGCCCTGAAAAGTTTGAAATTGAAAAACGCAAAGGTCGTTGTGCCTGCGATTTCTACCTGTCAGGCAATAACTAATGCTGTTTTGGCCAATGGTTTTGAGGTGGTATTCTGTGAAATTTCGCCCAATCACCTGAGTTTGGCTGAGGATGCACTTGCAGCACTTTTTCAGGAAAAACAGTTTGATGTAATTATTGCGCCAAGTCATTTTGGCATTCCGGCACCCATTGAAAATTATAAAAAGTATGGTGTTCCTGTGATTGAAGACGCCTGTCAGGCTTTTTTCACACGTACCACCATTAAGTCAATAGCTGATATCATGGTATTGTCGTTTTACCCGACCAAGCAGTTTAATTGTATTGAGGGTGGGGCGGTACTACATAACAGTTTGGACCAAAACCAAATTATAGAGGATTTGAGATATTACGATAGTCAAATTGATTTTGATGGTAGGGCAAGGTATAATTTAAGAATGGCCAATCTCCATGCTGCATTCGGTTGTTTACAATTGGATAAATTAATTGACGAGCGGAAAAGCTTGCTGAAAATTCGGGATAGTTATATAAGTGGTCTTTGTGGAAAAAATCTATTGGTAGCTGCCCAATGTGAAGCAGGCGTAGTTCCATGGCGGTTTTTAATTCAATCCGAGGAAACAAAATTATTTGCTCATTTGAGTTTAGCCAATATTCAATCAGATAAAGAGATGGCCGAATTGCAAAAACCAGCTTCCGAAACACAGCAGCATTGGTTTGACAGTTTTCAGTCTATTCCGTATTTCAGTACGTTGAAATCTGAAGAGCAGCATTTTATCATTCAAAGCATAAATGAATGGAGTTAGAATTCAGAAAAGCGACATCGAGTGATTGGGGTGTTGTATTTACGGCAATACAGGAATTACAAGATAGACCTTTATTCACATTGAAGACATTTGAAGCTTATTGGGGACAAATAATTTCTGGTGAATTTGGGAAATGTGATGTCTGGCTGGCATTTTGCGATGGCATTGTCTGCGCCTACATATTAGCTAATTATTACCCCATACCTCGCTATTTAGGAGTTGGTATTGAACTGGAAGAAATAGTTACTCTGCCGGTATATCAAAGAAAAGGTATAGGAAGGACATTTATTCAGTTTCTGGTTGCTCATTATAGCCGTGAAATTACTTGTCGGAAAATAACTGTAAAAACCGACGACCATGCAGGATCTGGAAAGTTATATGCCGAATTGTTTGGCCTAACAGAAATGCGGTTTTATCAAAAATTTTTGAATAAAATATAAATGATAATCACGATTCACCAACCCGATATGCTTCCTTGGTTGGGGTTATTCAATAAAATCAATAGGGCGGATTTGTGGGTGATACTTGATCATACGACAAATAATCCGCGTGATGCCGCTTTTTGGGGGAGGCGCGTGAAAATTTTGGTTAATGGCGAGGGCAAGTGGTTGTCGTTGCCTTTAAAAAAGCCTGAAACAGCGGGTGTAATTGGAATACCAATTTATGAAATGAAGTTCAACGATGCGGAGCCTAAAATTTACCAGGATGCCCTTCGTACGGTGGAATTAAACTATAAAAAGACCCCATTTTTTAAAGAAATATATCCCTTAGTAGAGCAGTTTTTGCTTTCTCCGGAGATGAATATGAATAAAAGAAATTTGGCTTTTATATTTCAAGTAATGGAGTTACTTGATATCAAAACAGAAATCTGTTATAGCTCTGATATGGACTGTCGGGAAAAATCAACGGCGCTTTTGGTAGAAATACTCCAAAAAAAACAGGGTACTACTTATTTATGTGGCGGAGGAGCCAGTGGTTATCAGCAGGATGAATTATTTCATGCCGCCGGCATGGAAGTTATTTACAACAGTTTTAATCATCCGGTATACACCCAAATGAACAGCCAGGAATTTGTACCCGGCTTATCTATCATAGATGCCCTCATGAATGTAGGGATAGAAGAAACAAAAAAACTTATTCGGAACGAATCAGCTATTTAAATATCCAATGAAAAAAATATACGCTTTACTCGAACCTTATTTCAGAAAAAAGGCATTAATCCTCCTGTTTTTGATGTTCATCGGGATAATCGTAGAGTTATTGGGGCTGGGTATGATTTTGCCGTTATTGTCTATTTTGTCGGCCGAAGATATAGCAACAGCTTATCCAAAGGCTACACCGATAATAGCATTCCTTGGTAATCCGTCTCAAAAAGAGTTGGTTTTTATGGCTCTTGGCACCCTCGTAGTTATTTATTTATTTAAAGGGTTGTTTTTGGTCTTTCTGGCATGGTATCAAACCAATTTTGCCTATTCTTTATCTTCCCATTTATCCTCCAAACTTTTGAGGGGCTATATGGCCAAATCTTACAGCTTCCACTTGGGGAAAAACTCAGCCGATCTGATACAGAATCTAACTGGTGAAGTAAGCCAGCTGACAGGGGCAACTTCTAATTTATTCATGTTAATAACTGAAGCTTCTGCGATAATGGGTATAATGATATTATTGGTGGCGGTTGAGCCACAAGGTGCATTAACAATAATGGTAATGTTTGGTTTGTTAGCTGTGCTATTTCACCGTCTTACAAAAAAGAAGTTATTGGCTTGGGGAAGTGAACGACAGGTACATGATGGCTTCCGTTACCAATACCTCTTACAAAGTTTTGGCGGTGTAAAAGACATTATGTTATTGGGCAAAGCCCGTTATTTTACCAATCGTTTTCAATATCACAATTCAGCGTCATTTAATCTGAACATCAAATATGCCACACTGCAACATGTTCCACGATTGTGGTTCGAAGTCGTAGGCGTAATTGGTCTGGTGATACTGATCATCTCTCTTATTTATCAAGGCCGCCCATTAGCCGCAATTATACCAACATTGG
>Ga0209278_1002181_pt1 | contig 11119 bp, 5 predicted proteins | sample JI81BgreenDNA_FD_187504 | JGI IMG/M metagenome (GOLD analysis project Ga0209278, IMG submission 187504) | Wastewater effluent complex algal communities from Wisconsin, to seasonally profile nutrient transformation and Carbon sequestration -... | ecosystem: Engineered > WWTP > Effluent > Algae... | reverse complement strand
CCCTGTGCTGGATGAAGATGCGGTTGGCCGGGCTGCCCTCGACGGCCGCCGACAAACTGCCCGCGCAGCTCTCCGGCGGCATGAAAAAGCGCGCCGGACTGGCGCGCGCCCTCGCCCTCGACCCGCCCCTGCTTTTCCTCGACGAACCCACCGCCGGACTCGACCCGATCGGCGCCGCGGCGTTCGACGACCTGATCCTCAACCTCAAGCGCTCGTTGGGCTTGACGGTCTTCCTCATCACCCACGATCTCGACACGCTGTACGCCATCTGCGACCGCGTGGCCGTGCTGGCCGACCGCAAGCTCGTCGCCTGCGCGCCGATCGCCGAGATCGAACGCTTCGAGCACCCCTGGGTGCAGGAGTACTTCCACGGACCGCGCGGCCGCGCCGCGCGACGCGAGGCCTGATTCATGGAAACCAAAGCCCACCACGTGCTGATCGGCGCCTTCACCCTCGCGGTGGCGGTGCTCGCGATGCTGTTCGCGCTCTGGGCGGCCAAGACCGTCTCTGATCGCCAATGGGACGAGTACGAGGTCGTGTTCACCGAAGCGGTCACCGGCCTCACGCGCGGCGGCGTCGTTCAGTACAACGGCATCGCGATCGGCGACGTGACCGAACTGAGGCTGGACGCCGATGATCCGAGCAAGGTGATCGCCCGCATCCGCGTGGGCGCCGGCACGCCGGTGAAAACCGACACCACGGCGAAACTGGCTTTCGTCGGGCTTACCGGGCTGGTGCAGATCCAGCTCAGCGGCGGCAGCCCCCGGAGCCCGATGTTGAAAGACGCCGATGACGGCGATGGCCTACCGCGCATCGCGGCGCAGGAATCCGCTTTCGCCAAGCTGCTGAACTCGTCCGAGGACATCACGACGACCGCGAGCGACGTGCTGATCCGCATCAACCGCATGCTCAATGATGAAACCGTTGAAAACGTCTCGAAGACGATGGCCAACCTGGAACAGGTGACCGGCACGCTCGCGGCCGAGCGTGGTGAGATCGCCCAACTGCTGCGCGACGCGCGCTCCTCGGCCGAGCGCCTCGATCGCGTGCTGGCTAGCGCCGAAAGCACGATGGGCGGGCTCGACCGCAGCGTCGCCGCGATCGACAAAGACCTGCCGCAGATCCTTGCCAAGCTCGATCGCACCCTCACCGAGTTCGAGGCACTGTCCGGCAATGCGAATGCGCTGGTCCGCGAGAACCGCAGCGCGGTGCAGCAATTCAGCCGGGATGGCCTCACTCAGGTCGGCCCAACGCTCGCCGAGCTGCGAAGCGTGCTGCGCCAGTTGAATCGCGCCGCGGCCAAGATCGAAGAACGCCCGTCCAGCGTGGTGCTGGGCAGCCCCACTCCCGAGGAGTTCACGCCGTGAGCCTGCGCCGAACCGCCCTGCCCCTCGCCTTCGCGGCCACGCTCGCGGGCTGCTTCTCGCTCGGCGACAAGCCCGAACTGGTCGTCTACGCGCCGCAGGTCTCGATCGTCCCCGACGAGGGCTGGTTACCACTGGACCGGACGCTGGCGATCGCCACGCCGGACGCCAGCACCCTGCTCGACAGCAATCGCATCGCCGTTCGCCCCGAACCGGCAACCCTGCAGGTCTACAGCGGCGCGATCTGGGCCGACAGCGCACCGGATCTCGTGCAGTCGGCGCTGGTGGGCAGCTTCGCCGAGAGCGGGCGTTTCCGCGCCGTGGTTCGACCCACGGATGGCCTGGGTGCGGACCTTGCCCTTCGCCTCGACCTGCGCCATTTCGAGGCCGTTTACGCCGACGACGAAAAAACGCCGACCGTCGTCGTCGAATTGCAGGCCACGCTGGTGGACCAGCGCGCCCATCGCGTGATCGGCAGCCGCCGCTTCCGCGCCGAACAGGCCGCCGAGCGGGAGAAGCTCCCGGCGGTCGTGCCCGCCTTCGAAGCCGCATTGCGCGAGGTGGCCACAGCCCTGCTGCCGTGGGTGCTCGAAACCGCGAAGGACCCCTGAGCCCGCCCACTGCAGGCTCGTGCGCTCACGTTCCGGCACAGCCTTCCAAAGCGCCGTGCCACCGTGCGCCGCCGATCACGGCGCGCAGCCCTGCCTCTCACCGAGCGCGACCACCGAATCGTTCGCCGTCCACGTGCCGGGCACGCCACCCACGAAGGCGCCGTTGAGCGTGAAGCCAGTCAAAGCCCCGTTGGCATAACGGCGCTCGAGGTTACCGATCCGCGTTCGCGTGGGGTCGCCGGAGCGGACACACAAGGGGCAGAACCCCGTCAACTGATTGAGATCCAAGGTCTCCGTGAGCCCGCCGCCGGCACCACGCTCGGCGAGGAGGTAGCGCGGCACGCCGCGTCCGTCATAGCCGAATACGGCATAGAACTCGTAGTTCGAGAACAACTGCACGCTGTAGCCACTGCCGGCGCTGGCCGGGTCGAACCAGTGCCCACTGGCATCGACCTGCTGGCCGCCGATGGTCGGGCAGCCGCGGCCGAAGCCGGCCAAGGGTTCAGAGCCGGTCTGTCCGTCCAGCGTCCAGGTCCAGGTGAAGGCGTCCGACCCGGTCGGTGTCGCCGTGGCCTCGCCCACCGCCGTCAGGCTGTTGGCACTGCCGTTCCAGGCGCTGCGAAACATCGTGCCGCGCCACACGCCATTGGCGCCGGGGCGCGGACCCTGCAGGTAGTACCAGGTGCTGGTGCCGTCGTCGAGGTAGGTGTACCAGAGGGCGGCCCAATCGGTGCCTGCGGGATACATGAACACGCCGTGGCCACGACGATCCTCGTTGAAGTAGCCGCCGGGACGAACCGTCGGCGGCGTGGCGGTGATGGACGCCGTGATCGTGGCATTGGCCGCGGCACCGGACGCGTTCACCGGCGTGACGTACCAGCGGCCGGCAGCCGGGAAGGTCACGGTGACGGACTCGTTGCCGGTTGCGCCATTGCCCACGTGCGAGGCGTCACCCCGCGCCGGCGCCAGCGGAATGGACGGTACGCCGGACCCGCTATTCCCGGGGCGGCGCGCAAGATAGAGATCGATGTTCGCACTGCTCGCCGTGGTGACCGTGAGCTGGCTGGCACCGGCGGGAACGTCGATGAACATCGCGTCGTGGGCCTCACCGGCCGCAAGGCCGACGGTCTCCGCGCGAGCGTGCGCCAACGAGAGCGCAGCGCGTGGGCCGGCAACGCGGGTCAGGGTGTATGGGATCACGCCCATCGGCTGCTGGCCCGGTGCGGCGGAAACGAGCACGGCGCCACGTCGCACCTCGCCCACGGCCCAGGTGGGGTCGCTCCAGCCCACCCGCACGGCTGAAGCCTGCCCGGCGGACGCATTGCCCGGGCCGGTCGCAGTGAGACGTGCATTTTCCCCAGTGGCTGCGGGGACGAGAGGGAGGACGCTGTGGCGCACCACGAATTCGCCGGAACCCGAGCGGTTCCACACCATGGCCCAGTAGACCTGCGCCCCCGGGTCGCCGTAGTGCTCGACGTCGAGCACGCAGCGGCTGGCCGATTCGCAGATCTGGTTGCGAGAACCCGGACCGCCGCCGTTGCCGACGATCAGCGACGTCTGCGTACCCCCCGGCACCTGCAGCTCGACCTCGATGCGGAACCGGGTCCGCTCGCCGCTGGTCGGTGCCGGGACGCTGATGGCATGCCAGCCCACGCCGTTGCTCAGATTGTCGTAACGGTCGGAGGGCGTGGGATCGGCGGTGAGCGTGTACCGCGTGGTCGTCTGCGCGACGAGTCGCGTCCCCGCGAAACGTGCGTTCGGCGAGGCGAGGTTCAACCCGGGAACCGACAGATCGAAGAAGCCACGATCGCTGTCGACCGTGCGCGTCTGCGGGGCGGGCAGGCCGGCCACCGGCGCGCGCAGCGCTACCGGGAGGGTGAGCGCCTCGTCGGCGCTGCCACCCACGCGCGCAATGCGCAGGCTGCCGTACAGCCAACGGCCATAGAGGCCCGGGTCATCGATGCGTGCGCTGAACTGCAGCGCCTTGCTGGCACCCGCACCCAAGGTGAACTCCGGCTCCGATGGCGTCAGCGTGACGCCCGTCGGCCCGGTAAAGGTCGCGCGATAGCTGGCGCCGCCGATGAGATCGGTGACGGTGCGCGTCAACGGCGAACACGCCGGACTGCACGCATCGAAGACCATGGACGGCAGGTTCAGGCTGGCCTGCGAGCCACTGCCCGCCGCGAACTGCCCGGCAGGCACCAAGAGCGCCAGCGGCGCGCGCACGGCGCGGGCCACGTCGATACGGCCGGCGCCCTGCTCGTTCGCCGGCACGGCTGCACCACCGACGCGACGCGTCACGGTCGTCCGGGCCGTGCCCATCAGCGCGGAAATGATCTGGTCGGCGCGCCACGCGGGCTTCGCGCCGCGCAGCAGCGCCGCGGCACCGGCCACGTGCGGCGAAGCCATCGAGGTGCCCGAGAGCGTGGCGTCGCCATTGCCCTGATGGGACGCCGACAGGATGCTCGTCCCCGGCGCGGCAAGATCGGGTTTGATCACCCCGGGCAGAACGGGCGAGGGCCCACGACCACTGCTCGTGCTCATCACGTCGGCGTTGGCGGCCAGCGCTTCGACCTCCACGCCATCGATCCGTGCGCTGTGGCCGCTACCGTTGCCCAACCACTGCAGCAGGCTCTGCGCGTCGGCCCAGCCGAGGTGCGTCGTGGGGATGCTGTGGTCGTCGGCCACGGTGGATTCGCCTTCGGCCGCCGTGTTCAACAGGACGGTGCCGGCGCCACCGGACAGGCGCACGTTGTTGCTCTTCGCCACGCGCGCCGTGCCACCCCGGTCACAGACCACGACCTGTCCGCTCCACCGGTTGGTTGGCCACGGGTTGCTCGCACCCGTGACCGGCAGCGTCTGGTCACCGCTACCCTGGCTGCAGAGGGGATGCTGGGGGTCACGCACGAGCGGCACGGGCCCGACACCCCCCGTGAGCCCCTGCCCGACCATCACGCCGCCATTCGGCGCGGCCGTCGCACCGCCGCTCAAACGCAAGCGATTGACGTAGCGTCGGCCGTGCGTGGTGTTGGCCACGGAGAGCACCCAAGGCGAATCGCTGGGGCTGCGGACCGTGCCGACATCCGGCCCACTGTTGCCGGCGGACACGGCGACGACGATGCCGGCGTTGCGCGCATCGAGCATGGCCAAGGAGCCGCTGCTGCCCCAGGGGTTCACGTTGCTGCCACCGATCGAATAGTTGATGACATCGACGCCGTCGATCACGGCCTGGTTCAGGGCGGCCAACGTCCAGCTGCCGGCGCAGCCGTCTTCGCAGGCCTTGTAGGTGATGAGGTTGGCGCGCGGCGCCACGCCCCGGATCTGGTAGTTCAACTGCGCGCCATTGGAGAAACTGCGCACGATGTTGACGGCGTTGCCTACCGCCGTGCCGGCCACATGGGTGCCGTGGCCGTCGAGGTCGATGCCGGTATTGGCCTCCTCGTCGCCGCTGCCCGTGGTCATGTCGTAGATGCCGATCAGCTTGTTGTTGCAGGTCGCGGCCGCGGTGGCGCATAGCCCGAGGAACGTGCCCTTCGGGTTCGTATGCACGTAGCCGTCGACGGGCGAAACCGCCGCGAACTGCGGATGCGTCGGGTTGATGCCCGAATCGATGATGCCGACGATCACGCCCTCGCCGCGCGAGGCCACGCCGGACGCGCCGGTCCACACGTCGGGCGCGTTGACCAGAGCCGTCGAGACATCGTCCTGCACCTGTTCAATGCGCTCGCGCTCGACGCCGGCCACGCCGGGCAAGCCGGACAGCACGGCGGCTTCCTCGGCACTGAGCTCCAGCGCCACGCCATTCAATACGGCGTCGTAGACGAAGATCGGCTCAAGCGGCCTGCCGAGTTCGGCCGACGCGGCTTCAAGACGCGCCTCGCGGCGATCCGCGAGTTCCTGCCGATAGGCCTTGACCGCGCTCGACGCCATATCGAGCCGCAACGCACCCGTGACCAACGGCGACGTCGCGGCGAGCGCCTTGCCACCCCGTTTCACCTGCAGACCGGTGTACGACGCCAGCGCAGGTTCGGCGAAACGCACGATCCAGGTCGAACGCGACGATGCCGTATCGGCGGTCGACGGCGCCGCCGGAGCTTCCGAGGCGGAAGCCACCGCGAGGGAGAGCGAGAGTGCAAGAAGGGAACGACGAGCGGGCATCACGGGAAGGGATCCTTCGAAAGACCGCCCCGATGGTAGCCAACTCCCCTCATCCGCTTGTCAAGGAATCACAGCAGTGGCCCCGGAACGCGACACCCCGGCGAGCCGGGGTGTCGGATTCACACGAGCCGCGCGGCGAACGTCGCCGGGGCCGTCAGGGCGTGCACCCTTGCAGGCTGCCCAGGGCACCGACGGGTTCGTTGCGGGTCCACGTGCCCTGCACGCCGTTCTGGAAGGTGCCGTTCAACGTGATGTTCGCGAACGTGCCGCCGGAGAAGCTGCGCGAGAAGGTCCCGATGACACTGCGGGTCGGCTCGGTCTTCGTGCAGAGCGGGCAGAACCCGTTGATCTGCTCGAGACTGGTCGACGCCGTCGCACCGCCGAACGGGGCCCGCTCGGCGATCAGGTAGCGCGGCTGGCCGAGGCCGTCATAGGCGAACACCGTGTAGAACTCGTAGTTCGGGAACATCTGCACGCTGTAGCCCGAGCCCGATGTCGCCGGGTTGAACCAGTGCGAACTCACGTTGAGCGGGCTCCCGGAGAGCGTCGGGCACCCCCCTCCAAACTTCCGCAGCGCCTCCGATCCGGTTTCGCCGTCGAGGTTGTAGCTGAACGTGAACTCGTCGGCGCCGGTGGGGCTGGCCGTGGCCGTGCCAACTTCCGTCAGCACGTTCGCCGAGCCGTTCCAGGCACTGCGGAACAACTGACCCGACCAGAAGCCGTTCGGCCCCGGCGCCGGCCCTTGCAGGTAGTACCACGTCGGCGTGCCGTCGGCGAAGTAGGTGTACCAGAGGCCGGCAAGCTGATCGCCGGCCGGGTACAGGAAGACGCCATGCCCGCTCCGCTCGGGGTTGAAGTAGCCCCCCGACCGGATCGTCGGCGTCGTGCCGGCGATCGTCGCCCGGAGCGTCAGGTTGGCCGTCGCGCCACTCGTGTTCACCGGCGTCAGGTACCAGCGTCCCGCAGGCGGGTTCGCCACCGTGATCGTCTCGTTGCCGCTCGCCGTCGTGGCGCTCGCGGTGGCGCTGCCGCGTGCTGGCGCGGCGGCGATCGTCGGTATGGCAGCCGCCGGTGCAATCGGCGCGACGCGGGCGAGGTAGAGATCCACGTTCGCACTGCTCGTCGTGCTGACCGTGAGCTGCGTGGCACCCGCCGGCACGTCGATATAGGTGAACTCCTGCGCGGCTCCGGCGGGCAGCACGATGCTGCGGTCCGCGCCCGCCGACATCGCGAACGGCGACGGCGTGGCCGAGTTGCGCGTCAGCTTGAACGGCACGCGGATGGCGTTGACGCCCGGACCACGGTCGACGATCAGGAAACCGAAGCGCGACTGACCGTTGAGGAAGGTCGGATCGTCGTACACAAGGCGCGCCGAGAAGGCGGTCCTCGCGGGCACGTTGCCGGGGCCGGTCGCCTTCTGTCGCGCCGAAGGCAGGCTGTCGATGGCCGCCATCTCGAGAAGCGCCGTGTCGCGAGCGCCAGCCGTGCTGGCGGTCCAGTTCTGTACGAGGCCCCAGACGGTGATCGGGACATTGTTCCCCGGATGCGTGACCGTGAACGAGCAGCCCTCGGTTGCTCCGGACGACGTGCTGGAGCAGCGCTCTTCGCTCTTCTCGGGCTGTCCATCGCCGTCGCTGTCGACACCAACGAACAGATCGAAGTCCTGCGCCGCCGGCGTCGATGCGGGCACGAGGGTCGCGTTCACCTGCACCGTGTGGCTTCGCCCGTCATTGAAATTGATCGAGACATTGCGGAAGAACACGCCATCGGACAGGTTGTCGTACGGATCGGTGTTGGTGCTGTCCTGAAGCAGCCCCTGCTGCTCGGTCACCGGAACCGCGAGGTCGGTGGCGGCAAAGCGCGCATTGCCGAGGCTGACGAGGTCGCCGAGGTTGAAATCAACGAAGCCGCGGTCGCCGCTGACGTTGCGGGCCTGCAAGGGCGGCACTTCGCCGCCGGACAGGTAGATGGCCACGGGCAGCGTGAGATCCGGGGTGCCTCCGCCGACGCGGCGCAACGTCACCGAGCCATAGGCCCAGGTGTTCAGCGCGCTTTGCGCGGTCGCGGCGAAGCGGAACGACAGCGCCTGCGACCCACCGCTGGCCAGCGTGAAGCTGCTGGGCGTCGTGGTCATCGAGAGGCTGGAGGGCAGGTCTGCGATGACCTGGTACTGCCCACCGGACGCGCCGGGCATGACCGAGACCGTGCGATCCAGCGTGCAGGTCTCGAGGCAGTTCGCCTCGGCGAGTGACGGCAGGTTCAACGAAGCCGCCGTGCTTTCACTGGAATTGCGGAACGCACCCGCCGGCACGTTGAAGGCCAGCGAGGCATTCACCGCCAGCGCGAGATCCACCGTGCCGGCCCCACGATCATGGGGCGTGGTCGCGGCGCCACCGATCTGCTCGACGATGCTCGAGGCCCGTGCGGTGAGGGTCAGGGCTGAAATGATCTGGTCGGCGTTCCAGCTTGGGCGCGCGGCGGCGAGCAGGGCCGCGGCCCCGGCCACGTGCGGCGAGGCCATCGAGGTGCCGCTGAGCTGGATGATGTCGTTCCCCGTGCGACCGGCCGCGCGAATGGACACACCGGGAGCGGCGACATCGGGCTTGAGGGCACCGAGTGGCGTGACGGGGCCGCGACCACTGAAATCGGCGAGGCGGTCACCGGCGCCCGTGCGATCGTGGGTGACTGCCGCGACGGCCATCACCCAAGGCGCGTTGGCGGGGGAGCCGGTCGTCCCCGGGTCGGGGCCATCGTTGCCCGCGGAAACCGCCACGACGATGCCCGCCTCGCGGGCGGCCAAGAACGCTTCCTCGTCCGAATTCACCGTCCCGCCGACGGTGAGCCACGGGTTCGACGGGCCTCCACCGATCGAATAATTGATCACGTCGACCTGGTCGGCGACGGCGCGATTGATCGCCGCGAGCAAGGCGCTGCCCGAGTTCGGGCCGCAGGACCGGCTGTCCGGGGTGGAACCGCATCCACGATAGGCAATCAGGTTGGCACGCGGCGCCACGCCACTGAGGTCGACGAGCGAGCCGCTGATGGTGGCGGAGATCGGATTGCCAACGGCCGTCGCCGCCACATGCGAGCCGTGGCCGTCCGGGTCGGGGGTGAATGCCGCGGTGCCGTTGGCGCCGCCGGCGATGAAATCGTAGACGCCGATCAGTTTGTTGTTGCAGGTGCCGGCATTGGCCGGCGTGGCGCACCAGCCGAGCAGTGAGCCTTTCGGATTGGTGTGGGTGAAGCCGCCGGCCGTTGCGGCGAAGGACACATGGCCGGGATTCACGCCGGAGTCGATCACGCCGACGATCACGCCCTCGCCACGTGTCGCCACGCCCGCGCTGCCGGTCCAGAGGGATGGCGCCTTGATCCATGCCGGACCGCGCTCGGTCATCGCGTAGCGCTCGAAATCGGGCGTGACGGCGCGGATGCCCGGCAGGCCGGCCAAGGTCTCGGCCTCGGTGGGCGTCAGGTCCAGCGCCACGCCGTTGAGCGCGTGCTCATAGACGAACTTCGGCGGCAACGCACGGCCCAGCAGGCTCTCCGCGGCCTCGAGTCGCCGCTCGCGGAGCGAACCGATGTAGGCGAGATAAGCCTCCGCCTCAGGGCGCTCCGGATCGTATTTCGCCTGTCCGGTCACGGCGATCGAGACCGGCGCCAGCGCCGGACGGCGCCCGTCCTTGGCGTCGAAGCCGCGGAACAGGGGGGCGGCGGGCTCGTCGAAGCTGACGATGTAGGAGGCACGGGTCGTGAGCGTCGAGGCCGGGGCGGCCGCGAACGGCCGATCGCTTCGCGCCTCGATGGGCATGGCCGAGGGGAGCGCCAGCGTGATCGCGGCGGCAAGGGTGAGCAATCGCATTGGGGGGTCCTGCGCAGAAAGAAATGGAAACTGAAGCGGGGCTGAGTGTAGCGGGCGTTTGACCGCTTTCCATGATTGCCGGGACGCGGCGCTCGGAACGCCAACCGGGTCACAGTGCCCAAACGCGGCGACGCGGATTCGGATGACCGCGTTCGTGGACACTCGACGTCGGCGGCCGCTAGCATCCACCGCGATGGATTCCGCTCCCGCGGCCCTGCTCGTCGCGAGGGGCCTCACCTACCACCGCAATCAGGACCCGATCTTCGGGCCCCTTGATCTTCATGTCGATGCGGGGGAAGCGGTCCTCCTCCGAGGAGGCAACGGCGCCGGCAAGACCACGCTGCTGAAAGTGCTCGCTGGCCTGTTGCACGCCACGGGCGGCACGGCGACCTTGATGGGCATCGCCGTCGACAGCGATCACCTCGCCAGGCATTGCGCTTATCTCGGCCATCGGCTCGGGCACAAGGCGGAACTGGGCTGCCTCGACAATCTCCGCTACGCGGCCGCGCTGCAGGGCCGGCCCGGGACCGACCAGACGCTGGAGCGCGCGCTGGCCACGGTGGGACTGTCCGGGTATGAAGACACCCCCGCCGGACGGATGAGCGCGGGCCAGAACAAACGGTTGGCGCTCGCGCGCCTGTCGCTGCACCCCGGGAAGCTATGGCTGATGGACGAGCCCTACGCGAACCTCGATCTGGACGGCATCGCCCTGGTCGATCGCATGGTCGGCAGCCACACGGCCAGCGGAGGCGCCGCGTTCATCACCACCCACGGGGCCTATGCTGCCCCGCCGGGCAGGGTTCGCGTCATCGAGCTCCTTGGTGGCCGGGCGTGAGCGGCCACGTCGGTGAGACGTCCCACATGGGCTGGGTCCGAATGGCCCGCGCCCAATTGCGCCGTGATCTCGCGCTCGTCTGGGCCCGTCGTGGGGATGCCCTGCAGCCCCTGCTGTTTGCCCTGATGACCGCCAGCCTGTTCCCGCTAGCGCTGGGGGCCGAGCCCGGCAAGCTGGCACCAATGGCGGCTGGCGTGCTTTGGGTCTGTGTGCTCCTTTCCGGGCTGCTCGGGCTCGATGCGCTGTTCCGCTCCGATACGGAGGATGGCGGGCTGGAACAGATGCTGCTTTC
>Ga0209278_1002177_pt1 | contig 11138 bp, 11 predicted proteins | sample JI81BgreenDNA_FD_187504 | JGI IMG/M metagenome (GOLD analysis project Ga0209278, IMG submission 187504) | Wastewater effluent complex algal communities from Wisconsin, to seasonally profile nutrient transformation and Carbon sequestration -... | ecosystem: Engineered > WWTP > Effluent > Algae... | reverse complement strand
GACCAACCTCGAGGCCGCGGGCGCGATGGCGCGGCAGCTGCGCCTGCGCAACCTGGGCGGCATCATCATCGCCGACTTCATCGACATGACGAACGACGCGCACCAGGCCGCCGTGCTGGCCGAGCTGAAGAAGCAGCTCGCGCGCGACCGCACGCGCACCACGGTGAGCGGATTTACACAGTTAGGCCTGGTGGAGATGACGCGAAAGCGCACGCGCGAGAGCCTGGCGCACATGCTGTGCGAGCCCTGCCCCACCTGCCAGGGCCGTGGCCAGGTGAAGACGGCGCGCAGCGTGTGCTACGACATCCTGCGCGAGATCCTGCGCGAGGCGCGGCAGTTCAACCCGAAGGAGTTCCGCGTCATCGCCAGCGCCGCGGTGGTGGAGATGCTGCTCGACGAGGAGAGCGTGCACCTCGCGGGCCTGAGCGAATTCATCGGCAAGCCGATCTCGCTGAGCGCGGAGGCGGGCATGAATCCGGAGCAGTACGACATCGTGCTGATGTAGCGCCCGGCGCAGGCTCGCTGCGCCGCCGGTGTCGGCGTCGGCGCCGGCGCGGGCCGCAGGCCGGCGCGCTCGAGCTGCGCCAGCAGCTCCGGCAGCTGCGCCCGGGCCGCACGCTCGCCCTGGGCCCGTGCATAGCGAAAGTAGCTGGGCAGCGGCGAGGCGCCAAACGCGAGGCCGGCGTTGATGAGGTGGTCGGCCTGCGCGGCCTCGGGCTCGATGCGCGCGGCCCGCCGTGCCACGCGCTCGAGCTGCGTCTCGGGCGTGCCGGGGGGTGCGCTGTCCGGGCGTGGCGTCACGTCCACGGCGATCACGAAGCGCGCGCCGGCCTGCCTTGCCGCACGCACCGCCAGCGGAAGTGATTCGTCCCCGTCCTCGTACTCCACCCCCTCGATGCCCACGGGCGACAGGATGCCCGGCACGGCACTCGATGCCCGCACCGCCACCCCCGCGTGGCCGCTGGTGAAGAAGACCGGCGCCTTGTCGCCACGCCGCGTGGCGCCCACCACCAGGCGCCGCGGCATCTGCTCGATGCGGCGGTGCTGGAGGCGGCTGTCGACGTAGTCCTGCAGGCGCTGGCCGCGGATCCAGCCGCGGTCGGCAAAGGGCGTGGGGTCGAACAGCGTGAGCGGCCCGCCCTCGCGTGAGAGGCGGTCGATCTCCTTAGCGCTGCGCCCGTCGGCCCAGAACGCGCCGAGCAGCGAGCCCACGCTGGTGCCGACCACGAGGTCGACCTCGATGCCGGCCTCCTCGAGCACGCGCATCACGCCGATGTGCGCGTAGCCGCGTGGCCCGCCGCTGCCCAGCACCAGGGCCACACGCGGGCGCGGCTCCAGCGGCAGCAGCGCAGACCGCGCCACGGGGCTGTCGGGCCCGGTGTGGTTGAAGGGCGCGCAAGCGGCCAGCAGCAGGGCAGCGGCGGTGGCGAGCAACAGGCCTCCGAGGCGGGGTGGCATGGTGGGGCAGGGGGCACGAAAGCCCGCGTGTTGACAGTGTCAACTATTGGACGCCTGGATGTTGACAATGTCAACTTCGACGCTTGGATTCGATGTCGGATGCCGCGCCACCCGCCTTGGGTGCGGCGGGCCCTGTGGTAGCTTCACCGCCCTGAACACGCCCGCGACCACCCGCCCGCATGCCCGCCTCGAAGGCCCGCTCCTCGCCCCCGCTCTCGCCAGCGCTCGAACTGCGTGACGCCTGTGTCGTCGCGGCCCGGGAGGTGATCGCCGAGCGGGGCATCGAGGCGCTCAGCCTGCGCGAGGTGGCGCGCAAGCTGGGGGTGTCGCACCAGGCTCCCTACCGGCACTACCCCAGCCGCGACCACCTGCTGGCCGAGGTGCTGCGCCGTTGCTTCCAGCACTTTGCGGCGCACCTGGACGCCCGGCCGCGCCACGACGACGCCGCACGCGACCTCGAGTCCCTGGGCCTGCAGTACCTGGCCTACGCGCGCGAGCATGCGCTGGAGTACCGCCTCATGTTCAGCAGCACCTGGCCCGCGGCGGCCGAGCAGGCCGGGCTGGCGGGCGATGCCACCCACGCGTTCGACGTGCTGCGCGGCGTGCTGCGCCGTCTGCACGGCGACACCGCCGCCGCGCGCGAGGCCGTGGAGCTGGATGCGCTCTACATCTGGGCCACGGTGCACGGCCTGGCCGGTGTGGTCAACGGCCCGTGCCTGCCGCACCTGGAGCTCAAGGCGCGCGTGCTGAAGCAGGCCGTGCGGCACACCCTGGAGCGCATGGGTCGCGGCCTGGCCGCTGCGGCCTGAGGTGCCGCGCACCGAGCGCACCGGGTGCGCGTGCCCCAGCGCCTGTCAGCACTGGGGCGACACGGCCTTCAGCGACGGCCGCCAGGACGCCTGCGGCAACCGCTGCGCCAGCGTGTCCTGCAGGTCCACCTCGCGACGGGCGGCGCGCCGCGTGGCGGCCAGGGCCACGAAGCGCTTGGTGGTCGATGCGATGCAGTAGCCCGTGGTGGAGGTGGCCGGCGGGCCGGTTGACATGTCGGCCACGCCCCGGGCCGTGGACCACAGCCGCCGCCGGCGGGCGACCACCGCCACCTGGGAGGAAGGGAAGGCTCCGCTCGATTCGGCTTGATCGGCCAGGGCCTGCAGCCCCGCGGTGGCTCGGGCCGAGCCCGGTGCCACCCCGGGCGGGCCCAGCGTGGTGCCCGCGAGCAGGCTGCTGCAGCGGATGGCCGCGCTGCACCGGGCCAGGCCTTTCAGGGCCGGGGGTGGTCTGGCGGGTGGCCCCACGCCGGCCGCAGGCCCCCGCGCACCAGGGTTCACGGCCGCGTGAACCTTCGGTGAAGCCTTCGTGAGGGCGCCTTCCTAGCATGGCCCAGGCAGCGCGGTTGTCGCCTGCCATCCACCCTCTTGGAGCCCGCCCATGATCACGTCCTCCTGCCCCCCGTCGCGACCCGCGGCCGTCCTGGCCCGTGCGGCCCTTGCTGCGCTGGTGGCCCTCGGTGCGCCGGTCGCGGCGCAGGCCGCCGTCGTCGACGTCACGGTGACCGTGAGCAACCTCGCGCCGGCCAACGGCATCGCCTTTGCGCCGCTGCATGTGGGCTTCCACGGCGGCGGCTTCGACGCGTTCGACCTCGGCGCCGTGGCCACCACACCCATCGTCTCGGTGGCCGAGGGTGGTGCGGGCGGCGCCTGGCAGGCGGCGTTTGCTGCCGCCGACCCCACGGCCACGCGCGGCACGGTCGGCGCCTTGCTGCTGCCCGGGGCCAGTGGCAGCCTCGTGCTGCGCGTCGACACCGCGCTGAACCCGCTGTTCACGTTCGCGGGCATGGTCGTGCCCAGCAACGACTTCTTCATCGGCAACGACAACCCCGCCGAGTACCGCGTGTTCGACGCAACCGGCGCGCTGAGCATCCCGTCGATCACCGTGCGCGCGGGCGAGATCTGGGACGCCGGCTCCGAGGTGTTCGACCCCGCCGCCGCGGCCTTCGTGGGCGACAACGGCCTGCGCACGCCACAGGGCTCGGTCGTGGCCTTCAACTTTGCCGAGCTGGCCGCCTTCAACGGGCTGACCACGGGCGCGGGCTACACGTTCAACAGCGGCCTGGCCGCCGCCAGCGAGGTCTACCGCATCAGCTTCGAGGTGACGCCCGTGCCCGAGCCCGCCAGCCTGGCCATGCTGACGGCCGGCCTTCTGGGCATCGGCGCGCTGGCGCGCCGCCGCCGGGCCGCTGCCGATGACACGGCCCTGACCGCCGCCTGAGCGGCGCGTGCATGCCGGCCACGCGGGCATCTGGTTCAATGGCGGCGGGCCGCACCGTGCGGGGCGGCCCGTCAGGGCCGCCCATGAACCGACAGCTGCTGCTGGTTGAAGACGACGACGCCATCGCCCAGGCCCTGCGGCTGCACCTGGAGGAGGCGGGCTACCGCCTGCACCGCGAGGCCGATGGCCAGCATGCGATGGCCGCCATCGACCGCCAGCGCTACGACCTGGTGCTGCTCGACCTGATGCTGCCCGGCGCTGACGGCTGGGAGGTCTGCCGCCACCTGCGTGCGCGCCACGCCGATGTGCCCGTGATCATGCTCACCGCGCGCTCCGCCGAGGCGCACCGCGTGCTGGGCCTGGAGCTCGGCGCCGACGACTACGTGGCCAAGCCCTTCTCGATGCTGGAGTTGGTGGCGCGCATCCGCGCGCTGTTCCGCCGCATCGAACAGCTCGGCCAGGCGGGCGCGGCTGCGCCCGAGCTGCGCTTCGGCCCCTTCCGCCTGGACACCACGCGCCGCGAGCTGCTGCGCGGCGACGAGCCGGTGCCGCTGACGCTGCGCGAGTTCGACCTGCTGCACTTCCTGCTCAAGCACCCTGGCCGGCCCTTCAGCCGCGGCGAGCTGCTGCAGCGTGTGTGGGGCGCGGGCTTCGACGGCTACGAGCACACCGTCAACTCGCACATCAACCGCCTGCGCAGCCGCATCGAGGACGACCCGCGCGAGCCGCGCCGCGTGGTCACCGTGTGGGGCGTGGGTTACCGCTTCGACCCCGAACCCGAGGCACCGCGCCCGTGAAACCCGCCCGCGCCTCGTTCACCACCCGGCTGCTGCTGGTGCTGGCGCTGCTGCTGCTGGGCTATGGCGCCTTCGTGGCGCTGACGGCGCGGCAGTTCGCGCACGAGCAGGCGCAGGAATCGCTGCAGCGCCTGTCGCACGGGCTGGCCGGCCACATCGTGGCGCAGTGGCCCGAGCTCACCAGGGCCGATCGCGCCCCTGGCGACGGCACCAGTGCCGACGGCGCGGCGCGCAAGGCCCTGCTGCAGATGCTGATGACGGTGAACCCTGGCGTGCAGGTCTATCTGCTCGACGCCGACGGCCGCGTGCAGCACTACATCGGCGAGCCGGGCATGGTGCGCCAGCACCAGGTGGACCTGCAGGCCGTGCGCGACTTCCTCGCCGGTGCCGACCTGCCGCTGCGCGGCACCGACCCCATGGGCTCGGGCGTGGCGCGCATCTTCAGCGCGGCCATGTTCCCGCCGCGCGCCGGCGACAGCCGGCCGCCGGGTTACCTGTACGTGGTGCTCGACGGCGCGGCGCGCGAGCAGGTGGCGGCGCAGGTCGGTGCCGATCGCCTGTGGCAGGGCCTGGCCTGGGCGGCGCTGGCGGGCCTGCTGGTGACGCTGGCGCTGGGCGTGTTCAGCTTCCGGCGCCTGAGCCTGCCGCTGCGCCACCTGGCCGTGCAGATGGACGGCTACCGCCAGCGCGAGGCCGCCGCCGCCGCGCCCACGGGCGACGAGGTGCAGGCCCTGGCCCAGGCCTTTGGCGCGCTGCGCAGCCGCGTGGAGGCGCAGGCCGAGCGCGAGCACCGCCAGATGGCCGACCACCGCGAGATGATGGCCAGCGTGGCGCACGACCTGCGCACCCCGCTCACGGCGCTGCACGGGCACCTCGAGGCACTGGCGCAGGGCGCGCTGCCGGGCGCGCCGGCCGACGCCGCGGGCGCGCGCCATGCCGTGATGCAGGCGGCGCTGGCACAGAGCCGCAAGGTGGGGCGGCTGTCGCAGCAGCTGTTCGAGCTGGCGGCGCTGCAGTCGGGCGACCCGGTGCTGCAGCGCGAGCGCTTTGCGCTCGACGAGGTGGTGAGCGACGCGGTGCAGAAGTTCGAGGTCGGCCGTGCCGAACCCCCGGTGATGCTGCAGGGCGTGCCCCCGGGCCGCCTGGAGCTCGAGGGCGACCTGCAGCTGATCGAACGCGCGCTGACGAACCTCATCGACAACGCCGTGCGCCACGCCCCGGCGCAGCAGCCCGTGCGTGTGAGCCTGCGGCGCGACGGCGCGCTGGCCGAGATCGTCGTCGAGGACAGCGGCCCCGGCCTGCCGGGTGAGCTGCAGGAGCGGCTGGTGCAGGGGCAGTCGCTGCGCGAGCCGCCGATCCGGCGCCTCAGCGGCGGCATCGGTGGCCTGGGCCTGGCCATCGCCCAGCGCGTGGCGGTGCTGCACGGCGGCAGCCTGCGCCCCTTGCCGGCGCCGGGTGGTGGCACGCGGCTGTGCCTGCTGCTGCCGCTGGCCGCGCCTTGAGCCTGGTGGCCGAGGGCCACGGCCCAGGGCGCAGTCTCTTCAGCGCCGCGCCGCGCCCGGTGTTGCGGCCAGTGTCAGCCAGACCACACGCCCATCGGCCAGCAGGCCGACCCAGGCCTCAGCCACAGCGGTGGCCTGCACCAGGCGTGCCGGCAGCGCGAGCCCGGTGTCTTCGGCCCAGTCGCGGGCCGGGTCGAGCACGTGCAGCCAGCGGCCGTCCTGGCTGGGCAGCAGCAACCGGCCGGCCAGCCAGACGGCAAGGTCGGTCTCGCGCGAGCCGATGGCGTGGGTGCTGACGTCGGCGCGCAGGCGGCGCCGGCGCAGCGCCGAGCCTTCCGGGTGGTAGACGTGCAGCACGCCGCCGATGTGCGGCGTGTGCACCGCGGCCCAGTGCTGGCCGTCGGTGCTGGGCGCCAGCCAGCGGTGGAAGCCGCCCACGGGCTCGCCCAGGGCCTCTAGCCGCAGCGCGGTGGCGCGGGCCGGGTCGGCGCTCACCAGCGCAAGCTGGCCGCCGTCGGGCCCTGATCGCACCGTCAACAGCGAGACACCGGCGGCGCCGGCCCGTGCCACGGGCCGCGGCGCGATGTCCTCGAACACATGCGGCGGCGGCAGCTCCAGGGCGCGCAACACCTGCAGGTCGTGCCGCTCCAGCCAGAGCAGCCGAGTGGCCTCGGTGGCGTCGCCCAACACGGCGTGTCGGTAGCGCTGCGCATCGGGGCCGGCCAGCACCACCACGTGGTCGCCGTCGCCGCGGCCGTCGAGATCGGCCTGCAGCGGGCGGGCGTCGGGCAGCACAGGCTCGGCGGAACGTGCCACCACCTGCCAGGCGCCGGCGGCCGTGCGCTCGAAGCGCAGCAGCCGGTGCCCGTCAGAGGCCACGCCCACCACCGCCAGCGGCAGCACCAGCAGGCCGGCGTGTGGTGCCAGGCCCGGCGCCTGCGCCACTTGGCCGCGGCCCTGCGTGCCCTCGAGCACCCACAGCGCGCCCTGGCCCGTGCGCGCGGCGATGCGCCCATGGCCGGTGGCCACGGGTGTGGCTGGGTCCAGGCCGCTGGCCAGGCGGCGCGGTGCGGCGCCCGCCAGCGACAGGGCCCAGAGGTCGCCGTCGTGTGTCACACCCAGCAGCCCCGTGGGACCGCCGGGCTGCAGCTGCGCCACGTGGGTGGGGGCGGTAAGCGCCAGCTCGTGCAGCACACGGCCGGGTGCGGCGCGGCCGCGGCGTGCCGCCGCCAGCAGGCCGGCGGCCAGCCCGACGAGCAGGGTGCCGCGCCGCCGCAGGCCCCGCATGGCGCGTGCCCTCAGACGGGCCCGGCGTACTCGCCGCGCGCCGGGTAGTTCTTGGCCAGGGCGAAGTCGATCGCCGCCAGCAGCTCGTCGAAGTGCGGGCGCGCAAACGGCATGGTCTGCACCGCGCCGTAGTACAGCGTGCCGTCGGGCCGCACGATGAACACACCCGGCTCCGAGAACAGCGCCGGCTCCTCGATGCCGATGGAGGTGGTGCCGCGCGAGGTGCTCACGTACAGCCCCCATTCGCGCGCCTGCTGCAGCGTGAGGCCGTGACCCACGCGCAGGCCCGGGGCCTTGAGCTTGTCGGCCATGGCCCGCGCGCGCTCGGGCGTGTCGCTCGACAGCGCGAGGATCTTGACACCCCGCTGCTCGAAGTCGGCCTGCAGGCGGCCCAGCTCCAGCAGGTACTTCAGGCAGATCGGGCAGTGCAGGCCACGGTAGAAGACCAGCAGCGTGAAGGCCGGTGCCGCGTCGGCCGCAAGGTCGAAGGGGCCGTGGTCCAGCGTGGCCAGCTGCAGCCGGGGCACGGGTTGGCGCGGCATCAGGGCCTGGGGCGTGAAGGGCGTGCTCATGGTGGGCTCCGGGTGTGACTGGCGCGCACTCTAGCGTGCACGGTGAGATGATTGGGCACTTCCGGTCTCACAATCTCACCCATTCGTCTCATGGCCGACCGCCTGTCCGCGCTGCTGCAGCGCTTTGAACTGCGTTCGCGGTTGCTGCACGCCGGCGCGCTGCGGCACGAGCTGGTCGTGCCGCCCGAGGCCCAGGCCGGCCAGGCCGGGCAGGCGGGCCACCTGCACCTGCTGCGCCAGGGCAGCGTGCGGCTGCAGGGGCCGCAGCGCCACCGGCGGCTGGTGCATGGGCCGGCGCTGCTGTTCGTGCCACGGCCGCTGCCGCACCGGCTGGCCCCGGCCGGAGCCGCGGGCGCCGAGCTCGTCTCGGCCGCCGTGCACTTTGGCGCGGGCGACGAAAACCCGCTGCTGGCGAGCCTGCCCGCGCTGCTGCACGTGCCCATGGCGCAGCTGCCGGGGCTGGAGGCCGCGCAGCAGCTGCTGTTCGCCGAGGCGCTGGCACGCCGCTGCGGCCACGCCGCCGTGGTGGACCGCCTGGCCGAGGTGCTGCTCATCCAGCTGCTGCGCCACGCCCTGGCCACGGGCCTGGTGGACAGCGGCGTGATGGCCGGCCTGGCCGATGCGCGCCTGGCCCGCGCCATCAGCGCCATGCACGCCGAGCCCGGCCGCGCCTGGACGCTGCCCGCGCTGGCCGCGGAGGCGGGCATGTCCAGGGCGCGTTTTGCCGCGCACTTCGTGCAGACCGTGGGTGTGCCGCCGGGCGACTACCTGACGGGCTGGCGCCTGGGCCTGGCGCGCCGGCTGCTGCGCCGGGGCCTGCCCATCAAGCAGGTGGCGGCCGACGTGGGCTACGCCAGCGCCGGGGCCTTCGGGCGCGTGTTCGTGCAGCGCGTGGGCCACACGCCGCGCGAGTGGCAGCGCGCGGCGGCCGGCCGGGCCGAGGCCGCGTCCGCCGCTTCTCGTCTCTCCAACTGACCCCGGAGCCTTGCCGTGACCCGACACCGCCACAAACCCATCGCCCTTCTGGTCTCGCTGGCACTGGCCGCCGTGCTGGCCGGCTGCGCACACCCGCCTGCGCCACCGGGCCCGGCGCTGGTGCAGCTGCCGGTGCTGAAGGGCTGGTTCGATGGCGAAGCGGTGCTCTACGTCACCACCGACGTCTCGCACGCCGACGTGGCGGCGGCCAAGGGCGCCAACTTCGCGCCGCGCCTGGCCCACGCGCTGCCCGCGGGGCCTGCGCAGCCGGGGCGGCGTTCGTCGGTGGACAAGGTCTACGCGGTGAGCAACTTCGTGCAGCCCAGCGTCTTTGCGTCGGCCCCGCGGCCCGTGGGGCCGGCCAGCGCCGACACCGCCTACAGCCCGCTGTGGCAGATGGTGAAGGTCACCTGGCAGCCGGGCCGCAGCCCGCGCGAGCTGCGCTCCGAAGAGGCCGTGCTCGACGCCGCCGAGAAGGGCGACGTGCTGCTGGAGCCCACGCCCGTGGTCATCAACTGCCCCATCGTGCAGCGCCCCGGGCAGGGTGCCCTGCCGGGGCTGGTGCTGCCGCGACCGCCGGCCTGAAGCCCGCGGCCGCACAGGCGGCTCAATTCGCGGCGGCGGGGGCGATGGTCTTGGCGTAGACCTGGAACACCCCGGCCGGCGGCCGCGGCGAGACGAGGTTGCGCGCGCTCGAGCCGAAGATGACCGTCGTGCCGTCGCGCGACATCCGGGGCCCGGTGCTGTTGCCGTCGCTGGCCGTGCCGCTGGCGCTGGCGCTCACCAGCCTGTCCTGGCCCGTGGCGCGGTCGCGCAGGAACACCCGGCGGTCGAAGTTGCTGTAGATGCGCGTGAACAGCACGTGGCGGCCATCGGCCGACAGCGCGGTGGCATCTCCGTCGGGGCTGCCCAGCACGAGCGTGAGGCTGCCGGTGGCCAGGTCCTTGAGGTACAGGCCCCTCGGGCCCAGGTTGCTGAGCCCGCTGGTGCTGAAGCTCACGGTGTTGTCCGACCGCAGGCTCACGCCCTCGAACTGCCCTGCGGTCGAGGCCAGGCCTTCGGAGGTGCTGGACACCAGCACGGTGTTGCCGCTGTCCAGCTCGTGCACGAAGACGTCGGCCCGGTTGTTGGTGTCGCCCGGCACCAGGGCAGCGGACGAGGAGACGAAGCCCACGCGCGTGCCATCGCGCGAGATCGAGGCGCCCAGGCCCAGCACCTCGCCCTGCGCGACGATGCCGTTGTCGGTGGGCAGGGTCTGCAGGCTGCCGGTCTGCAGATCACGCAGCAGGATGCGCCGGGGAACCTGGTTGACCAGGTCGAAGCGCACGCCGGCCGTCGTGGCAGGCTGCGTCACGAACACGATCCGGCGCCCGTCGTCCGACAGCGCGCCACCGAAGTAGCCCTGCACCTGCGGCACCGTGCCCGCGGCGGGCGAGGCCTGCGTGAGCTGGCCAGTCTGCGTGTCCTTGACGAACACCGCGCTGCCCGAGCCGAAGGCCACGAAACGGCCGTCGGGTGTCATCGAGCGGCAGCTGCCGCCTTCGGCCAGCGGCGCCCCGTTGCTCTGGGTCGTGACACGCTGGATGTCGCCGCTGTCCAGGTTCTTCAGGAAGACATCGGTGCGGCCGTTGGTGTCGCCCGGCACGAAGGCGGCGCTGTCGCTGGCAAACAGCACGAGGCGGCCGTTCGCCGAGACGCCGCAGGGCTGGCTGCTGGTGCTGGCCGCGCGGCCGGCGACGGTGGTGACCAACTCGATGGCGCCCGCCGGCAGGCCGAGCGCGGCCAGGGTGCCGGCACGCGCATCCGGTTCGTCCGCCGCGGCAAGGCTGGCAGCGGAGAGCTCCGGTTCGGCGATGTCACCGCCGCCACAGGCGGCCAGCGTCAGCACTGCGGCAGCGACGCTGCCCAGGCGGAGGGTGCGTGTGGGTTCGAGACCGGTCATGGGAGGGCTCCTGGTGGGTGTGATGGACGGGAGCCCATTGAAGGCCGTCGATCGCCGGAAGTCCTCACGGGCGCGTGATGAAGCGCCTTCAACCGGCCTGGCGCGTCGGCTCCGGTGGCGATGGGTCCAGCAGCCAGCCTCTCAGCGCCGCAAAGGCCGGCGGCGGGTCGCGGCCCAGGTTGCGTGTCAGCCAGTAGCGGCCCACGGCCGCCTCGGCCTGGAAGGGCTGCACCAGGCGGCCGCTGGCGAGCTCGCGCCGGAACATCGACGCCGGCGCCAGGGCCACGCCGTGGCCCGCCATCGCGGCCTGCACCATCAGCACCGACGAATCGAACCG
>Ga0209278_1002176_pt1 | contig 11138 bp, 12 predicted proteins | sample JI81BgreenDNA_FD_187504 | JGI IMG/M metagenome (GOLD analysis project Ga0209278, IMG submission 187504) | Wastewater effluent complex algal communities from Wisconsin, to seasonally profile nutrient transformation and Carbon sequestration -... | ecosystem: Engineered > WWTP > Effluent > Algae... | reverse complement strand
GCGGCAAAGAAATCGCCGCCGCCGATATGCACGGCCGAGCGGGTCGAGGCCATCTGGAGTTCGATCCCGATGGTGCGCAGGTGTTCGGCCGCGCGGGCGCCGCCCACGGCGCCGTAGCCGACGATCCCGAAGGCCTTGCGGTTCCAGTCGACATAGGCCTGATCGAGCGCGTTCTTCAGCGCCCCGGTGATCGAGCGGTTGTATTCGGCGACGACGAAGATGTAGCCGTCGAAGGACGCGATCTTCTGCTGCCAGGCGACGGCGCGGGGGTCTTGCGAGGGCATCCAGGCGTTCGAGGCCATCTCGTCGAACAGCGGCAGGTCGAAGTCGCGGATATCGACCAGTTCCACATCCCAGTCGCCGCGGGCCTGGGCCTTGTCCAGGATCCAGTGGGCGGGCTTGTCGGCGAAGCGGCTCTTGCGGGTGGACCCGACGATGACGGCGATGCGGGGTTTTCTGGACATGGGAGTCTCCTGTTGTCGGAAAGGCTTGCCCGGAACAACATGGCGATTGTGGGCGAAAAGTCAGGCCCGCAGGGGCGCACAGGTCCTGTGCGCGGGATTGTGACTTGCCCCCCTTGCGGGCGCGTGGTTGCCTGCCGACATGCGCCTGTTTCCCGCCCTTGCCCTGATCCTCGCCGCGCCCGCAGGGGCCGAGGCGCCGCCGCCCCTGATCGCGGCGCTGTCGGGCGACTGGGACGGCAATGAGGCGCAGGAGGCCGTGGTTCTGGTCCCGGGGATCGAGGGCGACGCCGACCTGGTTGTCTATGACAACGACGGCTTTTCCGGCCTGACGCCGGTTCTGGTGCTGGAGGGCGTGGTCTTTGCGGGGCCCATGGCCGGGCAGGCGCCGTCGCTGGCCCCGCATGGCGCGGCGGGGTTCGTGCTGAGTTCGGAACAGACCGCCGTGGGCCGCACGCCCTGGTTGCAGGCGGTGACGGTGCTCTGGCGAGACGGCGGGTTCGTGGTCGCGGGGTATGACTACAGCTTCTACGACCGCCTTGACCTGTCGCATTACGGCCAATGTTCGGTGAACCTGCTGACGCGCCGCTACACCCTGACCCACGGCCCCGGCGACGAGGCGCCCGAGGTGATCCGCGAGGGCGCGACCGAGGCCGCGGCCTTCCCGCTGGCCGATCTGCGTCCGGGTTTCATGGCCGCGCCCTGCGGCGATCTTTACGACTGAGCCCCGCATTTCGCCCCTTTTCCGTGCCCCGGCCCGGGTGCATAAAAGCGGCATGCAAAAGCCCTCCGACAACCCCGCCGACCCGTTCAAGAAAGCCCTGACCGAGGCCACCCGCGTCCTGGCCGACGATGCCGAGATCGCGGTGTCGTTCACCGTCGATCCTCCGGGCATGACCAAGGACACGATGCGTCTGCCGCAGGTGACGCGCCGCATGACGCGCGACGAGGTGCTGCTGGCGCGCGGCACGGCGGATGGTTTCGCGATGAAGCGGCGTTACCACGACGAAGGGGTGCACGCCCGCTATCTGCCGCAGGGCCAGATGGCGCGCGACCTCTATGAGGCGATGGAGACCGCCCGCTGCGAGGCCGTGGGCGCGCGGTACATGCCGGGCACGGCGTCGAACATCGACGCGCGCATCGCCCATGACGCCGAGCGCAAGGGCTACAGCCAGATCCGCAGCCAGGCCGAGGCGCCGCTGTCGGTGGCGGCGGGATACCTGATCCGCGAGAAATCCAGCCAGCGCGCCCTGCCCCGCGGTGCCAGCACCGTCGCCGACATGTGGCGCCCCTTCTTCGAGGAACAGGCCGGCGCCACGCTGGAGGGCCTCGATGACGCGCTGGCCGATCAGGCGGCCTTTGCGCGCCTCGCGCGGCGGATCATCTCGGACCTGGGATACGGCGACCAGTTGGGCGATGACCCCGATCAGGGCGACGAGGAGGAGGGCAGCGACGAGGAAAGCCAGGAGGCGCCCGAGAACCCCGATTCCCAGGGCGACGACCAGCAGGAACAGGACGACAGCGAGCAATCCGACGACGGCCCGCGCGAGGAAACCGCCGAGACTCAGGCGGTGATGGACGACTCGGCCGAGGACGAATTGTCCGAGGAAACCGAGCTTCCCCAGGCCGAGGCCCCGCCCGAACCGCCCGCCCCCGCCCCCCATTCCGACGCCGACCCGAACTACACCGTCTTCACCAACCTCTTCGACGAGGAAATCGCCGCCGAGGACCTGGCCGAACCCGCCGAGCTGGAGCGCCTGCGCGCCTATCTGGACCAGCAACTGGAACCGCTGAAGGGCGCCGTCAGCCGGCTGGCCAACAAGCTGCAGCGCCGGCTTCAGGCGCAGCAGAACCGAAGCTGGGAGTTCGACAAGGAGGAAGGCATCCTCGACGCCGGGCGGCTGGCGAGGGTGGTGGCGAATCCCACGATGCCCCTGTCCTTCAAGTGGGAAAAGGACACCGAATTCCGCGATACGATGGTGACGCTGCTTCTGGACAATTCGGGGTCCATGCGCGGCCGCCCCATCAGCATCGCCGCGATCTGTGCCGATGTGCTGGCGCGCACGCTGGAGAGGTGCCAGGTCAAGGTCGAGATCCTCGGCTTCACCACCCGCGCCTGGAAGGGTGGCCAAAGCCGCGAGAAGTGGCTGGCCGAGGGGCGCAAGCAGGGGCCGGGGCGGCTGAACGATCTGCGGCACATCGTCTACAAGGGCGCGGATGCGCCCTGGCGGCGGGTGCGCGACAATCTGGGCCTGATGATGAAGGAAGGCCTGCTCAAGGAAAACATCGACGGCGAGGCGCTGGAATGGGCGCACCGCCGGATGCTGGCCCGGCGCGAGCAGCGCAAGATCCTGATGGTGATCTCGGACGGCGCGCCGGTGGATGATTCGACGCTCTCGGTCAACTCTGCGAATTTCCTGGAAAAACACCTGCGCGACGTGATCGCCATGATCGAAAGGCGCAAGGCGGTGGAGCTGCTGGCCATCGGCATCGGCCATGACGTGACGCGCTACTATGAACGCGCGGTGACGATCACGGATGTCGAACAACTGGCCGGCGCGATGACCGAACAGCTCGCGGCGCTGTTCGACAGCGACCCGCGGGCGCGGGCGCGGCTGATGGGGATGGCCACGGTGATGCGGCGATGAGCGACGACTGGGCCCCTCTGGTGCCCGAACTGCTCGTCACCGATCTGGCCCGCTCGCTGGCCTTCTACTGGGGCCCCTGCGGGTTCCGCCTGCGGTTCCAGCGGCCCGAGGACGGGTTCGCCTATCTGGACCTGCACGGCGCGCAGATCATGCTGGAACAGGTCAGCGCCGAGTCCTGGCGCACCGGGCGGCTTGTGCGCCCCTATGGCCGCGGAATCAACCTGCAGATCGAGGTGCCGGACGCCGCCGCCCTGTGCGCGCGGCTGGAGGCCGCGGGCCTGCCGCTGTTCCGCCCCCTGACGACCGACTGGTATCGCGAGGGTGCCATCGAGCACGGCCAGAGCCAGTTCCTGGTGCAGGACCCTGACGGCTACCTGCTGCGTTTCGTGCAGCCCTTGGGGGAAAGACCCGCGTCGCAGGGCGGCCTGGGGGGCTGAATCACGGGTTGATCGACGGCGCCTTTGGCGGCACAGTTTTCGGGTTTCCCCAACCTGACAGGTCCGATGCCCCAGACACCGCCCCAGCCCCGCCCCCTCACCGCCGGCGATGCTGCGCCCGGGTTCACGCAGGCCAGCACCTCGAACCCGCGCTATGCCTTCGATACCGCCGCCGGGCGCTATCTGGTGCTGTGTTTCCTGGGCCGCGCCAGCGATCCGCACGCCGCCGCCGCGCTGGCCGCCGTCCACGCCCGCCCCGATCTGTTCGACGATCATCACGCCTCGTTCTTCGGCGTCAGCGTCGACCCTGAGGATGAATCGCAAGGCCGCCTTGGCAGCCGCATCCCCGGCTACCGGCATTTCTGGGACTTCGATCAGAGCGTGACCCGCCGCTATGGCCTTGTCGCCCCCGAGCCCGATCCCGCCACCGGGCGGCCCGTGCTGGCGCGGCAATGGGTGATCATCGACCCCACGATGCGCGTGATTTCCACGATCCCCTTCCGCAAGGATCAGGCCGACATCGGGCAGGCGCTGGCGCTCCTGCAGGCCCTGCCCCCGCCCCATCTGCATACCGGGACCGAGATCATGGCCCCGGTCCTGTTCCTGCCCCGCGTGTTCGAACCCGAGTTCTGCCGCCACCTGATCGGCCTTTACGAGGCGCAGGGCGGCGAGGAGAGCGGCTTCATGCGGCAGGTCGAGGGGCGGACGGTGGGCGTCTACGACCACGCGGTGAAAAGCCGCAAGGATTACACGATCGAGGACCGCAGCCTGATCGCCGCCATTCAGGCGCGCTTTGCCCGGCGCGTGCTGCCGGAAATCCGCAAGGTCCACCATTTCGACGCCACGCGGATGGAGCGCTACATCGTGTCGTGCTATGCCGCCGAGGACGGTGGCCATTTCAGCGCGCACCGCGACGACACGACCAGCGGCACGGCGCACCGGCGGTTCGCAGTGTCGGTCAATTTGAACGACGATTTCGACGGTGGCGAGGTGAGTTTCCCCGAATACGGCCCGCGCGGGTTCAAGGCGCCCCCGGGCGGGGCGGTGGTGTTCTCGTGCTCGCTTCTGCACAAGGTCAGCAAGGTGACGGCGGGGCGGCGCTTTGCCTTTCTGCCGTTCCTTTATGATGACGCGGCGGCGAAGCTGCGCGAGAGGAACGCGGCCCTGGTGGGCGAGACTGGCTCCAGTTACCGGGCGGGGGCCTAGGGGCGGACGATGATCACCGACCCCGCCGAGTATTTCACCAGGGGCTGCGGCCGCTGCGCGCAGTTCGACACGCCCGAGTGTTCGGCGCTGGTCTGGGCGCCGGTGCTGGCCGCGCTGAGGGCGCTGTGTCTGGAGGCGGGGCTGAGCGAGGATATCCGCTGGGGCATCCCCGCCTATCGCCACGCCGGGCGCACGCTGGCGCTGGTGGGGGCGTTTCGCGACAATGCGATGCTGACCTTTCCCGATGCCGCGCTGCTGGCCGACCCGGAGGGGCTGCTGAAACCCGCCGGCCCCACCTCGCAGGGCAACAGCACGATCCGCTTCACCGCGCCGGATCAGGTGGCAGCGCTGGCGGGCCCGATCCGCGCCCTGCTGGCCGCCGCGCGTCAGGCCGCCTCCGAGGGGCGCGTGCCGCCGAAACTGCCCACCTTGGTCGAGGTCCCCCCCGATCTGGCCGCCGCGCTGGCGGGTGATCCGGCGCTGGACGCGGCCTTTGCCGCCCTCACCCCCGGCCGTCAGCGCAGTTACATCGTGGCGCTGTCCTCGGCGAAGACGCAGGCCACCCGCGACCGGCGGATCGAGTCGTTTCGCCCGCGCATCCTGGCCGGCAAGGGCGCGACCGAGGGCTGATTGCCCTTGCCCGCCGGCAATGGCAAGGTGACGCCGACCAACCCCGGGGAAGCGCCATGTTCCAGTCCTTTACCGCCTCGTCCCTGCCCGAGCAGGGCCCGCCCCGCCTGGCCGCGCTGCGCGCCGAACTGGCGCGGCGGGGGCTGGGCGGGTTCCTGGTGCCGCGCGCCGATGCCCATCAGGGCGAATACGTCAGCCCCCGCGATGCGCGGCTGGAGTGGCTGACGGGGTTCACCGGCTCGGCGGGGTTCGCGCTGGTGCTGCCGCAGGTGGCGGGCGTGTTCATCGACGGGCGCTATACGGTGCAGGTGCGCGGGCAGGTGGACCTGTCAGTCTTCACCCCGGTTGACTGGCCAGTCACCGGGCCAGCCGAGTGGCTGCGCCAGCACGCCGGCGAGGGCACCCTTGTGGGTTTCGACCCGTGGCTGCACACGCCCGACGAGGTGGCCAAGATCGAGAGCGGGCTGGCCGGGTCCGGCATCGCGCTGGTCGCGGTCGAGGACAACCCGGTCGATGCCATCCGCGACGCCCTGCCGCCGCCTGCCGCAGGCAAGGTGCGGGTGCATCCGCTGGACCTGGCCGGGAAATCCGCCGCCGGCAAGCGCGCCGAGCTGGCGGCGGGCCTGCGCAAGGCGGGCGCCCAGGCGACGGTCATCACGCTGGCCGATTCGCTGGCCTGGCTGATGAACTGGCGCGGGTCCGACATCATCCGCAACCCGGTCGTGCAGGGTTTCGCCATCCTGCACGACGATGCGCGGCTGGACCTGTTCCTCGACCCCGCCAAGGTCGCCCACCTGCCGGACGAGGGGGGCGTCACCCGCCATCCCGTCGCTGCCTTCGAAGGCGCTCTCAAGGGCCTGAACGGCGCCACGCGCTTTGACCCCGCCACCGCGCCCGTCGCCGTCGCCCGGGCGCTGGCGCAGGGGGTTGCGGGCGCCGATCCCTGCCTTCTGGCCAAGGCCCGCAAGAACCCCGCCGAACTGGCCGGGATGCGCGCCGCCCATCTGCGCGACGGCGCGGCGATGGTGGAATTCCTGTGCTGGTATGACGCGCAGGACCTGACCACCCTGACCGAGATCGACATGGCCCGCGCGCTGGAAGGGTTCCGGGCCGCGACCGGCTGCCTCAACGACCTCAGCTTCGACACGATCAGTTCCACCGGCCCGAACGGCGCCATCAACCATTACCGCGTGACCGAGACGACCAACCGCCGGCTGGCCGAGGGCGATCTGTTCCTGATCGATTCGGGCGGGCAATACCCCGATGGCACCACCGACATCACCCGCACCCTGCCCGTGGGTGCGGTGGCCGAGGATCGCCGCGCCGCCTATACCCGCGTGCTGCAAGGCATGATCGCCATCAGCCGCGCCCGGTTCCCGCGGGGCGTGGCGGGCGGGCATCTCGATGCGCTGGCGCGCTATCCCCTGTGGCTGGCCGGGCAGGATTACGACCACGGCACCGGGCATGGCGTGGGCGCGGCGCTGAGCGTGCACGAGGGTCCGGTGCGGCTGTCGCGGATTTCCACCCTGCCGCTGGAGCCGGGGATGATCCTGTCGAACGAGCCCGGATACTACCGCGCCGGGGGCTGGGGCATCCGGATCGAGAACCTGATCGTCGTGCAGGAGGCCCCGCCCCTGGGCGACAACCGCCGGATGCTGGACTTCGAGACGCTGACCCTGTGCCCGATCGACACGCGGCTGATCCTGCGCGGGATGCTGACGGGGGACGAGGTCGCCTGGCTGAACGCCTATCACGCGCGGGTGCTGGAGGAGGTGGGGCCGCTGGTGTCGGCGCCGGCGCGGGCGTGGCTGGCGGGGACGTGCAGGGCGCTGTGAGGGTGGGGTGAAACCCCACCCTACCGGCGACGGCGTGGGCTATGCCGTGCTGGGTAGGGTTCCACCCCACCCCGGCGCCGTAGGGTGCGTGCTGTGCACGCACCCACCCGGCCCAAGGTGCGTGCACAGCACGCACCCTACCGGCAGCCCAGAACCCAGATGTCCATGCGGGGGTGATCCAGCGCGTTCAGCGCCGGGCTGGAAGCGATCATCCAGCCCTGGAACAGCGACTCGCCGCGCGTGGCATCGGTGATCGTCAGGAAGGCGAAGGCATCCGAGGCCGGGTTGTCGGACGGATAGCGGCAGGCGCTGACGCTCACACTCAGCCGCTGGTGCGTCACGCTGGCGCCCACCGCCACGGTCAGGTCGCTGATCGCGCCCGAAACCTTGTCGAGCGCCCTCAGCGTCACCTCGGTCCCCGAGGCCATCTCGGGCCCCGCCGGCCGCTGGTCGTTCAGCGCCTGGCCCAGAACGCCCAGTTCCACCGTCTGCGCCCTTGCCGGACCGGCCGGCACAAGGGCCAGCACAGGCGCCAGAGCAACGGCGAGGGCGGCGGCGCGGATCATTCGGCGGCCCCCCCTTCCTCGCTGGTGAAGGCGCGCAGCAGCAGCGTGATCAGGCTGACCGCGCTCTGCGTGTCCTGAAAACTGTCGCCGGGGGCCAGGACCGCTTCCTCGCCGCCCGGGAGCACTTCGATGAAGGTGCCGCCCAAGAGCCCCTCGCTGGCCACCTGGATCGTGGAATCGGTCGGCAGTTCAAGCCCCTCGTCGATGCTGACCACCATCCGCGCGCGGAAGGTGACGGGGTCCAGTTGCAGGTCGGTGACCGATCCGATGCGCACGCCGGCAAGGCGCACCTCGGTCCCCGGCTGCACGCCCTCGGCCGAGCGGAAGCTGGCCTGCAGGGGATAGCTGCCGGCCTGCGTCAGCACCGTGCCCGTGGTGTTCACCGCAAAGGCCACGAACCCCGCCGCGGCCAGCAGCACCGCGCCGCCCAGGGCGACCTCCCAGGGGCGATAGCTCATTTATTCCGGGGCCCAGGCGTCGTAATCGCGCCGATCCGCGGGCTTGGCCTGCCTGAGCGATCCGGCGGGGGCATAGGCCGCGGCGGTGCCGGTCAGGTTGGGGTGGTGCGGCGCCTCCCAGGGCTTGCGCACCAGAGGCTTGTCGGTCGGCGGCTCGTCCCAGGTGAAGTGCATCCAGCCGTGCCAGTCGGGGCTGATGCGGCTGGCCTCGGATTCGCCGTTGTAGATGACCCAGCGGCGCTTGCCGTCCTTCGAGCGGTAGAAGACGTTGCCCTCGGCATCCTCGCCCACGCGGATACCCTTGCGCCAGGTGTAGAACTGGGTGCCCAGGGTCTGGCTGTTCCACCAGGTCAGCAGGCGAAGGAGAAACTTCATCGGACGGCCTCCAGATAGGATGACTGCCTTATGCACCGGATGCGCGGCAAATGAAAGGGCCGCCCCGGGCGCGGCGGCATCAATCGAGCCGCCATTCGCCATCCGGGTGAAAGGCGTGGAAGGCAAAGGCGAAGGGGATGTCGTGGACCACATCGCGCCCCGCCGCGTCGCGCACGCGCACGCGGCCCGTGTCGGCGCCCTGGGCGATCTGCCGGGCATCGAGGGGCGAGGCCATGCCCCCCTCCCAGGTCAGGATCAGGCCCGAGTCCTGAATCCGGCCCAGCCGGCGCAGGCGTTCCAGCGGCCAGGCCCGGTTGCCCACCCGCACGACGCGGGCCAGCGGGGCGATGCCATGCGGCGGGTTTTCGCCGTTGTAAAGGAAGGGCTGCGCCAGGCTGTCATAGCCCGCATAGGGATTGGTGCCGTAACTGCGCGACGCCTGAGGTTCGGCCATCACCTGCCCTTGCGGAAACTCGGCCCTGAACCCGGCCCAGGAATCGGTCCAGGCCGCCATCGGGGCCAGAATGGTGCCGGTGAAGGCGCCCACCACCCCCTCGCCCGTGGCCTGCTGCCAGAAGCTTTCGGTCTGGCGGTCATACATCAGCATGTCGGAGAACCTGAGCCGCCCGGTCACGCCGAACTCCAGCACCTGACCACCCACTCGCCGGTCGAACACCAGCGCGGTGTTGCACAAGGGGCACCAGGTCACGGCGATGGGGACGCCGTCCAGCGTGTCGTTCACGATCTCGTGCCACATCAGATAGCGCAGCGGCCAGGCCCGCGCCGTGCCGCCCTGCGCCATCACCAGCACGGGCTCGCGCGGGTCCAGGCGGGTTTCCTGCGCCGCCGGGATCACCTCGGGGTCACTGATCGCCGGAATCCCGTCGCGCGGCGGCCCGCCCGAGAGGATTTCATCGAAGCCGATGGAAGCGCGGGAGAAATCCGCCAGCGGAAACTCGCGCCGCAGATCGGCGGGGGCCTGCGCCAGCAGGGGTGCTGCGGACAGGATCAAGGCCAGAAACCAGCGCATCGGCACCTCCCAAGGCAAAGGCCCGCAGCGGGGCTGCGGGCCTTTACGCGGCGCGTGAAGGGTTCGTTACCGCACCACGCGCACATCCACCATCACATCGGGCTCGCCGATCATGGCGCCGTTCGGCCCCTCGCCGCGCTTGATCGCGTCCAGAACCTCGATCCCTTCGATGATCTGGCCCAGCACGGTGTATTGCCCGTCCAGATGCGGCGCCGGGGCGAACATCAGGAAGAACTGGCTGTTGGCCGAATCGGGGCTGCGCGAGCGGGCCATGCCCATCACGCCGCGGTCGAAGGGGGCGTCGGTGAATTCGGCCGGCAGGTCGGGCAGATCGCTGCCGCCCATCCCGGCCTGCATCAGGTTGCCGTTCAGGCGGCCGAATTCCACATCGCCGGTCTGGGCCATGAAGCCCTCGATCACGCGGTGGAACACGACACCGTCATAGGCGCCCTGTTCGGCCAGGGTGACGATGCGTTCGACATGCAGGGGCGCCAGGTCCGGGCGAAGCTGGATGCGGATCGTGCCGTTGGCCTGCCCGGCCACGTCGATTTCCAGCACCGGGCCCGCGTCCTGCGCCAGAGCGGGGGCGGCGAAGAGGGCCAGAGCAAGGCCGAGGAGATTACGACGCAGCATCGGCCGCCACCTTCACGCTGATCATCCGGTCAGGGTTCGCCGGCGGTTCGCCGCGCACGATGGCATCGACATGTTCCATGCCCGAGATCACCCGGCCATAGACCGTGTATTGCCGGTTCAGGAAGTGGTTGTCCTTGAAATTGATGAAGAACTGGCTGTTGGCGCTGTTCGGGTTCTGGCTGCGCGCCGCGCCCAGGGTGCCGCGGTCATGCGGGATGCCGGAAAACTCGGCCTTCAGGTCCGGCAGGTCGCTGCCGCCCGTGCCGGCGCGGCGGATGTTGAAGCTGGGCTTGGTGGCGTTGCCGTTTTCCACGTCGCCGGTCTGGGCCATGAAGCCTTCGATCACGCGGTGGAACACCACGCCGTCATAGGCGCCGGCGCGGGCCAGGGCCTTCATGCGCTCACTGTGAAGGGGGGCGATCTGGGGCATCAGTTCGATGACGACGGTGCCGGATTTCAGCTCCATCAGGATGGTGTTCTCGGGGTCCTTGATCTCGGGCATGCCGGTCTCCTGTGATTGTGGCGCGCACCCTAGCCGAGGCCGCAGGAAAGGGCAAACAGGGGCGGCGGGGGGCACGCGCCTTCGAAGGCGCGTCTGACGGGCCTTCGAAGGCCCGTGCCCCCGGCCCCGCTGTGGCGCCTCAGGCCGCCTGCCGCGCCGCGCCCATGTAGTCGCCCAGCGCCGCGACCTGCGCCGGAGTCAGCCGCAGGCCCAGCCGGCTGCGCCGCCAGAGCACGTCCTCGGGCGTGCGGGCCCATTCGCGGGTCATCAGCCAATCCACCTCGCGCCCCGTCAGCGTGCCGCCGAAATCGGGGCCCAGGTCCGCCGGGCCGGCAGCCCCGGCCAGGATGATCGCCG
>Ga0209278_1002175_pt1 | contig 11140 bp, 7 predicted proteins | sample JI81BgreenDNA_FD_187504 | JGI IMG/M metagenome (GOLD analysis project Ga0209278, IMG submission 187504) | Wastewater effluent complex algal communities from Wisconsin, to seasonally profile nutrient transformation and Carbon sequestration -... | ecosystem: Engineered > WWTP > Effluent > Algae... | reverse complement strand
TGATCGACCTCACGCGCGACGCGATCGGCGCCTGCGGCAAGGTGGCCGGCAGCCTCGCGGCCGTGTCGCCCGCGGTGCGCGAGCTGGAGGCGGCGATCCGCCTGCTGCGCGCTCAATGCGAAGGCCTGCCGCAGCGCGGCACGCTGGCCCTGCTGCTTGACCACCACGCCGATATGCCCGCTCTGGTGCGGACACTCGACGCCGCGATGGCCGGGCTGGCCGCCGCGGTCGCGCCGATGAAGGAGGCCGCGCCGGAATTCGCCGCCGTGCTGACGCGGCTGGAGCTGTTCCTCACGCGATTGCGCACCTGGGCCGAGGGCGCGCCCGGCTTGCTCGAAATGGACGATAGCGACGAAGCGTCGAACGAGCATGCCGCCCCGACTGATGGCGCGGAGGACGACGACCGCGCCGATACCGCCTCGCACGGCGAAGTGCGCTGGTTCGAACTCACGCAGCGCGGCTTCGCCTTCTCGATCACGCCGCTCGATGTCGCGGGTCCGCTGCGCCGCTACCGTGAGCAGAGCAAGGCCGCTTGGATTTTCACCTCGGCCACGTTGGCCGTCGGCGGCGACCTCAAGCACATCGCGTGGAAGCTCGGGCTGCACGAACCGCGCACCCTGCTCGAACAGAGCCCCTTCGACTGGAAGGCGCAGTCGCTGGCCTACTTCCCTCCGGGCCTGCCCGAACCCTCGTCGCGCGACTACACCGAGCGCGTCGTCGCTGCGGTGCGGCCGGTGCTCGAGGCCTCGAAGGGCCGCGCCTTCCTGCTGTTCACGTCGCACCGCGCGCTGCGCGAGGCCGCGGCGCTGCTGGCGGGCGGGCCGTGGCCGCTGTTCGTGCAGGGCACCGCGCCGCGCCTGCAGCTGATCGAGCAGTTCCGCGCCAGCGGCAACGGCGTGTTGCTCGGCGCCGCGAGTTTCTGGGAGGGCGTGGACGTCGCCGGTGATGCGCTCTCCGTCGTCGTGATCGACAAGTTGCCCTTCGCCGCGCCGGATGATCCGGTGCTCGAAGCCCGGCTCGAGGCCGTGCGCCGTCGCGGCGGCAACCCCTTCCTCGCCGAGCAGGTGCCCACCGCCGCCATCGCGCTGAAGCAGGGCGTCGGCCGCCTGATCCGCCGCCACGACGACCGCGGCGTGCTCGTGCTCTGCGATCCGCGCCTCGTGAGCAAGCCCTATGGCCGCGTGTTCATGGCCAGCCTGCCGCCGCTCACGCGCACCAAGGCTTTGGCCGACGTGCAAGCCTTCTTCGATCCCTCCTACGCCCCGGAGACCGCCGATGCCCGCTGATCCTGCTTCGTGCCCTGGCCGCGTGACCGGCCTCGGCGGCGTGTTCTTCAAGGCCCGCGACCCGAAGGCCCTGGCCGCGTGGTACGCCGAGCACCTCGGCTTCCCGATCGAAGAATGGGGTGGGGCGATCTTCCGCAACGCCGACGAGCCGCGCGCCGACGCGTACACGAACTGGTCGCCGTTCTCCGCTGACACGGCGTACTTCGAACCGTCCCCGCACGGCTTCATGCTCAACCTGCGGGTCGATGACGTCGAGGCGCTGGTGGCCCGACTGCGCGCGGCGGGTTGCCGCGTGCTCAATCGCGGCGAGGACGGCGAGTTCGGCCGCTTCCGCTACGTGCTCGATCCGGAAGACCACCTGCTGGAACTCTGGGAGCCGCCGGCGTGAGCACACTGCTCGCCTTCGAGCTCGCCACCGAAGCCTGCTCGGTCGCGCTGCTGCACGACGGCCGGCTGTTGGCGCGCCACGAGGTCGCGCCCCGCCGTCACGCCGAACTCGCCTTGCCGTGGGCGGAGGCGCTGCTGGCAGAGGCGGGTGTCGCCAAATCGCAGCTGGATGCCCTGGCCGTGGGCGTCGGGCCGGGCGCCTTCACCGGAGTGCGCCTGGCCATCAGCCTCGTGCAGGGCATCGCGCTCGGGCTGGACCGCCCCGTCGTCCCGGTGTCGACGCTGGCGGCGTTGGCCGAGCCGTTCCTGGCCGAAGGGCGGGTGCTGGCCGCCATCGACGCGCGGATGGGCGAGCTCTACGTCGGCGAGTTCGAGGCTGATGCGGAGCGCATGCCGCTGCCAATGGCGGAGGAGGCTTTGCTGCCCGTCGGCGAGGCCGCTGCGGCGCTTCTGGCGCGTTGGCCCGTGACCGATCCTGGCCGGGTCGGCGTCGGTACCGGTTTCGCCGCGGGTGGTGCCGCGTGGTGCGCCGCGCTTGCCGGCCGACTGGTGCGGGTCGAGGCCGAAGCCTTGCCCACCGCCGCGGCGGTGGCCCGGATCGCCGAGCGCTCCTTGGGGCGTGGCGGCGCCGTGGCTCCGGAACGCCTCGAGCCCACCTACCTCCGCGACAAGGTCGCGCTCACCTCGGCCGAGCAGGTGGCGGCTCGGGCGGCCAAGACGGGTGGCGCGGGCTAGTCCTCACTGCTGACCGCGCCGTTGCGGAAATGCCAGGTGCGGGTGATGTGCAGCACGTCGACCCGCTCACCGGTCTGGGGTACGGGCGGATAGGGCCCGGCAAGCTCGACGATGCGGCGGGCCGCCTGGTTCAGCACGTCGTATCGGCTGGGTGTGTTGAGCACCACCGATTCAACGCTGCCGTTGCGGCGCACGGCCACGGTCATCACCAGGCGCCCCTCGATGCGCCCGGCGCGGGCGCCTTCCGGGTAGTTCGCGTTGCCGACCCGCTCGACCCGCTCCACCCAGGCCTTCAGGTACTGGGCGTAGGCGTACTCCTGCGTGCTCGCCGAGACGAACTTGCGCTTCGGGCGCCGGGCGTACTGTGCTTCGCGGCGCTCCACTTCGGCCGCCAGCCGCGCCATTTCCAGCTGCTGTTCCAGCAACTGCTCGCCCAGCGGCAGGGGCGTCGGCGGGGTTTCCGGGGCAGGGCGTTCGCGCGGGGCGACCTCGGCCTTTGCTGCCACCGTGGTCACCACGGGCATCGGAATCGCATCCTGCGGGCGGGGCGATTGCGCGCGGATCGGGATCGGGGCGAGGCCCTCGTCAAGCTTGGGAACGGGCGCGCTGACCGCCTCCCGGGGGCGCTGGCTCTCTTCGCTGTCGCCGCCGCCCTGATGGCTGGCCTGGGCGAGGAAGTCGGCCTTCTCGGGCGGCGTCCGGCTCGCGGTCTCGGTCAGGATCACGTCGAGGGTCGGCGTCACCGGGGCGGCATCGTCACGGCCGAAGCTGATGCCCAGCACCACGATGCCCACGACCACGGCGGCGAGCAGGGTGGTGGCGGTGAGCCGCTGGCTCGGCCCGACGCCGTCCCCCGGCGGCGGGGCGTCCAAGGACGCGTCGGCCGGTGAAGCGCGGCCGCTCACGCGGGGTTCCGCTCCAGGGCATCGAACAGGGTGCCGGCGATGTTCAGTCCGGCGCCGGCGTCGATCTCTCGGATGCAGGTCGGGCTGGTCACGTTCACTTCCGTGAGGTGCCCACCGATCACGTCGAGGCCGACGAAGCGCATGCCCCGGCGTTTCATCTCGGGCCCGACGATGGCGGCGATCTCGCGGTCGCGGGCGGTGAGCGGGCGGACTTCGCCACGGCCGCCGGCCGCGAGGTTGCCGCGGAACTCGGTGCCCTGCGGGATGCGCGCCAAGCAGTGCGAGACCGGCTCGCCGTCCACCAGCAGCACGCGCTTGTCGCCGTCGGCGATCTCCGGCAGATAGCGCTGGGCCATGGCCAGGTGCCGGCCGTCGGCGGTCAGGGTCTCGAGGATCACGTTGAAGTTGGGGTCGCCGTGCCGGCTGCGGAAGATCGATCGGCCACCCATCCCATCCAGGGTCTTCAGCACGACCTCGCCGTGTTCGGCGGCGAACGCCTTGAATTCGGCGGCCTCCCGGCTGACGAGGGTGGGCGGGATGCACTCGGGGAACATCAGGGCCGCCAGCTTTTCATTGAGCTCCAGCAGGCCGGTCGGGTCGTTGGTGACGGCCGCCCCCTGCTGCTGGGCCGCGGCCAGCACCTGGGTGTCGTGCAGGAAGTCGGCGTCGACGGGCGGGTCCTTGCGCATCAGCACCTGGTCCATCTCGGCCAGGGGGCGCCAGGCGGCGGCGTCGCACTCGAACCAGCCGGCCTTGTCGTCCTTCACGCGCAGGGCCGCGAGGCGGGCTCCGGCGACGCCGCCGCGGAACCCGAGGCTGCCCGGAACGACGTAATGCAAGGCCCAGCCGCGCCGCTGGGCCTCGAGCAGCATCGCAAATGTGGAGTCCTTCACGATTTTGATGGACTCGATCGGGTCCATCACCACGGCCAGCCGACGCTGCATCCGGAAACGCCCTTCGGTGCGAGAATGTGAAACAGGGTATCAGGGGGCCGCAGGCACCGCTGAGCATGGAATCATGAAGCGCGGCGCGGGCTTGACACGTTTTGTTGACACTGGGATATAGGTTGCGTTGCGGCGCGCCATGGCCTGCCCGGGCCTCCGCCGACGGCACTTTTGGGGATAGCGATGAGTGAAAGCAACGAGTCCGGCGCACTGGCGGGCCTGAGGGTCATGGTCATCGATGACTCGAAGACCATCCGCCGTACGGCGGAAACCCTCCTGAAGAAGGAAGGGTGCGACGTCGTGACCGCGAACGACGGCTTCGAGGCGCTCGGCCGCATCGCCGAGGTGCAGCCGCAGGTGATCTTCGTCGACATCATGATGCCCCGCCTCGACGGTTATCAGACCTGCGCCCTCATCAAGTCCAACCAGCTCTTCAAGAGCACCCCGGTGATCATGCTGTCCTCGAAGGACGGCCTGTTCGACAAGGCTCGCGGCCGCATCGTCGGCTCGGAGCAGTACCTGACCAAGCCCTTCACCCGCGACGAATTGCTCGAAGTCGTCCGCCGCTACGCCCCGTCCGCATGAGCGCCTTCGACCTCCTGCTCGACTATGAGCGCCGTTCGCTGGCCCACCAGCCGGGCCGTCCCGAACTCGTCGAGGCGCCGGGGCATTGGCGCGGCGTGGGCTTCCGCATCGGCAAGCACCGGCTCGTCGGCGCCTTCGGCGACGTGGTCGAAATCATCAGCCTGCCCGCCATCACCGCGGTGCCCGGCTCGCAGCCGTGGATGCTCGGCCTGGCGAACGTCCGCGGCAGCCTCTACGGCGTGGTCGATCTCAAGCAGTTCCTCGAAGGCGAGCGCAGTGCGGTCAACGAGGGCCAACGCTGCCTGCTGGTCAAGCAGCCCGGCGGCAATGTGATCCTCCTCACCGATGAGCTGTACGGCCAGCGATCCTTCAACGACGCCCAGCTCATCGAGCGCCCGGAGTCGCTGGAGGGCCGCTATGCCGCGGTCATCGCCCGTGCCTACCGCGTCGCCGACGTGACTTGGGGCGTCCTCGATATCCCGCTGCTGTCCCGCACCCCCGAATTCCGCCAGGCCGCCGCCTGACCGCCACACCCGCTTGAGCCGCGCCCGAGCTTGAGTCAACCCGTTCCGATCCGAGGTCCGATGTAATGAGCGCTTCGAAAGTTACCTTCCAAGACCGTCTGACCAAGGTCGGCCTGCGCGTCTGGGCCTTCCTGCTGATCATTTCGGCGGTGGTCCTCGCCGCCAACTTCGGCGCCGCGGCCTACTTCGCCGGGCAGATCAACAGCGCTTCGGCACTGGCCTTCGGCCTGCAGGTGGACGCGCAGAAGCTCGGCCGCTACGCCACCGAGGCCATCGCCGGCCGCGAGGAGGCCTTCGCCGAATTGCAGGGCACGCGTGACACCATCGTCACCGCCGTGGGCGCGCTGAATGACGGCACCGGCGACAAGGGCGTCCCAGGCTACAAGGGCGACATCAACATGCCGCAGGTCAATGCGTCGCTGGGGCAGGTGACCGAGACCTGGACGCGCATGTCCACCGACACCGACAAGATCCTCGCCGCCCAGGGCGAGATCCTCGCGCTGGCGCAGACGGCCGACTCGTTCACCGGCCGCATCCCGCGCCTCACCGCCCGTCTCGACGAAGTGGTGCGCGCCATGTCGGACGCCGGCGCCCCGGCCTCGCAGATCAACATCGCCAACCGCCAGATCGTGCTGGCCAACCGCATGGCGCAGCGCGTCGCGGAAATCCGCTCGGGTTCCGACCAGTCCGACGCACTGTCGCGCGACGCCGCGGTGTTCGCCCAGGTGCTGGCCGGCCTGAAGGGCGGCAACGAGGACCTTGGCGTCGCGGCGCTGACCTCGCCGAACGCCCGGGCCGCCGTCGAAGCCGTCGAGACCCAGTACGCCGATGCGCAGAAGGAGCTCGAGAGCATCCTGACGACCGCGCCGAACCTCTTCGCGGTGCAGGCTTCGGGCGACGTGCTTTCCGGCGACGCCGAGGTGCTCGGCGAGAACAGCGCGGCCCTCGCCGGCGCCTTCGCCAACGCCAATGTCACCCGTCTGTTCCCGAACAACTGGTGGGCGATCGGCTCCGGCCTCGGCCTGCTGGTCGGCCTCGTCGGCCTGCTGCTCACCATCTTCTCCGACGGCCGCAAGCGCGAACGCCAGGCCACCGAGCTGAACCAGCGAAACCAGGAGGCCATTCTCCGCCTGCTGGATGAAATGGGATCGCTCGCCGAGGGTGACCTGACTGCCAAAGCGACGGTGACGGAAGACATCACCGGCGCGATCGCCGACTCGATCAACTTCGCCATCGACCAGCTGCGCACCCTCGTCGGCACGATCAACGAGACCGCCGTGCAGGTGGCCGCCGCCGCCCAGGAAACGCAGGCGACCGCGATGCACCTCGCCGACGCCGCCGAGCACCAGGCGCAGCAGATCACCTCGGCCTCCGCGAAGATCAACGAAATCGCGGCGAGCATCGACGAGGTGTCGAAGAACTCCGCCGAATCGGCCGACGTGGCCCAGCGCTCCGTGCAGATCGCCGCGAAGGGCGCCGAAGTGGTGCGCCAGACGATCCAGGGCATGGACAACATCCGTGACCAGATCCAGGAAACCTCGAAGCGAATCAAGCGCCTCGGCGAAAGCTCGCAGGAAATCGGCTCGATCATCGAACTGATCAACGACATCTCGGAACAGACGAACATCCTCGCGCTGAACGCCGCCATCCAGGCGGCCTCCGCGGGTGAAGCGGGCCGCGGCTTCGCGGTCGTGGCCGACGAAGTGCAGCGACTCGCCGAACGCGCCTCGAACGCCACGAAGCGAATCGAAGCGCTGGTCGCCACCATTCAGAGCGATACCAACGAAGCGGTGTCCTCGATGGAACAGACGACCGCGGAAGTGGTCGCCGGTGCCCGCCTCGCCGAGGACGCCGGCCTCGCGCTGGTCGAGATCGAAAAGGTGTCGAACGACCTCGCCGACCTCATCCAGAGCATCTCCGAGGCCTCGCGCCAGCAGTCGGCCGCCGCGACGAACATCACCGCGACCATGACCGTCATTCAGGAGATCACCACGCAGACCTCGCAGGGTGCGAGCCAGACGGCCGAGTCGATCGGCAACCTGGCCCAGCTCGCTGCCGACCTGCGCCGCTCGGTCGCCGACTTCAAGCTGCCGGACTGATCCGCTCTCCCGCGGCATCCGCCGCGGCGTGACCCCCGTACTGCCGAGAGCGCACGATGCGTCTGCAAGACCAGAACGACTACACCACGCTGACCTGGGTCAAGCCGGAGATCGACGAAACCCTCAAGCTGGCCCGCCAGGGCCTCGAGGACTACGTCGAGAACGGCCAGGACCCGGCCCAGCTCGAACTGTGCGCCAACGGGCTCTCCCAGGTGCACGGCGCGCTGCGCATGGTCGAGCTCTACGGCGCGGCGATGGTCGCGGAGGAAATGCACGCGCTCGCCAAGGCGCTGATCGCCGGCGGCATCGAGGATCGCGACAACGCCTTCAGCGCGCTGATGCGCGGCATCGTGCAGTTGCCCGACTATCTCGAGCGCCTGCAGACGGGTTTCCGCGATATCCCGCTGGTGCTGCTGCCCCTGCTCAACGACTTGCGTGGCGCCCGCGGCGAGAAGGGGGTCTCCGAGGCGATGCTGTTCTCGCCGAACCTCGGCATCGAACTGCCGGCGAACGCCCGCGGGCCCAGCGCACCGCTGCCGGTCGACCAGGTCAAGCGCCGCGCCGAGGTCGCGAGCCAGCTGTTCCAGGGCTCGTTGCTGAAGTGGCTGAAGGACGGCGATGCCGGCTCCGCGCGCGATCTCGCCGACGTCTGCCTGCAGATGGTCGAGTTCACCAGCGCCGAATCGGCGCGCCGGCTGTTCTGGGTGGCCTCGGCGCTGCTCGACGCCGCGGCGCGCGGCGTGTTCCCGGTCGAGCGCACCCACCAGCAGGCCTTGGCGCGCATCGAGCGCGAGATCAAGCGCCTTGCCAACGAAGGCGATGCGGCGTTCCGCACCCAGCCGCCGGTCGAGTTGACCCGCCAATTGCTGTATTTCATCGCCCATGCGCCGGAGAAGTCCGGCCGCCTCGGCGAGGTCAACGCCGCGTTCGCGCTCGAGAGCTACATGCCGAGCGAGCGGGAGGTCGAGCACGCGCGCAGCGCGATGGCCGGCCACAACCGCGCCCTGCTGTCGACCGTCACCAATGCCATCAAGGAAGACCTGCTGCGCGTGAAAGACGCGCTCGACCTGCACATGCGTGCCCCCGCGGGCGTCGTCGCCGAACTGGGCGCGCAGATCGACACGCTGGACCGCGTCAAGGAAACCCTCGGCGTGCTCGGCCTGGGCGTGCCGCAGCGCGTCGTGCGCGACCAGCTCGCGACGATGCACGCCATCGCCGGCGGCCACCGGGCCCCGGACGAGTCGGCCCTGCTCGACATCGCCGGTGCGCTCCTCTACGTCGAAGCGATGCTTGACGACCAGGTGGCCCGTCTGGGTGAAGGCGAGGCCGATGCCAACGCGCCGCAGCCGCTGCTGCCGGCCGCGGAAGCCCGTGCCGTGTTGGACGTCGTCGCCCGCGAGGCGTTGAACAATTTCAGCAACGCGCGCGCCTGCTTCGTCGCCTTCGTGGAGACGCACTGGGACCATGCGCGCCTGCAAGAAGTGGCGCCGCTGCTCTCCGAAGTCGCGGGCGCCCTGCGCATCCTCGAAGTGCCCGCCGCCGTCGACCTGCTGACCGCGATCTCCCGTTTCACGGTGGAGGAGCTCGTCGCCAAGCGTCGCGTGCCGACCGGCCACCAGCTCGACCGCCTCGCCGATGCGCTCGCTTCGGTGGAGTACTTCCTCGAGGCCATCCGCGATCGTCGACCGAATCCGGACCAGATCCTCAACATCGCCCGCGAAAGTCTGGCCGCCATCGGGTACTGGCCCCTCCCGGCCGCGCCGGCCCCGGCCCCGGTGGCGTCGTTCGCCCCCGCGTTCGTCCCGCCCATCGCCGAGGCCACCGCCGAGTCGATCGTTCCCGTTGATCCCGCGCTGGTTGCGGCCATCGAAGCCTCGGCACCCGCGTTCACCGCGCCCGAGCCGACGGCGCAGGTACCAGAGGTTCCGGCGGTCGAGGTTCCGAAGGCCGCGGAGGTCCCCGCGCCGACCGCGACGCCGGTGCCGGCGCCGGCCGCCAAGCCTGCCGCCGCTGTGGTGGGCGAGCGCCTGCCCGGGTACGACATCGCCTCCAACGAGGATGTCGATGCCGAAATCCAAGAGGTGTTCCTCGAGGAGTTCTCCGAGGAAATCGACAACCTCGCCACGCTGCTGCCGGCCTGGGGCGCGAAGCTCGACAACGTCGATGCGCTGCGGCCGATCCGCCGCGTCTTCCACACCCTGAAAGGCTCCGGCCGCCTCGTCGGCGCCAAGGCCCTCGGCGAGTTCAGCTGGAAGGTCGAGAACATGTTGAACCGCGTGCTGGATGGCACGCGTCCGCCGACGCAGGCCGTGTACGACATCGTCGCCGAGTCCGCGCGCGTCTTGCCGGACCTGCGCGCCGCCCTCGCCGGCGAAGAGCGCTATGCCGACCTCGAGGGGCTCAAGGCCATCGCCGATCGCGTCGCGGCCGGCGAGGAAGCCCATTACGTCGCGCCGACCGCGCACGTGCAGGAACCCGAGGCAGCCGTCGACGCGGTCGAGCTGGCCGTCGAGGCCGCACCCCTTCCTGCGGCGGCCGAGCCACCGCCGTTGCCGATGGATGCGGACGTCCCGCCTTACCAGCCGGCCGTTCGGGCAGCCAGCAGCTGGCCGATGTTGCCGGCCTACGAGGCGGTGCCCGAGGCGGTGTCCTTCGCGCTCGACCCGGTCCTGCTGGAGATCCTGCGACCCGAGGTCGAGGGACACCTGGACGTGGTGGACGATTGGCTGGCCCGTTCGGAATCCCAAGGGCCGCAGCGCGTCGAAGAGCGCCTGCTGCGCTCGGTGCACACCATGAACGGTGCGTTCGCGATGACGGAAGTCAGCGCGATCACCGGGGTCACTTCGCCGCTGGAGGGCTTCCTCAAGCGTCTGATCTCCGCACAGCGCGTACCGTCGTCCGACGACGTCGTTTTGATCCGCCAGGCCACCTATGCGGTGCGGCAGACGCTGGATGCGTTGGCCGAGGCCGAAGCCCGCCTGCCGCAGTTCCCGGCCCTGGCCGCCGCCCTGCAGGCCGCGCGCGACGCCCTGCCGGAGCCCGGTTCTCCGGTGCTCAGCCTTGGCGATGACGACACCATCGTTGCCGTCGACATGGGCGGCATCGACACGGCGGAAGTGCCGCGCTTCGATGCGCCTCAGGCGCAGGTGGCGGACGAGGTCGCACCGATGGCCGCGGGCCAACTGACCCAGGCCGCGGCCGAGGATCCGGAGCGTCTCACCCTCGATTCCTTCCTCGAAGCGCCCTTGCCGGTGCATTTCGATATCCAGGAAGACGTGGTGGCGGCGACCGAGCCGGCCACTGCCGAAGCGGCCGAACCTCCCGCCCCCGCCGTCGCCGACGTGGCGTTGCCGCCTGTCGATGATCGCGCCGAGGCGGAAGCCTATGCCGCCCAGCGGGCGGCCCTGCAGGCGGCCGCCGACGCTGAAGCCGCCGACGCGGCCGAGCAACGGGCCCGCGAACAGTTCGAGCGCGAAGAGCGAGAGCGCGCTGCCGCTGAGCAAGCAGCTCAGGAGCAGGCGGCCCAGCAGCAGGCGGAGCGCGAGGCCCGCGCCGCCGCCGAAGCCGCGATGGCCTTGGCGATCGCCGAAGCAGCAGCAGCCGAAGCAGCAGCAGCCGAAGCAGCAGCAGCCGAAGCAGCAGCCGAAGCAGCAGCCGAAGCAGCAGCCGAAGCAG
>Ga0209278_1002174_pt1 | contig 11141 bp, 6 predicted proteins | sample JI81BgreenDNA_FD_187504 | JGI IMG/M metagenome (GOLD analysis project Ga0209278, IMG submission 187504) | Wastewater effluent complex algal communities from Wisconsin, to seasonally profile nutrient transformation and Carbon sequestration -... | ecosystem: Engineered > WWTP > Effluent > Algae... | reverse complement strand
CCTGTGGGTGCGGCGGATCGCGATGGAATGGCTGTGGCGGATGCTGACCAATCCGCGCCGTCTGGCGAAGCGCTATTTCGACTGTGCCGTGGTTCTGCCCGGGTTGGTGATCGCGGCGCGGAAGGAGCGCGACGCGGGTTAGGCGGCGGGCGTTCGGTGCCGCTTGGTTTTGGCCGGGAGCCTTGGCCTGCGTCATTTGTATTCGATCAGACTGGCGCGGCGGCCTGCGAGGCGGCGCAGCCAGTATTCGGCAACGCCAAACGCCTCGGGCAGTTTGCCGATGGTCAGGAAGGCCGCGCGGGACAGGCCGAGCCGCGGCGCGAGGCGCAGGATCTGCAGGGGCCAGAGCAGGAGGATCAGCAGCGCCCACGGGGTGAGTGCCGTGCCGATCAGCGCGGCCAGCGGGATCGCCGCGCCCCAGAGCAGCGCGCGGCGGGTTTCGGTGACGAAATGGCGCTCCGGGGGGCTGCCATGCAGGGCCGCCCCCTCTGCATAGGCATGGCCGGAGCGGCGCATCCGTTTCCACCATTGGCCGAAGCGCGTCATGGCGGCGTCATGCAGCGTCATCTCGGCGTCGAGGCGGTGGATCTTCCATCCGGCGGCGCGCAGGCGGACGCAGAGTTCCGGTTCCTCGCCCGCGATAAGGCCGGGGTTGAAGCCGCCCACCGCGGCGAAGGCATCCGCCCGCATGAGGGCATCGCCGCCGCAGGCGCGGGCCTCGCCCACGGGTGTGTTCCATTCCTCGTCGCAGAGGCGGTTGTAAACCGATGCCTCGGGGAAGCGTTCGCGACGGCGGCCACAGGCGACGGCAGCATCCGGGTGTTCGACAAGGAAGTCACGGGCGGTTTCGATCCAGCCAGGTGCTAGGGCGCAGTCGCCGTCGATGAACTGGACGTAATCGGGGCGGTCGTAGGCGAGGGTGGCAAAGCCTTCGTTGCGGGCGCGGGCCGCCGTGAACGGACGCGACATGTCGAGGCGGACGACACGGGCACCTGCCGCCTGTGCCGCCGCGACCGAGCCATCGGTAGAGCCGGAGTCGACATAGACAACGGGCCGCACCTCATGGGGAATGGCGGCGAGGGCGGCCACGAGGCGTGCGCCTTCGTTCCGGCCGATGAGGACTGCCGCGATGCGCGGGGCTTGCATCGCTGCGCCTAGACCTTGCCGACCGTGCCATCCCGGCGCTGAAGCGGGGCCAGGACGTGGTTGCGGAAATCCGGGATGAAATTGCCGGGGCTGCTGGACGGCTGTCCGCGGAGGCGCGAGAGGGCGTTGCCGATGGCGGTGCCAGCGAGGCGTGCGCGGGCCACGGTCAGGGCGCCCAGCGCGCCGTAGGTCTTGATGAAATAGAGACGCCAACTGTCATACCAGTAGCCCGGGAGCGGGCGGCGGGCGTTCTCTTCCCCGGTGACACCGGTGGAGGCACCGGCGACATGGACGATCTGCGCCTCGGGCAGGTGCCAGACCTCCCACCCGCGGGCCTTGATGCGGTGCATCAGTTCCACCTCTTCATAATAGAGGAAGAAGTCGGGGTCGAAGAAGCCGACCTCGGCCAGCACGTCGAGGCGGGCCATCATGGAGGCCCCCGAGACCCAATCGACCTGCTGCTGAGGAAGCTGGGCCGGATAGGCGACGAGGCGGTGGTCGAAGATGCGCCCGAGCGGGCCGAAGTTCACCGCTTCGACGAATTCCGAGAGGGCGGAGGGGAAGCGGAAGGCGCAGGTGGCGGGTTCCAGTGACCCTTCGTGCAGGATGGCGCTGCCCACGACGGCGGCGCGGGGGTGGGCGTCGAGGAAGGCCGACATCTGGGCCACCGCATTGGTGACGAGACGGGCGTCGGGGTTGAGGAGATAGGCCTTGGCCGGGGCGTCGGGCCGCGCGGCGAGCTTGTGCAGGACGATGTTGTTACCGCGTCCGAAGCCGTGGTTCGTGTCTTCGAGATGCAGGGTGACGGCATCGCCCCAGCGCTGCGACGCCTCGGTCAGTTCGGCGCGGTCGTTGCCGGGCGAGGCGTTGTCGACGACGTGGACCTCGACCTTGAGGCCATCCGCCCCACGGGTGAGGACGCTGTCGACGGCGGCGATCGTCATGTCGGCCGTGCGGTAGTTGACGATGATGACGGCGACATCAGGGGCGGACATGACCACTATCCTTTCACAAACTGGCGGCACGGCAACCCTGCCGGGCGGGGGAATCGCGGCGCGAGGATGCCGCTGTGCAGCAATTATTTGCAAACGTTAAGATGCGATCCGCAGGGCCGGGTAAGGGCGAATTGCGGGCCTTTTGCGGGCCGGGAGGGAAATTGTTTCCGGCAGTGCCACAATTGGCCGATTTCTGCGGATTTATCGGCTGTGCCGGGCAAAGGGGCGGGGCGCAGGGTGGACGGCGCGGGGCGTGGCATGCGACAGTGCCGCGGTAATAGAGATGAATTGTCTTCGACAGGCGACCAGTGACCCATGCCTAACGCCTTAGCCTTTCTTGCGGTGTTCAGTTGGCCCCTCGCGGTGTTCCTGCTGTTCAAGTTCCTGCCGCGGGCGGAGGCTTTTGCCTGGTCGATCCTGGGGGGATATCTTCTGTTGCCGACGCGGGCGGGGATCGATTTGCCCGCGGTGCCGCCGATCGACAAGGATGGGATGCCAATCCTTTCGGTCGTGCTGATGCTGATCCTCGGTGTCGGGGCGGGGGCTGCCGGGGCGCGGCAGAACCGGGCACCGGCGGAGAGGTCGGGGGGCGTTTTGCGGGTCGTGATCATCGTTCTGGTCGCGGTGCTGCTTCTGTCTCCGCTGATCACGGTGAACACGAACCACGAGACGCTGGTCTATGGCCCGCGGGTGCTTCCGGCGCTGCGGCCCTATGATGCGATCTCGATCGGGTCGCAGTTGATGATCATGGTCATGCCTTTCCTTTTGGCGATGCGTATTTTTTCGAGCCCGCAGAGCCATGTCGTGCTGTTGCGTTGTCTCGTTTTCGCGGTGCTTGTCTACACCTTGCCCGCGCTGTTCGAGATCCGCATGAGTCCGCAGTTGAATGTGATGTTCTACGGGTTCTTCCCGCATCAGTTCGCCCAGCATATCCGGCCCGGTGGGTTCCGCCCGGTGGTGTTCCTGCACCATGGCCTGTGGCTGGCGATCCTGATGGCTATGGGGATCCTGGCTGCGGCGGCGTTGTGGCGGCAGCGGATATTCGAAGGGGGGCGGGCAGCGCATTGGTTCTATGCCGGGATTTACCTGACGCTGGTGCTGCTCATCTCGAACAACCTAGGGGCGCTGGTCATCGCGTTCCTGCTGGGTCCTCTGGCGCTTTTCCTTGGGGTGCGGACGCAGTTGCTTGCCGCGGCAGTGATTGCGGGGATCGTGCTTGTCTATCCCATGCTGCGGGGGGCGCAGTTGGTGCCGGTGGATTCGGTGGTGGCACTTGCCGAGAAGGTCAGCACGGATCGCGCGGATTCACTGCGATTCCGGCTGGAGAACGAGGACGTGCTTGCCGCGCGCTCTGCGGAAAAGCCGCTGGCCGGGTGGGGCGGCTATGGGCGGAACCAAATATTCGATCCCAATACCGGTGATATGCTGAGCATCACGGATGGGTATTGGATTCTCGTTATCGGAATATTCGGCTGGCTGGGCTATATAGCGCAGTTCGGGTTGCTTGCCCTGCCCGTGATCCTTCTTGCCTTCCGCAGGGGGGAGGAGGGAATGGCCCCCGCGACGGCGGGGCTGGCGCTGGTGATGGCGGCGAGCCTGATCGACCTTATCCCAAATGCGACGGTTTCGCCGATCACATGGATGGTCGCAGGGGCAATAGCGGGGTATTGCGTCCGGCGGACGTCCGATGTGGGGGATGTCGCTATGGCAGGCGTGCCGGTGGCTGCGCGGCCGCCGCGGCAATGGGCCGTAGTAACCGACCAGCCAGAGCCCGTTGTGCCTGCGGACGCGGGGGCTGTGGCTACGCCTTCCGGCGCGGCGGGCGGATGGGTCGGAGCGCAGGCCCGGCCGCGGAGGCGGGCGCCGCGCAAGCCCTGAGACCTAGCCGCCGACCGCCATGTTGCGGAAGGTTGCGTTGCCGGTGACCAATTCATCATAGGTTCCTGCGGCGGCGATGCGGCCCTTTTCCATCAGGAAGATGCGGTCGCAATCCTTTACCGTGGTCAGGCGGTGAGCGATCAGGATGATTGTCGTGTCGGCGCGTATGTTCTGCACGGCTTCCATCACGACGCGTTCGGTGATGTTGTCGAGCGCACTGGTCGCCTCGTCCATGATGAGGAGCGAGGGGGTGCGGTAGAGGGCGCGGGCAATGCCGATGCGCTGGCGCTGGCCGCCGGAAAGGCGGATGCCGCGTTCACCCACGATCGTGTCGTAGCCTTCCGCAAGGTCGTTCATCACGAAGTCATGCAGGGCGGCGGCTCGGGCCGCGCGTTCGAGGGCGGCGCGGTCGATCTTGTCCTTTGGCACGCCAAAAGCGATGTTGGCGGCGATCGTGTCGTCGGTCAGATATATGGATTGCGGGACATAGCCGAGGCTGTTCTGCCAGTCGCGGCGGTTCTCTTCGGTGATGAGGGTGCCGTCGACGCGCAATTCGCCGGAATTCTGGGTGAGCAGGCCGAGGATGAGGTCCACGAGCGTGGTCTTGCCCGCGCCCGTGCCGCCGACGAGACCCACCGTGGTGCGGGCGGGGATCGTAAGGTCGAGATTTGAGAGAGCGGGACGGTTTGCGCTGGCGTAGCGGAAGGAGACATCCTTCAGTTCCAGTGCGGATTTGACAGGCAGGGAGGTACCCTTGGGTTCTGGGCCTGCCCAATGGCCATCCTTGGCGGCGGCGTAATCCGCGACGATCGCCTCGAGCGAGGCCTGCGCGCCGCGGATGCTGGCGAGGGCGTAATAGGTCTGCTGAAGGGCGGGCAGGAGACGCATCACCGAGAAGGCGAAGATGCCGAGGGTGGGGACGATGCCCGCGATATTGCCGTCATTGCGGAACAGGAGGACAAGGACAAGGCCCAGCAGCGCGCCGAAGGTGATGCCTTCGAGGACGAAACGGGGCAGTTCCGACATGATGCCGACCCGGATGAGCGCACGGGCGGCGCGGTTCGAGGCACCGGCGAACTGCGTTGTGTAGCCGGCTTCCAGACCGAGAAGCTTTACGTCCTTTATGCCGCCGGTCGATTCCTGCGCGAGGCGGTAGCGCTCTCCGAGTGCGGCGACCATGTCCTGCCCGGCCTTTTGCAGCAACCCGCGAAGACGGAGGTAGATGAGCACGTAGCTTCCACCGAGGACGAGCGCGGAGAGCAGCGTGACCGTGGGGTCGACCACCAGCAGGAAGCAGAGCATCGCGATCACGAGGATCACGTTGGAGGTGAGGCGCAGGAGAGGCGACAGGACGCGGTTCGTCATGCCGTCGACTTCGGTGAGGACGTTCTTGCCGATTTCGGCGCTGTTGCGGGTCAGGAACCATTCATAGGGCTGGCGTAGGTAGGAACCGAGCAGGCGAAAGGAAATGGCCGAGCCGCGCATGAAGGAATAGCGCAGGTTCGCATAGGTGCCGAGGGCCTTGATGAAGAGGCCGCCGAAAACGACCACTAGGACGATGACGGCCAGCGCGACCTGAAAGGAGAAGGCGGTTTCGGTGCCGAGGAAATCGCGCAGCCAGGAGAGGGCGCGGCTGGTGTCGACGCTGGCGGGATCGGCAAGGACGTTGAGGAGGACGAGCACCGAGGACACGCCCGCTACCTCGACCAGCGCGACGAAGATCATCAGGATCGTCAGCACCCAGAAGCGGCGCTTTTCCTGCGCGTCGAGAAGAGAGAACACCTTGCGGAAGACGTCTAACAAAACACTGCTCCTGCCTTGCCGATCCGGGACTTACCCCGGATCGGGCTGTTTTACCAAGGTTACTGCACTGGCATTCTGGCAAAGGAAAGGCCGGAGCCGGACTTTCCGATGATCGCACGCGCCTCCGTCACGGACCTGCGGCAGGGGCGACACCGCTGTAGGGGGTGGAGGTGACGACGCGCCAGACCACATCCTGCATAAGTCGCGCGGTTTCCGGGGCGGGCGCTGTGGCGGGGGTGCCGTCCGCGCGCAGGAGTTCATGGGGCAGGCCTTCGGGGCTGTCGCCGTAGAGGGTGGCGTAGTGGACTAGGGCGATGAAGTAGTTGCCCAGATCGTTGAGGTGGATGTCGTCAGAGAAAAGGTCACGGCGGGAGGTCACGTTGCCGACGCCGCCGCGCGATTCTACCTCGCGCACGAAGGCGGCGAGCGCCTGACCGGCGGGGATGAGGTGGATGCGCTGGCCCTCGGCGCCCTTGTGGAGCGCGGGGCGCAGAATGCCTGCCTCCCAGTAGCGGGGAAGATCGGCGTCGATCCGTTCGAGCCAGCCTTCGGCATCGTCGAGGCGGTGCCATGTCTCGTAGAGGTAGATGCGGGTATCGGGGCGCGCCGTGCGGGCGGCCTCGGAGAATTGGGCGAGGTAGCGGGCGCTGTCATGGTAGCGGAGCGCGTCGCGGATTTCGACCATCTCGGTCAGGACGAGGGCGTCGTAATCGCCGCTGTCCACCGCCTCGCGGGCCGGGCGGAAGCGAGGATGGGCGTTTTCCTGTTCGAAGCCGTTCACCGGGGTATCGCCCCAGTGGGATTGCAGCGTGGCGCCCCAGCCGAGCTGGCTTTCGTAGCGGTGGCCCTCTCCGGCGAGTTGCGCCAGCATCGCGGGCATGTCGCGGTTCACGAGGCTGTGCCCGATGTGGAAGACGGCAAGCGGGGCATCGGGCGCGGGCAGGGGATCGGCATAGAGCGCCTGCATCTGCGCGTCATCGAGGCCGGGAAGGGTGGGAATGGCCGGAGGGCCGGAGAATTGACGCCAGAGGAATGCCCCGGCCGCCGCCGCAGCGAGGGCGACGCCGAGGGCGAGAATGCCTTTTTTCTTCATAGACTTACCCCTGCAAGAATGACACCCGCCGTCACCAGACGGCGGCCTTCGATCCTGTGCCCGGCACGAAAGACGCTGAGGGGTTGGCGGAACCGGGCAACGAAACCGTCCGTCGTGAGACGGAGATCGACCGCGTCAAACCCGATCAGCGCCCCGGTAATGGGAAACTGGGCCTTGTAGATGGCTTCCTTGGCGGAAAACACGTGACGCACATAGGTACCGCGTCCTGCAAGGGGAAGGGCTGCGAGTTCATCGGGGGTGCAGATCACCGGCCAGAGGTCGGGGTCGATGGGGGCCTCCTGTTCGATATCGACGCCGAGAGGGGCGCCATTGCGGGCCACGGCAATGGCGCGGCCTGCGGCATGGGCGATGGAGCCTTCGATGCCGGTGGGCCAGATCGGTTGACGGTCGGGGCCGCGGGGGATGGGGACGGCGGGCAGGCCAAGGGCTGCGAGGGCGCGGCGTGCGGCGGCGCGGCCTGCGATGAATTCGGCGCGGCGGGAGGCGACGGCCTTGGCGATGGCTGGTTCCTCGGCCGGGAAGGGGGGCGGGTGGGGCGCGTCGATGGCAAGGGCGGCGACGCCCGTTCCGGGCGGGAACAGGGAGGCAAGCGCCGTTTCCAGCGCCTGATCCGGGCCTGTTCCCGTCATGCGCGCTAGCCTTGCGCGCGTTCGCGCGCCTCGCGCATGGCGCGGCGGCGGGCAATGGCGTCGCTGCGGCTGCCGCCCTGATCTGCTGCGGCAGGGGCGCCCGCGCCGATGAGTTCGGGCTCCATCGGTTTGATCGCCGCAGGCTGCGCCGTGCTGCCCTGCCCGAGATGGGCTGCAAGAGAGGACAGGACGGGGAAGCGGAAGATGTCGGTGATGGCAAGGCGGGCGGTGTTGAGCCGCGCCTTGAGTTCCCGATGCGCCTGCACCGCCAGCAGCGAATGGCCGCCCAAGGTGAAGAAGTTGTCCGAGCGCCCGACGCTGGGCACGCCAAGGACCTTGGCCCAGACTTCGGCGATTGCGGCCTCGACGCTGTCGGTGGGGGCGGCGACCGGATCGGAGGTCGGGAAGGCCGCCGCGCGGGTGGAGGGCGCGGGCAGGGCCTTGCGGTCCACCTTGCGGTTGGGCGTCAGCGGGAAGCTGTCGAGCGCCACGACATGGGCCGGGACCATGACATCGGGCAGGGTTTCTGCGAGATGGGCGCGCAGGCGCGCCTCGTCCACCGGGCCGTCATGGGTGACATAGGCCACGAGGCGGACATCGCCGGGGATGTCCTCGCGCGGGATGACGACGGATTGGCGGATGCCGGGGGCCTGATCGAGAACGGATTCGATCTCGCCCAGTTCGATGCGGTGGCCACGGATCTTGACCTGATGGTCGGCGCGCCCGAGGAAATCCAGCCGCCCGTCGGCGCGGCGGCGGACGAGGTCGCCGGTGCGGTACATCCGGCCCTGACCCGCGAAGGGATCGGGGCGGAAGCGGTCGGCGGTCAGGTCGTCGCGCTTGAAGTAACCAGCGGCCACGCCTTCGCCGCCGATCCAGAGTTCGCCCTCGGTGCCATCGGGGACGGGGGCGCCGTCCTCGTCCAGAACATAGAGCGCGGTATTGGCGATGGGCTGGCCGATGTTGACCGTGCCCTCGCCGCCCGTCGTCGCCTCGACCGAGGACCAGATGGTGGTTTCGGTGGGGCCATACATGTTCAGGACCGGGCCGCCGATGAGGGTGGAGAGGTCGGAGGCGAGCTTGCCCGGAAGCGCCTCGCCACCCACCATCATCCGCTTGACCCCGCGCAGGGCATCGCGGGCGCCGTCATCCTCGGCCAGCATGCGGGCCATGGAGGGGGTGCATTGCAGGTGGGTGACGCGGTGGCCCCGGATCAGGCCCGCGAGCGAACCGTCATCTGCTGCCTCGCCGTTGGCGCGACGCAGCACCTCGGCCAGCGGGATGAGGCCGGAGAGGACGGTGGAGGCGGGGATGCCGTAGTCGATGAGGCAGGCGATTTCGTCGACATCGATGGATTTCACCTCTTCGACCCGTGCCAGCGCGTCCTCGACGGTGCCGAAGAGACCGGATTCGTCGAAATAGCGCTGGAAGGCGAAGTCGAGGATGGCTTCGAGTTCCTCGGCGTCGAGCGAGCCGAGGTCGATTTCCATCGGATTGGCGATGCCTTGGGGTTTCTTGAAGGCCGGGAAGGCCCATGCGTATTGCTTGATGAGGCCTGCGGCGCTGCGGAGGTAGTCCTTCATCGGGCCGCGCGCGGTTTCGCGCGCGGTGTCGCGATCGGCGGCAAGGTAGGTGTGCAGCATGAGCGTGACCTTGAAGGCGGCGGGGTCATGCCCAGCCTCGGCCAGCGCGGCGCGGTAGATCTTCACCTTGTCGCCCACCTCGGCGACGGATTGGCCAAGGAGGTGGGTAAGCACATTCGCGCCAAGGCGGCCTGCATCGCGCCATGTTTCCGGGTTGCCTGCGGTGGTGACCCAGACGGGCAGGTCCTTTGACACGGGGCGGGGCTGGGTGACGACGCCGAACATGCTGCCGTCCTTGCGCGGGAATTCCACCGCCTCGCCTTTCCACAGCCTGCGCAGCGTCGTGATGCTGTCGAGCATGGCCTGACGGTTGGCGGGCGGGGTGTTTTCCGGGCGCAGGATGAAATCGTCGGGCTGCCAGCCAGATGCGATGGCGAGGGCCGCGCGCCCGTTGGTGAGGTTGTCGATCACCGCCCATTCCTCGGCGATGCGGGCCGGGTGATGGAGGGGGGCCACGCAACTGCCCGCGCGGACGCCGATGTTGCGGGTGACGGCGGCGACGGCCGCGCCGGTGACGGAGGGGTTCGGATAGGGGCCGCCGAAGGCGTGGAAGTGGCGTTCCGGCGTCCAAACGGCGCAGAAGCCGTGGGTATCGGCGAATTTCGCGCCTTCGAGCAGGAGTTCGTATTTCTTCGGCCCCTGACCGTCGTCATTGCCCCAGTAATAGAGGCTGAATTCCATCTGGCGGGAGGAGACGGCCACGGCGGGGCCGCCGGAGGGGCTGAGTTTCGCTGCCTCGTCCGCGACGACGACGGTGAAGCCGCGCGTCAGCGTCCAGAAGAGTTCCAGCACCGAGATGTCGAAGGACATGGAGGTGACGGCGAGCCATGTGCCCGGATCGGTGCCGATGGCGTCATCCATCCCGGCGAAGAAGTTGATCACGTTGCGATGGGTGACCATCACGCCTTTCGGCCTGCCGGTGGAGCCGGAGGTGTAGATCACATAGGCGAGGTCATCGGCCTGCGGGCCGTTCTCTGGCAGGTTGGTGGCCGCCGCGTCGAGACGCGGGTCGGTGTCGAGAAGCAGGCGCTGCGGGCCGTCGGGGAGGGCCGGGGCGACGGAGGATTCCGTCACGATCACCGGGGCGCCCGAATCCTCGGCATAGAGAGCGAGGCGGTCGGCGGGATAGGCCGGGTCCATGGGGACATAGGCCGCGCCGGCCATCTGGATGCCGAGCGCGCCCGCGATCATGTCTGCGCCACGGTGGCAGGCAAGGCCCACGAGCATGCCACGCTGCACGCCCATGCCGCGCAGGATGTTGGCGATGCGGGCGGCGCGGGCGGTCAGTTGGGCATAGGAGAGGCGCGTCTTGCCCGCGATGACGGCGGTGTGGTCGGGACGGCGCGCGGTTTCCTGCAGCACGGCAGCGGGAATGGTGAGGCTGCGGTCGTAGTCCTTGGCCGTGGCGGCGAGGGCTGCGGAGAGGCGGGCGGTTTCCTCTGCCGTGAGGGCGGAGTGGGCGGCGAGGTCGGCCTCGGGGCCTGCGGCGTCGATGGCCGTGGCAATGCGGGCGATGCGGTCGGCCAGCGCCTGCGCCTCGGCCATGGGCAGGCGGGTGGCGTCGTAATGGAGCCTTGCGCCTGCGGGCGTGAGGGAGAGGGTGACGGCGCTGCCGGCAAGCGGTTCGTCGCGGTCGGAGAGGGCGACGGGCGGCGGGGTCAGGGGCGGCAGGCCCGGTTCGCGCAGGGCGAGGTCGGCGGCGATGCCGCCGGAGGCTTGCGCGAAGGCGATGGCGTCGGTGGCGGCGGCTTCGGCGCGGGCGGCGGGGCCGGTGGCGGCGATGCGCGCGGGGAACCACGGCAGGGCATGGAGCGGCGCGGTGGCCTCGGTGGCGATGGCGATGTCGCCCGCGCTGCGGCCCGTGGCGCGCAGGGTGGCGAGGGCCACGCGTGCGGGGGATGCGGCGGCAAGCGGCAGGGGCAGGGCGCGCCAG
>Ga0209278_1002173_pt1 | contig 11142 bp, 10 predicted proteins | sample JI81BgreenDNA_FD_187504 | JGI IMG/M metagenome (GOLD analysis project Ga0209278, IMG submission 187504) | Wastewater effluent complex algal communities from Wisconsin, to seasonally profile nutrient transformation and Carbon sequestration -... | ecosystem: Engineered > WWTP > Effluent > Algae... | reverse complement strand
GAAGGGGCAGGGAAGCGCTGTGCTCGTCAGACGAATTCGCGCGGGATGGGTGAAGTGGTGCGTCCCTCCGGGCGGGTGAGGCCCGTCAGTCAGAAAAAAAGAGGCGGGATTGTACCCCCCGGGGGGTGGACCGGGGAGCCGTTGGGCGGGCGGCACCGCGCGGCGGTATGGCACTTCGTTGGTGCGTCGGCGGCGCACCGTCGTGGTGCAATCGCACGGGGCGGGCTCGCTAAAATCGCCGGTTTTGTGGCACCCTCCGGGGTATCCCTGTCCCCCGGGCCTCCATGACCTCCCGTTCCTCCCGATCCCCTGCCGAGCCGACCCCTGTGGCGCCCAGCTACGAAGCCGCGCTGGCTGAACTCGAACAGCTGGTGGCGCGCCTGGACGGTGGCCAGTTGCCGCTGGACGAGTTGCTGGGTCAGTACCAGCGGGGTGCGGCGCTGCTGGCGTTTTGCCGCGACCGGCTGCAGGCCGTGGAGCAGCAGATCCAGGTGCTCGAAGGCAGCACCCTCAAACCCTGGGAGCCGACATGAACGCCCGCCTGCACGACGCCGGTGGGTACGACGCTGTGGCTTTCGGCGCGTGGCGCACGCGCCAGCAGTCGGCCGTGGAAGCCGCCTTGTCGCGGTGGGTGCCGGCCGACGCGCCAGCCGGCCTCGGCGAAGCCATGCGCTACGCGGTGCTCGATGGCGGCAAGCGGCTGCGGCCGCTGCTGGTGTTGGCCACCGCGGAAGCGCTGGATGGCGAACCACACGCCGCTATGCGTGCGGCGTGCGCGGTGGAACTGATCCACGCGTACTCGCTGGTTCACGATGACATGCCTTGCATGGACAACGACGTGCTGCGTCGGGGCAAGCCGACGGTGCATGTGAAATATGGCGAAGCGCAGGCCCTGCTCGCGGGCGACGCGCTGCAGGCCCTGGCGTTTGAACTGCTTGTGCCAGGCGATGGCAGTGTGAGCGCGGCCTTGTCGGCCGAGCTGTGTCGGCGCCTGGCGCTGGCGTCCGGTGCCGATGGCATGGCTGGCGGGCAGGCGGTCGACCTCGCCAGCGTGGGCGTGGCGCTGGATCAGCCGGCGCTGGAGGCGATGCACCGCCGCAAGACGGGCGCCCTGCTGCAAGCCAGCGTGCTCATGGGCGCGGCCACGGCCTCGGCACCGCCGCCGCGGATGGACGCGCTCAGCACCTACGGCGCCTGTCTTGGCCTGGCGTTTCAGGTGGTGGACGACATCCTCGACGTCACGGCCGACTCCGCCACCCTGGGCAAAACCGCCGGCAAGGACGCCGCCGCCGACAAACCCACCTTCGTGTCGCTGATGGGCCTGGCCGCCGCACAGTCGTATGCCGACGCCACCCTCGAGCGCGCCCACGAGGCCCTGCGCGCCGGTGGCGTGCCCCGCCCCGATACCCTGCATGCCCTGGCCGACTGGGTGGGACGCCGCGCGTCCTGACCCGCCGAGCGAGCCCGTCCACCGCACCCGACGAGACCCCCATGAGCTCCTTGCTGGCCACCATCGATTCCCCCGCCGACCTGCGCCGCCTGCCGCGCCACCAGCTGTTGCCGCTGGCCCAGGAACTTCGCCAGTTTTTGCTGGAAAGCGTGGCCCGCACCGGCGGCCACCTCAGCTCCAACCTGGGCACGGTCGAGCTCACCGTGGCCTTGCACTACGTGTTCAACACGCCGGATGACCGGCTGGTGTGGGACGTGGGCCACCAGACCTACCCGCACAAGATCCTCACCGGCCGCCGCGATCGCATGCACACGCTGCGCCAGTTCGGCGGGCTCAGCGGCTTCCCGCGCCGCGACGAAAGCCCGTACGACACCTTCGGCACCGCGCATTCGTCCACCAGCATTTCCGCCGCCCTCGGCATGGCCCTGGCCGCCCGCCAGCAAGGCTCCGACCGCCGCTCGGTGGCCATCATCGGCGACGGCGCCATGACCGCCGGCATGGCCTTTGAGGCGCTGAACAACGCGGGCGTTGCCCACGGCCGGCTGCTCGTGGTGCTCAACGACAACGACATGTCGATCTCGCCCCCGGTGGGCGCGCTCAACCGTTACCTGGCCCAGCTCATGAGCGGGCAGTTCTACGCCGCGGCCAAAAGCGTGGGCAAGCAGGTTCTCAAGGGCGCGCCGCCGCTGTTCGAGCTGGCCAAGCGGCTGGAGGAACACGCCAAGGGCATGGTGGTGCCGGCCACGCTGTTCGAGAAGTTCGGCTTCAATTACATCGGCCCCATCGACGGCCACGACCTCGACTCGCTGATCCCCACGCTGGAGAACATCCGCCACCTGCTCGACACCGACGCCGGTCCGCAGTTCCTGCACGTGGTCACCAAAAAGGGACAGGGCTACAAGCTCGCCGAGGCCGACCCGATCGCCTACCACGGCCCGGGCACCTTCGACCCCGCGGTGGGCATCGTCAAGCCCGCCACGCCGCCCAAGACCACGTTCACCCAGGTGTTCGGCAAATGGTTGTGCGACATGGCCGAGGCCGACCCCCGTCTGGTCGGCATCACGCCGGCCATGCGCGAAGGCTCCGGCATGGTCGAGTTCCACAAGCGCTTCCCCGATCGCTACCACGATGTGGGCATCGCCGAGCAGCATGCCGTCACCTTCGCCGCGGGCATGGCCTGCGAAGGGCTCAAGCCGGTGGTGGCGATTTATTCCACCTTCCTGCAGCGCGCCTATGACCAGCTGATCCACGACGTGGCCCTGCAGAACCTGCCGGTCGTGTTCGCGCTCGACCGCGCGGGACTGGTCGGCGCCGACGGCGCCACCCACGCCGGCAACTACGACATCGCCTACCTGCGCTGCATTCCCAACGTCTCGGTGGCCTGTCCGGCCGACGAAGCCGAGTGCCGCCAGCTGCTGACCACCGCCTTCCACGAAAACCACCCGGTCGCGGTGCGCTACCCGCGCGGCGCCGGCGTCGGCACGGTGCCGGCCGCCGATCTGCAGCCGCTGCCCTTTGGCCGCGGTGAGGTGCGGCGCAACGGCCGCGGCGTCGCCATCCTCGCCTTTGGGACCTTGCTCTACCCGGCCCTGGCGGCCGCCGAAGCGCTGGGCGCCACGGTGGTGAACATGCGCTGGGCCAAACCGCTGGACGTCGAGCTGCTGCGCGACATCGCCCAGCGCCACGCCGCGCTGGTCACGGTCGAAGAAGGCTGCCTGCCCGGTGGCGCTGGCGCCGCGGTGCTGGAAGCGCTGCAGGCCGAGCGGCTGGAGCGGCCGGTGCTCACCCTCGGGCTGCCCGACCAGTTCATCGAACACGGCGACCCGGCCAAGCTGCTTGCCGGTGTCGGGCTCGACGCGGCCGGCATCGAGCGCGCGGTGCGGGCGCGTTTCGGCGACGTGATCGACGCCGCCGGCCTGAAAATCGTTGCCTGAGGGGGCGGCGCCGGCGTGCCCGGCGAAGCTTGCAATTCCCTGAACGCGATGGCGTTTTCCGGGTAACCCCCGATTCGAGGGATACCCCCGCTTCCTAGACTCCGGTTCTCACCCGATACGCGCCGGCTCACGCCGGCGTTCAACAACCACGGAGCTCACCACATGGATCGTCGTTCCCTCATCAAGCACGCGGGCATTGCCGGCGTGCTGGCCGCTGGCGCCGCCCCCGCCGTGCACGCGCAGGCCGCCATTCGCTGGCGCCTGACTTCCAGCTTCCCCAAGGCGCTGGACACCATCCACGGCGCGGCCGACGTGTTCGCCAAGAAGGTCAATGAGATGACCGGCGGCAAGTTCAGCGTCACCGTGCACGCCCCCGGCGAACTCGTGCCCGCCTTCGGCGTGGTCGACGCCGTGCAGGCCGGTACCGTTGAAGCCGGTCACACCGCCCCGTACTACTACTTCGGCAAGGATGACGCCTTCGCCCTCGGCACCGCGATTCCCTTCGGCCTGAACAGCCGCCAGCTGACCGCCTGGTTCTACGAAGGCAATGGCCTGAAGCTGTTCCGCGAGTTCTACGACCAGTACAACATCGTGAACTTCCCCGGCGGCAACACCGGCGCGCAGATGGGCGGCTGGTTCCGCAAGGAAATCAAGACCCCGGCCGACCTCAAGGGCCTGAAGTTCCGCATGGGTGGCTTCGCCGGCAAGGTGCTCAGCCGCATGGGCGTGGTGCCGCAAAACATCCCCGGTGGCGAGATCTACCAGGCGCTGGAGAAGGGCACCATCGACGCGACCGAGTGGATCGGACCGTACGACGACGAGAAGCTGGGCTTCCAGAAGGTCGCCAAGAACTACTACTACCCCGGTTTCTGGGAAGGCGGCGCCCAGCTCGACTTCTACATCAACAAGGCCGCGTTCAACGCGCTGTCGGCCGAGAACAAGGCCATCGTGGAAGTGGCGGCATCGCATGCCCACACCACCATGCAGGCCATGTACGACGCCCGCAACCCGGCCGCCCTCAAGCGCCTGGTCGCCGGTGGCGCCAAGGTGCTGGCTTTCCCCAAGCCGGTGATGGACGAGGCCTTCAAGCAGGCCATGGCGCTGTACAGCGAGATCGGCAACACCAACGCCAACTGGAAGAAGATCTACACCGACTATTCCAACTTCCGCCGCGACCAGAACCTGTGGTTCCGCTTCGCCGAGGCGACCTACGACCGCTACATGCAGTCGGCCAAGCTGTAATCCAGCCACGGTCCGACGACTTCCACACCCCGCCCCGGCGGGGTTTTTTGTGCACGGCGCGCCGTCAGCGTTTGAACAGGCTGGCGGGCGCCCGCCCGGCTAGACTGCCGGGCTTTGTTCCCGTCGCCTGGAGACCTCCATGTCCTTCCTGCTCCGGATCAGTCGACTCATCGACGCCCTCAACCGCGGCATTGGCAAGCTGTCGATGTGGTTGATCCTTGCCGCTACGCTCATCAGCGCCGGCAACGCCATCGTTCGCAAAGTGCTGGGCACCAGCTCCAACGCCTGGCTCGAGATCCAGTGGTATCTGTTTGCCACCGTTTTCATGCTCGGTGCCGGCTACGCCTTTTTGTGCAACGCCCACGTGCGCATTGACTTCGTGGCCTCCAAGTTCAGCGCGCGCACCCGCAACTGGGTGGACGTGGTGGGCATCGTCGTGTTCCTGGCGCCGCTGTGCTACCTCATGATCACGCTGGGCTGGCCGCTCTTCCACAACGCCTGGCAAACCGGCGAGATGTCCTCCAACGCCGGCGGCCTGATCCGCTGGCCGGTCTACCTGCTGGTGCCGCTGGGCTTTGCCATCCTGCTTGCGCAGGGCATCTCCGAGCTCATCAAGCGCGTTGCCTTCCTCACCGGCCAGGGCCCTGACGTGCTCGCGCCGCAGGACGGTCCCTCCGAAGAAGAGCGCCTGGCCGAGCTGATCCGCCAGGAACAGCAAGCCGCCCAAGGGGTGAAGTGACATGGCTGAATTCATCGCTGCCCAATTCGTCCCGCTGATGTTCGCGGGCCTGCTGGTGTTCCTGCTCACCGGCTTCCCGGTCGCCTTCGCGCTCGCCGCCACCGGCTTGTTCTTTGGCTACATCGGCATGGAGGTCGGCCTGTTCCAGCCGACGCTGTTCCAGGTGCTGCCGCAGCGGGTGTTCGCCATCATGCAGAACGACACCCTGCTGGCGATCCCCTTCTTCACGCTCATGGGCATCATCCTGGAGCGCAGCCGCATGGCCGAAGATCTCCTGTCCACCGTGGCGCAGGTGTTCGGTCCGGTGCGGGGCGGTCTGGCGGTCGCGGTGGTGCTGGTGGGCGCGCTGCTGGCCGCCACGACCGGCGTGGTGGCCGCGGCGGTGATCAGCATGGGCCTGATCTCGCTGCCGATCATGCTGCGCTACGGCTACAACCGCACCATCGCCACCGGCACCATCACCGCCTCGGGCACGCTGGCCCAGGCCATTCCGCCCTCGCTGGTGCTGATCGTGCTGGCCGACCAGCTCGGCCGCTCGGTTGGCGACATGTACGCCGGCGCCCTGATCCCGGGTTTGATGCTCGTGGGTCTGTACCTGGCCTTCATCGCCGCCGTGGCAATCTTCCGGCCGTCCTGGGTGCCGGCCCTGCCGCCCGAGGCGCGCATTTATACCGAGCCCACGGGCGCCAGTGGGCACCGTTCGCTGCTCATCCTGCTCATCATCTGCGCCGCCGCCAGCTACGCCTGGTCGCAGGTGCACGAGTCGGTGATCAACCCGCTGACCGGCCGCGAAGGCACCGCCCCGGGCGATGAAGTGCTGATCCTGTCGATCACGGTCGGCTCGTTTCTCGCGCTGGGCCTCGCCCTGGTGAACCGGCTGTTCAAGCTGGGCCTGCTGTCCAAGCTGGCCGAGCAGGTCACCTTCGTGCTGATCCCGCCGCTGGTGCTGATCTTCCTGGTGCTGGGCACGATCTTCCTGGGCATCGCCACGCCCACCGAAGGCGGCGCGATGGGCGCGCTGGGTGCGCTGTTGATGGCCGCCGGCCGTCGCAGCCTGAGCTTCGACTTGCTCAAGCAGGCGCTGGAGAGCAGCACCAAGCTGTCCATCTTCGTGCTGTTCATCCTGATCGGCTCCACGGTGTTCAGCTTCACCTTCAACGCCGCGGACGGCCACTTCTGGGTCGAGCACCTGTTCGACAAGCTGCCCGGTGGCCAGATGGGCTTCCTGCTGGTGGTGAACCTGCTGGTGTTCATCCTGGGCATGTTCATCGACTTCTTCGAGATCGCCTTCATCGTCGTGCCGCTGCTGGCCCCGGTGGCGCAGAGCCTGGACATCGACCTGATCTGGTTCGGCGTGATCCTGGCGATGAACCTGCAGACCTCGTTCCTGACCCCGCCGTTTGGCTTCGCGCTGTTCTACCTGCGCAGCGTGGCCGCGCGCGAGGACTACACGGATGCGGTCACCAAGAAGCGCATCCCGGCGGTCACCACGGCGCAGATCTACAAGGGATCGATCGCCTTCATCATCCTGCAGCTCATCATGGTGACGGTAGTGGTGCTCAATCCCACGCTGGTCACGGGCCACATCGACAAGCCGGTGGTGGTGGACGACGCGGCGGTCCGCGACATGCTCAACAACCTGCCGGGCATGGAGATGGACGAGCCGGCGGAGGGTGAGGCCCCGGCCGAAGGCGAAGGCGCCAAGGAAGGCGAGGGCGCCACGCCCGGCATGCCGGCACCGCCGGCGGCCGAGGAAGACGATCCCGCCAAGGCGCTGATGGACGCGCTCAAGAAAGACGCGGGCAAGTGAAGGAGCGGGCGATGCTGGTTGACGTCAAGGTGATCGATGCCCGGATGGCCGACCAGCTGCCGGCTTACGCCACGCCGGGCAGCGCCGGGCTTGACCTGCGCGCCTGCCTGGACGAGCCGCTCACGCTCGGTCCCAACGCGTGGCAGCTCGTGCCCACCGGGCTGGCCGTGCACCTCGCCGACCCGGGGTACGCGGCGCTGATCCTGCCGCGCTCGGGGCTCGGTCACAAACACGGCATCGTGCTGGGCAACCTGGTGGGCCTGATCGACAGCGACTACCAGGGCCAGCTGATGGTCAGCGCCTGGAACCGCAGCGATGTGGCGTTCACCATCCAGCCGATGGAGCGCATCGCGCAGCTGGTCATCGTGCCGGTCGTGCAGGCGCGCTTCCAGGTGGTGAACGAGTTCGCCACCGCCAGCGAGCGCGGGAGCGGCGGCTACGGCTCCACCGGCCGCGGCTGAGCGCCGCTCGCCTCTCAGTGCAGGGTCGGTCGCGGGCCGGGTTCGTCGCCCGCGCTGCCACCATCGAGCTGCGTGCGGAAGAAGCCGGTGCCCAGCGTGCCGGCGCCCACCTCTTCCTCGGTCGCTTCACGCACCGCGTGCACCTTCAGCCGGATGCGGATGGCGATCCCCGCCAGCGGGTGGTTGCCGTCCATGACCACGTGGTCCGGATAGATGTCGCTCACGAAGAACAGGCGGTCGCGCGGCGCGGCCGGGTTGCAGCCGGGCGGCAGGCCCTCGAATCCCATGCCTTCTTCCAGCTCGGCGGGAAAGCGGTCGCGGGGCTCCAGAAACAGCAGGCGGTCGTCGTAGTCGCCAAACGCGTCGGTGGGTTCGAGGTGCAGGTCCAGCGTGGCGCCGGCCTGGTGGCCCTGCAGGGCCTCCTCGATCTTGGCCAGAAGGTCGTTCCCGCCGACCAGAAACTCCACCGGCTCATCGAGTTCGTCGAGCGTCTCCCCGAGCGTGTCCTTCAGGGTCCAGGTGAGGGCGACCACGCACTGCGGCGTGATGACGGGGGCGTCGTCGGAAGCGCTTTTCATCCGACAATTCTCCCATGACCGATGCCCCGATTTCGCCGCCCGCCATCGACGCGCCCCTGGCCTTGCTGGGCGGCTTGTCTCCCGACCGGTTCATGAAGCGCCACTGGCAGAAGAAGCCGCTGCTGGTGCGCCAGGCGATGCCGGGTGTGCAGCCGCCGTTGTCCCGGCCGGCCTTGTTTGACCTGGCCGCGCGCGAGGGCGTGGAATCGCGGCTGGTGGCGCGCTCCGCCGTGGGCTGGACCTTGCGACACGGCCCGTGGCCGCGGCGCCGTCTGCCGCCCCTGAGCCGGCCGGGCTGGACCTTGCTGGTGCAAGGCGTGGACCTGCACGACGAGGCGGCGCACGCCCTGCTGCAGCGCTTCCGTTTTGTCCCCGACGCCCGCCTGGACGACCTCATGATCTCCTGGGCCAGCGATGGCGGCGGCGTGGGGCCGCATTTCGACAGCTACGACGTGTTTTTGCTCCAGGTCGCCGGACGCCGTCGCTGGCGCATCGGCCGCCAGCGGGACCTCAGCCTGCAGCCGGATGTGCCGCTGAAGATCCTGCGCCATTTCGAGCCCGAGGAAGAGCACGTGCTCGAGCCCGGTGACCTGCTGTACCTCCCGCCGCGCTGGGCGCACGACGGCGACGCCGTGGGGGGCGACTGCATGACCTGCTCCATCGGCTTTCGCGCCCCGGCGCGCGGTGGTCTGGCCGCCGAACTGGTGCAGCGCATGGCCGACGGCTGGGACGACGACACGCTCTACCGCGATCCGGGCCAAGCCGCCACCGCGTCGCCGGCGGCCGTCCCGGCGGGCCTCACCGCCTTTGCCACCGAAGCCGTGCAGCGACTCGCCGCCGACCCGCGCGCGCTGGCGCTGGCGCTGGGCGAGGTGTTGACGGAGCCCAAGCCGTCGGTGTGGTTCGAGGAGCCGACGCGGGCGTGGGAGCCCGGGGCCGTGCGGCTGGACCGGCGCACCCGCATGGTCTACGACAGCGATCACATCTTCATCAACGGTGAAGGCTTTCGCGCCGGCGGCGCCGACGCGCGGCTCATGCGCGAGCTGGCCGACCGGCGCACACTGGCCGACAGCGCGGTGCGGCGGGCCAGCGCCGCGGCCCAGGCCTTGCTCGGCGACTGGCATGATGCGGGCTGGCTTCACCGTGTGGCGTGAGCCGCCCAACGATTCGCAGGAAGGTCTGGCATGAGCGATCCGCAGGAGTGGCCCGAAGACACCGTGCCGCCGGGCTTGCCGGAGGGGCGCCTGTCGGGACGGTATGCGTTTGAAGAAACGGTGCGGCTGGCCTTGTCCGTGGCCGGGCCGCTGCAGCTCTCGCCGCTCGTGTTGTGCGACGACGATTTTGCCGACTGGCCGCTCGGCGAGCGTTCGGTGATCGATTCGCTCAACGCCTGGGCCACCCAGGGGCGGCACCTGCGCATCCTGGCCCTCGACTACACGCGCCTGCGCGAACTGCATCCGCGCTTCGTGCAGTGGCGCACCACCTGGGGCCATCTGGTGGAGGCCCGAGCCTGCCGCCACGCGGCGCCCGGCGAGTTGCCCAGCGCCCTGTGGACACCGGGCTGGACCTTTGAGCGCCTGGACCGCACCCACGGCACGGCGGTGGCCACCACGCTGGCCGAACGCCGCGTGGCCCTGCAGGAGCGCATTGAGCGCTGGTGGGCCCAGGCCAGTCCGGCGTTTCCCGCGTCGACGCTGGGCTTGTGAGTGGCACACCCCCGCAAAAAAGCCGCCCGAGGGCGGCTTTTTTGCAGGCGGCGTGACCGCGCGGTCAACGCAGGTCGTCGGCCAAGAGCTTGAGGATGCGCTCGGCCGCCGGCGAGGTGTCGGGCTGACCCTGGGCGTTGAGCACCGACACGGTGGTGTCGCTGCCGGTGGTCTTCACCACGACACGGTAGCGGTTGGTCGCTGCCTCGGCTTTGGGCGTGCTGCTGAACAGGCGGCTGAGGAAGCCCGGCTTCTCGGTCGGCTGCGCGAGTTCGACGTAGCGCACGAAGTAGGTGCCTTCGCTACGGTTGCGGTCTTCGACGGTGAAGCCCGTGCGGTCCAGCGACAGACCCACCCGACGCCACGCGCGGTCGAAGTTGTCGCTGAACTGCAGCACCTGGGCGTTGTTGACCGTGGTGATGCGGGTGCTGGCCGGGGTGGGCGCGGTGGCGGCCACGGCGCGGGCCTGCGTCTCGGCGACGCCAAGCTTGACCATCAGGCGGCGCAGGAACTCGGCCTCGAGCTCCGGGTCGGCCGGCCGAGGCTGCCAGACCGTCTGGTCTTTGGTGTTGTTGTTGGTGTAGACCTCGATCATGCCCCGGTGGCTCAGGTAGATCTCGGTGCCGCCGGCCGCGTTGCGCTCGAGGCGGGTGCGGAACTTGTCCCGCTCGCCGGTGGAGTACAGGCTGTCAAACACGCGGCCGATGGTCGAGCGGATGAAGTCCTGCGGGATCTTCGCGCGGTTTTCCGCCCAGTCGGTTTCCATGATCCCGAGCTGCTCCTGGTCGATCTCCAGCAGGAAGCCGTTTTCCTGCCAGAAGTCGCGCAGCGGCGACCACAGCTGGGCCGGCGGGCGGTCCACCACCAGCCAGCGCTGCGCCCCGGCGCGCTCGATGCGGACATCGCCGATGGCGCTGGTGGCGGTGCTGCCGGCGGCGGCCGTGGCCTGCGTCGGCTGGGCCGCCTGGAAGCCGCTGGCGGTGACCGGGCCGCCGGGCACCGCGTAGCGGCTGTCGCGGCTGAGTTGCGTCAGGTCGGGCGGCACGTCCAGCGTGCTGCCGCGCTGCGCGCTTTTGTAGTCGATCTTGTCTTCCTGCAGCACCGAGCAGCCGGTGGCCGCGAGGGCGACAGCGGCCAGCAGGCCCAGGCGGGCGGCGCGGCGGGCGGAGGCATTCATCTTCAGACGCATGGACATGGGCAGGGGCACGCGGCGGCGTGGGTG